>ENA-OZGX01000517-OZGX01000517.1-human-gut-metagenome-genome-assembly--contig:-NODE-517-length-17890-cov-4.694477_pt1 | contig 17890 bp, 18 predicted proteins | sample MGYA00244040_ERZ653674 | MGnify/ENA primary metagenome ERZ653674 (study PRJEB26926, sample SAMN06165232) | human gut metagenome | biome: ENVO:00009003; feature: ENVO:2100002; material: ENVO:00002003... | reverse complement strand
ACGAGATGTCTTAGGGTCTCGTGGGCTCGGAGATGTGTATAAGAGACAGACTTTGAAGCCAGCATACCGGTTGGATTCTTTACCTACCCGATCAGCCAGGCTGCTGATATCACAGCCTTCAAGGCAACTACCGTTCCGGTCGGTGAAGATCAGCTTCCCATGCTGGAGCAGACCAAGGAGATTGTAAGAAAGTTCAATTCCGTTTACGGTGACACTCTGGTAGAGCCTGATATCCTTCTTCCTGACAACAAGGCATGCCTTCGTCTGCCAGGTACCGATGGAAAGGCCAAGATGAGTAAATCCCTGAATAACTGCATTTACCTTTCCGATCCTGAAGAAGAGGTTCGTAAGAAGGTTATGAGCATGTTTACAGACCCTAACCACTTACAGGTATCTGATCCCGGCCAGGTAGAGGGCAATCCTGTCTTCATATATCTGGACGCCTTCTGTAAGGATGATATGTTTGCTGAATATCTGCCTGAGTACAGCTGCCTTCAGGAATTAAAGGATCACTATACAAGAGGCGGTCTTGGTGATGTGAAGGTTAAGAAATTCCTGAACAACGTCCTTCAGGAGCAGCTCTCCCCTATCCGAACAAGCCGTAAGGAATGGGAACAGCGTATCCCTGATATTTACGAGATTCTGCACAAGGGAAGCATGGAAGCTGAAGAAGTTGCCGCCAAGACTCTTGATGATGTCAAAAAGTCCATGAAGATCAATTACTTTGATGACCATGCCCTGATCGCAGAGCAGGCCGACAGATATAAGGCTGAATAACCATTTCGCGCTAAAAAGGCATAATGGATCAGAAGCTCTGATTTCCATTATGCCTTTTTTTTATTTAAGCAGCCGTATCACAAACAGTGTGCTGATGCCATTGCCATGCTGCTCCCCTTTTTCAAGGAAAAGAGCTCCTCCGTGAAGCTCTATGATCTTATGTGCCACGGCTAGTCCAAGCCCTGAGCCCTGTCTTGTATTCCGTGATTCATCCCCGACAATAAAGGGATCAAAAAGTGTATCCTGCAGTTCCAGCGGAATGCCAACGCCACTGTCTCCGATCTCTATACGAACCGCCTTATCTGACTGCTGCAGTGTTACATAAATAACAGTTCCAGGCGGATTGTGACGCAGGGAATTGGAAATGATATTATCAAATACCCGCTTCATCTGTACTCGGTCAAAGCTGTAGGATACCGTTTCTTCAGGGATCTCCACCTCAAGGTTAAATCCGCCCAGATCGATCTCATCATATTTCTCCGCCAGATATTCCCGCAGATACTCAGCCAGATCCTGTGTTTCCCTTACCAGACAAAATTCCGGATGCTCCAGCTTACTGTAATCGTGAAAGGTATTGATCATATCTGTCAGGCTCTCAGCCTTTTTAACAATTGTATTCAGATACTGCTTCTGCATCTCCTCATCTGTCAGGCCATCTGCCACTGCTTTGGCATATCCCTGAATCACCGTGATCGGTGTTTTCAGATCATGGGAAATATCTGCCAGCATGCGCTGCTTTTCCATGATCAGATATTCTTTGGCACTTTCACTTTCCTTAAGCTGCACCGCCATCCGGTTAAAGCTGCTGAAAATATCCTCAAATTCCCTGGGACCCTGATAAGAAAGGACGGTATCCCTTTTGCCATCAGCAAAATCCTGGATCCCGTTTTTCAGGATAAAAAGAGGCTCCCTTACACGCCTGTGCATCCATAGTGCGAAGAACAGCGTAGCTCCTATCAGGATCAACACATAAACAGGAATAAAGATCTGTTTGAATACCATCAGTCTTTTAACCCTCTGCCTGTCCATTCTTTTCACATGCATGAGAAGGATCCTGTCTTCCCCATTTTCTGTTCTGTAGGAATATTTATAGGTACTGTATCCGTTATCTGTTGCAGCTGTGAAAAGACGCAGCTCCCGCTCTGTGATCTGCTTATACGGAAATGAGACACTGCTTTCCAGAAGCCTCAATTCTCCATCAAACAGATAATAGGCAATGTTCTCCTGATATCCGGTAGTCTCTTCTCTTTTACCTTCTATCACCAGGATCTGCCTGCTGCCATCCTCCATTTCATAATTCTTTGTTTCATAGCTGACATGTGTATTGCACTCCGGGATCAGACTGATCTCCTTCAGTGTATAGCTGCTCCCAAAAGCATCATAGTCTGTGTATAACCTTTCTCCCGCTGCTGTATATATATCAAAATAGCCTTCCGTTCCAAGCAAAGCTTTCATGGAAAGGGATCCATAGTCTTCATCCGCCAGCTTTTCCTGCTCTCCGACGGGGTGATCGATTCTGGGCAGCCGTGCGATCTTCTGATCCATAAGCTCTTCCAGCAGCCCGAGGATCTGAACTGCCAGAAGCAGGACGGCAGCAAAAATCACATAGTTTTTGATCAGCAGGGTATACAGACTTTTTTCTTTCTTCTTATAGCTTTTCAATTTTGTAACCGATACCTCTTATGTTTTTGATATATCTGGGTTCCCTCGGATTATCCTCGATCTTGTCCCTCAGATTGGAAATATGCACCATCAGCGTATTGTCATCATTGACATAGCACTCTCCGTTAACTGCCTGATAGATCTGCATCTTGGTAAACACCTTACCGGGAGACTTCATAAACAGAGAAAGCATCTTATATTCTGTAGGCGTGATGGTGATCACCTGATCACCCTTTTTCAGAGTAACGGAATCCTCATCCAGTACAAGATCACCTACACGGATCTGTCTGCTCTCTTTCGCCTCAGCCTCTGCCTGGCTGCCAAGGCTGTAATATCTTCTGATATTAGATCGTATCCTGGCGATCAGCTCCAGGGGATTGAAGGGCTTTGTCAGATAATCATCTGCACCGAGATCAAGACCGAGGATCTTTTCACTGTCCAGATTTTTCGCAGACAAAATGATAATGGGAATATTACTGTCCTCCCGGATCCGCCGGATCAGATCATAGCCGTTTAACTTCGGCATCATGATGTCAACAACTGCCAGATCTGCCCTGCTTTCCTTCAGTTTCTCATAAGCTGTCATCCCATCTGCCGAAGGAATCACCTCATAGCCTTCATTTTCCAGATAAAGCTTGATAAAATCTGCAATATCTGTATCATCCTCTGCTACCAGTATTTTATATTTCATCGGTATTCCCGTCCTTTATTTTTTCATCTTTGTACGGATATCGGCAAGTCTGTCCAGTGCCTTCTTAAGAGTCTCATCCTGCTTTGCAAAGTGGAAACGGATCAGATGGTTTATATCCTCCCTGAAAAAGCTGGAGCCCGGCACAGCGCCAACGCCAACCTTCTCTGCCAGTTCCTCGCAGAATACCAGGTCACTGTCATATCCAAATTCACTGATATCCATCAGTACATAGTAAGCGCCCTGGGGCTCTGTAAAGGTAAGTCCGATATCCTTAAGTCCTCCCACAAACAGCTCCTTCATATGCGTATAATGTGCCTGTAGCTGCTGATAATAGTCATCTCCGAAGTTCAGGCCGACCACAGCTGCCTCCATCAGCGGAGCTGCCGCACCTACTGTCAGGAAATCGTGCACCTTTTTCACACGGTCTGCGATTTCCGGCGGGGCAATCACATAGCCAAGACGCCAACCGGTAATGGAATAGGTCTTTGACAGGGAATTGCACATGATCGTGCGTTCTCTCATGCCCGGCAGAGATGCCATATAAGTATGTACGTGAGGCTTATATAAAATGTGCTCATAAACTTCATCAGTGATCACATAAAGATCGTATTTCTTCGCCAGATCAGCGATCACCAGGAGCTCATCCCTTGTAAATACTTTACCACAGGGATTGGAAGGATTACAGAGGATCAGTGCTTTCACGCCATCCTGCTTCATGGCCGCTTCCAGTTCATCCGCATCAAAGCAGAACGTGGGCGGCTTTAACGGTACATAAACCGGCTCCGCACCACTTAAAATGGTGTCAGCGCCATAATTTTCATAAAAAGGAGAAAAGATCACTACTTTGTCTCCCGGATTGCATACACTCATCATGGACGCCATCATGGCTTCCGTACTGCCACAGGTCACCACGACCTCTTTATCCGGATCAAACTTCATGCCGGAAAAGTGCTCCTGCTTCCTGACAAGAGCCTCTCTGAAATTCTGTGCCCCCCAGGTCAGTGCATACTGATGAGGACCGCTTTTTGCCACCTCAGAAAGACGGTCTGTAATCTCTCTTGGGGGATCAAAATCAGGAAATCCCTGTGAAAGATTCACGGCACCATACTGATTGGAAACGCGGGTCATACGTCTGATAACGGAATCTGTAAAATCTGCTGTTCTGCTGCTCAATGCTTTCATATTCGTTCCTCCTCATCCAGTTACCTGTCTTTCCTATCATAGCATATCCCCTGCTTGAAAGATACCTCTTCCTGCAATTTCTGCAGGCGGGCATTGGTTTCTTCCTCTGTATTCCCTCGGGGTACACCCTACCATCATGCGGAACTGTCTGTTGAAATTGGAAAGATTCCGGAATCCGCAGTCGAAAGCTGCCCCGGAGATGCTGCTTCCGGAAAGAATCTCTTCGCAGGCCTTCTGGATCCGCAGTCTGTTCAGGTACTCTGCCGCTCCCATTCCGGCCATCTCCCTGAATTTCTGCATAAAGTAGCTCTGGCTTAAATTCACCTGCCCTGCCAGATCTGCAATGGTAATATTTTCAGCATAGTGGATCGACATATAATCAATGGCCGCCTTGATCTCCCCGTTCTGCACAGGCTCCCTGTTTCCGGACACCAGGTCACCTTCATAAAAGAACCATAAAAGCCGCAGAAGTTCTCCTTTCATCAGAAGATCTGCCTCCGCACTATTCTCTCTTGCGCAGCAGATCACAGTATCTGCACATTCTCTGATTTCCTTGTAACACACATTTTTCTCCTCAGCGATCTGCAGGCAGGCTCTGCCAAGGCAAAGAGGATGCACCATCTTTCGGTAACTCCGGTCCTCCCCGTTTCCGAACATATCACTACTAAACACCACGGTGTCATAGAACAGTCTGTCATCAGTGGTAATGGCATGCAACAATTCTGGCTGGATCAGCACGATATCACCAGCCTTTGCCTCTGTTTCCTTTTCCCCAAGACGTACCACACCATTTCCTTCTGTGATCACATTCAGCTCCCATTCCCTGTGCCAGTGCAGGGGCACAAAGGGGAAGTAATCAGGGATCCGGCTGGAGTAATAACTGTAGGGGATCAATATTGAACTGTGTACTCTCTTCTCTTTTTCCATAGCTGCTTTCTGTTGTCCTGTCTTTTCTTGCTCTGCAATGTGATGGAATCTTCTTTTGGATATCCGCAGTAGAATCATACCAGTTTTTCATAGAATTTCAGTTGAATGATTCCTTTTCTAATAGTATTGTATCGTTATAAGGAAAAAGAAACAACTTCTTTTTCCAGTTCGGTCGAAACACATTTTCCACGAAAACGGAAACACTATTTTTAAGGAGGAATCTCTCATGAGCACAACTGTAAAACAACCATCATGGCTTGACAATGCTGTTTTTTATGAAATCTATCCCCAGTCTTTCTGCGATACCAATGCCGACGGTATCGGTGATATCAACGGTATCATCAGTAAGCTGGACTATATCAAAGAACTTGGATGCACAGCACTCTGGCTGAATCCCTGCTTCCAGTCCCCTTTTGGCGATGCCGGTTATGATGTAGAGGATTATTATACCGTAGCACCCCGTTATGGTACCAATGAAGATCTGGCAAATCTGTTTGCCGAGGCCCATAAGCGCGATATGCATGTGATCCTGGATCTGGTTCCCGGTCATACTGCTGTTACCTGCAAATGGTTTCAGGAATCCATGAAGGCAGAAAAGAATGCCTATACAGACCGCTATGTATGGACAGACAGCGTCTGGGAATCCCCTGACAATATGGGCTGTATCCGTGGCATCTCTCCCCGTGACGGTTCCTGTATCGTCAACTTCTTCTCCCATCAGCCTGCCCTGAACTACGGCTTCTACAAGCCGGATCCGGATAAAAAATGGCAGCAGTCCATGAATGATGAGGGTCCTCTTTCCACCCGGGAAGAGCTGAAAAATATCATGCGTTTCTGGCTTTCCATGGGCTGTGACGGCTTCCGTGTGGATATGGCCGGCTCCCTTGTCAAAAATGATGAAGACGGCAAGGGTACGATTGCACTCTGGCAGGATATCCGTACCTTTTTAAATGAAGAATTTCCTATGGCTGCCATGGTCAGCGAATGGGGTGAACCTGACAAGAGCCTGATCGGCGGCTTCCACATGGACTTTCTGCTTCACTTTGGTCCTTCCCATTACAATGATCTTTTCCGCTGTGAGGAGCCTTATTTTTCAAGAAGGGGACTTGGCAGTGCCAGAGAGTTTATTAAAACCTATCAGGGTAACTATGAAAAGACAAATGGAAAAGGACTGATCTGTATTCCTTCCGGTAATCATGATATGGATAGAATGGCAAGACGGCTGGAGCCGGAAGAAATGAAGGTTGCCTTTGCGTTCCTCCTTTCCATGCCGGGCGCACCTTTTATTTACTATGGTGATGAGATCGGTATGCGTTATGTGGAAGGGCTGACTTCTGTTGAAGGCGGCTATGAGCGTACCGGTTCCCGTTCCCCCATGCAGTGGAATAAGATGACCAATGCCGGTTTCTCCACTGCCGCAGCAGAAAAGCTTTATATTAAGCAGGATGAAAGCAAAGACCGTCCGGATGCAGAAAGCCAGATGAACGACACCTCTTCCCTCCGCAGCACCGTAAAACATCTGATCGCTCTTCGTATGGCGCATCCTGCACTGCAGAGCAAGGCTGCCGTTACATTCCTGAAGGATGACTATCCTATGGTTTACCAGAGAAGCTGCGGGGAAGAAACCATCCTTGTGATCATCAATCCTGCCGGGAAGCCTGCCTTTGTTCCTGACACTGCCGGCGAGATCCTGACTACAGTTGGCGGCAATGCTGTCCTTGAAAAAGGTGGTGTTTCTGTAGACGGTGGAACCGCTGTTTATGTAAAGCTGATTTAAGGCCGGATGGTATCAGAACAGGCTGAACTATTCTTGCTTTTTGCTGATTTATATGCTATCCTTGAGTAGAGGAAAAAGCCAGAGAAGCGGCCTACCCTCTATAGTTTAGCTTTTATACCAAGCCGTCAACTAGTGCGAGTAGTTGGCGGCTATTTTCTACCTTTGAAGATTGCATAACACAATCCAATAAGGGTAACAATGAACATACTAAACTCTATAAGCTCTGAATATGTAACCATTGGCATCGCCCTCCTTTCTTTCGTCTGGAGGGATTAGCCCCTCCATATTAGAGGGTGCCACCTTTGCTCTCTGACTTTCCTTAATTAGCATTATATCAGACATGTTTCAGCCTGTAAACTGTAATATAATAACAATCTTATCATCAAACCAACAATAAATTGGGAACAAAAAGCGGAAGAAATGACGTAAAAGCAGGCATAAAACAGGGCTGTCGTCCAGGTAAATTTACCCATCTGACAGCCCTATTCTTTTTGCGGAAGTGTTTTTCTCTTTATGCCATTCCATTTGCCATCTTGTATTTGAACAGCATCTCCGCATGATTCTGCTCTTCGATCTGGATATCGGCCAGCAGTTTTCTGATCTTGCTCTCCCCAAAGACAAATACATCTGTATTATATTCTCCGGATACCAGCTTCTCCGTGCCAATACAGTCAGTAGCCAGAAATGCATCATGCTCTTTGTCAGCATTGCTGCTCATGGATGAATATGCCGCCTTGGGTGTGTAATCCCTTCCCTGACTGTCATTGCAGTCACAGTCCGGTACACTGCCATTCAGTACCTGCGAAAGGGAATCATAGTGCTTCTGCTCCTCCTTCTGTAGTCTGGAAAAGAGATTCTTCAATTCTGGATCTTTGGCTTCCTTTGCATACTTTCCATACTTTTCCACACAGCTTTTTTCCTGTGTCTGCAGATCTTCGATCGCTGCTCTTTCTTTTTCCTTTAATATCATTGCATTCCACTCCTTCACCTGTTTTTACAATGATATTATGGATCAGAATTTCATTTTCTATTCCCTGAGAGAAAGCAATTCTTCTGCCATGGAGTAAAATTCCTCCTCTACTCCCCGAAACGGATGCTCTGCAAGATCCGGCTCCGAGCAGATTGCTACCTTTTCTATGGGCATCCTTCCATTTAGCATAGCCGGCATCTCGTTACTGAGTATTTCATTATCAATCTGCTTCCAGCACCGGTTCTCTTCTGCTGTCAGATCACCAAGACCAAATTTTTCAAAAATCACCTGCATGATCTGCAATTCAATCTCACGATATCCCTGCAGATGCTCCTTCACCGGCCTGATAATATCAGAAAGGTAAGCCTCACTGGCATCATGCAGAAGGCAGGCAAGCACCAGTCTATCTGACCATCCACGTGCCTTTGCCTCTCTGGCACAGTTCACACTGTGCTGTCCTACCGAATAGAAGTAGGTCACCTGTCCGCCGCCCCGGCAAAGCAGGCTTAAGGCATGGGCAATGTCCCGGAGACTTACATCCTCCTCTGTCATTAGCATGGGATCAAACTGTTTCCCCGTATATGTGTTCATTGTACTCATATAAAGCTTCTCCTTTTCATTGAAAAACAGTCTGCACCAGTACCATATAAAGAATGGTGCCGCCTGCAATACTCAGAAATCCATAGGATATCCCCAGGAATAAAGATCCGATACAAATAGGCAGCGTATAAGGAAAAGCTGCCTTCAGTGCTTTCTTTTTCACTGTCAGTTAACCCCTCTCACAGGTAATCACATCCTGTGTTTATCTCACAAAAAATGCCGCTATGGCATAAACAGCAATGCTGATGAAACAGTACAGAGAATTGGTCGTTGCAATATAAGTAGACCCTTCCTCCGTTTTCACAAAAGTCTGCAGACTGAATGTCGCTGGTGCTGACATATAGATCAGAACTGCCAGATCAAGAAGCTGATTTCTTCCTGCAAACCGATGTACTGCAGCCAGAACTCCAAGAATCATCACCGCCTGCACAGCCATACGCAGCAGCAGTGTTTTCAGACAGGGGATCATAAGTGCCCTGTCCGGTTTCAGCTCATATCCTACAATCAGAAGGATAATGGCTGACAGAGGACTGGTAATCATGGACTCACATATCAGGTACAGGTCTCCGGCACTGCTCTCCAGAAGTCCTCTGACTATGCCGGTAAGCCCACACAAAATACCAAGTACGGTAGCAATGAATGCCGGATTCTTCACAGTGTCCAGACATATGTCACGCACTCCCATCTTTTCAGAGCCATCTACTGCCCGGAGCAGACTCATATAAACGCTGAACCCGAACAACAGTCCTGCAATATCCAGTACTGCAATCTGTGACAGATTCTCTGTACCGCACAGATTCGTATACAGCGGATATGCCATCATGCCGCCCTCATACACGCTGACCAGAAACGGTACATACTTTCGGTATGGCGGCTTTACAAACCCCTTTACCAGAAAACCTGCCCCAAAGGAGATAAGCAGCATGCAGAACATGATCAGTACAATTTTAAAAATACTGCTGCTATAATCTGCCGTAGACAGTGCATGAAAAATTGCTACCGGCAGAATAATCTTTGTAGCAAGAAATTTCAATCCATTTATACTTTCCTGCTTCAGCCAGCCTCTGGCCTTACAGAAGGCACCAAGTCCCATCATCAGCAGAACCGGCAGAAGTGCCTCTAATATCTTAATCATCTGTATTTTCCTTTCTTTTTCCTATACCTTCCTATACAGCAGGCTTCGCTCCAAGAATATCGCTGATAACTTCCGCCTTCAGATTTTCACCGATCACAATAAGAACCTCCTGTCCGGTTCCGATCGGCCTCAGTTCGACCACGCTACGTGTAGCATTCAGCTGCAGCCATCCACTGCCTTTCCTGATAAATCCCTTAATACGGAATACGTTGCCACAGGCTGGATCCAAAAGGATCTTCACTGCTGCTTCCTTCAGCTTTTCCTCTGAAATCTCTGCATTCATAAAGTAAACAGAATCAAATCCCCTGTAATCCCCAGCATCCAGCTTGCAATAGCTTTCCAGCCGGTAGCCGCAGTGAAAAACAGCATCCAGTGCCTTTTCAGAAAGCTGTTCCATATTTTCAGCAATGACATCCTCATTTGTCAGCTGTCTTTTACATTTGATCTTCGCAAGCGCCTGATTCAGATGCTGCACCGTTCCGTCAATCTGCCCCGGATCAGCTTCATCTGCATGGCTTATGATAACCTTTCCTGCATCAGCCACCTCAGAAGCCAGCAGATAATCTGACTCCTCGGAAAGCCGCAGATTTAACAGGGCATCTACGATCGTGATCACATTTCCGATCTCATACCACTGTTCCAGTGGATCCTCCCTTAAAGAATCAAAAAATTCATCCACATCAAAAATGCCGGACGGTTCTACGATCACTCTGTCATAGCCGCTCATTCCCATGGCGATCAGCTTAGTCTTGAATCTTCTAATATGGCAGTCTTTATCACATCCGCCGGACACCATTTCCAGATCACACTGCTCTCCCAGAAGCTCCTGCAAAAGCAGCATGTCTACATTTACTGCCCCAAAATCATTCTCCAGAATACCTATCTTCAGTCCCTGATCCATCAGGTACCTGGCATATTTTTTGATAAAGGTTGTTTTTCCAGATCCCAAAAAGCCCGTAATTAAATCTATGGTTATCATTCTTCACCCCTTCTGCCTTTCTGTATGACAGATCAGAAATTATCTTCCTGAATCAACTTTCCTATACAAAAAAGAACTTCAACAAAAATTATAAGTCATTGAAGTTCTTTCATCAAGCAGATCTGTGCTTCTCATTTCGTGTTTTGCAAAGTCGTTATCACTTCTGTTACGCTGTTTTGTGAATCTTAGCATACCTTTTGTCTTTCCTTCCGGAACCTGATCAGTCTTACGACCACATAAATAATCAATGCATACAGAGTCGAGCACAGTGCGACAGCCACATTTGGTCCAAGCTTGGTAATTTCATTCACATGATGCAGGACATACAGCATCTGAATCATTGTTTCCATGACACTAAACGGGATCACCAGCGCTTCTGCTACCCTCAGAAATCCCATCAGTGTCTTTTCCACTGCGATCATCCCAAAGGCAAGACATCCAAGTACCAGAAAAAAGAGGCTTGGCACATCGATATAATATCCAATTTTAACTCCACTTCCACCCCCAAAGCTCTGTACACCAAGTCCAAGCAGTACGATCAGTACAACTGCCAGGATAATTTCAAAAATAAATTCTGCCTTTCCATTCTTCCTGCTGTCTGCAATTAAATTCATCATATTTTCCTCCGCTTTCTTTGAATACTCCGTATCTACAATTTTTTCTCCGGACAATAATTCATTAACATTACTGTCCAATGCTTCACAGAGAGTTCCAAGCAGCGTGATCTCAGGCAGACTGTTGCCGCATTCCCACTTAGAAACCGTCTTGTCACTGACGCATAGTCTGTCTGCAAGTTCCCTTTGTGTCATCCCCTTTTCTTTTCTCAGCTTTGCAATAAAGTTTCCTATCTTTTTCTGATCCATCTGCTTTTCCTCTCTTTCTGCTTCTGCTGTCAGTATAACGGCAGCTGACCATAGAATCAACCTACAGTTGGGAGAGCTACTCTCTCTTTCGTGGAATCTATCCTCTCCCGCCGTAAAGAATTCTCTCTGTTCCGGATATGCTTTCCACCCATATCAAGGTCACTGAAGCTTTTTTCATTTCTGGACATCAACCAGTTCATTTTGTGTACAAAAAAAGAAAGACCCGGATCTCTCCAGGTCTCTCCATCTTATTTTATCTTTCATTAAGCACGAAGCTTAAACTTGTCAAGCAGTTCATTTAAGGTAGCTGCTGATGCGGAAAGCTCTTCACTGGTTGCTGAGGTTTCCTGAGCTGCTGCTGAATTAGACTGGATAACATCATTGATATCCTCTACACCCTTACGGATCTCCTTAACAGATACAGCCTGTCTGTCAGATGCAGTTCTGATATTGGCAACCTCCTGAATGATCTTGTCGAGCTCATTCATGACTTCCTTCATGGCATCACCGGTTTCCTTGGTAACCTTATTACCAACCTCAACCTCATTTAATGACTCTTCAATCAGTTTCTTCGATTCTACTGCAGAGTTTGCACTTTCTTCTGCAAGCTGTCTGATCTGGTCAGCTACTACTGCAAATCCACGTCCTGCCTCTCCTGCACGTGCTGCCTCGATAGAAGCATTCAGGGAAAGGAGATTGGTCTGAGATGCGATATTTTCAATATCAGCAATAATCTTTTCAATATTCTGGGTAGTGATGTTGATCTTCTTCATAGCATCAACAAGCTCGTCCATCTTCTTCTGGCTGTTAGCAGCCTCCACCCCTACCTGCTTAGCTTTATCATGTACAATATCAGTAGATTTAGTGTTCTCTAATACCTGATTGGTTACCTCATCAACGGTTGCTACCAGTTCTTCAACCGCTGCCGCCTGGTTTGTAGCCCCCTCTGCAATATCCTGTGCGCTCTCGGCAAGCTGGTTACTTCCTGCGGATACCTGCTCAGAAGAATCCTGAATACCGTGCATCGTAGAGCTTACCTTATCAACCATTGCATTCAGTTCATCCAGAACGCTACGCAGCCTTCCTACATAAGCATCCGGACAGGAGCTTTGTACATCAAAATTTCCATCAGAAAACTGTCTGACAATACTATACAGATCAAGAACAACCTTATCAAGAACCCCTGCTGCTGTTTCAAAGCTGTCTGACAGTTCTCCCAGTTCATCCTCGGCCTCATAGGGAACTCCTATTTCAAAATCACCGGAAGAAATTTTCTCGGATGCCTCAACCAGATTTTTGATCGGTTCAACCAGTGTTTTACTCAGAATACTCTGTAACCGCACATTGTTAAACCAGATACTTACCAACATGATCACGACAATAATTGCCATTCCTACATAATTCTTAGCCTGGACCATACCAACAAATCCAATTGCTGCCAGCATAAGATATGCAATCAATATAAATTGGAATATAAGACTGAGCTTCTTCGCTATCGGTCTGTCCTTTATCATTTTTTCAATTTTTTTCATTTGTCATTGCTCCTTTTGTCTTAGCTTCATCTATAGATTCTATTCTAGTTTCTTCCTCATCTTCCGTCAAGAAAAATATAAAAATACAATACTCTTTCAGATACGGTTTTTCCCATCTTGTTTTTATATCTGGAATTTTTCTATTATCTTGCGGAGCTGGCCGATACTTTCCCTGCACTCATTAAGCAGTGCATATCCTTCTGCTGTTTTGGACGCTGCTTCTGTAGATTTCTCTGCAATCTGATTTACCCCCTCTGCAGACTGGCTTACCGTATCACTGACGTTTTCAATAGACTCTGCTATATCGCTTATTTTACTATCCAGATCTGCAATTTCCTGATTGATCCTGCTCATTGCTTCCGCAAAGGTATTGGCATCTGCCTGATATTCTTCTCCAATCTGTCTGAAAGAATTATAGTCCAGCACAACTGTGTTCTCAAGGAAGTCCATGATCCTCGTAATGCAGTCCGTCATATTTTCAACAGCACCATTAACCTCTTCCACCATTTCATTGATACCGTTTACTGTTTCAAAGGTCTGGTTGGAAAGATTACCAATCTCTGTTGCCACCACTGCAAATCCTTTTCCCGCTTCACCTGCACGCGCTGCTTCAATGTTCGCATTCAGTGCAAGCAGATTTGTCTGGGAGGAAATCTGTCTGATATTATCAGTCAGATTATTGATCTGTTCCACTGCCTTTGATCTTTCTATGGCTTCCTGCGTCTTACCTTTCATTTCCTGATAGATTTCCATTGCCTTGTTGCTGGAATCCACGGTAGTACGCTGCAGTCTGTCTGCCCTTCCCTTTACCTCTCCGGAGGTTTCCTTTCCTTCTTTTGACAGACTTCTGATCTCCTCCGTACTCTGCTTAATCCCATTGATATTCTCTGTGATCATCGAGGTACTTGCAGTAGTTTCTTCCATTCCGGCAGCCATTTCCTGTGTCGTGGCTGAATTATCCTCTGCCATTTCACTGTTTGTCTGCATAATCTCATTCAGCTTGTCCATATCTGTCAGGATAGCCGTTTCAGTTTCTGTAATATCACTCACAAAGCTGCGGAATACCTTTCTCATATCACCGACAGCACAGGCCATCATGCCGGTTTCATCCTTCCTTTTGGTAAGCTTCTCTCCGTTTTCAGTCTTTTTAAAATTCAGATCCGCAGTCTGCCTTATGACTGCTGTAATTCCCGAAATCGGTTTGCCAATATTTATACTTATGATCACCCCAAGTACGATACTGAGCAGCAGACATACCAGTACAATCCCACTAAGACCTGCTGACAGGCTTACAGCACCTTCTGTGATCTCTGCGCGCGGTGCCGTCAGTGCCAGATACATGCCATTACTAAGCTCATAGAAAACAATATTTTCTTTTTCTTTTTGGGAAGTATAATCCATGATCTTACCGGCATTTTCAGGATTACACAGGAATTCCTGATCTGCCTGTGTAAATCCGAGCTGGTCCAGCCCTGTCCCATTATCAAGCTCCGGATGATACATGATCTTTCCATCCGCATTGTACAGGAAGGAATATCCTGTTCCAAACGCTTTCACACTTTCTGCCATTCCCGTAATCTTGGAGAAATCAATATCCATACCTATGATACCTACAGACTCCCCGTCAGCATATAATGGAACCACGTAGGAAATCATATAAATATTAACATTTCCATTCAGATAGGGTTCCATCCAGATCGGCGCACCATTCTGCACCGGTATGTAATACCAGCCCACATGTTCCAGATCTGTTTTCTCATACATAGTGAAATCCGTTGGTGTTGAACTGGTAAATGGCTCCTCTGTACTGTTTCTGGTCAGAAAAATCCCTGATGTAGGTGCTGTGAAATCAGGATTATACCGTACATAAACGCAAATTGCACCATCGGTGTTTTCCCCAAATTTAACCACATCACTCATCAGAGATTCCGTATATTGTGTTACATATGTATTATTTCCTTTAAATTTTGAAAAATCCAGTCTTTCCATTGCAATGCTGCTTAAGGTATCCACTGACTGGGCGATTTTGGCGATCTGTGCATTGATCTTGCTTTGTCCATTCAGGCATGTCAGTGTCATTTCTTTTTCTGCACCCTGATCGGAAGTCTGATAAATATCCTTGATACTCAAAAATCCAATAGAAGCAGACGAAAGCAATGTGCATATGATAATGCCTGCAATAATTTTTGCTTTAATTGATTTCATGATTCTTACCCCCCATGATTTACTTCTTCTTAAGAATACTATATTGACCGTCATTTTTCAATATAGCGTTGCTCTTTTAACATTTTATCTTAAACTTTTTTAAATACTCCTTTTGCTCATCTGTAATCCGATAGCTTTCCCTTGCCTTCTGTATTGTCTTATTCTGAACCCACCGGTCCAGTCTTTTCTCCTCTATATAGGGAATTGTTTTTTCCCACTGTCTGGCAAGTGCTGTTGCAAAAAACCAGGCTGTCATCATATTCACATAATACTCATCAGAGTGGACTGCGGCAGGTATCTCCAGATACTCCTCTCTGAAATCCCTCCCAAGGAAATGCGTCATCAGCATTTTCATGCCAAACCGGCACGTATAGGGTTCCCTGGATGCGGACCATTTTCTGATTCTTTCTATCAGATCCTCCTTATTCACTTTAAATATCTTAGGGGAAAAAATGTCGCAGACTGCCCAGTTATCCACAAAAGGCAGGAATCTGTCTACTGCCTCTACACATTCCTGATAATCGTTTATATCCGAAACCAACAGTGCGTGCAGTATGTTTTCATCATAATAGGTATGCGGCAGGCACTGCAGAAACTCTCTACTCTCCTGCTCCTTTGCATAGCTCTTTGCCAGCTTTCTCATCGCAGGTATTCTTATCCCTATGATCGTTTTTTCCCTGTCTATTTCAGGAACCAGTTTACTCTGAAAATCCCTGTATTCCTTATCCTGCAGTGCAAATAACTGTTCCTGTATCTTCATCACATCTCCTCTGGATACTTAAGTCCCCATTCCCTTCTGAGTCCTGTCATAATATCCATTACATCCTTTGTATAGTTCAGATACATTTCTGTTTCATCCCCACTCTCAACAGCTCTTTCCATATCTGTCATTTCATAAAAAAGTGCATCCTCGGTCTTACCACAGGAGATTTCTTTCTTCTCACCGGTACTTGCATCCACGATCTTTGCCCTGTCCGCTCTTGGATATTCCATGATTTCTATATATCCCTTTTCGCAGCTGATCATAGCACGCTTGGGCTGCTTGGAATGTAGGGAAAGGGCAACTGTCGCCATCTGCCCGTCTTTATTCTTCAGAAGAATCGCCGCCTGCTCATCCGACCCTGCCGGAGACGGTTTCCACTGGCTTACGATATCAGCAGGCTTCTCTGTCATAAAGCTCCTCACGATAGAAAGGGCATAAACACCAATATCCAGAAGAGCACCTCCTGCCAGATTCATATTGAAGAAACGGTTCTTCATATCATATTCCTTAAAGCTTCCAAAGTTCACAGTGATCATCTGGACTTTGCCAAGCTCACCACTTTCCACAATCTCCCAAAGCTTTTTATAGATCGGCATATGCCAGATCGTCATAGCCTCTGCCAGAATCAGATGTTTTTCTCTGGCAAGGGCGATCATCTCATCCAGCTCTTCGCTGTTCAGGGTAATGGATTTCTCCACCAGAAGATGCTTTCCATGCTCCAGTGCTTTTTTCATAAAGCCATAATGGGTATTATGAGGGCTTGTGATATAAACGATATCCACTGCCTCATCCTCAAACATATCATCGATCTGCGGGTACACCTTCTGAATACCATACCTCTTTGCAAACTCTACTGCCTTTTCGTAGGTTCTGTTGCCTACCGCATATAACGGTTTTCCTATTTTCTGCAGTGCCTGTGCCATCTGGTTTGCAATAACTCCCGTTCCAAGAACTGCCCAGTTTAACTCTGTGCCCATAGTAACCTCCTGAATGCTTGTATTTGAGTGTATTCGAATATCTTTAAACAGACTTGAATGTATTTATTTCTTTCTTACGTCTTACCAATTGTCATAACTCTTTTTTATATTATCATTTCTGCTGTATCTGCTCAATATCCTATCCGGTTTCTCTCGTCAATTTTCCTTACCACTTTCATGTGTAATAATCAGGTTCTCTCCCAGTAAGTATCCGTTCTTTTCATATAAATCAAGTTTACGCATATTGGAAGCAATATATCGTATTCATTCAGTTCTTCTAATGTTTCTGACCAACGTTTCAACTCTCTGCCTACAATTTCACCCATTTGTGCCATCTCCAATACTTTATATTAATTCGCATTTATTTTTTTATACATCTTACCTTTCGTACTACCGGTACTCTCAACCATTCCCTGTTCCGTCATATCCTTAAACAGTACTTTAATTCTTGATTCCTTAACACCCGCAATAGCTTCAAATTCAGAAGCTTTATGCCACTTATCAGGTTGCATAGCATTCAAAATAGCATCGTATTTCTCCTGCGTTTTTTTCGTCACTTTTTTCGCCACTTTTTTCCGCCACCATTTTCTAAAAAGAAAGCGACAGTACCGTTCTATCCGGATCAAATCTCTCTTCAATCACCGGTTCTTCCCAGCCTTCATCTGCCCAAGCGTTACAGAGGTCTTTACCAGGCTCTATAAACTGTTAGGGCACGAAGTCTTCACCGCATTGTTTCCGGTCATTCTGACGGACAGGGGAAGCGAATTTACGGATCCTCTTTCCATTGAGTTTAATGCTAACAGCGAGCGTAGGACACATGTGTTTTATTGTGACCCGCAGCGTTCCGATC
>ENA-OZGX01000511-OZGX01000511.1-human-gut-metagenome-genome-assembly--contig:-NODE-511-length-18015-cov-10.013864_pt1 | contig 18015 bp, 14 predicted proteins | sample MGYA00244040_ERZ653674 | MGnify/ENA primary metagenome ERZ653674 (study PRJEB26926, sample SAMN06165232) | human gut metagenome | biome: ENVO:00009003; feature: ENVO:2100002; material: ENVO:00002003... | reverse complement strand
CGCTACCTTGCGAATATCGAGAACAAGGGACAACAGCCGAGTTTACAGGTATTCTTAGAACTGATGTCCCGCTATCATATCTCTGTGGATCAAATTCTTCATGGCGAAGCTATGGAGGGTAAGTCTACGGAGCGTATGCAGTTTGAAGTGCTGTTGGACGAGTTGACGGATGCGGAAATCAAAATTCTCACGGCGACGGCACAAGCGTTACTGGATGCAAGAACGGACAACGAGGGAGAAAATTGAACACGGTATAAGGGACGCTATGAACAGATGGTTCATGGCGTTTTTCTTTTATTTAAGATTGCCTAATGCCTTTAGTTGTTCATGGTTTCCAGATGGTCCTCCTCGGACGCATGAAGTTTGTTCTTGCCGCTCATTATGCCAGCTTCCAGTTTTTAATGGATTTTTCTTTTTCCCACATGGTTTGATAAAGCGGCACGGTCTGCAACAGTTCTTCATGTTTCCCACAGCCTTGTAATATGCCGTCAGATAGGACAAGTATCTGATCTGCATTTTGGATATAAGACAAAGTGTGCGATACAAGGAACACGGTCTTTCCCTTAATCATTTCTTCTATGCCCTTTTGTATTGCCACGGCATTTTCGGCATCCAGACTAGAAAGCGCCTCATCCAAAAGAATGATTGGAGAATCTTTCAAAATTGCCCTCGCAATAGCGATGCGCTGACGCTCACCGCCGGAAAGACTTGCGCCGCCCTCGCTGATAACCGTTTGATAGCCCTGCGGGAGCTTTTCTATAAATTCGTGACAGTGAGCTTTTTTTGCCGCCTCTATCACCTGCTCGTCCGTTGCACTCTGGTTTCCCATTCGGATATTATTCATCATGGTATCCTGAAATAGATATACTTCCTGAAAAACGACACTCACATGACGCACCAGATCACTATGCTTTAATGTGGCCGCATCTTTCCCATTCAACAGAATCCGCCCGTTTTTCGGCGTTATAAATCCCGGAATTAAATTAAGCAGAGTGGATTTGCCGCTTCCAGAAGGGCCAACCAATGCAGTAATCGTTCCGGGTTTAGCTGAAAAACTCACATGACTAACCGCTTCACGCTTTCCATCATAGCTAAACGATACATTTTCAAAACGTACATCGGCTTGTGCATCTGCAAACTGTGTAGTTTCCTGTTTTTCATTTTCAGTCGGCAGGTTGTCGATTTCTGCTATATTATCCAACGACGCGTTTGCAAGATTCATCATGGCAAAGGAACCCATCAGAGCTTCCAGTGGACGGTAAAAAATAACACCCATGATTGCAAAAAACAAATAGGTTGCCGGGGCTAATGAACCAGAACGAACCATTGCAATGCCAACACCCAAACTCAAAAACAGGCCCAGATTCAGGCAAATCTTATAACCCATGCTCCAATTCGTCAGCGTCGCTTCATAACGGTCAGAAGCCGAGCAATATCCGTCCACCTGCTTCTCCACGAGCTTACTGGATTGTTCCAGCCGGTATGCCTTGATCGTTTCCATGCCCTGTACATATTCCAGCGTGGAATCAATCATTGCCACCTGTGCATTTTTCTTCTGCTCTCCCAGTTGAACCATGCCCTTTTGAAACTGCTGGTAGAGGATATAGCCGGGGATGATTCCCGCAAACAGAAGGAGCGCCATGCGCCAGTCCACACTAAGCAGCATCAGAGCAAATACAACCGTCATTATCATGCTGGAAACGAAACCGGCAATAATCTCCATGATATTCATTTCCACGAAACTTAAATCAGTTGTAAACAAAGATGTAAGCTGACTAATCTTGTCTTTTGTAAAGTAGTGGAGCGGAAACTGTTTGATTTTCGCTGCAATCGAAAGACGTTCATCCCGCATCATGGCATAAGATACCGGGCGCTGTTTTGCAATCGTAAAGTAATAAAAGACAAAATGCAGGACAGTATAGACCAGAAACATAAGGCTATACTGTATCAGTTTTTCCCTTGTAAACGAGCCGCCCAAAATATCTTTTATTGCAAGGAACAGCATGAAATATATCGCGCCCTCACAAATTGAGGTCAACGCCTGAAACAGCCATGCAAGATAAAGCTGCTTTTTGCGCTCGCCCGCAAGGTCTAAGAATTTCCGTATCATAGCAATCATGCGTTTACACCTCCCATTTTCCATTGATCGGATTGCTCAAAGGCCGCCCACATATCCTGATACGGGGAGCAACGGTTTATCAATTCATCATGTGTGCCGCAGTCAATCACTTTGCCCTGTTCCAGAACCACAATCGAATCAGCTTCCTTAATACTGGAAAGACGGTGCGCTATTACGAGTACGGTTTTTCCCTCTGATAATTTAGCCAGCGCCTTTTGCAGTAAATCTTCATTGTCGGCATCAATGTAAGCCGTTGCCTCGTCAAGAATCACAATCGGCGCATTTTTCAGAATTGCCCTTGCCAATGTGATTCTCTGCTTTTCGCCGCCGCTCAACTTGGTTTCCTTGTCTACCACTGTGTCATAGCCCTTTGGAAGCCGCATAATAAAGTCGTGACATACGGCATCCTTGGCCGCCTGCATCATTTCTTCTTCCGTGGCCTCTGGGTTTCCCATCATAATGTTTTCCCGGATGCTCTTTTTGAACAGGAACGTATTCTGGGTCACAAAGGAAATCTGGGACATCAGAGCGGATAGCGGAATCTGGTTCAGCGGTACGCCTCCCAAATAAATCTGTCCCTCGGTTATATCCCAAAACCGGCAGATCAGGTTGGCCGCCGTACTTTTGCCGCTGCCGGAAACACCAGCGAGCGCAGTTACTTTTCCGTCAGGAACAGTAAAGGAGACATCTTTTAATACCGGCTGTTCTTTCTCATAGGAAAATGTGACGTGTTCAAACACAATCGTGTGGTCGGAAAGTTCTGCCTCCGAGGCCGTATCCACCATTTCATCCAGTTTCAGAATTTCGTCTATCTTTTTTGCAACAGAGGCGTTCATACCGATATAATCAAAGTTATTAGAAACAGTTTCCAGAGGAATCAGCATGGCAAGCCCCATAAACAGATACATAATGTAGCTAGCCGCTGTCACGCTGCCAGAGAGGTACATCAAACCGGCAAGCGGAAACAGGAACACAAGGTTGCTGTTTAAGTCGGCATGATTGAAAGCAACATATTTCAGGCAGCTTTGGAACCACTCTGTTACAACGGTGCTGTAAGTACGGATGCTTTCTGACAGGCGGCTATAAGTGGATTCATCGGCGGCAAATATCTTCAGTTCTTTCATGCCATTGACATATTCCACCGTCTTAACGCTGACATCGGCAAACGCCTGATTAAATTCGTCCATTTTTTTCATTTGAACGATAATCATAAGAATACCGACAAGAATAAACAGAACGACAGGAATCAGCATGATACCGGCTACCCTGATGTCCAATACCACCAGCAGGATTTCCATACATAGCGGTACAGCAAGGCCGGAAATGATTTCTGGAATGTTATGGGCGTAAAATGTCTCCAACTGCTCCATATTGTCCATAATGATCGTTTTGACCTGCCCAGAGGCTGTTGTTTTCACATAGCCCATTGGCAAACGGGCAATTTTACGGAACAGCTTTTTACGGGTTTCCCCCAATGTCTGGTAGGCAACCTTGTGAGAGATTTTTGTACCGGTTCCAAACAGCAGATGTTTCAAAATGATTGCTGCGGCAATCAGGCACACATATTGAAAAAGGTTCTCTGTCCGTTCATTCAGAAAACAGGTCACAATGCCCCAAACGCCCAAATAGGGCAGGATTCCGCACAAAACAGACAGGACGCAGCAGATTACCGCGCCGATCAGACGATGCTTATTTTTCTTATCAATCAGTCCAAACAGGGCTTTTATATCACCCATTACAATTCATCTCCTCCTTGTGAAATAGTGAAATTCCAAAATCTGTCCGATACTCCATTTTGCCAACCAGATACAGCAATAGCTCCATAACTTTAATACGCATAAGATAATTGCGGTACTGTTCCGGCAGCAAGAGCAGTTCGGTAAAAATATGCTCCACGCTTTTTGTCGCAGGTGCTATAAAGCAACCGCCTGCTGTAAAAAGCCCTTGAAAATCCATGTCCTCGTCAAACGCGATTGTCCCCAGCATGATATTCAGGCTGTTTATAATCTGCGGCAGATAAACCACCACTGAAACACCAATAAAAGGTTCTTCCTCAAAATCACAGCTTTTCAGGTGGCTTGTACCATTGAAAACAGAAATATAATGGTCGCTCATAATCATCTCCGGCTGGTCGCTGAACAACATATTCATTCGCCCATGAAAGCAATAGGTGACTTCAATAAAACGATCTTTATATTGGATATTCTTTTGAATTGGAGTTGTGATATGAACATTGCTATAAACAATTTCAGCACCGGGCATCACTTCAAAGCTCTGCATGGTGCCTTTCCCAAATTTCGGAGAAATTGTATATATCTTTGAATCTTTTTCAACGGAACAGGTACCGATCAGCTCATGGAAGAACAGAAGGTCATTTTCCATTCTCCTCAAAGTTCGGCCTCCTTTCTGACCGCAAGAAAAAATCGCGTAGCCGATGCAGATTGTCGGGGGAAAGTGGGTAATCTTCCTGCTGTTTTCCGTTATCCAAATGAATCACTCTTGTACAGGCTGCCGCTAAAAATTCGTAATCATGGGTTACAACAAAAATCACCTTTACCATTTTAGAAAGCGTTTGAAATAGCCCCGCAACTTGAATCATGCTGTCATAATCAAGTCCGCTAGTCGGTTCATCAAAAATTAAAACGTCCTTACGGCATACCATACTGACTGCCACGGCCGCACGCTGTTTTTGGCCCCCGGAAAGTGTGTTAGGATGATGAGTACGGTACTCATAAATACCCAGCCGTTCCATTGCCTGTTTTGCTGCATCCAGATCAGGATGCTTAATTCCAAATACACATTCCTTTTCCAATGTATCGGCAAATAACTGATAGCTTACGTCCTGCATCACCATATAGGAGCGTTTTAACCGGCTCTTTGCGTTCAGTTCTTTACCATCCCAAAGAATCTGCCCTGTACAGTTTGTGTGCAGGCCGCATAGTGTTCTGGAAAATGTAGATTTTCCGGCTCCGTTATGGCCGATAATTCCTATGATTTCTCCCGGTGCTGCACTCAAATTCAAATTGTCCAGAACCGGCTTTTTCTTATAGAACAAGGATAAGTTCCTGACTTCCAAAATCGACTTTTGAGAATTTTCAGCAATGGCCCTTGGCCGCACCTTTGACAAATCTAAAGCGCGAAGTCCCATGCTGTGCCGCTGTTCTTCAGGAATAGAAAGAAACTGGCTCGGAGAAAACACAGCAGATATAGCTCCGTTTTCCATATACACAATGCGGTCAACTAATTCCCTCAGATAATAAATCCTATGTTCTGCAATTAGAATGGTCTTGCCTTGTTTCTTTAGGAGTTCAAGTGTACGCCGCAAATCCTCAATAGCATCCATATCCAGATTGGAAGATGGTTCATCTAACAAGTAAATACTCGGAGACATAGCATAGATGGACGCAAACGCCACCTTTTGTTTTTCACCGCCAGACAATTCAAATATGCTTCTCCCGGTCAGATGGGCTATATCCAAATCCGCAACTGTCTTTGAAATGCGTTCTTTCATTTTTTCCCTTGGATAAGACAGATTTTCCATTCCAAAGGAGATTTCACTGTCTGTATCTACATTAAAAAATTGAGAGCGTGGATTTTGGAATACAGACCCCACATGCTCGGACACTTCATACATGGGATAATCCTGTATATCTTTACCGTCAATATAGGTTGTGCCGGTGACTTCTCCCGGATAAAAGTATGGAATCAGGCCATTTACAAGACGGGTCAATGTGGTTTTTCCACAGCCACTTCGCCCACACAACAGCACACACTCACCTTTGTTGATTGTTAAATCAACATCGCGCAGTCCGCCATTTTGTAATGATTCCTGATAGGTAAAGGAAACCTTGTCAAAACGAATCATTAGCCTGCACCCCCTTTCAATTTCAGCCAGATCGACACTGACATAAACAAAGTGAACAGGAGAAAGCATACGGCATCCGCAATACTAAAGTGGATTTCCTGCAAGCAGGTTCGGGGCTTCGGATTTTCCAGCCCCCTTGTAACAGCCGCCGCCGACAATTCATCCGCCACTTTCAGTGCTGACATCATCATCGGAACATAGATACATTCCACTGTTCGGGCAGGATGGGTCAGCAGACTTTTGACGGTTGGAGCGACATCGCGCATCCGCATGGCGTCGCTGATATAGCCCCAGTCCTCATGTACCATGGGGAAATAGCGGAGCATGACCGTCAAAGGTATAACCATTGCTTTGGGCATATGAATACGGTTCATGGCCGCCATAAATTCATTTACTCTTGTCGTGCTGACTAAAATACCTCCGAGCATGGCGCAGGGAAAGATTTTACGGATAAATACGGTAAATGTTACAATCGCAATCTGCAAAGTCCCTGTCAAATAATTTGTTCCAATGATATGCAGAACAACCATTCCCGCATAGACAGCAGCCATTCTTACCGTAAACCGCTTTGCTCCTACAAGGACGCCGAGAATCACAACGCATACAACCAGCGCAATCTCATAGAGTAAAGAGGGCGCAAGGAACAACGCAACATTTCCGACGATCAACAGATATAGTTTTGTGCGAGGGTCTAAATGTAATGTGGCAAGTGTGTCCTTTGTTTGCAGTTGCATCTCCATTACACCACTCCGGCCTTTTCAAAATGTTTTTTCAATAGTTTCTGGCCCACAAGACCGCTGATAGCAGCACAGATCAACACGCCGATAATCATTGCCGGGAGCATCCAGTTTTGCGCGGTTGAAACCATTGTGTCCATATAGGTCTGCTCTGTTCCCTTGTCCACCAAATATTGCACATAGGCGTCGCGGTCAAACCAAAGCATACCGTAGGAGAAAACCGGGCTGAGAACAAAGATCATGTAGGACAGCAGGTTACGTCCTTTGCTTCTAAAGTTCCCGGAACCGGCCAACAGATCGGCCACCACGCCGAGAATACAATACGCCAAACACATAGACCAGTACATACCGAGTACGAACAGTACGCCTCCTACCAAAATGCCGGTGACAATGATTGGGCCATGCTTTGGCACCTTCGCCAGTATCAGCATATAAACCGGGCCGCACAGCAGCGCAATAGACAGCGGGCAAAGGAAAGTCAGTACAGGGAAGAATCCAAAGATGGCCTCGCCAATCATGGCGCATACCATGTACAAAGCAGCAAGGATGCCAGTGGTAATCAGGTCGCGCACAGACAGCCCCTTTTTCAGTTGTTGTGAATTAGACATTTTCAAAGTCCTCCTAATTATTATTTGCTGGCAGAAGCCTCATTGACCTACGCACAAAATCGTGATAGAATGGTCGCGATTAGAGCCTGCTAACCAGCCGGTGATGCCATTCTACTCAGTGATTTTGTAGGCGTCAAATCCGGCAAAAAAGGTCGAAGCGGGAGTTGAAAGCGGAAAAACAGCCGGGTATCAGTGCTATTTGTAGTTTTGCTGACAGCCTTTGCGACATTTTGGAGCATAAAAAAAGATACTGCGGATTATTCCGATTATGTAAGAAACGGGGGGAGCAGGATGCAGACCGATTCTACACAGGCCGCGCACGAATTAGGTGATGCTTCTTTTTATCTGCATGATTATCATTTCCGACAGGATAATCATAATGGAATCTGCACCTTGCAGCCGCAAAGCAGACAAGGCTATGGAAATGTCTATCAGGTTCAACCGGCAGATGGATTATTCCTGTCAACCGGGAACTGGATACCATACGCCTCAATGGAGCGCAAATATGAGATCAATCAAAAGCTGGTAAAAATTTATTATTTGGAATCCGGCAGTGTTACCCTGATTCAGAATGGGCGGAAAGCCCAAACTATCACAGAAGGAATCCACCTTTATCTAAATAAGCCGTCACAAGGACGGGTATTGTATCAACCCAACATACCAATCAGCTATGCGTCAGTTTTGCTGTTTGAGGATTACATAGAGAAAAATCTGCAAGACCGTTTTACCCCAGACGATTTTGACTATGCAGAGGTTTATGATTGGAAAGCTTTTGATTATAATACCCCGGAAGTCGGAACCCTGTTTTTACAGATACGGGATAAACTGATTGCCGGCGAAACTTCCCGCCTTTACTACGAAAGCAAAGTAGGTGAACTGCTTTCTATTGTGGCAGGAAACTTTCATAAACAGCGACAGCAAATAGCATCTAAACAACAGAACCTTTCCAAATCAGAAGAAAAGGTACTGGAATCTGTACGTCAGGCCATTGAGCAGAATGTTTTGAATCCGCCGGAAGTCTCACAGCTTTGCAAAATAGCAGCAATGGGACAGACTAAACTTCGAGAATCATTCAAATCCATATATGGAGTTCCGATTGGTACTTACATCCGACAGGTAAAAATGCGTTATGCGTTACTTCTTTTGGTAAAGCCAAATCTGACAATCGGCAACATCGCGGAACACTTAGGGTATGCAAATGCCAGCAAATTTGCTGCCGCATTTCGCAAGGTTTATGGGCAGTCGCCGGAAGAATATAGAAATCAAAAAAGATGAAGTTAGTGCGAATAGACTGACTTCATCTTTTTGATTATATTGTAATTTATTATTGGGGAACCAACCGTTAATCAATTCTGCTAATATAATTTCCTCTCCATCATGCAGTAATAAAAGAATTATATCTTGTGTTACCTTAAAAATGTCCCGCAGTTTGCCAAAATGCGGCTGTGCCGCCGTTGTAGTAGTGAGGGAGATACCGTAGCGTAGCAAGCATAGGAAGTGTGTACCCACTTCCGTATTTTGCTCTGCAAAACAGCTTGTTGGGAAGTGTCCCAAACCCTCAAAACGGAAAGGAGAGTAAAACGAATGGAAGGCAGAAAACGAACCGTGCAGGTCAAATTTTATGTGACGGAAGAAGAACGGAGGTTGATTCGAGAAAAAATGAAATTGATACCAACCCGGAATATGGCCGCCTATCTGCGAAAGATGGCGATAGATGGTTATGTTGTTCACATCGACACCACCGACATCCGGGCGCAGACCGCCGAATTGCAGAAGATTGGTGTCAACGTCAATCAGATCGCACGGCGGCTGAACAGCATGGGGCCGCTGTACACACAAGATGTTGCGGACATCAAAGGAGCGCTGGCACAGATATGGCAGTTACAAAGATACATCCTATCAAGTCAACGCTGAAAAAGGCACTGGACTACATCGAGAATCCGGTCAAGACGGATGAAAAAATGCTGGTGTCCTCCTTTGCCTGCTCCTATGAAACCGCCGACATCGAATTTGCACTGCTGCTATCACAAGCCATGCAGAAAGGCAACAATCTGGCCCACCACCTGATACAGTCTTTTGCGCCGGGCGAAACCACGCCGGAGCAGGCCCACGAGATTGGCCGGCAGCTTGCAGATGAAGTCCTGCAAGGCAAATACCCGTATGTGCTGACCACGCACATTGACAAGGGGCACGTCCATAACCATGTCATCTTTTGTGCCGTGGACATGGTGAACCAACGAAAGTATGTTTCCAACCGACAGAGTTATGCCTACATCCGGCGCACCAGCGACCGGCTGTGCAAGGAACATGGTCTGTCTGTGGTGATGCCCGGTCAAGACCGGGGCAAAAGCTATGCCGAGTGGGATGCACACCGCAAGGGCACGAGCTGGAAGGCGAAGCTGAAAACCGCCATAGATGCAGCCATCCCGCATGCCAAGGATTTTGACGATTTTCTGCGGCTCCTGCAGGAGCAGGGCTATGAAGTCAAGCGGGGCAAGTATATTTCGTTCCGTGCGCCCGGACAGGGGCGGTTCACTCGCTGCAAAACGCTGGGCGAAGCCTACACTGAAGAAGCTATCACCGAGCGCATCAAAGGGCGGTTTGCGGAGCGGAAGCCCAAAGAAAACCGCAAAATTTCGCTGCGGATTGATTTGGAGAACAGCATCAAGGTCCAACAGTCCGCAGGGTATGAGAAGTGGGCAAAACTCCACAATCTGAAACAGGCTGCCCGGACGCTGAACTTTCTGACGGAGCATGAAATTGATAGTTACCCGGATTTGGAAAGCCGGGTGGCCGAGATCACCGCCGCCAGCACCGAAGCTGCCGCCGCATTGAAAGCAGCAGAGCGCCGGCTTGCAGAAATGGCCGTGCTGATAAAGGATGTCACCACCTGTAAGGAACTGCACCCACTGTTGCAGGAGTATCAGCGGGCTGCTGACAAAAAGCAGTTCCGACGTAAGCATGAAGGAACCTTGATTCTCTATGAAGCAGCGGCGAAAGCTCTAAAAGAGCAGGGCTTTCAAAAGCTGCCCGACCTCTACGCCCTGAAAAACGAGTATAAGCAACTGGCCGAGCAGAAAGACCAGATGCAGCGGCAGTACAATGATGCCAAACGCCAGATGCAGGAGTATGGCATTATAAAGCAGAATGTGGACGGCATTCTGCGGACAGCACCGGGAAAGGAGCAGATGCAGGAACGGTAAATCTGCACAAAATATTGCTCGGATTTTTGAACCCCAAACGCTTAGACCGGGTGGCGTTTCCACCCGAAATCATGTAAAATAGACTTAGACAACGAAAGCGAGGAACCCTCTATGGCAGAAGTGAACGATAACAGCTCTATCCAGCTTTTTGAAGATCAGAAAATCCGTACTGCATGGGATGCAGAAAAGGAAGAATGGTATTTTTCGATTATTGATGTTATTTCTGTTTTAACTGGAACAGCCAATCCACGGCGATATTGGAGTGACCTGAAGCGTAAGCTGAAAGCTGAGGGGGCAAATGAGTTGTACGAAAAAATCGTACAACTGAAAATGTTGTCCTCTGATGGAAAACGGTACAAGACAGATGTCGCCAACACCGAACAGCTTTTGCGTATCATCCAGTCCATCCCGTCCCCGAAAGCTGAACCGTTCAAGGCATGGCTGGCAATGGTGGGCAAGGAACGCATCGAAGAAACCATCGACCCGGAGCAAGCTATTGACCGTGCGCTTGATACCTATTTGAAGAAAGGCTACTCCGAAGAATGGATTCACCAGCGGCTTTTGGCAATCCGCATCCGCAACGAACTAACGGACGAATGGAAGAAGCGCGGAGTGCAAAAGGGCAAGGAGTACGCCATCCTGACCGATGAAATCTCCCGCGCATGGTCCGGCATGACCACGGGGCAGTACAAGCGGCTGAAAGGTCTGACAAAAGAAAATCTCCGGGACAACATGACCGATTTGGAACTTGTGCTGACCATGCTGGCGGAAGCATCTACCACGGATATTTCCAAGACTGCAAAGCCGCAGACCTTTGAAGAAAACAAGCAGGTTGCCAAACGTGGCGGCAAGGTGGCCGGCATTGCACGGCAGGCTCTTGAAGCGGAAACCGGCAAGCCTGTTATCACAGAAAAGAATGCGTTTGACTTCCAGCAGCTTGTGACCGACATTGTAGAAGATGCCGCCGAACTGCCGGAAAATCCCACCGAGAAAAAAGATAAAGACTGATACATGAAAAATAGCCGGACACAGCAACCCCAAGGCCACCGTGTCCGGCTATTTCTGTGTTGACAACGACACATTACTTTGATTGAAAATAATGTGTGGTTGTCAAGCTGGCGGTATCACTCACCCGTGAAATCAAACCTCTGTCCGTCAAAGTCAGCATCGGTCATGCGCTCCAACTTGGCAATGGTCCCGTTCACCAGCCGCCGCATTTCCGTGTCCATGTCCGGCAGGGCGGCGAGCATCCGCGCCATCGTTCGACGGCGGTCAGAAGTGTGGTACATACAAATCAAATTTTCTTCTTCTACGCTGAAATTCATGGTCAGACCTCCATTTCATGTTGTTTGCTGCGGGCCGCTGCCTTTTTCGGGCTGGCGGCCTGTTTTGTTTCGGAAAGCTGCTTGCGAACGGAAGCACGGGGCTTACAGATGCCCTTGTCCCGGTTCTCGTTTTTGTCAACTAGCGCGTAGATGCCGAAACGGTCTTTCACGCTGGACAGGTGCAGGGACTTGTACGGAAGCATGGCAATCAGCTGGTCCGTGTCCCGGCTGGATGCCAGCTTGGTGAAGTAGGGCGATACTTCCACCATAAAATGATTCTTGTCCGGGCTGTTGGGAGCAGCCAGCCGCTTCATACCGGCCACAATGCGCTGGGCCTCGGCCTCGATCAGCCCAGTGTGCAGTGCCGCAAGGTGTTCCTTGAAGTCACCGGGCCGTGCCGGTTCCCGGCTGTGCTGCTCCTGCCGGATGGCTGCTTGCAGAAGTTCCGGGGCGCGGGGCTGCATTTCATACCGCACGAACTCCCCGAAATATTTGTCCGGGCGACTGTCGAAATGCTCTTTCGGGCCAATCTCCCGCATCCCGCTTTCGTAGATCAGGCGATTGGCACCCACGGGCAGGGCTACATCCCGGATATGCTGGAAGTGCTGCTGATAGTCCAGTTCATACAGATCGCCTTGCACGGTTCCGTTGGCCGCGCCGGTCAGCTCCACCGCATAGGCAAGAATCCTGTCATGGGTCTGTTCGCCGCAGAATTTCCATGTGTTATAGGCTTGCGTGTCTTTGAGCAGCACGTCCCGTTCCCGGAAGCAGAATGTTCCAGAAGGCCGGGACAGCCACAACAGCAGCTTATCTTCCGACTGGTCGCTGCGGGCGGCCTCCCGCAGTATCTTAATGTCAAAGGCAAAATCGCTCTGATAGTATGCGGTGTTCTGGTGCATGATGGCTTCCAGCGCAGCGATCAAGTCCATATTTTCAAACTTCTGCACGGTTTACACCTCCAATTCTTTTGTCTTTTCCCGTGGCGGCGGTTGTTTGCTCTGCTCTTTTTTCGCGGCATCCAGCTGAGCCCGGATGGACGGCTTTTTCGGCTTGGCCGTGTGGGACTTCTTGGCTTTCGGTGCCTTTTCTGCGGCGTTGACTGCGGCGGCAAGGTCCGTCAGAGAGATTTGTTCTCCGGCTTTTGCTTTGGCCTCCAACTCGCCCAGAGAGGGCGCATTGTTCAGCACACCGTCAATCATATTTTCGTTCTGTTCGGTGGAAAGTTCTGCGGTGCGCAGCGGATTTTCCCGCAAGAACTCCGGCACCTGCTGGAAGCCCACACTGTCGCAGTAGTGGGCGGTGTCCTGCCCATTCTGGTGCAGCACCACCACATCCGAAACAGACAGCGAGTGCCCCTTGAAGTCTGCCGGATGGTCCACATTGAACGTGCGGTAGATGTCCTCCAACGTGGTGCCAGCAGTCAGCGGCGCAGAGTAAACTTCTGCGTAGTTGGCCTTGTCCACAGTCCGACCAGCGGCCTGCAGGCGGTCGTATGGCTCAAAACGGTAATCGTGAGTGGAATCCTCATTGCACAGCTGGTAGATGGAAAAGCTGTCCTGCTGCGGTGCTTCAAATCCTGCCGCTGCGTATTCCTCTACCGTCATTCCGGCAGCAGCAGCTTCCTGTGTGATCTCGGCCTGCACCTGTGCCTTGTAATCCTGCAAGCTCTGGTCAAAGTCGGCCAACTTGGGCGGTTCCGGCAAGTTGTATTGGCCTTGGTTGAGCAGCGGGCGGCAGTCCTGCACATAGGTCACAACCGCGTTGTAATAGACGGTCTGTTCCGGCGAAATGTTCTGTCCCTCCCGCAAAGCGGCGGTGGCCGTCTGCTCCATGGCCGAAAGATTGCAATGTTGTTTGAGGTACGGGATAAACTCGGTCAGCACCATTTCCCGCTCTGCCTTGTCTTGTTCCCACGCTTCCGGGCCTTTGTTGTGCTGAACAAAATTCTTCCAGTTTTCATCCTTGGCGTAATATTCATGGTAACACTGGATGTGCTGAATCAGGGAGCCGTCCCCGTCCCCGAAATCCTGCCGCCCCTCGTAGTTGTCGGGCTGACCGTTCAGGGTAAAATCAATGCGGAACGCGGTCTTGTCGTACCAGCCACCCTCGTAACCATCCTTTTCCCGGTCTGTGTGCTGGGCGGTGTCCAGTTCTTCAAAAACGCGGTTTGCCACAGACAGCGGCATGATTTCGCCGTCCTGCAGCTTGTCACTTTCACTCCACAGAATTGTGACCGTAGGTTCTGCGGCGGGGTCTGGAATTTTAACGGATGCGGGAATTTCGTTGGCCTTTTCCGCCGCCTCTTGGAACGCCGCCAGCTTGTCGCCCAACAGGACTTCCGACACTGCGGCTGTCTGCCCCAGCAGATTAAGTGCTTCCTGCCCGGCATCTGGCAGGGTCAGACCGGGCGCGTCCAGCTGGCCTCCGTCCAGAGCCTTTTTGTCCGCATCATACAGTGTATAGTCATAGCCGGAATCGCAGGTCTGGATGAACAGCGTATTGCCGTTGTCCAGCGCAAATGCGGCTTCCTGTGCGGCGGAAAGGTCTGCTTCCCGCTGCTGGCGCAGTTCTGCCAGATGTTCGTCCAGCGCGGAGATCAGTTCATGGGCCGCATTGCGGATAATTTCCAGAGAGGCTTTCAACTCGGCCAGTTCCCGGCCCGAACTCCACCCGGCCACATAACCAAAGGAATACTCGGACGTGTCCAGCCCATAGTGCTGGCAGACGGCATAAGCCACGCTTTCCGCCTGCACCTCGCGGGTGCGGCTGTCCGGGCGGTTGGTCTGTTCCGGGTCGTTGGGGTCGATGGCGTGGAGCTTGGCGTGGGCAATTTCATGGATAGCCGTCTTGATGGTCTGTAACTGGCTCATGCCCTCTTGGATGGCAATGCGGTTGTCGAGCAGATGAAAGTACCCGTGCGCCCCGCCCTCTATGTCCTCAAACCCGATGGGCACCGGGGATGTCTGCTCCAATGCCTTGAAAAAATCTTGGTAGTCCTGCACGCTGCCGGACAGTTCATTCACCGCGATAGAGGGCAGAGGTTCGCCCTCGGTCTGGCTGACATCGAACACGGACACCACCTTGAAAGCCGGAATCTGCACCGTCTTTTCTTCCGTCAGCGGCTTGCCGTCCTTGTCCAGAATCGGCTTGCCCTGCTCGTCTAGCTTTTCCATCTTCTGCTTGACCTTGTAAGGCGCAGGAGCAAGAATCTTGATGCCTTTTTCGCCCTTTTTTACGGTGCGGTGGAACGTATCCTTCCACTTGTTGAAGCCAGCCACCAGCTGCCCGCCCTGCATGGCGATCAGCAAGGTGTTGTTGAAGCTGTAATTGTGGAATTTCGCCATCGTGGTGAGGTAGGCCTTGTAGCGGTCACTGTCGAATAATTCTTGAATGCCTGTTTCCAGCCGGTCCGTGATTTCTTTCATGCGTTCCGCGCTGTCCTTGCCGTTCAGGATAATGGGAATAACTTTCTGCGGTTCCGTTTCAGGCTGAACAGGTGGCGGGATGTTGGCCGAATCTCGCAAAACTTCCGGCGCAGGAAAGGACAGTACCCGGTATTCCTCCGGCACAGGCTGGCCCTCGTGGACTTTCTGCCACTCGTCCCCGCTTTTGACAAGGTAGCCATACTCGGTAAACACGCCCTGCTCCTGCTGGGCCACATAGCGGCCAAACTGCGCCGTGTCGATGCCGCCTTTCCATTCTTCCGGCATATTCACCATGCCGGAGCGATTCAGGTAGTAATCTCCTAGCTGGGCAGGCCCGTGCACATCCGGCAGATGCACATAGTAGTCCACGTTTTCGGGAAAGTCGGTGATTCTCCCGATGCTGAAAAGCTCACTCTGCGGGGCTTGCAGGGCGGCGTTCAGCTCTGCGCGTTCCCCGGTAGAGAGGGTTTCCAGTCGTGATGCCAGAAAGTTCAGTTCGTCCACATTGGATGCCAGCACCATGTTATAAGAAATTGCAAAGCGTTTTTCTTCCTCGGCAAAGTAGCCAGAAATGAAAAGGCCCTGCGGATTATCGGACGAAATGCCGATTTGCCGCAGGGCCGCTTGTACCTGTTCGGTTGTGGTGGGCAGGTCTAGCCAGACACCATCCCTGCTTTGCTGCTGATTTTGCAGCTGGATGGAAAATAATTCGCTCATTTGGTCACACTCCTTTTTTGCTATCCTACGGATAGAGAGAGCCGGTTATGGCAAAATGAATGCTTCACCTTACCATAACCGGCCCTCATATTTTTGCCTTATTCTTTACACTCTACCCGGTAATTGACGTACTTGCCTCCCGTATCTGCCAGAAGCACCGTTGCATCATAGGTTTTGCCTGTTTTCTCGGAGTAGAGGCCCTTGACCTTTGCCTTACCGTTTTTGAGCAGAGCAGCGGCGATCTTCGGTGTGAACGCCTTTTTGCGCTGCTCAAAGAAGCGGTCATTCTTCCACATCACGAACTGACAACTACGATTCCCGCAGTAGAAGTTTTTCTTGCCCTCATAGACGTTTTCATTGCACCGGGGGCACTTGCCGATAATAACCCGTTTCGACTGGAACAGGTTTTGCTTATCTGCACTGATACAAGAATAGGTCTTGACCAGCTGGCGCACCTGCGCTTCAATTTCGGCCATGAACTCGTCCGGGTCTGCATTGCCCTTGGCAATCTCGGTCAGACGGTTTTCCCATTCGGCGGTCAGCGCGGGAGAGGTCAGGCTTTCCGGCAGAACCACTGCCAGATTGATGCCGTCCTTGGTGGGGACAAGCTGTTTGCCCTTGCGCTGCACAAAGCCCATTTGCACCAGCTTTTCCAGAATTGCGGCGCGGGTGGCGGGCGTACCCAGCCCCTTGCGTTCTGCGTTTTCCGGCATATCCTCGGCTCCGGCCCGCTCCATTGCTGACAGGAGCGTATCTTCGGTGTAGGCTTTCGGCGGGGATGTGAAGTGTTCCGATACGGTAGAAGTTACGCGGAAACTCTGCCTCTCGGCCAGTTCTGGCAGGGTGTTCAGGCTTTCCGCTTCTTCTTCGCCGTCTGCTTTCATGGTGGAGCGGAACCGTTGGTCGATCTCTTTCCAGCCGGGGACAAGCACGGTCTTTCCCTTGGCGGAGAACTCGTTCCCGGCGCAGGAAAATACCGCAGTCACGATTTCGTATTCATGGAGTGCAGCCACCGCGCAGAGCAGTTTGGAGCAGACAAGGTTCATCAGCTTGCATTCACTCTCGGCAAGACCAGTGAAACCCTGCTTTACAAATTCGGACGTGGGGATGATGGCGTGGTGGTCCGATACCTTTTTGCTGTTCAGTACCCGGCCCACTTCCGCAGTCAGCGCAAGTCCTTGGGCAAAGGGCAGCAGCCCCAGCAGATCAGACACAAGATGTTGTGCTGTCTGGCCCATATCCTCGGTCAGATATTGGCTGTCGGTGCGGGGATAGGTCAGCAGTTTCTTTTCATAAAGCTGCTGGGCATAGTCAAGGGTCTGCTTTGCCGTGAAGCCGAACAGGCGGTTTGCCTCCCGCTGCAAGGTAGTCAGGTCATAAAGTTTGGGCGGCTGTTCCGCCTTTTTCTCTCGCCGAATGGACGTGCAGACTGCATTTGCACCTGTGCATTTTTCTTTGAGAGAATTTGCGGTTTCTGCATCCGCAATGCGTCCGCTGTCCGCTTTCAGGCTGCCGGATTGGATGCCGACCGTATAATACTTTTCTTTCTGGAAGCGCAGGATTTTTGCATCCCGGTCCACCAGCATTTTCAGTGTCGGGGTCTGCACCCGGCCTACCGTCAGGGTTTTGTGATACAGCACCGAAAACAGTCGCGTTGCATTGATACCCACCAGCCAATCTGCCTTTGCACGGCAGAGGGCCGATTGATACAGAGCATCATAGTCCGAATCCGGGCGCAGGTTTGCAAAGCCCTCCCGGATGGCGGCATCCTCCATGCTGGAAACCCAGAGCCGCTTTACAGGTTTCGTGCAACCGGCCATTTGGTAGACGAAACGGAAAATCAGTTCTCCCTCCCGGCCTGCATCGGTCGCGGCGGTCACACTATCCACATCGGGGCGGTTGAGCAGGGCACGCAGAACTTCAAACTGCTGTTTCTTCTCGTCCGGGACAATGAACTGCCACGGCTGGGGCAGGATGGGCACTGTCTCTTATACACATCTGACGCTGCCGACGATA
>ENA-OZGX01000505-OZGX01000505.1-human-gut-metagenome-genome-assembly--contig:-NODE-505-length-18107-cov-13.341901_pt1 | contig 18107 bp, 11 predicted proteins | sample MGYA00244040_ERZ653674 | MGnify/ENA primary metagenome ERZ653674 (study PRJEB26926, sample SAMN06165232) | human gut metagenome | biome: ENVO:00009003; feature: ENVO:2100002; material: ENVO:00002003... | reverse complement strand
CCCTTTTAACGGCGTGTGCTTGTCTGCGGCGCGGCGCAGCCGAGCCGCACTTGTCATAGACAAGCACACGCCGTGGTGCCAAATTGATTTTTAGAGTCCACCGCACAAAACCTAAAACGAACCACTTTGAGTGCAAGCCGTTTTAGGTTTTTTCTTTTTGCCGCTATGTTTTGAGGTGAGGGCTTGAGCCGTCTTGTTGTCTTCTGCGGCATGGAGCGTGGTATTTTTGTCGATAAAAATAGTAAGGGGGGGGGGAGAATCAAAGCGACTCCGATGCCTGTCTGTCTTATAAGGAGCGCGATCTTCGGAATAGATATTGAACTATTGACCTCATTATGATAATATAAGCATAAAGAGCTAAATCACCGTCGATCCGTTGAAAATCGGCGGGGAGAAAAATACAAAGCGCATAGTTTCGGTATGTTCGGTAATGAAGGAAACGGAAGAAAAATATTTAAGTAAAGCAGACGAGATCTTCGCTAATCACAGATTTATCGGGGAATATGACTGTTCCGACGATGAATATTCGGATATACTTGAGATCACGCGTCGGGTATCATTGAAATGTATAAATGCTTATAGCGGATGCATTCCCGTAAAATATTATAAAGTCATATTTTTGACTTTAGTGGAGATCGCAAAGCGGTGGAAATATGAAGACGAAACCGAAGACGGATCGGATGAAGAGGATGGCGGCGGATTTTGGAATTATGCGTTCCGAGTAATTCTGTTTGATGAGATCATCAACCAAAAATTATACAATGAATTTGTCAGGATAATTCAATTTTTGTGTGACAACAAAAGGCCTTTTGTTACGCGGGGGAAAAAGTATTATGCGACCATCATGTTGCACTCTTTTGCGCCGGCGAGCAGCATGAACGCTTTTTTCGGTTTGTGTTATAACTTATTCAAGAACGATTTGGATTTCGGTGATGCCGATGCGGAATTCTGCCATAGAGTCGCCGTCGCATTGCGAAGTAAACTTGGCGGAAGTTTGGGCGAAAGCTCCGGCGTAGCGATAGGATCACAGGTCTACGGATTCAAGATCGGTTTGCGCGCACTGATCCTGCAAGGCGAGTTGAGTGAAGAATTTGAGTCGGTTTGCAAAGAAATATTTTCGTACATTTGCCGGCGTTATGAAAGGAAAGAAGTTTCGTGCGAAACACGGCTGGTAAATTTACTTGACAAATGGTGGGAGAGCAAAAGCGTCGATGGCAGTCAAAAGCGGGGGAAGCATTCTGAACCGCCCGTGCTGAAACGCAATATACAGCTTAAATACGTATATGAAAATGGTAAGGCATGTCTTAGGATCCCGTCGTTTTATGCGGACGGCGACGGTTATATTCGTTATAGAGCAGAGATATTTATCGGACAGGAGGACGTCCCGTCCCGGTCGTTTGATCTTCCGCTGCGTCACGGAGAATTGATCACCGTTACAAAGCAAAAAGCAGTAGAGCTGAACGATTTGTTGAAAGACAGGAAAGAGATCGATATAAGAGTAGTCATTCGCGAAGGAAACGAAAAAATATATGATTCGCTGTCCGGGCTCAATCGCGAGTTCATATTGTTTGAAAAGGAACGAGAGGTATTAAAACAGATCTGTCGACCGACAAACTATTTTATATATTGCAAAAATGCCGATGAGCTGTCAATGCCCGCATCCACGCAGCGCGTAGACGCGGATATTTATAATATTTATCCGGAAGAAGGCGAAGAGCTTGTCGGACAAAAGCGCAGATATTTATTTTTGAATGAACAAGAAGATCGTAAAGAAAAAACGGTTCGTCTGTGCGGTCAAATGCCGGAAGTTGAATGGATGTTTGATGAGTTGAGTTGTCGCATATTTAGTTCATCGGTCCAGTTGTTGGTCCCCGACGGGATAAATTTGCGCGGTATGCGGATCGACATTGATGGGGGAAGCAGGCTGTTGGAAGAGTTCGCGGATGTGGCGGATTATGCCGACGGATACATCAATGTTGACTTGACGGGCAGTATCCCCACGGAGGAGCCTGTGGTCATCAAGGTGTACTCCTATGGAACGGAACAGATAGTGCTTGAACAGGCGATCGTCCGTTTTCCGCAACTTAAAGCCGGTTTCAATAAGGCTCTTTATTTCGACGATCATACGGACAAATATTTCAGAGTCGCCTATAATGGCGTGGAAGAGCGGCGGCAATGGAGCATCGAGGATGATGAGGTGACCATGCCGTTCGGGCCGTGCGGTATGATCGTCGCCAGGATACCATGGCTGAAATGGAGGATAGACGGCGGGGAATGGACAAATCGGTCGGAGAGCAGAGTATTGTGGTGTGGAGCGCGATTTTCGCCGAGTTCAGTGATCGAGATCGCTTTGCCTAACGGAGGTATCCCGCCTCAGGACCTGTATTTGAATTGGGGATATTCCGTAGACAAACTCCCGATGAGCGGAAGGGGAAAATGGCCGATAGGGAGAGCGTTGTTTGCGGATGCAGCAAAAGGTACGGTGTCCGTCGGGTTGATTGGCTGTTCCGGCATAAAAGAGGCGCACTTAGTAAGCATAGCCACGACCGAGTGCTTTTGCGCGACTCCTCTCGTCTATGAGAACGGTCGCGTGTGGTGGCGGGCGGACGAAACATTTGTCGGCGACCCGCATCCGAAATTTCGGGTGGAATTCGTCGGCGATAAAAGATATGAGATCGATGGGCTGACTGCGGAAAGATGTGAGTTGCGTGATCTCGATAAAGACATATATAAGTATGAGGTCAAAATCGAGCGAGGTTCTTTGTTCGGCAAAAGCACAAAAGTGCTGTTTACGGGAGAATTGCCGGTCGGCAGCCCCGAAGAGCTGCGTTTCAAAAACAAGCGCATAGTTTTGACTTCGGTCAACCTGATTGAAAACGGCGAGGTGAGCAATGACTGGTTATCCTTGCCGCGCGGCAAATATATCATCAAGGATCTGACCTTGTGCGGAGATGACGAAGCACTGTATTATAAAGGCGTGATCTGCAGAGTCAACAAGTGGGATGAAGCCATCCCTCTCGGCGAGATGCGCACAGAACGCAGAGATACCGTAGGAGTCAACCCGGTCCGTATAGAATTGCGCGACAAAAAAACGCTTTGGATGGTGGCGGGCTATACTTCAGGGAATGACCATGCCGGCGAGTTTTTCTTCAATAAGATCGAGTGCTCGCTGTGCATGATCGGAGACGAACCGTTCAGTATGATAAACCTTTACGAGTTTAAGGAGGAAAAAGATGTTTGATCCGGCGAAAGCGGCAGATGAGATAAAGAAAGAATATATCGGCTATATCGCCACGACATTTCATTTTAGGGATGGCGATCTGCGCCGACATTTGACAGACAGGCTCAACCGCACTGTGGCGAAAGGTCCGATCGTAGAAATAAAGGACGCATTCAAAAGCGGAGCGACGCTGCAGGATCTGATCGACGAAGGGGTGCTTTCCCCACTATTTACCGAACTGGAAAAAAGGAAATCCGTCGCGCCTAAACTTCCTTTGACGAGGCCGCTGTATGCGCACCAGGAAAACGCGATCAGAAAGATAGTTGCGGGGAAGAATGTGGTGGTCTCGACCGGCACCGGCAGCGGAAAAACGAATTGTTTTTTGATCCCGATCCTGAATGAACTGCTGAGGGAGAAAGAACAAGGTGCGTTGTCCGACGGCGTAAGGGCAATCTTCATTTATCCGATGAACGCGCTTGCAAACGATCAGATCAAAGGGCTGAGAGAGATCTTGATGGAATATCCGGACATAAAATTCGGCGTGTATAACGGCGGTACGGAGCATCGGGAAGCTGACGCAATAAAGCTGTATGAGGCAATGTATGAAAACGAGCAGCACCCTAAACTAAGGCACAGACTCGAAAACGAGTTGCTTTCTCGCGACGAAATGAAAAAAACGCCGCCGCACATCCTGTTCACCAATTATGCGATGCTGGAACACCTTTTGCTGCGCCCCGGTGATGATGTCCTGTTTTCACAGTCGCCTTTTAAGTTTGTTGTGCTGGATGAAGCCCATGTCTATGCAGGAGCCACCGGCATCGAAACGGCATTTTTGATGGGAAGGTTAAAAGGCAGGATATGCGGTGATCGTCCGCCGCAGTTTATCTTGACTTCTGCGACGCTTGGTACGGGCAGCGGCGAAAGCGGCGCGGACGCCGCCGCATTTGCCGAAAATCTTACGGGTTGTGCCTTTGAAAGTTGTGATGTGGTAGCCGGCGAGCGCGATCCGCTTCCGCAAACCGGCGAGGTCACCGATTATCCGATAAGCCTGTTTGAAGAGCTGGCAAACGAAGAGGCGTTCGTAAAAGATGTGCTTGCAAAGCATAACATCGCTCCCACATCTGCGGATGATGCCGAGACGCTGTATGACGTCATATCGACATCGCAATTTTACCGTGAGATGCGCCGCATCGGGAAATTGGTCGATCTTGACATATTTGCTCGGCGGCTCGGCATCACCAAAGAGCAGGCGGTCGCGTTTATTGCGTTATGTGCAAAAGCAAGGAAAAACGGCAAACCTCTGGCAGACATCCGTTATCATTATTTCCTTCGCGCATTAGACGGCTGTTATCTGGCATTGGACCACAAGCAAAGTTTGTCATTGGTGCGGAGCAAGATGTATGAGTATGCTCCGGGAAATTTTGCCCGCATGTTTGAGATCGCCGTTTGCAAGGATTGCGGCGAGATAGCACTTGTCGGCAAGATCGAGGATGGTAACTTTGTGATGTGCAGCCAGCCCGAAGAGGCGGCAACGTGGCAGATAGGATCTTTTGAGAGCGAGGATGAGGGGCGTGCGCGTCATAATTGCACGGATCGTGATGAACACGCCGATGAAAGTTTTGTGTTGTGTAAGAATTGCGGCAGAGTCATACCGGCGGACGAATATTTTCAAGGGTGGTGCGGGTGCGAACATGCTGCGGAAGTACGCCTGAAAAAAGTGATGTCTTGCATAAATTGCGGCGGAGAGTTGAGGAAATTCCGTCTCGGTTACGAGGCGGCTACGGGGGTGGTCGCGACTTCGCTGTATGAGCAGATCCCCGAACATACTTACGTCGACGCTGCCGGCAGCGATGAAAAACGTCATAACATTTTTGGAAGCGCCAGACAAAAAAAGACAAAGATATCGACGGGCAGTCAGTTTCTCATCTTCTCGGACAGCAGGCAGGGCGCGGCGAAATTCGCGTGCAACCTTGAAGATTATTATAAAGAATTCTTGCGCCGGAGAGCAATGTGGAGCATAGCCGACAAAAATGAGTGCAAAGGCGTGACGGGCATGTCGGTGATCGACCTTGTAAAAACTCTTGAGAATTTATTTTCCGCGAAGCGATTGTTTCGGGAGAATAATTCCGATAGTGCGGAGTCATCTGCGGTGGAAAACACCCGTAATGCTTGGATCGCCGTGCTCAACGAGATGTGCAGGGCGAATTCCGACACGTCATTGGTCGCATTAGGGAAACTGTCGTTCGAATATAAAGGCAATGTTTCGGCGGCGGAAGCGGTAGTGCAAGAGTATAACGTCAATGCGGAAGACGCAAAAAATTTCCTTGATTATTTGGCTTTCTCGATCGTTCAAGACGGCGCGATCGAAACTTCACATGCTACTGATATAAACGATAACGACAGGCGTTACCTGTTCTATACCCCTATGCAACCTATGATCGTCGGGCAGAAAGGCAACGGACAAAATTATGTCAAGACGTTTCTGCCCGCCGAACAGCGGCGCAAAGACGGGACGGTTTACTATTCGTCTTCAAACAGCAAGTTACGTGTGACGAAACAGTTTTTGAAGTTAGACGATGAGGATGCCGTTGCGTTCTTGAAAGCTTACTGGAGCTTTTTAACCGGAGAAGTTGAAAATGCATACAAGATGAGCAATATAGACGGCAAAGGTTATAGAATGCCTGCAAACTGTTTTTCCGTCAAATTCGGCGAAGCCGCGAAAGTGTGGAAGTGTGAAAAATGCGGAAAAACGACGCAGTTCAACATCCAAGGCATTTGTCGGCATCAAGGTTGCGGCGGGCGTTTGAGGCGGCTTGCGCCAGATGAAACGGGGGAAAACAATCATTATGTCAGGTTGTACAGCAGCGATAAAATGCGGCCGTTGTTTGTCAAGGAGCATACTGCCCAACTCGACAAAAAAGAAGCGCTTGATTATCAACAGCAATTCATCCGCAAAGAGATCAATGCATTGTCATGTTCCACCACATTTGAAATGGGGGTCGATGTCGGCGACCTTGAAACGGTGTTTTTGAGAAACATACCGCCGTTGGCGGCAAATTACGCGCAACGTGTCGGGCGTGCGGGCAGGAGCATAGACGCTGCCGCATTTGCCTTGACATATGCGCGGCTCGGATCGCACGACTTCACTTTCTTTGACTCGCCTGCGGAGATGATCAACGGCGTGATATATCCTCCGAAATTCAAATTGGAAAACGAAAAGATATTGCGGAGGCATGTTTACGCGATCGCCATTAGCCTTTATCTGAGGAACAACAGCGCACTGTATAACGGAAACAACGCTGACAAATTCCTGAACGAAAAGGGCTACAACGGCTTGTTTGCATGGTTAAAAACTAAGCCACAGGAGCTTGCACAAATTTTGCAAAGGTCGATCCCGCGATCGATCGGGAAAACATTGGCGCAAAAGTATGTGGATTCTTTTGAATGGATTGACGAATTCATCGGTGATGACGGTTGTCTTTCCAAGTTGATATACGCATACGAGCAAAATGTGTCGTATCTTACGAACGAGGTCCAAAAAGCGGCAAAAATAGATGTTCAGACGGCGGCGTCTCTGCAGAGAGCGTTGAAAAGATATCAACACAATGACTTGATAGACTTTTTGGTGCGAGGGAATATATTGCCTAAGTACGGTTTCCCCGTCGATGCCGTTGAGCTTTCTCAAAACTTGTCTGACACTCCTAAGACGCTGAATCTGAACCGCGATCTTTCCGTTGCGATAGCGGAGTATGCTCCGTCGGCAGAGGTCATTGCGGACGGAAGACTTTATACGAGCAGATATATACGGAAGCCGATAGTAAACAAAAAAGAGATGGATGTTTTCGAGATCGCATATATGGCGGAATGCCCGGATTGCGGGTGCGTCAACTTTTCCAATATCCCGATAGGAGAGGGAAGAGTATGTGCGGTTTGCGGAAGGCGATTGAGCAAACGTGATTTTAATCAGAGTATAGAACCGCGCGCCGGATTCATTGCAGAACAGGAAGTGAGGCCGGTCCCGCTCAGCTCGCAAGAGAGGAAATATAAAACCGAAGATATATACATCGGAGATAAAGAAGCTCTTCGCATTTGTGAGCATGAGTATGACTGCAACGGGATAGGCGTCAAGATCGAATCGACATCAAATGATTCGTTGGTCGTAAGATCCACCGAAAAATTTTATGTGTGTTCTAAATGCGGTTATGCGATAGCCGGCGACGAAGAGGCGAAACTGGGGGCGGAATATAACGATTATCACGCCGGTGCGTGGGAGATAAAAGATGCAAAACACGGACACCCAAAGCCGTTCGGCGGAGGGGAATGCGAAAATAAGAACCTGAAGTGCTATCGGCTTCATCATGAGTTCCGTACTGATGTGGCAAAATTAAGCTTTGAGTGCGACACTTCCGACAAGAATACGATGTTGTCGGTCATGTATGCGGTCCTCAATGCGTTTGCTGCGGCATTCAGCATAGAAAGAAGGGATATAAAAGCGTGCCTGACATACAAGCAAAACGGTAAAACCAAAGAGCATCAGATCATAATTTACGACGCGGTGCCCGGAGGTGCCGGGCACTCGAGAAGGCTCGCCACCCAAGACGGTGCTGTGTTCAAAAAAGTTATCGAAGACGCTGTGAGAAATTTGAGTTCTTGCACTTGTTCTCCGTCATGTTATAGATGTTTACGCAGTTATGAGAATCAAAAGATACATGAACTGCTGGACAGAAAAAAAGCCTTGGACTTTTTGAAACAGTTATGTGAATAGCGGTATGAAATATCAGACATCGTTGCCATATTCAGAGTAGCTCAAAGGTATGGTCTCCGCCATCCCTTTTAACCTACTTTTACTACGTACGCCCGATCCATCCGGCATCAAAGCATCTTCGTTTCTTTCGCGCTTCGTTTCCTCGCAAAGCCACTTCACCCGCCAATTCAAACACTTCACGGGCAGGGCCCCCGGCGACTACCGCGACCGCATCCGCACCTGACGCCCCATCGCCTCTGCCTACGAGGCTCTCACCTCCGCATTTGCCTCCCACACTTACGACCATTTCTGCTCGTACGGTTCGATTTTCTGTCGTTTTACTCCACCATACGAAACCTAAAACGAACCACTTTGAGTGCAAGTCGTTTTAGGTTTTTTCGTTTTGTGAAAGTGGCAACGACAAGCCTGCTCGCGGAGCTGTATTGCCTTTGGGGATATTTGCGGCACGGCGGGGTCAGGTGATGTCGGTGAGGTAGCGGATCCGGAAGGGGCGCCATGATGAAAGCAGAAGAGGGGAGGGATCGCCGTAATTTTCTATGGCGATCGAATAATAAAAAAGAACGAAGGTAAGCGAGCAGAGTTTCAAGTGCTCTCCGTCGATCCTGGGTCGACGGCCGGCTTTATGCCTCACTTCTATCGTCCGCGCCGGCGCTACCCGGAACCTCGCATTAGCGGCCTGCACACCTTATGGCAGTATCCCTTTCGGGGTTATTGATATATTAACACGCTGCGTGATGTTTGTCAAAGAGCTGTGTTTCGAATGTCGTTGTTCCGAGTATACGAAGGTCAGGCATGCGTGAGTTTTGTGGCGGAAGTTTTTTGGGGCGAGTGGTTGCGGGACGTTTTTGGGGCATTAGGTGAGATATAATTTGTTTGCAAACGGGAGAAGTCCGTTTGACAACGATATTGCGGAGGAAGTTATGGACATCATCATCACCAAACATGCGGAGAGGAGGATCAAGGAGCGCGTCCCGGGCATGAAAAGTGAAAGCAAGCGCGCGGCGTTTGTCGCGGATGCGATGGCGCGCGGAGTCAGGCAGGCGGAGAGCAGGGGCGCGGGTGCGGCTTATCTCAGGCACAGAAAGGAGATCGCGGCGGAGTGCGAAGAATATGCGGGCAGAGACATGGTGCTTTATAGTGAGTATATCTTTGTGCTTGAAGGCGGCACTCTCATCACGGTGCTCCCGCGCAGCTTGGATTACGGACGCAGGATGGAGCGCGAGCGTGCGAAGCGTCGCCGCGTCCGCGAAAAGCGGGTGGGAGAAAGTGCGCGCGTTGATTTGACAGGAGAAGCGCTCGCCGCCGCGTGTCCCGCCCTCATTTGACAACAGCCCCGTTTTGCGAGGGGGATCCCGTCCTCCCTCGCTTTCGGGATCCCCGCGCCGGTCCCAACAGTACGGCGCGGGGATCGTCATATCACGAAACGTGCATTTGAGAAACAAACATGCTAAGCATTGCGGCGGCAGTCAAATATCGTTGTATAAAGAGATACGCATTTATGAGGCGGATATACATAAAGACGGTGCGGCGGTTGCAGGGCATCGTTATGTGCCGAAAGGTGCATTTAAGACGTGAATGCGCGATAAAACGTTGTTCTGAGTGCGATCCGTCGGATTTGATTTAACACTCCAAACGGATATAACACACCTTTCGTGTCCTCATCATATCGAGACACGATGCGTGTATTGCGCGGTTTTTTCATGCGCGGGCGCCATTGGGTGGGTGCTGCCCGCGGAAAACAAGCGTAAAACAAAACAGGGGCAACGCCCCTGTTTGTCGATGAGCGTATGATACCATTTCGTATGCATGGTGTCAAGCAAGAGCGTGTTGTTCTGCACGTATCTTGTTCTTGCGCGCGCAGTCTCACGCGGTCGCGGGCGGGACGTAAGGGGAGATGGACGCGATGTTGCGCTCGGCGAAGGCGGCGTTGTAGAACTGCGCGAAGAAACGCATCCGCTTGACGGCGGTCTCCGCCGAAGTGACCGCTTTGGAATATCCGATATACAGCTTAGCGGCGTCGGCAAAGAGGACGCATTTCCCTTGTGTTTTGCGAGGACGGCGGGCGGGCATGGCATGGTTGCTGAACTTTTTTGCTGTTTCATGATCTTTCTCCTTTGCGATGTAGTGAATGCGAAAATCGCGCAAACATTTCCATTATACCTGCGCGGTGAACGCGGTTTCAACAAAAGTGAAGCATCGCCGCGGGAGAGGGCACAGGTTCCGTTCGCGGACGGGAACGGGCACAATATGGCGAAGTCGGGGGAGGAGATGGGGCGAGGAGGAGCGCAGTTTTTGCAACAGCGCCGAAAATAATTGCTCCGATCCCGCACCGTCTCATTCCGGGGCGGCATTAAAAAACCGCCCCCGAAGGGGCGGTCATGCCGTAGATGTCGACGCCGTCAACCGAGGACGCTCTCCATTGTGGCGTCGTCCGGGAGGATGGTGTATTCCGCAGCGGTCGCGACGTTGCCTTCTATGCGGATCCCGTCCGTGATGACTTCTCTGAGGTCCAGAGTGAGTGTGCTGCCCAGGACGGTGAAGCTGACCATTTTGTCATCAAAAAGCTGTTTCAGCATCATGGGGAAGAACTCGAGGTTGTAGACGAGGAAGAGGGCGTCCTCGATGGGCATGAACCCGGAGATGTCCTGCGAGGTGGTCATTGTCGAGAAGTTGCCGTCATCGAACGTGACGGTGCCCGTGACGTCGCCGAAGTCCACCCAGTCGTAGATCATGGGCATGATGTCGTAGCCCGCGCCGTAGGCGAGGATGGGCGCGACCTGATCCAGGATCCACCTGAGGGAACTGTCGCCGGGGATGACATACTCATCTCCGTTCGCGCTCATGCCTTCGGGGTCGTAGAAAGTGTTGGCGGCAATGTCGAGCACGGGGATGGTCGTGTGCATATCCTCCTCCGTGAAAGAGGAGGAGAGGTTGAGGACAATGGCGAGCAGCCCGCTCCCTCGCAACGAGAAGTCGATGACCCCATCCTCACCCTTTTCCGCGGTGAGGGTGATGCCGATACCCTCTTTGAGCATGTTCGCGATGTCGAGGGTGGAATCTTCCGTCTGTATCTTGTCCGCGTCGGGGACGACGACCGTCGCCTCATAGCGGATGCTGAAGGTGTCGCCGATGTAGACGCGCCTGCCCGTGAGGTCGAGGTTAAGATGCAGAGCGGCGTCCCCCGTGCCCACGGTGGCGGTGAGGGTGCCGGAGTCCGTGCTCATCTTGTTTGCGGCGCTGTCCCATGCCTCTTTTGCGGAGACGTAATTGGACGCGACATCGTTGCACGCGGTGAGCGCAAAGAGGGAGACGAGGAGGCTTGCAAGCAATACTATTGCGATAATTGCGGTTTTAAGTGTGCGTTTCATGTCGTTAAACCTTCCGTTAGGCATTTTCGCCGTATCCGACGATCCTGTCGCAGGCGGTGTCGTAGATTGATCTTAATGCGCTGCGAGGCATTCCGTTGCCGTCCACGGCGTCCCATGCGTAGTCCGTGCTCTCGCGCCAGAGCATGACCCCCGCAAAGCCCTGTTCGATGACATAGGCGGTCTTGTCCGCGATGAGAGCTGCGCCGTTCACCCACACCTGCATGAACTCGTTGTCGTATTTTATGCTCCCGTCGAGGTTGGTGCCTGTGTAGTAAAGCCATTGAGTGTTGTCCCAATAGGTGTAGGGATCTTTGCTCTGCGTGGAATACACCGTCTCGCCGTAGCCGTAGTTGGTCCACACGGTGTCCCAGCTCGTCGGTCTGCCGTAGAGGGGGATGCCCAGGACAAGCTGCGAGGGCTTGAAGCCGATGTTGACGAAGTAGCGCATGGAAGAGTACGCTCCGCTGCGGAAGGAGGAGTGGTTGCCGTCCATGATGTCGAAGCGGTCGTAAGCCATCATCTGCACGAAGTCCACCGCGTCGATGTGCTCTTGCGTGAGGGTGACGCTGCCCGCGGTAAGAGCGAGGGAGATATACTTGTCCTTGCCGGAAGCGTCCAGCATTTTGCGCGCTTCCACCAGCATATCGCCGTACACTTTCCACTCGTATGCGCTCGTCGGATATTCCCAGTCGATGTCGATGCCGTCCACGCGGTAGTCGTCGGCGATGAGCTGTTTTATGCTTTGCACAAGCGCCGTCTCGTTTGCGGGCAAGCCGTGTTTTGAAGTGTCTTTGGGATAGAAGTCGATGCAGATGTTGATCTTTCTGCCGCTTTCCGCCGCATATCCGTCGACGGCTGCGCGCACCTTGTCTATCGCTTCGTCATAATAGCCGTCAGGGTCCGGATGCTCGCCGACGAAGCGGAACTGATCGGTCTCGCGGTCGTAGTCCGGGTCGGACGTATCGTAGTTTTTCGGATCCTCGGCATAGACGATGCCGCCGTTCTCGTCCCAGAAAGCGAAGGAGATGAGAATGACGTCGGTGATGGTGTCGTGCCTGAAATCATCGAGGAGGTCTGCCGTCTCCATGTACTGCAGATCCTGAGGAGTGTAGTAGTTGAAGACGCGGAAGTCCTGTTCCTTCTCGGTGACGTCGTAGACTTCCGCTTCCGCGATCGAAAGCGCCTTGCCCGCGTCCGTCCCGCCGAACCAGATGCGGAACTCGGTGACGTCCGTCTGCCTCTCGAAGGTGCAGTAGCGGTAGCGTTCTATCCTGTCCTGCTGGCGGTAGAAGGAGGCGGCTCTCATGTCGGCGGGGTAGTCCCCGTTTTCGTCCGGAAGGACAAAGCCGAAGCCCGAGATGTAGTTGCCGTTCTCGCGCAGCACGACGGTGTTGAAAGAGACGGGCTCGGAGAACGTGATCTCGAGGAATTGCCCCGAAGTGTTCTCCGCAGTCCAGGCAGTCGCCGTGTCACCGTCCAGCACATTTGCTGCGGTCTCCGTCTCGCTGCTCGCGGAAATGTCCGCGCCCGCGGCGAGGTTTTCGGCGTCAACGGTGTCGAGGTCGTTGGTGAACTTGTCGGGGTAAGGCTCGACGCCCATCGAACCGACGCCGACATCTTTGTTGCAGGCGACAAAAAGCGCTCCCGCGACAAGCAGGAGAACGAGCGTCGCCGCGATCATTGCGACCGGTTTTTTCTTTTTCATAGACTGCTCCCAAAAGCGTACCGCCTCGGCGGTTCAACTTATGAGGCTATGTCACAACAAACAGTTGATAAATAGCCATTTTTATAGGGGAGTATCAGAACTCCCCTACAAACTGTTATTTGCAGTTATCTATACTCATTTGGAATTTCGATATGAAGTGTCTCACACAATAACTTCACATCATGTGCATCATTTTCATCAAACTCGTATCCCAGATGGAACATTACTTGACTATATGGTTCAATACAGGAAACCTCTATTTCCTCAATTCTTCCTTTACCCGAAAAAGTTTCTACCGGAAAACAATCCCCATCATAAAGAATTTCACCTTCGTCCGTATATTCAAAACAATGCAAATCAATAATTCTGTTTTTCAAATCTTCCCATACAGTATGGTTCAATGTTGTATATTCCATCTTAATCTCATAAAAGCCATTAGCTTTCATTATTTCTATAAAGTTCTGATAATCGTTCTTTTCTACAAAAATGTCAATATCATTATGGGCTCTTGACTGATATCCAAGAAGAGCATCTACACCCCAGCCACCATCAAGAAAGACTTTAATCTCCGCATCTATTGCAAATTGAAGAATCTGTTTTACATCTGTTATATTGACCATCTTATCATCTCCACAAATTCTAATTAGGCGACCAGAGGAACTGCTGGTCTGTTTGATAAATCTCTGCATTTAGCAGTTTTCAATGTTGCCAAAACAAAAGTTAAGAAGATGTTCCTTTTCTCCATGTCGCTTTCTTTGGCGTAATTTACAAGGTTATTCCACACAAGATAGTTGTTCAGATACTTGGTAGAAACACCGTTAAAGCCACGCATAAACCTCTTTAGCTGGCTATGGTAGCTATTGATATGTTGGATATTATAAATGCCTTTCTTGGCTTTGCCAGTCTTTAACTGCACAAGGTCAATGCCATTGGCATTTGTAAATCTCACATAGGAGTTCATCTTGTCCGTAACAAGAGTGGAATTGGTCTTAATCCTACCATCATAAATATGATGTAAATCTCTTGTAGAAACTCTACCAGTATTCGTAATCTTGGAGATAGACAAGCCATTCCTATTAACCGCACAAGGAACACATACCTTTTCTTGGGACAAGCCTCTGATATGTGTAGAATGACCACGCTTATGAGCCTTGCGTGGCATAGCAAATGTCTTACTCTTGCTATGATTGCCCTTGTACGAGATGGCGAAAAAAGTTTCGTCAGCCTCAATAATGCCGTCAAGGGTAACATCGTCTGCCATATTCTGAAGTGCATCCAAAATCTTGTGTCTCCAAAGGAATGCGGTGTTTCTGTGAATCCCACAAGCAACAGCAGTCTTACGAATGGATAAGCCATTCATCATACAATCAATGTACTGCTCCCACACGGACAAGTCTTTTCTTGTACCAGACACAATGGAGTTCGTAGCAATCACGAAGGACTTGCCACAATCCTTACATACATATCGCTGTGTGCCATCTTTACGATGACCATTGCGAACCACATGGATACAGCCACAAAGAGGGCATACACGACCATTTGCAAAGCGTTCCTTTGCTACGAAATCTTCAATATTCAAAGACTTTACAAAGGCAGGACTTAAAAGCATTGTTTTAAGGCTTTCCTGCTCTGCGACAGTCAACTTACCGATAATATCTAATGCGTCTTTGATAGTAGGCATATCCAATTACCTCCTTCGGTGGTACTGTTTCTTACTATTATTATACGCTATTTCTCGTCAAAAATCAACCATTTGTTGTGACAGAGCCACTTATGATAACACGGGAAGGGGCGTGTTTTCAACATATTTTTTATTTTGTTCTGATATATCGGGCAGACATTCGGCAGTTCAAATGCGCGAAGGCAGCGCCTCGCGGGAAAACCCAAAGAAAGCGGGAGCACCGGGTGCCCGCGTGCGAATAAGAGTGCCGTGAGACATTCCGGGCTGGCATAGTATTGGCAAGGCGAATGACGCGGTTCAGGCGGAAATCGGCGGCGCTGAACCCGGTTCGTATTATTCCGGGCTGGCATAGCGCGTAATAAAAATCATAAGCCGAATGACAAGGTGCCGAAAATTAAAGCGCGCACCCGAAGGTGCGCGCATAACGTCATTTGAGAGTGCGTCAGACTCTGACGGAGCCGACATGATCTGCGTAGTCTTCCGCGCTCCCGCGGCGAGGTTGTCGGAGTCCACGGTGTCGATGTCGTCGGTGAAGATGTTCTCCGGTCTTTCGACGCCTTTGCCCGTGACGTCCGCTTTGTCGTTGCACGCGACGAGCACGGGAAGAGCCGCCGTGACGAGCAGCGCCGCCATGACGAACAGAGCGATGATTTTCTTTTTGGCCATATAAGCCCCCTTAAAATTGATAAAAGGACAAAGGCCCTCTTAAGCCTTTGTCCCCGCCGACACTATAACATCGGGAGGCGGAAGTGTCAATAACGCGCTCTTCAACCTTAAAAATTTTATAAAAAAAATATAACTTTCGCGTGTGCGGAGCGCGGGCGCAAATTTTTTGAAATGCTTGCGCTCGGCGGCGGATGTAGTATAATTGAGTTGAGGGCGGCGGGCGTTCCCGCGGGAGACAACCGCGACGCCTGCGCTCGAGAGGAAGATATGAAAAAGAACTTAAAGACGGTATATGCAAACTGCACCCTGGTCGACGTCAAGTCCGACTGCGCGCTCGTAAAGAACACGGACATCTTTGTTGAGGACGGAAAGATCGTGAAGATCGCCCCGACAGGCGGTGACAGGACGGGGTATGCCGTGTATGACGCGTCCGGCAAATTCGCGATGCCCGGTCTCGTCAACGCGCACGCTCACCTCTTCGGGACGGGCTTGCCCAGCAAAGTCATCTCGGGCGGCGGCGCGCAGAAGCTGGTGCTGAAACTGGTGCACAGCCCCCTCGGGATGGCAGTCCTGAAAATGCTGGTCTCTTCCGCCTGCGCGCAGGAGCTGAACTCCGGCGTGACCACGCTGAGGGGACTGGGAGATTTCCGCGGCTCGGACATCGCGGTGCGCGACGCGCTGAAAAAGGGCAAAGGCAAGGCGGCGGGACTTGACCTCATCGTGTCGGGGCCTGCCATCACCGCTCCCGGCGGACACGGGGACGGTACATTCGCGCTCACCGCGTCCACGCCCGAGGAATTTGCGGCGCTCGTTGCACAGAATGCGGAGAACGGCGCCGACCTCATCAAGATCTGCATCACGGGCGGCGTGACGGACGCCAAGAAGAAGGGCGAGCCCGGCGAAGTCAAGATGACGGCGGAGCAGATCAAAGCCGCCTGTGACAAAGCGCACGCTCTCGGCAAGAGGGTGGCGGCGCACATCCAGAGCCCGAAAGGGGTGGAACTTGCGGCGTTGAACGGCGTGGACACCGTGGAACACGGCGCACACATGAGCGAGGAGGCGGCTGCCGCCCTGAAAGCCCGCGGCGGCGCGGTGGTGGCGACTTACACTCCCGCTTATCCCTATTACAAACTCCCTCCCGAGGTCACCAAACTCGACGAAGTGCGCAGGTTCAATTCCGGCATAGTGCTTGACGCGATGACGCAATGCGTCCGCGACGCCTACGCCCACGGCATCACGGTGGCGATGGGCACGGACGCGTCCTGCCCCTTCTCTACGCAGACGGGGATGTGGCGCGAGGTGATCTATTTCGCGAAACTGGGCGGTTTCGGCGCGAAAGCGGCGCTGTATGCCGCGACGATGGGCGGCGCGGCGGCGGTCGGGCAGAGCGACAAAGTGGGCTCACTCGAAGAAGGCAAACGCGCGGACATCCTCATCCTTGCCGAGAACCCCGTCGAGCGTCTCGAGACTTTGCGCGACCCCGTTGCGGTCGTTGCGGGCGGCAGGCTCATCGCCCGTCCCGCACCCAAACGCAACAAAAAGATAGAATCCGTCCTCGACGGACTGATGAAGGAGCTTTGAATGACTTACGCCATCGACACGGAAGAATTCATCGAGATCAACGGTGACAGACAGAACATCCGCATTCGCGCGGCGAAGGAGGGCTTGCCCGTCGTGCTTTTCGTGCACGGCGGACCGGGTGTGTGCGACAGACACAACGTGCTGGGCTATCACTCCGACCTTGCCGAGAAGTTCACCCTCGTGTGCTGGGATCAGCGCGGGAGCGGCAAAAGCTACACCCCCGCCATCCGCAAGCGCACCCCGAAGGTGTCGGAATATGTGGATGACATCCTCTTTCTCGCGGAGTATCTCGCGGGACGGTTCCGCGTGCGCAGGATCGCTCTCGTCGGGCACAGTTGGGGCTCCATCATCGGCGTGCTCGCAGTGAGCAAACGCCCCGATCTCTTCTTCGCTTATGTCGGAGAAGGGCAGTTCGTGGACGGCGACCGCAATGAGGAAGGCTCCTACCGCTTCTGCCTGGAAGAGGCAAAAAAGCGCGGGGACAAGAAAGCGCTCGCGGCGCTCGAAAAGGGCGCGCCCGTGGACGGAGTCTATCCCGACAACAAGAGCATGATGACCCAGCGCGACTGCCTCTCCCGCTACGGCGGCGCCATCTACCGCGGCAAACAGGGACTGGTCAAAGGGCTGCTGATGCCCCTCCTCAAAACAAAGGAATACACCCTCGCGGACATCGTGAAATACGCGCAGGGCGCGACCTATCTCTCCGACGTCATGTGGTCCGACGTGGTGGGACAGCGGCTGAGCGCGATAAAGCGCCTCGACGTCCCCGTCGTCATCACGCAGGGCAGACACGACTACAACACCCCGTCCGCCATCGCGCAGGAATGGTTCGACGCCCTCGAAGCCCCGTCCAAGACCTGGGTGTGGTTTGAAGACTCCGCCCATTCCCCCGACATCGAAGAACCCGAAAAATGGAGCGCTGTGCTCTCAACGGAACTCTCAAAGTGTGTCGATCGCAATAAAGCATAAATTCTGTGAGCAGGATGGCAAAAGCACGGCGCTCCGTTTTTCGGAGTTTTATTTGAAACGCTTTTGATTACATTATTTCTCTTTCGGAGACGGTCTAACGCGCCGCTCAGCCAAACTTGCACAGCGGGCGCTTGCGCCTGCTCTTGCAAGTC
>ENA-OZGX01000501-OZGX01000501.1-human-gut-metagenome-genome-assembly--contig:-NODE-501-length-18155-cov-4.767127_pt1 | contig 18155 bp, 16 predicted proteins | sample MGYA00244040_ERZ653674 | MGnify/ENA primary metagenome ERZ653674 (study PRJEB26926, sample SAMN06165232) | human gut metagenome | biome: ENVO:00009003; feature: ENVO:2100002; material: ENVO:00002003... | reverse complement strand
GTCTCGTGGGCTCGGAGATGTGTATAAGAGACAGCATATAAAATGTGGATAGTTTTTCAAAAAAAATGATTGACATTTTTGGTGTCAAAATATGATAAAATAGGCTGTAAATTGTCAGAAAATTCAAAAAAATATCGAAGCTTTTCATTTCACGTTATTTGGTGTAAAATGTGGAGAGCCTGTATTACGAGGAGATAAACAATGCGATTAAGAAATATTAAAGGTTCAAGAGAAGTAATTGGAGCCAGTACTTTTGTAGTGCATGAAGAAGAAACAAAGGCTGGGACCTGGCATGAAATTTTTGGAAATAACCATCCGATTTACATTGAAGTAGGCATGGGTAAAGGACAGTTCATTATGGAATTGGCAAAACGCCATCCGGAAAACAATTATATAGGAATTGAAAAATACAGCAGTGTGCTTTTGCGTGCGCTGGAAAAAATAGATAGAGAAGAAAAGGCGCCTTCAAACCTTACTTTTATTCGTATGGATGCCGAAAATATTGAAAAAGTGTTTGCGGAATCTGAGGTGGCCGGGATTTATCTGAATTTTTCAGACCCATGGCCGAAAGACCGCCATGCCAAAAGACGTCTGACAAGTACTGCTTTTTTCAGTCGCTATGATAGAATTTTGAAAGAAGACGGTCATGTGGAATTTAAGACAGATAATCGTCCGCTCTTTGAATTTTCTCTGGAGGCTGTAAAAGAAGCAGGCTGGAATCTGGAAGCATATACTTTTGATCTGCATCATGATGAGAAAATGAATAAAGGCAATATTATGACAGAATATGAGGAAAAATTTTCCTCCCAGGGCAAACCAATCTGTAAATTGATTGCGAACCGATAAAAATGTTCAAAAAAATAAAAAAAGTACTTGCATTTTTCAATATGACTGTATATAATAATCTTTGCGTTGAAAAATGCATAGAGATGCGCTTTTAGCTCAGTTGGTAGAGCACCTGACTCTTAATCAGGGTGTCCAGGGTTCGAGCCCCTGAAGGCGCATGAAGGCACTGTTTTTAAGCTTTAGAGCTTGGGGACGGTGTTTTTTTTGTAAAAAACCCAGTAAAATCAATGCTTTTTGAGAAAATCAAAAGCTATTATAATAATAAAAAGAGGTGCTACTGATAGACGGTCAGCCCAAAAGTTTTTGATTAAAAAATAACCGCATACCTTGGCAGAGGGCGGTTATTTTTTTTGCTATCTTGTAAACAAGACTGACAATAGCGACAAGAAAGCTGGGTTTCATTCTTACACATACCGGAGATCAAAGGGCAAGTGCAGAAACGTTTAAGGTCATGGCAGAATTTCTGTGCCCTGTTCGGATCGATTGCGAATTTGCTGCATAAAATTCCATTCCCGAAAAAATAAAAACTTTTTTTAGAGATAAGCTTTTACGAAAGCTGAAATATGTTATATTAATAGTGTTTGTGATTCTGATGCCCATGTTCCTTGGGAACATTCCGGGGCAGGGAGCGCCTTATTTTTGTAAGCTGCTCTGTCTGTTGGAGAATGCAAATAATTCTGAATGTATCTGCTGCGGCCAGTGCAAAAAGGCATGTCCTACAGGTGCAATTACCACAGGCTGCTTACAAAAGAAAGCGAAAGAAGAAATAAAATAAATGTTTTGCAATTTAAGGGGAGAAGGATACATATTATGAAATATCAGATTAATATGACAAACTACAGCACCTTTGAAATTTTTGAGGTCAATAAGATGGCTTCGAGGAGCTATTTTATTCCCTACCCTTCGAGAGAATCCGCAGATGCAGTCAGCGGACGGGAAAAGAGGTATGGTTCCCCAAAGGTTCTCTGCTTAAACGGGGAATGGGATTTTTGTTTTTTTCCGCGGCCGTTGGAAGTACCTGCAGAGGCGGATACGGACAAAATGGAATTTCAGACCATTGATGTTCCTGCCTGCTGGCAGTTCCGGGGATATGACAGACCATTCTATGTAAATACAAGGTATCAGTTTCCCTATGACCCGCCGCGGATTCCTACGACAGAGAAGGTTCCAAAGGTGTTTTGCTGGGTTGGAAATGATTATAAGGTTGGACCCCGTTTTCAGGAACCCCAGGAAGAATACAATTTTGTGGGCATTTATCGCCGTTTCTTTGATCTGGCAGATATTCAGAAGAATTATGTGCTGTCTTTTCTTGGCGTAGCAGGCTGTGCGGATGTCTATGTAAACGGTGCATTTATCGGATATTCCGAAGGAAGCCATAATACGGCAGAATTTGATATTACCGCTTATGTACGGGAGGGCAGCAATGAGCTTCTGGTGGTGGTACATCGCTGGTGTACCGGAACCTATCTGGAGGCTCAGGATATGTTCAGAAACAATGGAATCTTCCGTGATGTACTCTTACGTATCAGCGAACTGCAGGATATTTTGGACATTGATTTTCAGACCGAAAAGACAACGGAAGGCTACCGGGCTGCAGTGAAGGCAGTATTGTATGAAGATACAGAGGTTACCTTTACACTGGAAGGAAACGGAATCAAAAAAACAGCAACAGTAATATCAAAAAATAAAGAAGCAGCGGCAGAGTTTGAAGCATTTCCTGCATTGGAATGGAATGCAGAAACACCGGTGCTTTATGATCTGTATTATGAAACACCGACCTGTTGTGTGAAAACGAGAGTCGGATTTAAGGAAATCCGGATTGACGGAAACGTATTTAAAGTAAACGGCCGTCCGGTAAAATTTCATGGGGTCAACCATCATGATACAAGCTGTACCAACGGTTTTACTATGACCTTAGAGGAAATGGAGCGGGATATCCGGCTTTGCAAGGAATATAATATTGACACCATGAGAATGTCCCATTATCCTCCGGATCCTTATCTTTTGGAGCTTTGCGATGAATATGGGATTTATGCGGTGGATGAAACGGATCTGGAAACTCATGGGGCGTATTCTCAGGCTCTGCCGCCGAATCACAGCCGTATCAGCGATGCGCCGGAATGGGAGGCACATTTTATCGATCGTGTCAGCCGGATGTATCAGAGAGATAAGCTGCATCCCTGTGTAATCATGTGGAGCCTTGGAAATGAGTCGGGGGCAGGCTCTAACACAGACAGGGAATATGAATATCTTAAGAGCAGAACAAAGATTCCGGTACATTATGAGGGTGTGATTCATACAAAGCGGAAAGCCTATGATGTGGGAAGTCAGATGTATCCATCGGTAGAAAGAGTGCGGTCGGTCGGAAATAAAACCTGTAAGACCAGAAAGCTTCTGGACAGACCCTATTTTTTGTGCGAATATGCTCATGCCATGGGTGTAGGTCCGGGCGATATGGAAGCCTACTGGAAGGAAATTTATGCCCATGAAAATTTAATGGGAGGCTGTGTCTGGGAAATGGCAGACCATGCAGTGCTTCATGAGGATGGTTCTTATACCTACGGGGGAGATCACGGAGAATGGGAGCATGACGGAAACTTTTGTGCAGACGGTATTTTTTACCCTGACCGTACACCGTCAACAGGAGCACACATTGTAAAGTATATTTACAGACCCATTCGTATCTCTCACGTTGAAGGAAATACCTTTGAGCTGTTTAATACGACCGGCTTTTCCGATGGCAGCAGATACCGTCTGGAATGCCGCTGGAGTAGTGGAGATACGGCATGTATGACTGTCAATGTAAAGCCACTGGAGAAAATCAGACTTGAGATCATTCCGGAAAGCTCAGGAATGAAAAAAGCTGTCGGGGATTTTGGAGATAATCTGCTTACCATTGACATTGTGGACAGCCGTGACGGAAGAATTACAGCCACAGAGCAGTTTGTGCTGGAAACCGGACTGAGAAGCAAACACATGCTTTCTGACAGGGAGGTGCTGACAGACAGGCTCTTTTTGAAGGACGACAGGCTGCATCTGCAATTATCTGAAAAAGAAATGCTCTCCGGGATACCCTATACGATTTTGTTCCGTGCTGCCACGGATAATGATGCGGATATTTCCATGAGAAATATTATGGAGCCTTATTATGACCAGAAGGAAAAAATTGTTTCCGTAAAAAGAGAAGATAAGAAAATGGTCATTGAAGCTGAGATTATCATGGGTGCCATGACCTTTTTGTGTATTGATATATATGAGCAGTGCCGGGAGGGAATCATCGTAACCTCAAGGATTCATTGCCGGAAAGGAGAGGGCTTCCTTCCGCGGTTTGGAAAAGCATACTATCTGGATGCTTCCTTTACGGATGTGGAATATCTGGGAAGAGCCGGTGAAAGCTATGGGGATATGAAAGAACAGTGGCCTGTGGAGCGGGTTACCTGCAAGGTTTCGGATATGACGGAGCCTAATATCAGACCTCAGGAAAGCGGAAACCGGTGCGACTGCAGTATGGTATCTGTGTCTGACGGAAAGATAAAGATCACCTTTGAAGCGCTGGAACGGAAATTTGAGCTGGGGATCAAACCTTACTCGGATTTGGAGCTGATCAAAATGAAACACCGGGAAGATGAGAAGGTGACGGGAACCTATGTGACCATCAGTGCGTTTCAGATGGGAATCGGAACGGGAAGCTGCGGCCCTGCAGCGGCGGAGGAATACAGGTATCCGGTAAACAGGGATTATGAGCTGAAGTTTTTGATTCGGTGGGAAAAAATTTGACATAAAGTTGACAGAAAAGCAGCAGACTGGTATGATAAAGATACAAATAGGCGCTGTCGATAGACGGTTAGCCTGTTAATACGTTACAAAAATAACCGCATCCATGGCTGGGGGGCGGTTATTTTTTTATGTTTTTTATAAAACGATGCAACATTTCGTGTGACATCAGACTCTTTATTAATAGAAATGCATTTCAGGTGAGGTGAGGGAATGGAACGGTTTATGGAACTGTACGAAACAGTTTATCGGGAGCTGTATTATCTTGCATATTATTATCTCGGCAATGTTCAGGATGCGGAGGATGCAGTGGGAGAAACTGTGCTGAGAGCGTACGAAAACTTTGGCTCTCTGCGAAAAGAGGAGGCTTTTCGGGCATGGATTTTTAAGATTCTTGTCAATGAGTGCAAAAAACAGCTTCGAAAGAAAAGTGAAAAGCCCGGTGCAGAGCTTACAGAAGAGCCCTCCTATGTGCCAAAGCTGGAAGATGCTCATGTTACAAAGGAGATTCTTTCCTCTTTGAGCCAGGAAGAACGTCAGATTGTCGCATTGGCAGTCTTTGGCGGATATAAGGGGGAAGAGATTGCCCGTATCATGCACCGCAGACACAGTACGATCCGTTCCAAATACCGAAGGGCGTTAAAAAAACTGGAGCAGCGCATTTTAGCGGAGGAGGTGCATTATGAAAGATAGCGAAAAGATTATATCCCGTTTAAGAAAAGAAGCAGAGCAGATGGAGATTCCGAAAAGCATTCAGCCGGAGCAGATTCGGGAAAAACTTAACGATGAAAGACATTCGGAAAAGAAAGCATTTTATTCTTATGGGAGAATCATTGCTGCGGCAGCCTGTATCTGTCTGGCGCTTGGGTGTGCAGTGACGGCGGGGCGGCTTCTGACACCAAATAAAAAGCCTTCGGAAACAGCTTCCGAAAAACAGAAGCAGGTGAAGGAGGTTTTGGAAGCTGCCAAAAACAGTCCGGAGCAGACTGCAGTGCCTCAGACGACCTACGAAGAAGTTTATGCTTCCATGAACGAGGTCTGGAAGGAGCAGAGGGCAAGAGCGTATGATGCAGCCCCGGCAGCCGGAGCAGAAGCCTCGATTGAAAATCTGACGGACGGAGTTCAAAATGTTAAAAAAGAGATGGCGGCGGAGGACAGCGCAAACACAGCGGAGAAGGAGGTCTTTGGGACGACCAACGTGCAGACGGAAGGGATTGACGAAGGAGATGTTATCAAAAATGACGGCAGATATCTGTATCAGATCGTCCGCCAGGAAACGGAAGACGGGCACAGTGAGGCTATTCAGATCGTGGATACGAAAGACGGCTTAAAAGAGCTTACCAGAGTGGATAAGTTTGAAAATATTGATGAATTTTATGTTGCAGATGATCTCCTGATCGTCATTGAAAATAAGTATAAAGATATCATTTCTACAGAGGAAGACATGGCGAGAAAGGGAATCATCACATGCTATGACGCGTGGTATAACGAAGAAGCATTCCATGAAATTTCCTTTTACAGTTTAAAAGACCACAGTCACCCGAAGCTTCTGAAAACTTTTACACTGGATGGAAGCTATACTTCCTCAAGAATCTCAGATGGTTATTTTTACAGCTTCAGCAGATTTTATGCAAGTCCGGGAGAAGGGGAAGAAGACTACGATGCCTATGTGCCGAATATCAATGATACACGTCTGACCCAGGAGTGTATTTATCTGCCGGAAAACAGCAAGGGCACTTCTTATCTGGTTCTTGTGTCAGTGGATTTAGATCATCCGCAAACCTTTACTCAGACGATGGCAGTCGTAGATGAAGGGGATTTGTATTATGTCAGTGATAAAAATATTTATATAGCCTCCTATGCGGGTGCAGAAGAAAAGCAAGGCTGGAGCAGCGACAGAACCTCTCTGCTGCGTTTTTCCTATGACAAAGGAAAATTTAAGTTCGAGGCAAAGGGCGAAATCAAAGGAAGACTTGACAGCAGCCTTTCCCTGGATGAATATGAGGGAAATTTGCGGGCAGTCGTGACAGTACAGGAATATTACTGGAAAAAGCTGGCCGACGACCGGACGGGAGAGGAAATCGGATATGAGATTACTCATGATCGTCAGACCAATGCACTGTATGTTTTGGATAAGGAGCTGACAGTGATTGGGAAGATTGAGGGGCTTGCAAAAGACGAGCAGATCTATTCTGCCAGATTTATGGGAAAGACCGGATATTTTGTAACCTTCCGGCAGACAGACCCGTTATTTGCCGTAGATTTATCAGACCCGAAAAAACCGAAGGTCTTAAGTGAATTAAAGGTCAGCGGCTTTTCCGATTATCTTCATTTTTATGGACAGGACAGATTGCTTGGAATCGGCATGGAAGCCGATGAAGAAACCGGAAGACAGGAAGGAATGAAGCTGTCCATGTTTGATATTTCCGATCGGGGAGATGTGAAGGAAATCGCAAAACTTCCTCTTGAAAAATACGATTACAGCGAGGCATTGTATAATTATAAGGCAGTGCTTATTAGCCCGCAGGAAAATATTTTCGGATTTGAGGCGGAGGGAAGCAATCGGGGAGAATACTGGAAAAGATATCTGGTATTTTCCTATGAGAATGAAGCCTTTGTAAAAAAAATGGAGCTTGATACGAAAAATGCTTCCGGCGGATATTACCCGGTGAGAGGAACCTTTATCGGGGATACCTTTTATCTTCTTGGCTCTGACGGAAGCGTCACAAGCTACGACAGAGCTACCGGAAAACAGCTTGAAAAATTAATACAGTAGAAGGATAAGCATCCCTCCTTTCGAAAGATTGGAGGGATGCTTGTTTATGTATTGATGAATATAATCGTTTGTGCTACACTTAAAAACGTGCGTAAAGATAAGATCAGGGTAACTGTGAAGATACTGAACAGTTAAAGATTAGGAAAGATACAGGTGAAGAAAATGCAAGAAGAAATAAGACAGGAAAACAAGATGGGTATTATGCCTGTCGGAAAATTGATCATTACCATGTCCCTGCCGATTATGGCTTCCATGCTGGTGCAGGCGTTGTACAATATTGTTGACAGTGTTTTTGTGGCAAAGATCAGCGAAAATGCCCTGACTGCGGTTTCCATGGCATTCCCGATTCAAAACCTGATGATCGCAGTGGGAACGGGAACCGGTGTAGGTGTCAACGCCCTTCTCGCAAGAAATCTTGGGGCGAAGGACTATAAGAAGGTAAATAAGATTGCGGACAATGCAGTATTCCTTTTGATTGTAAGTTATCTGGTATTTTTGCTGGTGGGCTTGTTCGGAGCAGAGGCCTTTTACAGAAGCCAGACAGAGATTGAAGAGATCGTTATTTACGGAACACAGTACATTGCGATTTGCTGCTGCTTAAGCTTTGGCCTTTTTATGCAGGTTTTCTTTGAGCGAATGTTGCAGGCAACAGGAAAGACCATTTATTCTATGATCACACAGGGAGTCGGAGCCATTACGAACATTATCCTTGACCCGATTCTGATTTTCGGTCTGCTCGGTTTCCCGAAAATGGGAGTTGCAGGTGCAGCCCTTGCCACAGTCATCGGACAGATCATCGGCGGCGTTTTAGCTGTGATTTTAAACCAAAAGGTAAATAAAGAAATCCATATTCAGATGAAAGGATTCCGTCCGGATTTTCCGCTGATCGGACAAATTTATGGAATCGGTATTCCATCAATTATCATGGCATCCATCGGTTCTGTGATGACCTATGGAATGAACCTTATTTTGATGGGCTTTTCCGCAACTGCCACTGCGGTGTTTGGTGTTTATTTTAAGCTTCAGAGCTTTATTTTTATGCCGGTATTTGGCTTGAATAACGGTGTCATTCCAATCATTGCTTTTAATTACGGTGCAGGAAAGAGGGACCGTGTATTAAAGACCATTAAAACAAGTATTGTGATGGCTGTGGGAATTATGATCGTAGGTCTTTTGATCTTCCAGTTGATTCCGGACGTACTCTTAAGCCTGTTTGAGGCATCGGAAACCATGCTTGCCATCGGAGTGCCGGCACTTCGGATCATCAGCATCAGCTATGTGTTTGCGGGCTTTTGTGTGGGCTGCGGAAGTGTTTTTCAGGCGCTGGGCTATGCAACCTACAGTATGTTTGTATCTATCGCAAGACAGCTTCTGGTGCTGCTGCCGTTAGCATATCTGTTCTCGCTAAGCGGAAATGTAAACTATGTATGGTTTGCCTTCCCCATTGCAGAGCTGATGTCTTTGGTAGTCAGTGTGGTTTGCCTGATACATTTAAATAAAAAAGTAATCTCTAAAATCGGAGTGGAATCATAAAAAAGGACACCTGCGTGTCCTTTTTTTAATAAATTTAAAAATTCAATAACCCGTCAATTTCCTCCTTAGCATAAGAGAAATCACCCATTTCTCTTGCCGCCTCTGCCATAATCTCCTCTGCCTTTTTCTGGAGCACTGAATCCTTTTCCTGAACTGCCAGTTGACAGTCAACTGCAGCTTCATAGTAGCGTGCCACGGCATAGCATTCCTCCATTGTTTTAGTAGGCTTTACATCCAGTGCTGTATTTTGATGATAATATCTTACAAGGTCTGAATAGCGGTTATCCTGCAAGGAATAGATCATGGAATCCTCAGATGCGGTATAAGGTCTGAAATCTTCCGTAATCGAAAAAATTGTCATGCCGGTGACCAGAATCAAAAGAAAAGCCAAAAAACTGATGCCGGCATTTGTGATAATCTGAAATTTTTTACTCACGTCCCTTCACACTCCTTTCGATCAATACTTGTTTTTCGGCATTGGAGAGATTTCTGAAATTCTCCATATCCTCATCGGAAATTGAGCAGAAAAGCTTTAACATAGCCTCCAGTTTTTCGGTCAGACGGTCAACTGCCTGCAGATGCACTTCGTCATACATTCCTGTTTCTTCATAGAAGGAATAATGCTCCTCGTCGAGATAGGTATAATAATTGTCTATGTAGTCGCAAAGATAATGGACGGGATTCGAGTAAGAGCTTTCCGTGTCCTCTTCTTCCAAAATACCCAGAAGCTGATAGTATACAAATTCATAATTTGAAGCAACCCGGTAATAATGCTGGTATTTCTCATAGACATCCGCACCGTAAAGATCATTTTCGTCATAGAAAGCTACAAAAGAAAGGGCGTCTCCTTCCGCCTCATACTGATCTAAGATTGCGGAATATTCTTTCTCGTGGCGGGCTGCCTGTGATTCTTTAATCGTTGAAGAAATATTCCAACTGTTTCCTTTGATGATACATGCGGCGAGAACCAAAACTGCCAGGATACAGATAATCATAATCCTGATGGACTTTTGTGCGGTTTCCGTACTGGTTTTTAGTACGGAGGATTTTGTACGGAAAAATTCTCCCGAAAAGCGGTGCATTTCCTGTCTATGCTTTACAGCTTCCGGATTTGGAGTTCCGCAGTAAGGACATTTTTCATCATCTATGGAAAGCTGGGCGTTGCATGAATGGCATCTCATAAACATTCCTCCTAATAAATTCTTTGATAGACTTTTTTGCTGAAATCTTCAATTTCATCCCATGAGGCATAATCCGTTGCATTTAAAAGGTCGTTCAGCTCTTGTTTCTCCTGTTCGCTAAGCCCGATGCTGTCAATCACAGCCTCCATCTCAGCTTCATAGGAAGCAACAAGCTGCTGGTCGGCCTCATCCATGGGATATCCTTTCTGATAATCCCGGTTGGAAATATAGCAGAAAAACAGTTCTGTCATATCAAAATCAGAAAAAACTTTTGTGTTTATCAGAGAGGCGGCCTCCATAAAAAAAGTATAGTTTTCATAACACATTAAGAAGGGATAGTGCGCCCAGTTATAAAAATCAGCATTTTCATTTTCTTCTATGGAGGTTTGATAAAATTCTAAAAGCCCTTCATAATCCCCTGCAGTATAATATTCATCTGCCACAGGATATGCCTCTTTGGTAAACAGAAGCGTTGCCTTGGCATCATTCTGATAGAATGAGTCTGACAGGCGGATTAGTCCAAAGATTCCCAGTACCAGCACAGCCACGACTGCGCAGGTGATGAGAACCGTTTTTTTTACATGCTTTGCCTGTTTCTTTAATTCATCCGTGTACAGCTCAGGAACAGTTTCCTGAAGCTCTTCCAGATTTTCCTTTAAATCATCCAGACGCTCCATATATTCTTTTTCTGCACCGGCGTAGGAAAACTCTCCGCAATAGGGGCACTTTGGTAAATTATCATCAAAATCAGCACCACAGTTCTTGCAAATCATGAAAAACTCCTTTATAGTCATATAGGTGGCAGCATCAGGGCTTTCAGCAGCGGATGCGGAAATCCTTAATGCGCAGGTTATAATGCCAAAAAATATTATAACATATCAGAATGATAAAGAAAACTGATTTTACATGAGGAGAAATGTTATGAAGACAGGACAAATGAGAAACAGCCTGCTGCTGCTTTTAACAGCATTTATCTGGGGCGTGGCGTTTGTAGCCCAGAGTGTCGGCGGAGAACAGGTGGGATGTTTTACCTTTAACGGTGTCAGAAGCCTGATCGGCGGCGTAGTATTGATTCCGGTCATTTTCTTTTTGGATGCACAGAAGAAAAAAGAGCTTGGGGAAGAAAAATTTTCGGAACAAAAGGGCGATAAGAAAACATTGATTCTTGGAGGAGTCAGCTGCGGTATCATGCTCTGTATCGCAAGCAATTTCCAGCAGCTTGGCATTTCCTTTACAACCGTTGGAAAAGCAGGATTTATTACAGCGCTTTACATTATCATTGTACCGATTCTGGGAATTTTTATGAAAAAGAAGGCAGGCCCGAAAATCTGGGCGGGAGTAGCGCTGGCAACTGTAGGGCTGTACATGCTCTGCATGACATCAGAAAGCTTTTCCATTTCCAAAGGAGATTTTCTCGTGTTGATCTGTGCCGGCTTTTTTTCACTGCATATTTTGATCATTGATTATTTTTCACCGAAATGTGACGGGGTGCGCTTAAGCTGTATTCAGTTTTTTGTGTGCGGGGTTATATCCATAGCAATTGCATTACTTTTTGAAACACCCACGATGTCAGGAATTTTGGCGGGCTGGCTTCCGATTCTATATGCCGGTGTGCTCTCCTGTGGTGTAGCCTACACCCTTCAGATTGTAGGCCAGAAAAATATGGACCCAACGGTAGCCTCCCTGATCTTAAGCTTGGAGAGTGTATTTTCCGTGCTGGCAGGCTGGGTAATTTTACATCAGACCTTAAAAGCGAGAGAGATTTTTGGCTGTGTGCTGATGTTTTTGGCTATTATCTTGGCACAGCTCCCTGACAGGAAATAAGAAGTGAATTAAAATCTATGCAAAATGTGGATAAGATTCCGTTGTGTTTTCCATAAATTTAGAGTATCATAAAAAATATAGAAATCAGTTGGACGTAATCATTTAAATGGGGGAAGTTTCATGAAAAAGAATATTTTATTTGCAACATCCGAATGCGTACCATTCATCAAAACAGGAGGACTTGCTGATGTAGCAGGGGCTCTTCCGAAAGCGTTTGATAAAGATGAATTTGATGTACGTGTCATTTTGCCGAACTATCTTTGTATTCCTGAAAAATACAGAAATGAGTTCGAGTATCTCGGACATTTCTATTTGGGAATGGGCGGAAAATTTGCAGATACCCACTGTGGTGTCATGCGCTATGTACTGGACGGAATCACTTATTACTTTATTGACAACTTATTCTACTTCGGCGGAGAAAAACCATACGGCGATATCAGAGGAGACGTAGAAAAATTTACTTTCTTCTCCAAAGCTGTTTTATCAGTGCTTAAGACCATTGACTTCAGACCGGACCTGATCCATTGTCACGACTGGCAGACCGGCTTTATCCCGGTATACTTAAAGAATCAGTTTGCAGATGACCCGTATTTCAGAGGCATCAAAACAATCTTTACGATTCACAACTTAAAATTCCAGGGTATCTGGGATATTAAGACTATGAGAGAGATCAGCGGTTTCGGCGATTATTTATTCACACCGGATAAGCTGGAGTACAAAAAGGATGCCAATATGTTAAAGGGCGGTCTGACCTATGCAGACTACATTACGACGGTTTCCGAAACCTATGCCAACGAAATCCAGACTCCGGAATACGGCGAAGGAATGGAAGGACTCTTACAGGCACGCCATTATGACATGTGCGGTATTGTAAATGGTATTGACTATGAGGTTTATAATCCGGAAACAGACCAGAACCTGTATGTAAATTACAATGCAGAAAACTGGAGGCAGAAAAAATATAAGAATAAAATGAAGCTGCAGGAAGAGTTGGGACTTCCGGTAGATAAGAGCAAATATATGATCGGTTTAGTATCCCGTCTGACAGACCAGAAAGGTCTTGACCTGATCAATGCGGTGATGGACGGTATCGTAGATGAGAATACACAGCTGGTAGTCATCGGTACAGGAGAGGGACGCTATGAAAATATGTTCCGTCACTATGCATGGACCAGACCGGGACAGGTTTCTGCAAATATATGCTATTCGAACAATTTGGCTCAGAAACTTTATGCAGCGGCAGATGCCTTCTTAATGCCATCCAGATTTGAACCGTGCGGGCTGACCCAGTTGATCTCCTTCCGTTACGGTACAGTACCGATCGTACGTGAAACAGGCGGTTTAAAGGATACAGTCATTCCGTATAATGAATTTGAAAATACAGGAGATGGCTTCTCTTTTACAAATTACGATGCATGGGATATGCTGAATGTTATCAACTATTCCAAGAAAGTATTCTATGAGAATAAAAGACAATGGAATCAGATGGTTGACAGAGGTATGGCAAAGGATTTCTCATGGAACGTGTCCATGGAAAAATATGCAGGTATTTATCGCTGGTTAATCGGAGACTGATAAAAGCATATAAAGATAAGAGCTTGTTTAGGCAAGCTCTTTTTTAGTCTGCAGAAAATGAAACAGATTGTTGATAAATTTAAGCGAGAGGCAGAAGAATGGTTATAGTAGTGCCTTCTCCTTTGCAGGAATGGACAGTAAGCGTTCCATGATGTGCTTCGACGATCTTTTTGACAATGGGAAGTCCGAGCCCTGTGCCGGTAGCTTTGGTCGTATGGAAAGGCTCAAACGCGTGTGTAATTTCCTCCTCGCTCATTCCGCAGCCGTTATCTGAAACAGAAATGTGAAGGCAGGATGTATCTGCGGCGGTAATGCGAAGGACAATAGGGCTGCCTTCCCCGGAGCTTTCTGCGGCATTTTTCAAAAGATTGACAATTGCCTGACGAAGTTTTACGCTGTCTGCATAAAAATCAAGGTCATCGTTGGGACATTCCAAAGTCAGCGGAGTACCTGTTTCCAGCAGGTAGCTTTCGGTAGATTCCAAAAGGTCTTCTGTGAAATCAAACAGGTTGATCTTTGTAATGTTCAGTTGGTTTCCTTTCTGGAAGGAGGAAAGCTCATCAATCAGCAGCCGGAGATTCCGGATATCTTTCATAGTCTGATTCCAGAAACGAAAATCCTTTACTTCCGGATGGTCTGCTTCAATAAGCTGCAGAGAACTGTTAATTAATGTCAGGGGATTTTTGATTTCGTGGAACATTTTCGATAGTTCCAGAGAATCCTCTGTTATCGTAGGATTATCGGACATATGGGTCACCTCTTTAAAAGAGGGTAGCATGAAATCCCATAATTTGACAATAAAAACATTTCGACAATTTTTGACAAAATACGATAATCAAAAAGGAAGTAGGCAGACTATTGCTTACGTGATAAAATTTTCAGGTAAATATAAAAGAGATTAAAGGAGAATGAAAAATGAGAAACGAAAACTGTGTATTTTGCAAAATTTTAAACGGAGATATCCCGTCCACAAAATTGTATGAGGATGAAGACTTTGTAATCATTCTGGATATCGGTCCCGCGACCTTCGGACATGCACTGATCATTCCGAAAGATCATTATGCAAATCTCTACGAAATGCCGGAGGCGCTGCTCTCCAAATCCGTTGCACTGGCAAAGGTATGGGGAGAGAAGCTTATGAAAGCCTTTGACGCTGACGGTCTGAACCTGGTACAGAACAATGGACTTGCGGCTGGACAGACGGTATTCCATTATCATTTGCATTTAATCCCCCGTTATAACAATGATACCGTGGGAGAGCTGTGGACTCCAGGAACCTTGAGTGACGAACAGCGACGGGAAATTTTAGATAAATTGGCGTAATTTGAGAGATACAAAAGATGAATGAAAAACTGGATAAATTTCATAGATACCTGAATCTTTATCAAAAGCTGGTAAAGAGAAATGCAGGCAATTTCGTCGATGAACAGATTTCAGAAGACGTTGTGCAGGAAACATTTATGAAAATGTTTCAGCATTTGGATTATCTGGAAGACGATATGGTTAAGCAGTGGCTGGTTGTTGTATCAGGGAATATTGCGAAAGATTATCTGAGGAAGGGCGGAAAATACGAAATTTACTCCATGAGTCCGGAACTGTTGGAAGGATATATGAGCAGTCATTGTGAATCTGCGGAGGAATGTTTTGAAAAAGAATATAAACAACAGGCAGCCGTAAGACTTTGCCGGACTGCCTGTAATCTTCTGTATGAAAAGAACCCAAACTGGTATTACATTATGATAGACTCCTGTCTTCTTGGCATGACCAGTGAACAGATCGGTAAAGTTTTAAATCTGTCCACTGGAAATGTAGATGTTATAAAATCCAGAGCAAGAGATTATCTGCGCAAGAAAATCGGAAAAGAATATTATGACTTTTTCTGAGCTGTCTGCTCTTCTATAAGACCGATGATCGTATCAATGGCATTGCCCATAGGGCTTGATTTCATGGCAGAAATATAGGAATCGCGGTTTTCCCACAATGCATTCAGCGAAGCAAGAAGGGAATCGCCGCTTAATTCTTCTTCCTCGAGAACGCTGGCGTAACCCTGTTTTTCAAAGGAGCGGGCATTTAAGATCTGATCTCCCCGGCTTGCAGACGCAGAAAGAGGAATCAGAAGCGTTGGTTTGCGCAGCGCCAGAAACTCACAGATAGAATTGGCTCCCGCGCGGGAAATCACAATGTCACAAAGGGCAAATAAATCTTTCAGTTCATCGGAGATATATTCGTACTGTACATATCCGTTCATAGCTGTTAAAGTATAATCAAGCTTACCTTTTCCGCAAAGGTGGATGATTTCAAATCTTTTCAGAAGCTTTGGCAGGATGCTTCGAACCGCTTCGTTGACAATGACAGAGCCTAAGCTGCCGCCGATGATCAAAAGTACCGGTTTGGTGCCGGAAAGCCCGGTAAATTTAAGCGCTTTTTCACGGCTGCCAGAAAGCAGTTCTTTGCGGATAGGAGAGCCTGTAAGAACAGCCTTTCCTCTGGGAAGATGCTCCATAGTTTCAGGAAAGTTGCAGCATACCCTGGAGGCGGCCGGAAGAGACAGCTTATTGGCAAGACCCGGTGTCATATCGGATTCATGGATAATGACAGGAATGTGCTGCCCTTTGGCGGCAATGACCACCGGTACGGATACAAAACCGCCTTTGGAAAATACAACATCAGGCTTTAGCTTTTTTAATAATTTAGAGGCTTCGGAGAAGCCCTTTAACACTTTGAAAGGATCTGAAAAGTTTTTCAGGTCAAAGTAACGGCGAAGCTTGCCGGAAGAGATTCCATAATAGGGAACATTGCAGGCTTCCATCAAAGTTTTTTCGATTCCGTTATAGGAACCAATATAATGAACATCGTAGCCAAGCTCCCGAAGCTTTGGCAGCAATGCGATATTCGGGGTAACATGGCCGGCAGTACCGCCGCCGGTTAATACAATTCGTTTCATAAATACCTCCGTAGGTTTAGGGCAGATTTCGGATGCTTTAGAATTTCGGAAGCACAGAGTGCGGGAAATTCGTGTATCAGAAGTATTAAATACTTTTGCCCTTACATCATATTATGATACGCAGAAAAGTAAAAGTCAACAAAATCAAAAAAGGAAGCAATATGAAAAAAAAGGAATTTTATGATCTGGCTGCCGAGATGGAAAAGGCATGCGGCGATTGGGAAAACTCAGAGGGACTTTCCGAGAAAGCTATGGAATCTCTGATTTCCAGGGTGGAAGCCATGGCTGCCGAGGAGGAAGCGAAGCATTCTCCAAAGCCCGTAAAAGCGAAGCATTTTCGGATAAAGAAACGTTATGTCCTGATTTTGGCGGCAGCGTTGACGCTTATTCTTGGTATGGGTGTTGTAGGCGACAGGGCATGGATTGCGGAGAGTAATGATTTAAAAAGAAATTCTGAGGTTTCCACAAAGGTCAATAATGAGGAAAAAGATAGTATACTTCGAGAGGAAGAGGAGGTTTATCAGGAAATTGCAGATAAGCTTGGAATTGTACCTATGAGGCTTGGATATTTCCCGGATGGGATAGAATTTGACAGTTATGTGGTAGCAGAAAATACAGGATGGGCATATTTGAATTATTTGTATGATGATAAAGTAATTTGCATACAGATGACAAGGAAAACCGGGGAATCTTCCAGTAATATTCAGCCGGATGGTAAAGGGCGGAAATTAGAAAATATATCAAATGAGTATGGCTATCAGATAGATGCCTACTGTACTGATGAGGAGAATCACAATTATAGTGCGCGGATTTTCTATGGAAACGCCTACTATGATATTTTTGGTGCCTTTTCAGACGAACAGGATTTTATAAAAATTTTGGAAAGAATTTATTTTAAAAAGATGTAAGGTTTTGGATGCTCAATCGTATTTATATTGTAAGCTTACTAAATACAAAAGAAAGGAGAGAAACAGATGAAGAGATTGTTATGTTTTGTATTATGTGTGTCATTGATGACAGGATATCTTGGTCTGAATGTATCTGCAGAGGAAACCTTATATCCGAAAGTACTGCATACTTATACAACGACAGAGGATTTCGCAAGTGATGAATGGTCAGTCGCTCAGCGGGGAGCCTATTTAGGAAATGGAGTATCATCCATTGCCCGGGCGGACAGAACGCATATTCATATTTCAGGGTCGACAACCGCAACACAGACGTGCGATAAGGTGCAGTTGACTTTGTATGTGGAACGTTCCAAGTCCTATGCCACAGGGTACAGTACCTATAAAGACTATCACTATTCTACAGAGGATGTATATCAGATTGTAAAAGAAATCTCAAACATCACTGTGGAGCGAGGCTACTATTACAGAGTATTCGCGGTACATTCTGTAACAGAGGGCAAGACCACAGAAACAACTGATAGCGTAACTGACCCGATTGACTATCGGTAACCCTATAAAAGCTATAGGAAAAATCAAACGCTTCAGCAAACGGCTGTTATCTGGTTGAACCGTAGGCTTGAAGTGTCGCCGGTCATTATTTCACAGGCATAAGGATACCCGAAAGTCCGAGTGCCGCAAAGATGATGAGGCATGATTAGCAGGAATACCGGTTTTTAGCATCTTCCGGAATTTCTAAATTTTTAAAGACAATTTTTAAAGACAGTAATCTGTCTCTTATACACATCTGACGCTGC
>ENA-OZGX01000489-OZGX01000489.1-human-gut-metagenome-genome-assembly--contig:-NODE-489-length-18414-cov-5.438586_pt1 | contig 18414 bp, 15 predicted proteins | sample MGYA00244040_ERZ653674 | MGnify/ENA primary metagenome ERZ653674 (study PRJEB26926, sample SAMN06165232) | human gut metagenome | biome: ENVO:00009003; feature: ENVO:2100002; material: ENVO:00002003... | reverse complement strand
CGGCCGCCGCCCGCAAGCGCGCCCGCCGCACCGCCCCTGCGGCTTTCGAGTATGCGCTCCAGTTCGTCGGGATCGACGAAATCGTAGATACCTCCGTGAATCTCGGCCAGCACCTTGCCGTTGGCCTTGATATAGGCCGTGGTGCCGTCGTTCACGATCAGCCCCTGCGCCGAGTCGTAGCTGACGAACTCCGACTCGTTGACCCGGCAGGCCACTTCGCCTTTCTGGATGTTCCAGACAATCTTCTGCTTCACGGCGGCCAGTTCGCCCCCTTCGGCGGCCTGCGCTTCGGGTGCGGGCGCACTCTCCGGCGCAGCCGCGGCCGGAGCGCCGCACGTCGTGCAGAATTTGGCGCCGGGCAGCAGCCGGGCACCGCACTTCCCGCACACGCCGCCGGCAGGCTGCGCGGCGACGGGCGTTCCGCAGGTCGTGCAGAATTTCGCCCCCTCAAGGAGTTCTGAATTACAATTCTGGCATTTCATAGTAGTCGTTCTATTTAGTTGATATTATTGATTTCACATCGCCCTTCATGTCGGCCGTCGCCGTGTGGCGGCTCTCGATCGTGCCGTCGGTCTCGACATAGTTGAAGGCGTAGAATTCATCGCCGTTGCCGTATCTGAGCCGGGTGACGGTCGAGAGTTTGCGCGGCTCCACGCCCAGCCGTTCGTAAAGCTGTTTATCGACCGTGGCGCGGATGGCCAGCAGGTTGCGGTCCACGGCGTTGCGCACTTGATCGAGGATGGACGCCGGAGCTGCCTCGTACACGCACTTGCGTTCGACGACGGCGTTCACCGGCCCTTTGGCCAGCGCCTTAACCTCGCGCAGCTGAACCTTCGCTTCACCGCGCCGCGTCCCGACACAAAGGTAGGGATCGCCGAAAAGGTTGAACTCGACGATCGTAAGCGCCTGATGCGGCGTAAAATAACCGTCGTTATAATCAAAGAAGCTCTGACGGGCCAGATAGAACGCCTCGCCCGCGCTGTACCCTTCGAGCAGTCTGGACATATAGACATTGGTCAGGCGGTCGGCGTTGTTGAGATCGGCCGCCGAACTGCTCTGCGACGCCCCCCACGCAATGCGCGACGAGCCGAGGTAAAGCAGCGTCTTGTCGCCCATGGCGGCGAGCAGCATCGTCTCGCCGCGGCCGTAATCCTGAAATTTGGCTCCGTAGCAGGCTTCGGTCACCACCACGTTCGCCGCTTCGGCCGAAGCCAGCTGGCGCGGCGTGATCGCCTCGTAGCACTGCTGCCGGTAGGAGGCATAGAAACTGCACGCCGTCGGCGCGTCGCTTCCGTGCAGGTTGAAGTAATACAGGTCGGCGTTCCGGTCGAAGACCTTATCGACGATCGACCGTTCGACGCAGGGGCTGATAAAAAGATTCCGGGAATAAATGCGCTCGTCCAGCCGCTCGTCGCCCCGGTAAAGTTTGTGGCGGCGGAAGGGTTCGCTGACCGAAGCCGAAGCCGACAGCCACGTCAGGTCGGTCTGGCCGTACACACGTCCGATACCGAGCGTGCCGGGAGCCTTCGCCGCGCGGCGCAGATACCCCGCCAGATCGTCCAGCGAAGCGTCCTCCGCAAGCGGCAGGCGGCCTACATGGAAATACTGTTCGTATTGGAAAATCTCCGCCGACCCCAGCATGGGATAGGTCTTCTCGCCCAGCAGGTAGGCATACGGAATATCGGTGTCGATGTCCGTATCGCTGTAATCGGGATCGGAGATATACTGCGGTACCACCGGCATCGGGATCACGTCGCTGCCGCCGATGATGAACAGATAGTTGGTTTCGTCCTCGGAGGTGCTGCGCCCGAAACGGAAATAGTCGGCCAGCAGATACCCGTGCCCGACCCACGAATCCGACGGCGAAAGGCTCACCCGGCGGTCGTCGCCCGCTTCGGGGTTGATGAAAGCGTAATCCGCGGCGTCGATGATATGGTAGCGGATACCGTGCGTGAGCGACGCCTCGGCATAAGCCGCCAGCAGTTTGCGCACCGCGCCGGCATCGGTGCCGAATTTGCGGGAGAGCGCCCGCAGGTTGGTGAAAAGGACTCCTTCGGCCATCCGCCCGCCGGATTCCTTGGCATAGCGACTCTGCGCACCGCCGGGTGCGGCAGTCCCCGAAGTCGTGCCGGGAGCGGCCGGAGCCGCAGATACCGGCGGAACGATCGGAGCCGCAGGTGCTTCGGAAGCTGCCGACGCGGCCGAAACGGCCGGTGCGGCCGCAGAAGCGGAAGCCGCCGGGGCGGAACGGACCGCCGGGGCGTCCGGACCGGAGTGACCCGCCGGAGCAGGAGCGGCCGGAGCCGGTGAAACCGGAGCGGACTGGCCGCCGGAAGCCGCCGACGCGGACCGTCCGGCTGCTGCGGGCAGTTTGGTGCCGCAGTTCCAGCAGAACAAAGCGTTATTCTCGCACTTTTTTCCACAATTGGGACAAAACATCGCGAATCGGGTTTTAAGGGTTAGTCAATTTTGACGACCTGCGCCGCGACCCGTTTCAGGTCGGGCATCGCGTCGCCCACGTCGGCCCCCACGTAAGTCGGGTCGCAGACGACATAGCGTCCGGCGCCTATCTGCATGTAGTCGCCCTTCACGTCTTCCTTGAAACAGACCGCCGTGGCGATATGCTCCGGGTAGTAAAGCAGGACTACGTCCAGTTTCATCAGGTCCCTGACCAGCCGTGCGAAGAGGATCGAACGGTCCTCGCAGTCGCTGTAGGGGTAATGGAACATCTCTTCGGCGAAGAGCGTGCGCTCGACGCCGAACTGGGCCTCGTCGGTCTTATAGGGAAACGCCCGGTGCAGGTAGTGCAGCAGCAGGTTGGCCGCGTCGTACTCGCCTTTGCCCGCCAGCGCGCTGCGCAGGGTCGGATAAAGCTGGTCGCGCACCGCCGGAGTCAGTTCGGTCGCCGCATAAATGCTCCAGTAGCAGGACGGATAATCGGCATAGAAATCCATCAGGTTCCGGTTCACCGTCACAGTCGTCGTGAGCGCTCCCTCGCCGCACTTCCGCACGGCGGGCTGTCCGGATTTCTGCGCCAGCACGGGCGGCACGGGCATCGCCAGCGACAGCGGGCGTTCGCCGGGCATCCTGAAATTGCAGATGTTGTACGATGCGGCCCGCGCCATATCGTCCAGCAGGTAGAAGGTCTGTCCGTCGATCTTGAAGTAGGGTTTGGCATAGACCTGATCGTCGAGCGCCAGCAGCAGGCAGAGGCGGTCGCCGCCCCGTGCCAGCCGCACTTTGCAGCCCGCTTCGGCCATCAGGAACGACTGCAGCACGACCGATTCGGCCGACTGTTTGCCGAAAAACCCGTCGCTGAGCGTACGTACCAGCGCGTAGTAGCCCCAGTCGTTGAGCCGCAGCTGTTCTTTCAGCTCGCGGCACTCCTTCGCCACCGGATCGTAGGCACCGCCCGCGACGCGCTCCCACGCATCGGCGACGCTGTTTTCCTGCAACGACGCCAGTTTGAACCGATGTTTTGCGGCCAGCGACACCGAGCACTCCGTGCCGTAGAACGTAAAACGGCAGGGGCGCGAAGTCACGACGGCGGGAGCCGGACCGCCCTTTCCGGTCGCGGCAGGAGGCGTACGGTCCCCGTCCTTTTTCGTGCCGGGGAGTTTCGGCCCCGCAGGGGCGTCCGGCACTTTCGGCCCGTCAGGCTCCTTCGGAGCGCCGGGAACTTCCGGCGCGGCAGGCGTCGCGGGGATCGCCGGAACCGTGCGAACGGGCGCTTCGACCACCTCCTTATAGGGAATCCGGTCCTGCGTGGGCGCCGCCGATTCGTCGGGCTGTTTCACGATGGGCTGCGGCGGCTCCTTCCTTTCGGGAAGAGGCACCGGAGCCTCGAAGCGGAAAGCCTCCCAGCGCTTGCGCATGAAGTCGGCGCAGGCTTTGCGGTAGTTGTCCTGAAATTCGGCGTAGGCCTGCCTGCGGCGGGCCTGATATTCGAGCAGGGCTTCGCGCCGCGACTGCGCCGCAAGGGGCACGGCGACAAACAGCGACAACAACAGAATCAGGTAGCGTTTCATAGACGGATCGGTTACGGATAAGAGACGGCGGCTTCCCTCCAGCGAGGGGAGCGCCGTCAATCGGACAACAATATCGGCCGGCCGCTATTGTGCAAACGCCGCCATCTGCTCTTCGAAGATCTTCTTGAACTGCGCGCGGTCGAATTCCAGATTGAGCTTGGCGTCTTTGGCGATCGCATCCTCCACGGCGGCTTCGAGAGCGGCTTTGGGAAGCTGCATGCAGACGTAGTAGCGCATCGAGCCGTTGTCCTGACGGAACATCTTCTCCTCGACGATCTGCACGTCGCGCAGCTGCTGGTTCACGGCCGTATAGGCCAGCTCCTGATACTGCGACTTATGCTCGGCCGAGATACCCGTATCCTGATTCTTCACATAGTTTTCGATAACCGTCTTCACATCGGCCTGAATCGCGGCGGCCAAGTCCTGACGGCAGTTCTGCATGGCGATCTTCTGCGCCGTGCTGCGTTCGGTGCTCACGCCGTTCTGCACGGCACGGTAATATTCCGCATCGCTGCGGTACTGCGGCCCGCCCAGCGGAATGGCCTCTTCGACCATGCCGGCAGGGGCAGCGGGGCCGACGGCCTTTTTCGAAGAACTGCACGACACGGCGCCGGCAGCGAGTACGAGAGCGATCGCTCCAATGAGGGTTCTTTTCATCTTTCCGATTTATTTAGTAGTAAGTTTGTAAGGCAGTGTAAAATTGATCTCCGCGGTTTTTCCGTCCGCGGGATTACAGACGACCAGACGTCCCTTGACGACGTCCAGTTCGTTCATCGAACGGGCCGGGGCGGCCGACATTTCGAAACTCAGGGTCCGCTCGCCTTGCGCGATCCGGGCGGGTTCGACCTTCGCGGCGGCAAAGCGCGCACCATCGGCGGGATTCCAGAACACAAGTTCGCGCACCTCGGCCTGCGCGCCGTTCACGCGCAGCTGGATGGTGCCGCGCAGCAGGCTGCCGGTCTGCTCGAAACGGACGACACCCTTCGGGAGCACAGCGACCCGGTCCTCGGCAGGATCGAAATAGATCGTCCGCGACACGCGAGCGCCGCCGAACAGATACGTGAGGTCGATCTTATTGACGTCGGCCGGCGATGCGTATTCGGGATTGTAGGTCAGCAGATAGAGATCGTCCCCGTAAGGTTTGACGTTCATTTCGAGCGCGGACTCGCTCTGCAGGCGCGGCTGGCGGGCGGTCACGGCCCGGCGGCCGCCGAGCCGCAGCGAATAGACGCAGGCGCCCGGCGTCTCGGACTCGACTTCGACCGAAAGCCCGTTGTAGAGCGCCAGATAGTTGCGTTTCAGGGTTTCGACCGCACCTTTGCGGGTAGCGTCGAAGAAATAGCCGTACAGTCCGTCGAGTTCATTCACGTTCTGCTGGATGCGGTCGAGGTCGGTGATCGTTTCGAGTTCGCCGCGCAGACGCTCGTACTCGGCCTGCTTGGCATCGTCGATAGCCAGAAACGCTTCGATCAACTGCCGCCGCGTCGCCTCCGGGAAGGGATAGAGCACCGAATATTCGTAACGGTAGGTCTTGGTCTTCTTGCTGTATACGCGCTCCCAGTAAATCGACTCGGCGTTCGAGAGGGTGATATTATTCAGGTAAGGCAGTTTCCCGGCCTCGGTCATCAGCACCGAGGAGTAGTCGTTCATCACGCTGACCAGCTGGTCGCGCGTAACCTGCCGCGTGGTCATCTTCTCGGCGGACGAGATGTTGACCGCCACGGCATTGACGATATACTGGCGGATCGAAGCCATGCACTTGTCCGAAGCGGCGGAAAGGGTCTCCCCTACCTCCGTGACGGCGAAATGCGACGGATCGGACTTCCCGATCCAGTCGGGCTTGCGCTTGCCGCTCGCCTCGACGACCTTGTCCTTCTGGGCAAAAGCCCCGGAAGAGATACAGCATGCCGACAGCAGCAGCGCGAAAGTAAGCAAACGCTTCATCGGATTGTCATTTTAGGGATTTTACCTTCCGCGTATCGGAATCGTAACGCAGTTTCACCCGGTCCGTAAAAGCGCCGAGGGCCTCCGCGTCGTTATGCGTCTTGTAATGGCGGGCGATGAGCAGGGCGCAATCGACGTCGCCCATCCTCCCTTGGCTGTGCGCGAAGAAGAACTCCTCGGCTGCCGCGCTTTCGCCGGCTGCGAGCATGGCATGCACTACTTTCAGCCGCAGGTCTTTGCCGCCGTCCCCGTCATCGCCGGCCGATGCGAGGTAACCATCCCGCAGCTTGATCCATTCGGGCTGCGCGGCATAAGCCGCCTCGGCCCTGCGGGCGGCATGGTTCCGCACGGCCAGCGCGCCGACGCCCGCACTGCAAAGGGCCAGCACGACGGCCGCAACCAGCATCACCTTTTTGCGGTTCCGGGCATGGGCCGCGGCCTGCCCGGCAAGGGCGTCGTCCAGCCGGAGTTCCATGGCGTCGAGCCGGGCCATCACCTCGGCATTGCCCGCGAAGCGCTCCCGCACCGAAGCGGCGTCCTCGGCGAAGACCCGTGCGGCGGCCCGTACGACCACCTCCCCGGCGCTCAGCCGCTGTCTTCCCCGCATCAGCGCAGCCACCAGCAGGATCAATGCGACAATGGCCAGCAGATAGAAGAAATTGGCCCCGGTAAGCACACCGGAGAGCAGGCAGAAAGCCAGCGCAACGCCGCAAAGCAGGGGCATCATCTTGCGAACCGTTTCGCCCGGTGCGGGCATCGGGACGGTATCCAGCCCGGCCAGCCCCTCTTCGAGACTGGCGAGCATCAGAGAGGGATCGGCTTCGACCCCGGCGGTAATGTCATTGACCACGGCTTCGACGTAATCGGCGCCGCAGGCGGGACAGAGGTTCTGCGAATCGGGCATCTGGGCACCGCAGACGGGACAGGTTTTCATCGTAATCCTAAAGTTAGTTCCGACATGGTTCGATCAGAGTCCGAAGAGCCATTCGCCCAGCGACTTGCCTTTTTTCTCATAGGAATCGGCCTTGGTCTGCTTCAGCGTCTTGGCTTCGGCCGCGGCCTCCTGCTGCGTGCGTTCGCGCAGCTGCTCGGCGTCCATCCTGCGCAGCTCCTGCTCCAGAGCGGCGGCTTCGGCGGCCGCGGCCTGCGCGTCGAGCCGGTTCAGGAAGCGGACGACCTCGCCGTAGTTGGGGCTTACCGGGTTGCACGAGCGGCACAAATCCAGCGCCGCGTCGATATCGCCCTGACGGACCAGAATATCGGCTTCGGCGACGGCCCGCTTCACCTCGTTTTCGAGCAGTTTGTTGTAGACCTGCACCTTGAGGTCGGAGACTGTTTCGTACTCATCGACGTTCTCCGGCACTACCGCCAGCGCGGCCATCGCATCCTCGTACTCCCCGCGGGCGACGAGCGAGTTGATCTTGGAGAGGATCTTCGGCATCTGGCGCGTATAGTAGTCGGCGATGCTCTGCTGCACGTCCTTGATCATCTTGGCGAAACGCACGTCGTTCACGTTCACCTTGTTGATAAGCGAACGCATGCAGGCCTCTTCGCTCTTGCCGTTGGCCTGAAGCGATACGGTCTGGCTGGCGAAAACGGTATTCTCGAAGAGGTTCTTGACCGAAAGGGTCAGGTCGGCACGCACGACATGCACGGTCGTCATGCCCGTATCGACCGTGCCGTCGTCGGTGACGGTAAGCGTCGGCGTGACGACGAAAAGCCCCGCCGCATCGGCCATGCCGTTGCGGGTGATGATCTTGCTGATCTTGTTGCGGAGCGCCGCAGCGTTGCTCTCGCCGAGCTGCGCGGCCGTGTCTTCGTCGATATAGGCCGAAAGGTCGATTACGGTCTGCGCCCGGAGCGACAGCGCGCCCAGCGCGAACGCCGCGAAGAGGGATAGTTTGCGAAGCAGATTCATGGTCTGTTGTTTAGTAGATGATTACGTCGATGGAATTTCCCGTGATCGTACGCGACACGGAGAGGTTCAGCCCCTTGAGGTACTGGTAGAGCGCCAGCGCGAAGTCATTGACGTCGGACTGCATGCCGTCTTCCACGGAGTTGTCCACGAAGATGTCGCTGAAGGCCAGCAGCGTGCTCGTACGGCCCTGCGTATGATATCTGCCGTTCTTGGCGTGACGCTTGACCCACGACACGAGAATATCCGAAAGCGGCATGATGTTGTTGATTTCGGTGTCCATGTCGATCGCCGATCCGGGATCGATCGTGAAACGCACGGCCACGCTCTGTCCGGTCGAGATTTTGGTCGCCATGCGGGTCGAGATCTGTTTCATGAAGTCGCCGATCATCGCCTTGGCCATGACGCCGCACAACACGTCGGCCGTGGTGCGCTTGCGGCCCGAAATTTCGGATTTGGTGGCCAGCGTATTGCCCGTGGCGACCTCGATCGCCTGCAGGGTCAGCGACACGCGCACGCCGCCGTCGTTGACGTCCTGATTGATATCGACGCTCACCGAGACGTCGGCCCCGGAGTTGGCGAGAATCGCGTCGTCCAACGACATGCCGTCGCCCATACGCACCTGATAGGTGTTGGCGTTGTTCAGCAAGGTGAGCAGGTCCTTGGTCTCGACGCCCTCGCCGATGAAGCCTTCGTTCACCTTCGAGATGGCCATGCGCATGTCCGAATTGTTGCGGATCGCCTCCTCGTAGGATTCGTCTCCCTTGCGGAAAGGCACCACCATGACCGTCGGCATGGCGATCGCCTCCTGCGTCTCGGAGAGCGCGATGTCGGAAGCGCTGCGCCCGATGACGCCGTTGTTGATCAGGTCCCGTTCGAGCGACTCGGTGTAGAGGTCGATCGTCGCGAAGACCTGTATGTTCTTATCGGCCGTCTTGTTGGTGCGGTCGGCGATCGTACAGCTGCGGATGAAATTGGCGTAGCGGGTCGTGCCGAGCAGCGTGCCCACGTACTGCGAAGCGTCGGCCGAAGGTTTGTAGCCCAGCAGGGGCTTGTTGTCGTTCAGGCCGTCTATACCGTTATATAAATAAGTATATATCACGGATTTTTTCGCCATTTCGGTTGCCTCCTTCTTCGTACGGGCGATTCCCGAACACTCCAGCGTCGCAATTTTTCCGGTCGTGTTCTTCAGGATGGCATCGGTCGTATAATTCTGGGCCGCCGCCGGGATCAGGGCGCAAAGAACGACGATAACTGACAATACGGACTTCCTAAACATTTGATTTTGTTTTTAAGTTTGAACGGATAAAGCCCCCGGAACGCCGTCGGCATCCCGGAGACTGTATGGAACAGGATATTTTTCGAAGCGCTTACGCACCTACCAGACCTTTGAGGAATCCGCCTGCGGCCGTTCCCTGCTTGTCGACGATGACGATCAGCTTCTCGCCGCTGTTGAACTTCTCCTTGATGGCCTCCTCACCGGCAGCGACCTGACATTTGGTAACGCCCTCCATCACCTCGACGGCGACGAGCGTACCGATCTCCGACTTGGTCACCTTAGGACCGATCTTGCGCTCGGTGTAGACCTTGAAGCGCGTCTTCTTGGCGACGCCCATCTCCGAGCCGCCCGAAATGTAGAGGTCCTTCACGCGGCCTTTCTTGTCGGCTTCGCCCAGCTCCAGAATGTAGGTCTCGAACTTGAAGTGGTTGTCGACGAACTTGGTCATCGCCTTGCGCAGATCCTTCATCGCGTCGTTGAACGCGCCGTCCTTCGAATCGGCATCGACACCCGTCACGGCGATGGTCTCCGATCCGACCATCGCGCCGTCGATGATATTGTACACCTTCAGCGCCAGCGTCACCTCGGCCTTGTTATACATCTTGCCGTCGATGTCCGACTTGAAGGTCGAAAACGAAACGTTGTTGGCCTGACCGATAACGACCTTCTTGGCGCCCAGCGCCTTGTAGGCGGCTTCGCTCTCGGATTTCCAGTTGGCGTCGTTCACCACGTCCTCGGCATTGCGGTCGGCGTAGAGTTTCGACAGCGTTTCGTCGGTCAGGGCGTCGACGATGTGGAAACGCCCCCGGTCGGAAAAGCCCGACAGCACGGCGGCGCGCATGTTGTCGCACGCAGCCTGACTCACGGCGTCGGTGCAGGCAAAGGGATTGATGATCACGGTCTCCTTCGAGGGGTCCTCCTGCGCCGCAGCGCCCAGCGTTACAAACACGGCAGCAGCCGTCAGAAAAGTTCTGAATACGTTTTTCATAGATATGTTTAAGTAAGGGTTAGTGTGCTCTCCGCATCGACAGGGCGACGCGCCGGTTCAGGCCCCCGCACCGAAAGGGTCCTGCATAACATGTCATCGTTAAAAAATAAGGAAAGCGTGGTGCTGAATGCTTATTTTAGAGTGGGAGGTTCTTGCAAAACCTGAAGAATAAAATAAGCAACAGTCCCACGCTCTAAATCCGAAAACGGACAGAACGTGAAGAAATGCCGGCCTATTCTCTCCTTCGTAATAATTTGCAAGATTTACCACTCGAGAATAAACTTACACTTTCCGTGTTAGTCAATATGTTACTACAAATGTAGGAAACATATTCGGAAAATACAACACCGACACTTCTTTTTTGGGACTGTTGCGAGTACAATTTACGACAAAACATTCAAAACGGCAATATTGATTCCAAAATATCTTATTTCATATTGCGGGAACAGCGCCTTCCGGGAAAGGGTGCGCACAGCCGTTCGATTTGCAACGGCACGCTAACGGCGGCATCCGCGCCCGGACTTCACGGCCGCCGGAACCGCCGGCGCGGGACGCAAAAAACCGGACCGCAAATCCGGCCCGGCACGCATATCCGACAGCGGTTTTCACATTCCGAAGAGCGCCAGTGCGGCCATCGGCACGACGGCCCACCAAAGCGCGCGCCGCTTTTCCGCGGGCATCAGTCGGGCAAGGGTCTGCGAGCGTTCCAGCCAGCAAAGAAATCCGAACCACAGGCCGCCCCGGACCAGATTCAGCACCTCGGTACGCACCAGCCCGGCATAGCCGCCCGACACCTCCGGATCATAACCGGCGACCAACGGGGCGATTACGGCCACACCGTGCACCAGCACCCGCAAACCGGCATACCAGCGGACCAGAGGCAGCCCATAGGATTTGCGCAGCGCCAGCGAGCAGAGGAGCGCAACCGGCAGCAATGCCCCGGCAAGTCCCAGCAGCTGCATTCCGGCGGTCAAGCCGTCGAGCCGCAGGTTCCCGTTCACGCACTGCATCAGCAGCGCGAAAGACCATTCGCCCAGCCGGGTCATGCCGTAAGCGCCGAACAGCCACACCGGCCCCGGCAGTTCATTGAGATTTTGCAGGAAAGGGGATTTCATAAGGAATACAGTTTGCAGTCTGGGGCAAAGATATAAAAAATCAGGCCATTCAACACATTCGAAGCCGTGACTTAACCGACGTATTCCCGGACGGCAAAAAGGCCCGTGTATCTCCAAAAGACGATACACGGACCATAGATCAAGCTATATATAAACTCAAATCGGTCGACAGAGTCTCATCTCTCAGAAATTTATTGGGCAGTAGCTTCAGCGTAGGTAATCGTGTAACCGGTGGGAACGAACGTCCAGTCCTGCGGGCGGTTGCCGTTCGTGCAGGTCACGTTGGTCTCGCCCCAAGCGCCGTCGGCAATCGCCTTGAACAGAGCCGTAGGATCGTTCTGCGACCGTGTGCGCAGGTTGAAGTGCATGATCGCACCGTAACCAGCTTCAGCCAAGTCATAAGCACGGTCGCCAGCCGTAGAAGGACTATTGTACACACCAAGATTGAGCGACAGCGGAGCAAAACGGTCTTTGGTAACACCCGCTACACCGATATAAGTGCTATATCCGAAGTTTGCATAAACGTAATCGATCTTGGCGCCGGCCGTGGCGTTGATCTGCGAAGAGCCATAGTTGCCCCATTGGAATACAGTGATGAGCTTGTCGGCCGGCATCTTAGCGCGCAGTTTGGTAATGATGTTGCCCCAAGAACCGCTGACGGTAGTCGGCGATCCGTCATATTCGTTATCGAATCCGATACCGTCGAGACCGTACTTCTGCACGGCATAGGCAAGGATCGTGGCGAACTGATCGGCCTGCGTGTCGTTCATGCTGGTGACTCCGATATTCTGCCAGTCGCCCAGCACGGTAAGCAGCACCTTGATGCCCATATCTTGCAAGGGTTTCACATAGGTCAGGTAACCGCCGTTCTCCAGCAGGTTGGTCATCTTGTCGTTCAGGTAGAGCGTCGGACGCACGACACCGTTCACCGTCTCCTTGTGAATATTGGAAGCGAAGAATTCCACGATATCGGCATAGGGCTTGCCGTTGGGAAGTTTGTAATCGCCGGCATTGAGCGGATTCACGTCGTTGGTCTCGACATAAATGGCGACGATCGGAGTTTTGTCTCCGAATGCACGGGTCATTTTCGCCTCCGGCTGAACAGCATCCAGCTGAGGTTCCTCTGCCTGTTGGCAGGAAAATAATACAGTTGCTCCGATAAAGAGCGTGCTGAAAATCTTAATATAAGTTTTCATAGCTTAAAGTAATTAAAGTTTAAAATTCAAGTGGTTAGAATTCAAGTTTTTTTGGATTTAGCAGTTTTTTCTTTTCAGAAAAATGTGAGAGAGTCGGATGAAACCTGTCGACCGATTTTAGTTTCATATTCAGTTTACCAATCTTTCAGCCATTTGCCGTAACCTCCGGTTCCGTTCGGTAATGTGCCAAGATTGTTTGTATCCAAAGTGTAGCTGTAACCGTTGCGAGTACCGAGAATCCAGCGGCTTTCATCGTCCATATATGTACAACATGCTGCAAATGTCGGATCCCAAGCGGTTTCGTATTTGTCCTGTAAAATGGTTCGGATGTCGTCGAATACGACAATCTGATTCGGTTTGTATTTATTCTGCACCCAATCGACAAGAAAATCCGGCTCCCTGTAAGCTATTTCCACCGGATCTGTCGTGCCGGGATAAATCGGGAAATTGACACAGCCGTAACGTTCTTTAGGAAGATTCGCAATCGGCTTCTGCGTATAGGCCGATACATACTCCAGCTCGGTATGCCACGGGTCGAGCAGCTGCACAGCCTCGTTGTTGTTATTGTAGCCCGACCATGCGTAGTCGATGTAGTCCCCGACGGCGATTCCGCCCGACGCCTCGGTGTCCCAGAAAGACTCCGTCGGTTTGTCGTAGACGGTGACGGTAATCATCTTTTCGGAACCCAATGCTTCGCGCAGAGCTTTGATCAGCTTGGGATAGGAGGTCGTATTCATGGCTGGCATGCCCTCCTTGCCGTAACTGGAGTTGCGGTCCCAAAGGTTGACGCCGTCCAATCCGTACTCATAGACCACGGCTTTGATCTGGGATGCGAAATCCGCGATCTGCATATCGGAAAGATTGCAGAATCCCAACCCCTTGCCGCCGCCTTCGATACTCATGCACAACTTACGGCCTTTGTCCTGAAGCGGACTGTTATATTTCACGTAATGGTCCAGAACATAGCGCATATCCGAGCCGAGGCTGAGTTTGGCGCGTCCGGTTTCCGCTTCGTAATCGAGCCTGACGGTACGCAGGTTGATGATATTGCCGACGGTGCTGTACCATTTGACGGTCGATCCGCGGGCCAGCTTTTTCTGCATGAAATAATCATCCACCAGAAGAGGCTGGTACTGCGATGTGTTGATGTAGAAAACAAAGAACAGGTCCGAGCCGTCGTGAAGTTCATAGTCTCCCAGCTGGGGCTGACGAATCGTAATCGTATAATAAAGCACCTGCCTCTCATCGACATCGGCAGCATTTTTATCGGCGACGGATACCGGCAGCAGGTATTCTCCCGGCTCCAAACCCTCGGCCGACACCTTGATTCGTTTCGGGTCGGTTCGCAAACCCTCCTTGGCTACGGTCAGGGTTTTACCGTCCGGAAATTCACAATTCGCTTCAGGCAGCAGTTCATACTCCGTTTCATTCGCCTGATTGAAACCGTCCAAAAGCGAATTATCGACCCAAATTTCCAGCGCAAGGCCCTCGGCAGCGGGTTTGGTGATCTGATAATAGATATTATCCGTCACAAAACCGGCCCCCTGCGTTAGTAACAGATACGCTTCATTCTCGCTCGCCCTGTTACTGCGCAGCATGCCGTAGGTATTCTCAAGCCCGTCCTTGTCGGGCAGTTTACCTCCTTCGCGTTCCACGGGGTCGGCGTCGCAGGCCGTAAGGCCCGCGAGCGCCGCCGCGCAGAACAGCGTCACTACTAATAAATTCTGTATCTTTTGCGTCTTCATAATTTACTCCTCCACTTCATTAATTTTCGGAATCTCGATGCCGTCGGGCCACTTCAGGTCGTATTTCGCCTGACCGTCGTTGCCGTAGCGCGAGTAATCCTTCACCGTATTGCCCTTGCCGTCGTTGAATTTCCAGTAACCGAGCAGCGTCGGGTCGTCCTTCGGGTTCTCGACGTTGTACATGTTCTCCCAGATCTGTTCGGGAGTGCGGGCGACGGACCAGACGCGCGCCTCGGCGATCTTGCCGTTCAGCGGACGGTAGTCGTTGTACGAATAACTGATAAAGAACTGGCGGGCTTCGCTGTAGGTATCGTAGCCGAGCGTCTTGTACTGATCCTTCTTGCCCGGATCGGTCTCGTTGTCCCACAGGTCGTACAGCGCACGGCGGGCCAGATGGATGAAGTTCTTGTCGTCCAGTGCGGCCGGCCCCATCTCGGTCGCCTCGCTCTGTATCCTGCCGTTGACATAGACACGCACGACGCGGGTGTTCTGGTCGTAAGTGCAGGCGACATGATACCAGTAACCCTTCTGGAGGACCTTCGTGTTGTCGCGTCCGGGGAATTTGCCGAATCCGACGCCCGAACCGTCGAACTGCAGCTGTTCGCGCTCGAAGTTCGTGTCGCCGATACGCAGCAGCGCATAGTCCTCCTCGCCCATCACGGTCGAAATGCTCACCGGATTGCCCTGAATGTCGGTCAGCGCGAAATCGTCGATGTAGATCAGCGCTTCGTAGGTCATGGCCCGGAGTTTATTCCACGGCATGCTGTTGTCGCCGTACTTGTCGAGCGACGGGAATTCGATCCAGTTGTCCGTAAGCTGCGCCGCGACGGTGATGGCCGAAGAGCGTTTGACGACATAATAGGCGGCCTCGGAGCCTTTCAGCACCGACATCGACGAATGGGAGATGCGCACCGGCAGCAGATAGGTCTCGTCGATGGGCAGCGCGCCGGTCTGCTGTTCGCCTTCGCCCATCAGCCCTTTCAGGCGGAGCGTCACCACCTCCGACGCGGTCTTGCCGGCATGGATGGTCACGTTGTCGGACGACAGCTCGTAATACTTCGCGTCGAGCATTTTCCAGTCCGAACCGTAGCGGGCGTTGTAGGTCGCCACGAGCGACGGGTCCACCGTGAGCGACACCGCGACGTCCTGCCCTTCGGGATAGGCCAGCGTCGCCTGAATCGGCTTTTCGACCGTGGGCGTATTGTTGCTGAAGGTGGCCGGCTGCACCTCGTCGGTCTTCGACACGTCGAGGTACACGACATTGTCGAACTTGCGGTCATCGGCATCATAGTTATCGCAGGCCGTAAAGGCACCCGCTGCCGCAACGCCCAGTATGAGATATTTATGTATTAATTTCATAGCGTCGGTTATTTAGAAGGATTAAGCGTCTGGATGGCCTGACGGATCATTTTGTAGTTCATGTCCGCATTGTAGTAGTCGTTGCCGATGTTGTAGGCCCCCAGTCCGCACAACGGACCGTAGGCTATCACGCGGCGCGACATCTCCTCGACGGCGGCATACTCCACGCGGTCTTCGTCCTTGAGGGGCGCTCCGGCCTCGGCCGCCAGCAGGAGTTTCGAAGCCGGAACGGCCGCGTAACCCGTGGCATTGAGTATCTGCAGCTTCACGTCGCCGACATCTTCGGTTTTCTCGGTGTCGAGGATGAAATAATCCACCTTCGCACGGTCCGCTTCGGCGACGAAGAGCGGATTGCCCTCGAAGACGAGCAGCTTGCTCTCGTCGGCCGAGAGCTTCGAGACGATCAGCGCTGCGGCCTGCACCGCTGCCGGATCGCCGGCGTTGGGAATCCCGGTGAACGAATAGCCGTCCATGCCGTTGGCGGCGACGGACGACACGACCCGGTCGAGCCATGCGCCCAGTTTCGCGGCGTCGGCGAATTCGGCGGCACGTCCGGCATAGTCCACCTGCCAGAGCACTTTCGTGCCTTTCTCACGCATGACGGCCATATCCTCGGCATCGTAACGCGAGAAATTGTCGGCATTGGTCAGCGCCACGATATCGAGCGAATCGGGCAGGCAGCGCATGAAGTCCTTCTCGCTGGCCGCCGGTTCGGGCGAGTTGTGCAGGCGGGCGTAGACGATGAAATGCTCGCTCTTTTTATAGTCCCGCAGAGCGGCCGTATATTCCGCCCACAAGGCCGGGTCCTGCTCCCACGGTTTCTTCACGTTGTTGTCCACGGCCTCCATCTCGGTCCAGTCATTGCAGGCGGCAAGGCCGAAGAGTACGCCGAGGAGCAGGAACAAACCGGAGAAACGTATTATTCTGTGCTGTTTCATAGCGTTTAGTTGTTATAAGGTTTCACGTCCCACCATACGCGGGTGCCCATACCGTCGCCCTTGCGGCTGCCCTGCGACTCGCTGTTAAGCATCTGTACGGCTTCCTGAAGATTGGCGTTGTTCTTGTCGTATTCCTCGACGGGATAAGGCAGACGGCGGGCGCCCTGAGCCAGATCCACCGTACCGCCCGACTTGTCCTCGACGGCGGGCAGCAGGCGCGGATACCCCGTGCGGCGGTGCTCGGACCACGCCTCGACCCCCAGCGGGAAGATGGCGATCCATTTCTGGGTGATGATACGCTCCAGATTGCGCTCTTTGATGGCCGCCTTGTCGGCGCCTTCGGCGGAATCGTCCTCCCATGCGATGGTGATCGAGCTCAGGGCGGTCGCGCTGTAATTGCCCAGCGGATCGTTATAGGCCGCAGGTTTTCTGGTCTTGTCGGCGATATAGGCGTCGGCGTCCTTGGCGCCCTTGTCCTCGAACGAGAGGCGGATCGCCTGCTCGTAGAGCGCCTTGGCGGCATCCTTCGTTCCCCAGCGCAGCTCGTATTCGGCCTTGAGGAAAGCCACCTCCGCCGCGTTGATCCACAGGTAAGGCGTCGAACTGGTAACGATCATGTTCGAATACTTGGCCTGCGCCTGCGATTTGCTCGTGACGTCGATGCCGATGCGGATGCCCACGTAATCGCCCTTGTCGTTGGGCAGGAACATCTTTTCGAGACGCGGGTCTTCGTAGCCGGTCATGTAGCAGAGAATGTCGGCGCCGACGCGGTGGTCGCCCCAGTCGTTGTAGATCAGCGTCGTGCGGTTCTCGGCGGCGTGCATGGCCGCGTTGTCGGCATTGGCCGTGATGACGCCTGCGGCGATGGCTTCGGCAGCCTTCGTCCGGGCGACGTCGGGCTTCACTTCGCTAAGGCGCATCGCCATGCGCAGCTTGAGCGAATTGGCATATTTGAGCCATTGGGCGATATTGCCGCCGTAGACCCGGTCGTAGCGGCTGAAAGCCTCGGCCGGAAGCGTCGTATTGGCGGCGAAGGCGGCGATCGCCTCGTCCAGCTCCCCGAACATCTTCATATAGACCTCCTCCTGCTTGTCGTACTTCACCGTAATCGACTCGTTGGTTTCGAGGTTCGAATAGGGAATAGGCCCGTAGGAGTCGGTCACGCGGTGCATGATCGCCACGCGCAACAGTTTGGCGAAAGCGACGGCCACCTCGTCGTCCGTACCGGTGACGATACCGCGCCACGGCGTGTAAGTCTCGGTAATCACGTTGGCGAACGGCCATTTGCGCCAGTCGGCCGAAGGATTGAAGGTCTCGAACTTCGTGAGCCAGCTGTCTACCGTCGCTCCGATATAGCCGCCGAACGGACCGCCCGACAGGCTTTCGTTGAACTGGTACATATGCTCCTGCACGGGAACCACGAGTCCCTGCAGCGACTGGAATTTCGTGCCGATCTTGTAGTTCAGGGCATCCATCTGCCCGTCGGTCACTTCGTTCGGATTGCGATTCATGTTCTCGAAATCGCCCGTACACGAAATGCTGAGCAGCACTACCGAAAGCAGCAGTAGCTGCATGTATGCATTTATCTTTTTCATGCTGTTCATGGTTTAGAATTCAAATTTCACGTTGAAACCCAGACTGCGCAGCGACGGCATCATGAAGTAGTCGATGCCCTGATAGCTCAGCCCCGTCGAAGCCACGGCTTCGGGGTCGAAAGGAGCCTTGCAGTAGATCATCCACAGGTTGCGGCCCACAAACGAGACGGTGAGTCCCATCTTGTTGCGGAACCATTTGCGCGGCAGCGTGTAACCCAGCGACAGCTCCTGCAGGCGGAAGTTCGTGGCCGAATAGGTGTAGTACCTGTCTCTTATACACATCTCCGAGCCCACGAGACCCTAAGACATCTC
>ENA-OZGX01000483-OZGX01000483.1-human-gut-metagenome-genome-assembly--contig:-NODE-483-length-18541-cov-10.330683_pt1 | contig 18541 bp, 19 predicted proteins | sample MGYA00244040_ERZ653674 | MGnify/ENA primary metagenome ERZ653674 (study PRJEB26926, sample SAMN06165232) | human gut metagenome | biome: ENVO:00009003; feature: ENVO:2100002; material: ENVO:00002003... | reverse complement strand
CAAGCAAAGCTATCACTTTATCCGGCGCACCAGCGACAGGATATGTAAAGAGCATGGGCTATCCGTCGTCGTACCGGGACAGGACAAGGGAAAAAGCTATGCAGAATACACCGCCGAAAAGCAAGGGACAAGCTACAAAGCAAAGCTGAAAACGGCGATAGATACTCTCATTCCCCAAGTGAAAGATTTTGACGAACTGCTGCGCCGCTTGCAGGAAATGGGGTATGAAATCAAACAGGGCAAATACATTTCCTTTCGCGCTGCCGGACAGGAACGGTTTACCCGCACAAAGACGCTCGGCGCGGCCTATACGGAAGAAGCGATAAAGGAGCGTATCAAGGGCGTGTATGTTGCCAAAACAAAAACGCTGCGGGAAGATAAGAAAATCCGGCTTGTCGTCGATCTTGAAAACAGTATCAAAGCCCAACAGTCGGCGGGCTATGAACGGTGGGCAAAAATCCATAATCTGAAACAGGCTGCTAAAAGCATGAACTTCCTAACCGAAAACAAGATTGAGTATTATAGCGAACTTGAAAGCAAGATAGCCGATATTATGACCGCTCATGACGCGGCGGCAAAGGCGGTTAAGGAAGTGGAACAGCGTATGTCTGATTTGTCGCTGCTTATCAAGCACACCACCACATACCGACAGTTAAAACCGATTTACGATGAATACCGAAAATCGCCGGACAAGGAAAAGTATCTGCGGGGGCATGAAAGCGAAATTATCCTGTTTGAAGCTGCGGCAAGGGCATTAAAGGAAATGCAGATAAAGAAGCTGCCCGATCTCGCCGCGCTGCGCAAGGAGTATAGAAGCTTAAACGACAGGAAAACCAAATTGTATGAAGATTATCGGCAAGCCAAGAAGCAAATGCAGGAATACGGCGTTGTCAAAAAGAACGTTGACAGTAATTCTATACCCGTCCCAAAGCAAGGCAAGAGAACAGGAACGGTAGATTTGTTCACAAAAATATGCTATAATATTTTAAATATTAGTGGGGGGCTGATTATGGGCTTAATGATATATTCTTTAGAGCATATTCCGATTGAAGCACATCGGGATTATTTTATTTATTTATTAGACTATGGTTGGGATGAGCCGATAAGTAATATTATAAATAGAAATTATGATAATATGGCTAAAATTGCCGCTGATAATAAAGCTGTAGTAATCAAAGGAACGGTGGCAAGTCATTTTCAAAATGAAGTGTTATCTTGGCACAATATAAACGGAGAAAATGCGGAGGATTTATTGCCTGCCATATTGATTACCAATAAACATCCTTACTATTTTGTGACATCGGAAGAATGTTTCAAATATAAAGATACAGATACAATCAAAACGCATAAATATGGCGATATGAAAATGATATTAATACCATTCAAAAAAGTCTGTAAAACTGAAACAGATGTTATTACTATCGTTCAAACTGTTTTTAATGATATTGTGCAAGGTAAAGATTTAAGTAATTTTAATATAGTCAAAAAGCAAAAAAGAGGTGTTGGGCACACCATTGTTGATTCATTAATATTGCAACCTAATATAAGTGGCATTGGTGTTGATTTAAAAAAATTCTTTGGTGTAGACTCTAATTAGCAAATTAATATTATTTGCAATATGGAAAAATAGGGGCGAAAAACGCCTGTATTTCTGCGGCTTTCAGAGTGTGAAAACGGCATAGATGATAAAGTATATTCAAACCCGCAAAAACGGCTTTCTAATTGTCCACGCAAGGACAAAAAAAGGGGCGCGGTGCCGGCAATCGGCAACCGCGCCCATGCTTCGTTAAGGCTTATTCGTCGTCGGTGAGAGTAAAGACAGTTTCGGAAAATGCGCTGTCCGTCATGGCGTGCAGCGCGGTAGTGTCAAGAGTTGGACCTGTTTACAAAGATGAAATATGGGCTGAGAAATCATATTCTCAGCCCATATTTTATCCATATATATTGCAGAAAAGATGGCCTTAGCCATCCTCTTGAGGTTTAATGCCATGGCAGACAGGGGGCATTCCTCAGTTGCTGCGAGGATGCCTCGTTTCCGAATTTTTAAAAGGTCATGCTCTCTTTTCATAGCAGTAGGAAGGAGATGATTCTATGGCCGGTTCTACCACCAATATTAGTATTCGTATGGATTCTGAACTGAAAGCGCAGGCCGACGCACTGTTTGCCGAACTTGGCATGAACCTGTCCACCGCATTCAACATCTTTGTCCGGCAGTCTCTCCGGGAGGGCGGGATTCCTTTTGCGATCAATTTGAATCAGCCCAACAAGGAAACGATTGCTGCTATGTTGGAGGCGGAAAGGATTGCGAAGGATACGTCTGTAAAGGGGTACACCGATATGGATGCGTTGTTTGCGGATTTGAAGAAATGAGCCAAACAAAATATGTGGTCAAGTTCACCACGCAATTCCGGAAAGATTACAAGCTGGCGATGAAGCGTGGTTTAAAAATCGAACTGCTGGAACAGATCGTTGCGCTTTTGGCTGCGGGGTAATCTCTACTAGAAAAAAATAAAGATACTTGCCTTGTTAGTGCATCACACTTATCACCACATACTTTCCCGGCGCATTCCCGCTATAATGAAACGGATAGCAGGTGACCAGCACCAGGGTATTCCCGCCCAGGGCGGGGAGCCGCCAGTCCGCCGTATCCTCATATAGCACGATTTCAGAAAACGTATAGGTATATTCCCGGCCGTCGGGATATCGGAAGCATAGGCTGTCCCCGATTTCTACATCCTGTAGGGGGCGCAGATGCTTTCGATTTCTGTGCCCCAGGATGACGCTCATCCCTGCTTGGCCCGGCAGGACGCTGTCCGGCATCCAGCCCGGGCCATCTTCCAGTGTAGCTTCGTCTACGCCCGTGGCTACTGGGATTTCCTTTTTCCCAATGCGTAAAGTGCCCAAGCTAGATACGTCAGAGGAAGCGCCCGGCCGGCCTTGTGCTACTACATATGGAGTTACCGAGGAAGGGCTGGAAACGAAAAGCGCAGCTTCGCCTTCATTTTCTGCAAAGGCCACCTCCCGGGGAGACGGAGACGCAAAGATCATCACCTTTTCTTCCCGCCCAAATCCTACACTCTGCAAGCCCATGCGGACCAGCCGGGGCAAGAACAACATGCTGCCCGCCGTTAACAGCGCCAGGCAGATCAGCATTCCACCGATCCGCTGCTTTTCCAGTTTTTCTTGTTTTGACATGGCATAGTTCCTTTCTCATCTATACATGGGGCCGGGCATATAGGACGATCTTCCAGGCGCTGCCGTTTTCTCCCCAAAGGCTGCGCAGCACCACCCGGCCTTTGCTGGAGCTGGCGTCCACGATCCTGCCATCGCCAAAATAAATGCCGGTATGGTGGATCTCATTCCAACGCCCACAGGTGCAGGCTTTGGACCAGAAGATCAAATCCCCCGGCTGTAACTGGCTGGAGGATATGGCATAGCCGTTGTTGTAGCAGTATTTTGCCTGCTCCACAGAGGTGCGGGGCAGGGTAATCCCCGCTTGTCCATAGGCGTATTAGGTTAACTGGGAACAGTCCATCACCGAATAGGCCGTGCCCACCTTGGACAGGGCGGCCGCTGCAATGCTGCTCCCCTTATTGCCGGCGGGAAGGCGGCCGGGAAGCGCCGTCCATTCCGTATAGGTCAAACCGCCGTAAAGGTCTATATCCAACAATTCCGCCCAAAGCTGATTGTATGCTTCATCCATGAGCTGCGCCAGCATCTCCCGCTGCTCCGCATCGAAGCGATATAGCGCTGCGCCTTCCAGATAGGTCATGCTCTCCACTGCGATGTGGATATAAAGGGTACTGCTGGTTTGCGTCACTTCCTGGCCATCCACCGTGGCGGCAGTCGTTTCGGTTTCCACCCGGGTGTGGAATTGGGCCTGGTTCATATGGTTGAACACCAGGGAAAGGGCGGCGGCCTTTGCATCGTCGAATTCCAATAGCTCCTTGCCCTCGTACATGTTTTTTGTAGCAAACACTGCCAGCACATCCTGCCAGTTATTGACCATAATGCCATCCCCATCGTAGTCCCCATCATAGGAGACCACCACCGCGTCATAGCCGCCGGCGGAAAGGCTGTCGATTTGGGCTTGAAGGTTAGCGGTAAATTGGGCGTTGGTATCCAACATGGCCTGTTTGAGCCGTCCGTCGTTTACTTCATCCGTAAAAAAGATGCCTAGCGCGGAACCCAGGACCAGTACGATTACAGCTACGGCCAGGATCACCAATAGCACCATCCAGCCTCCAGCGGCAATCCATGCGATCAGCCCCTTTAGCGCCGCTGCCGCCGCCTTGGCCGCTGCCGCCGCAGCTTTTGCCAGGGCTTTGGCTGCGGCGATAAGGGCCCGTATGGCAGCCCGCGCCCCATGGGCAAGCCGGGCGGAGGCCCTGGCTGCTGCCCGGGCTGTACGGGCGGTGGTTTTCGCCGTGGCCCGAACGGCCCTAACGCTGGTTTTAATCCCCTGATTCCCGGCCTTGATCCCTTTGCCGGCGGCCTTTATGCCCTTTGCGCCGCCCTTTATGGTCCGTGCGGCCTGCTGCCGGCCCCGTATGACTTTCATGCGGTAGTGGTAGCGGGCTGCTTGGCTGTCTAGGGGATCGGCCTGCTGGGGTATGCGCTTAAAGATTTTCCTTGCGACGGCATTTGCAGCCTTACCCGCCCCGAATCCCGCCAGGCGCGTCCCCTGGTAAACGGTTTCTCGAAGGGCGGTTTCCGCAGTCTGGGCAGCATGCTCTTGGGCATATTTCTCGGGGGATTCCTGTTGGGACGGTTCCCGTTCCGCTTCTTGCCGGGCTTTGTTTCCTATAGCGGCAAGGGCCCGGCGGCTCGCTCTTCCGATCCCCGCCATGGATGAGTGTTTTTCTCCGGATCTCCTGTAGGCTTCTTTGGTTTTGATATCTCGTTGTTTCAAAGCGATTCCTCCTGCCCGCTCTATCGTACTAAAGCGATATGGCAAGGGCATACTGACATTCTGTCGGGCAATAAGGAGAGGACAGCGTAAGCTGCCCTTTCCTCCATTTTCATATCTTTTGCACCTCACCAGGTTTCGTGGTAATCAGACGATACAATTCCGTATCCTTCTTGAAACGGTTCACGAATGGAATAAGCGTGCCAGCGTACCGCAACAGCCCGCTGCCCGCCTGGGCATTGGTGATGTAGCGTGCCTGGTCTTCGGAGATATGGAACAGCTGGATGAGCTTTTCCGCGTCCCGCATGGATTGATTGAGCATGACCACGCACTCGGAGTTGGATACCATGGTACTGCCATGGACGGTGTCCAGCAGAAATTCCACGTTCTGGGTGGCTGCCACGGGAAAACCGTTCCTTTTCCTATACCGCCGCCATGCGCTATCGAAGAATTCCGCGCCATGCTGGCTGCCCAGCATCACATGGAATTCATCAGTGATCAAATGGGTTCGTTTGCCGCTGCGCCAGTTGTCGGAGACCCGGTTGATCATGGCGTCTGTAATCATGAGGGTGCCAATGGTTTTTAGCTGCCCGCCCAAGCCCGAGATATCGTAGGAGAGAATGCGGCTGTTTGTGCGAATGTTGGTGGGCTTTGAGAATACATCCAGGCTGCCCTCGGTGAATAGCTCCAGGCTGAGCGCCAGGTTTTTTGCCACGGGCTCCGGCTGCATAAGCAGCTTTTGCCGCAGCGCGCACAGGGTGGGCATAGGCGCGCCCTGGAGATAATCTTCATATGCCAAGTCAAGGCAGCGATCCAGCACGCTTTTTTCATCCAGCCCCAGGCCCTTTTTATCCAACTGTTCAATTAGGGAAAGGATAAACTCGCTCTTTTCCAGCCAGGGTTTTTTGCTGTCCGAGTAGCCTTCGCTCAGTTCCATGGCATTGATATAGGCGCCGCTGCCCACGGCGATCCGCGCCACCTCGCCGCCCAATGCGCCAACCAGGGCGGAAAATTCCCCCTCCGGGTCGCAGATGAGGATATCGTCCTCCGTGCCCAGGGCCATGGCGATGATGATCTCTTTAAGCAGGATGGACTTGCCGCTGCCGGGAACGCCCAGGATAAAAAAGTTGGGATTTAGCAGCAGCGACCGGTCTAAGAGAATGGGATTGCCGGTAGTGGGATTTATGCCCAGGAAGAATCCCCCGGGTTGGATGATCTCCTGGCTGCGGAAAGGGGTCAATATGGCGAGCCCCTCCGTGGTCAGCGTCCGCAGGGCATGGATGCGCCGCATCCCGAAGGGCAAGGTGGTTTGCAGGCCAGGCAGCTGCTGATACCGCAGGACGCCCAATTCGCACATGTGCCCCGAAGCCTTGGATTGCAGGGTTTCCGTATCCTGGTCAAGCTGGACTTTGCTGTCCGCAAGATGGACGATGGAAACCAGGGTAAACAGCATCCGCTGATCCCGCGCAGACAAGTCGTTGAGGAATTCCGTGGTTTCCGTACGCTGCTGTTCCATGTCGTAAGGGATGACGGAGGAAAAATTATTGGCTTGGTTTTGCTTGCGCTGCCATTGGGCAATGTTGGTCTCCGCGGCCAGCAGCTTGTTCTGGATTTCCTTCACCGCCTCATCTGTAGGCACAGGGATGAACCCTATGGTCAGCACCATATTCCGTGGCAGCGATGCCAGATCGGAGATCAGTTCATCGTTTATGAAGTTGGCATAGCTTCTAAGGAATAAGACTCGGCCAAATTTCTCGTCCATTTCAAAGTAGCTGCCTTTGATGGAAAGGCTCATGGGGCACAGGTAATCCCGGAACCCATGGCCTTTTCTCATAGCGTCCATACAATCGAAGGCCGGGGCAGGGGTATCCGGCCGGAAGAAGGCGCGAAGGGCCTTAAGCCGCTGCCCAGCGTCCAAGGGTTCGCACAGGGAACCCAGGCGTGAAAAATGCCCCATAAGGTCGGCACCCACCCGGCCCAGGCCCATGCGAGCGTCCTCCGGGGTTTTGAAGCGGTCGGAGATGGTCACATACCGCTTCTGTACGATGGTGTCCTCGCCAATGGCCTGCTCTAGAAGGAATTGGTTGTATTCGTCCCGGTAGCGCCCGCGGCCATCCTCCCGCTCCGGCAACAGAACGGAGGCAGCAAACTGGTTCCGGTCCAGGGAATGGTTACAGATGGTGACCTGGGTGTAGCAGCCGCTTTTTTGGGCGTTTAGAAGGGCGCTATAGATATGGAATTTCTGCTCCTTTTCTGCCTGGCCGGATAAAAGGTAGTTGATATCCGAAAACCGCCAGGCCTGGGAATAGCGGCTGCCGGAATAAAAAAGCCCATCCTGCCAAATACGCTGGATGGGTATGGTTTGCTGTACGCTGCGGGGCACGGTGAAGCGCTCCTTGTCCCGCCGCATGATTTTCTGAAAGTATTTCAATGCTCTACCTCCATGATGATGTGGTAATATAGGTTCTCGCCTTTGTACAGGAACCGCTCGGACAAGAGCAATTCCGACTGCACCCAGGCCACTAGCAGATGCTCGGCGCTCATACCGTTGTAGCGGACAAAGCCAAATACGGCGAAGGGCACGGCGCTCAGGATGCACAGCCAGCTTGTCACCTGGGTTCCCAGGGGCTCTTTACAAAGAAAATAGACGCCCACGGCTGTGCCCATTGCCAGCAGGGAGAATATGAGCTGGCGAAGGTTTAAGCCGAAAAATATGCTCTCCGAGTATTCTCTGATCTCTTTGTTGATTTTGACTTCCATATACACTCCTTAAAAAGAAAAAGGACGCTTCAGCGCCCTTAATCGGTTTTGTTATTTTGCAAATATCTTTGCGTAGTCCTGCCTGTGGTTGAAAACATGCACACTACTTCCCCGTATGGAATTTACCTCGCAGTTTTGCATCTACACCCTCAATGGAAAGAATCTGCCCAGCATTTCGTTCCCGTTCGGCTACGAGAAGCCGCTCTTGCAGGTTCGGCATTTGTTCCCGCCTTTCAAGCGTATTGACAGGCTCTCTGGTTTCTGTTGCACTGTTATAATCATTCTGCAGGGTAGAGGATGAGCATATGTTCAAAAAAACACCTCCAATGTAATTATCTTAGATCATTATACTCGAATTGTACAATTTGAGATATCTTAAAGCCCGCACATCTCCCGGACCACCCGATCCGCCATCTTGATGCAGCCCACCAGCACCAGCAGGTTAAAAATCAGCTCTCCCAGGTAACCCCAAACCATGGTAACGGGGGAGGCGCTGGGATCGACGGCGGGCGGAGAGGCGGCAAATGCGGAAAAAATGATGCAGGCCAATACGATCACCGCGCCTTCCAGGCATACGGCGGCATAGGAGCGAAGAAAGGCTTTGCCGATGCTGCTGGTGGGTTCTCCCGCAAAGGCGGAAAGGGGCACCGGAGCGATGGCCGTATAAAGATATAGGCGAAAGTACCGGCCATATACGCTCATGATCATGATGAAGGAAAGCACGATGATGAAAAGGCTGCCGATCAGGCTCACCGCCCATACGGGGATGCTTTCGAGAAAGCCCAGATCCCGCACCGCCGCATCCAGTTCTGCGGGGAGGGAAATGGGCGTTGCCGCCCCCATGCCGGCTGCGTTCATGATGGTTGTGATCATGCCCTGTACGATTTGGAACAGGGCCATCATCAGTTCCATGCCATAGGTCACCACGCCTTTTGCCAGGGCAAAGCGGACGAACATCTTAAAGGCAACCTCCGGCCGCTTAACCTCTGCAAAGTTACCGCAGGTCTTAATGACCCCGGCCAGAAAGAACAACACCAGCAGCGCATAGCCAATAGCCTGCAACGCCCCATGGATGCGCACCACCACAGACCAGATCCCGCCTCCTTTGAAGGTTTCGGGGCTTTGGGCAATCAGCTGCCAGATCTCCGCCAGCTTTTCGTTCCAGGTATTCAGCGCGTTGGCAATATTGTCTAAAATCCAGTTCCCGCTGTTCAAATTGTATCACGTCCTTTCTGCGGGCTTGCCGTCACCGATCGCGCGTATCCGTAGCTTTCGGCGGGCGCTCCTTTATGACGCCGTACACATCGTCCACGTAGAAACGGTTTACGAAAGGGTTATAGATAGCGCTGCATTTTACGCCGTTATATTCCGCAAGGTAGCGGTTGTCTCCCATGCGCTCCAATATGGTGGCCTCTGCCAGCTCCCCGCCCAGGGAATGGATATGCATGGGTTCTTTCAAAGGGTACATGGGGTTACCTCCTGTGAAGAAAATTGAGGCGTCCTCCGATTCCCGAAGGACGCCGTAAGATTTACCCTGTAATCAAATCGAGAATCTCCTTGGCAAAGCAGATGATAATGCCGCCCGCCACGATGAGGAAGCCTGTGGCCCGCTGGGAGGCGTCGTGGCTTTTGAGGGAAAGCCCTACCTGGACGATGCCAAAGGCCAGGATGATCATGCCGATGGCCTTGATAAGGCTGAAGATAAAGCTGGAAAGGTTGTTGACCACCGTGAGGGGATCGTCTGTGGCCAGGGCGGTGACGCTGCACATGAGGCATAGGGTCAGCGCGCAGAACAGGGCGAATACACGCCGCTGGTATGGGTGTAAATTCATGATGCGTTGTCCTCCAGTTCATAGATTTCTTGCAGTTCCGTTTCGGAATATACTTCGTAGTCGCCGGTTTCTCCCTCTAAGAACAGGGAGCCGGGGTTCATTGCCTTGGGCGCCTGGCCGTGGACATAGGGCGGTGCGTCCCCGTCTGCGGTCCAGGCGATATTGGGATGCTGCATCAGGTCGTATTTTTCATCGATTATCCCATATTCACCCCGAATGAACAGAATGGCCTTGCGGTTGTCCAGCATGCGCACCTCATCCGGCATCAAAAGTTCCCGCCCGCTCAGGTTGGTATTGGTGGAATAGGAGCCGTTGCGGCCCCTGCTTTTCCCATAGGTATCCAGGTAAATGCTCTCCTTTCCCAACAGTTTGGAGATCATCTCATGGGTGCCCGGCTCGTTCCCGCCCAGGTATAGTAGTTCGTCGCAGTTGCCCACGATGCTTTCCCATTGCTTTTCATACAGAGCCTTGAGCTGGGCTATATTTTGCAGGATGATGGATACGCTAATCTCCCGGGAGCGCATGACGGCAAGGAGCTTGTCAAACTCGTCCGGCAGGGCCACGTTGCTGAATTCATCCATGAGGAAATGAACGTGAACGGGGAGCCGGCCGCCGTATTGGAAATCCGCCAGGTGGAACAGCTCCTGGAACAGCTGGGTATAGAGCATCCCGATCAGGAAATTGAAGCTGCTGTCATTGTCGGGCAGGATGGCGAACAATACCCCCTTTCGTTCTCCCAGGGCGGGCAGGTTCAGTTCATCGTAGGCGGTTAGGGCGGCCAGCTTGGGAAGGTTGAACGCGGAAAGCCGGACGGCCAGGGAGATGTTGATGGAGGCGGCGGTTTTACCGGGAGCTTGCTTATATACCGCGTACTGCTTTACCGCGATATGCTCCGGCTCCCGCATGGCCAGCCTTTCAAAGAGCTGGTCGATCACGCTTTCATAGCCTGGGGCGTCCTCCTCGCTGGCTGCGGCTGCGGCCAGCATCTCCATGACCGTGGAAAAGTTCTGCTCCTCTGCCGGGGCTTCATATATGAGGTAGAGGATCAACGCCTCTAATAGGGCGGTTTCGGCCCGTTCCCAGAAGGGGTCGTTGCTCTGGCTGCCCTTGGGGGTCGTGTTGCGGATCAGGTTCGTTACCAATTTCAAAACGTCGTTGGCATCCCGGATGTAGGCGAAGGGGTTATAGCCATGGCTGCGCCCCATATTGATCAGATCCAGTATGCGCACGTCATACCCCTTTTTCTCGAACAGATAGCCCGTATCCCGGCAAAGCTCTCCCTTGGGGTCCAGGATCACCAGGGAGGTATTGCACTGCATGGCATTGGGCTTGGCGTAGAAGCGGGTCTTGCCTGCGCCGCTGCCGCCCACCACAATGGTGTTGAGATTTCGCCGGTGCTTGCGGCCGTTGAAGCTCATGCGGACATGCCGGGTAAACAGCTTGTTGTGCATTGGCTTCGCACGATCCGCATAGTTGCGGCACAGGGCCCGGGGATCGCCCCAGCGGGCGGAGCCGTATTCCTCCAGCCGCCGGTAGTTTTTCCGGGAGGCAGCGTAAATCAACAGGCCCAGGCCATAGGCCAGCAGAAACAACAGGATGATCCGCGGGGTATCCGCCGTCCAGGTAAGCCGGGCCGGGTCGATCTCGGCGAATCCCTTAAGCAGCCCCGGCAGCCCCTCCCCCAGCAGCGGGGCGGCCAGAATCGCCGCCCATATAACGGGAATTACCAGCAGGAGGAGGAAAATCCGGGCCATAGGGTCAGGTTGCCGCCGGTTCATCGACTATCCCTCGCATCCCGCCGCCGCTGCCGCTTGGCAGGCGCGTCGATCACCGCCAGCATGGCCTCGTCCAGTTGGCCTGTATCCCGGCCCTGCTCCACCATGGCGTTGCGTTTTTCATTCAGCGTGCCGATATCAGCCGCCTCTGGCTTTCATCCACTTCGATGATGTGTTTGGTTTCCATGGCTTCCCTCCTAACGCTCCGGGGTATCCTGCTGCTTTTCCCGGGGATTGACTAACCTGTCCAGGTTCCGGTCCATGCGCTGCTCTATGAGCCAGGCGACTTGCCGGATGTCCGCCAAAACCGCCCGCTTGGCCTTGGGCTCCAGATTGGCGTATGTTTCGGGGATGCGGTCGGGATAGCGGGGCTCCATATGATAGCGGCTGCACAGGATATTGGCCACGCAATCGCATAGGAAGGTGCTTTGGCAGCCGCTCTCCCTTGCCAATTCCCGGGCGGCGCTGAAAAACAGCGCCTTGCCCTCTAAGCCACGGGCCACGTTCACCACGCCTTGTTCGGGGAGATAGACTGCCCCGACCGTTGCGGGAACCTCCTCCGAAAGGCATACCGGCACAGGCGTATCCGTTAACAGGGCTTTGATGCGGTTGTATTCCCCATGGATAGGCCGCTGCTTTATGGCGCGGCCTGTGGTCTGTCTCACATCAAAGACCTTTCGAATGCGCATAAACACGCCGGTGGCGCCATCCTCCCGGACATATTCCCGGCCTCTGGCCAGGAGGGAAAGGGCTTGCTCGCCAGGCCGAATGGAACGGCCCATTCGCTTCCATTCCTCGAAGGTGTGGACGCGGGCCGCCTTCGGGTATCTCTCCATGAGGATCAGCGTATTCGCAGCGCTTTCCCCTCCCAACCGGGCCTGGGTTTCGATGAATTGCCGCAGGGCGGCAGGATCGGACAGCGCCCGGCCGGCAACCTGGTCTGCCAGGGCATACAATTCCTCCCGCTGGGCTTTCTGCGCTGCTGCCCACGTCTCCTTGTCCATGGGCTGCCGTTGCTCCGGCTTGGGTGGGATTTCCTGCATCACTTCTTCCAATAGGGCGTCGTAGTTTTCCCGGGTCGTTTCCATATGCAATTACCTCCCTTTGGTTTGTTTTGCTTTCTTTTTCGGCGAGTGCTGCTGCGTATGCGGCGGCCGCTGCTTTTGCCGGGCGTGTATTTCTTTCGCCGTCCGTTCCGCCTGGAGCTCCCGGATCGCCTGGCGCACCGAGGGCCGCCGTTCAATATCCCTGCCGGTACTGCCTTTGGAGCCGGAGGTATGCCCGGACGGAGGCGGGGCCGTCCGCCGGGCTGTGGTAGGGTTTTCATTGGCGGCTGGTTCATGGGGTTGCCCCAGCATCTCTCTTAGCTCTCCATCGCCCACCGTATGGGGCTTGTCCGAAGCCGGGTCGGGCCGCACCGGCTGCTTTGCGCCGCCGGCGTTCTGCCCGGGCTGCGTTTGCTCCGCCGCCAGCTTCCGGGCCTTTATGATGTCCTCCCGTATCTTCTCCACATCCACCGCAGAAAGGGCGAACCGGTCGGCGATCCGGTTCACTCGGGCCGCGTCCTCGGCGCTCACCACGATGTCGCACAGCCCGTCCGGATTGCGCTTATCCACCACGGCGGCATATAGGACGCCGTACTTCTTGGCCTCCTGGGCAAAGGCCCGCAGCTCCCGCTGCTGGATGATGAACACCTGGGTGGGCTTGCCTCGAAAGCTGCGCATACGGGTCTTGCCGCTGACCCGTTTTTCATCCTTGAGCGTCGCGATGAGAAACGCAGCGAGGGATACCGCCGCTTTCCCGCTCAGATTGGCCACGCACTCAACGCCTTTCACGGTTACGTTGGTGGCCATGTTCACGATTTGTTCCGCTGCTTCCCCTGTCTGGCTCATGGAATAACACCTCCGTTTTTTGTTGTTTGGCTTTTTTAAGCTTCTCCTTGATCTGTACGGATCGGATGAGGATGGCGTCGCACAGGCGTATCTCCGCCCGCAATGTTTTCAGCTGGCCGTGATTGGCATGGAGCCGTGCCTCGATTTCCTCCCTTCGTTCCCCCTGAAGGCCCTTGCGCCGCCGCTCATTTTGAAGCTGTTTGCGCTCCATACACAGCAACAGGATACGCCCGTCGGAATCCGCCCGATGGGCCGCCAGCTGCTGTGCAGTATCGATGGCATATTGGTGGAGGAATTGGGCTTGCCGGGAAATGGCCTGCATGTAGCGAAGATCCTCCCGTAAAACGAAGGGCGCGGGGCTATCTTGCCGCCGCGCCTTTCGCAGTAACATAAGGTAGTGATAGTACAGGGCCCGCAGGCCCTTCCAGGTGATTTTACACAGGCGGAACGGCCCTTGTATCCGAACCCGCCGGGGCTGTGCGGGCCGTACCGGGGACGAAGCGGGACGCCTTTGTCCCAGGATGCGGTTTCGGATGGCTTCCTCCGTATATGCGTCCCCCAGGGAGCGGAGGCGCACAAAGCGTTCCTTTCCGGGCGGGCGCACCGCCGTATGCTTTACGCCGGTTTTGATCCCATACCCCTGCCGTTCCAGGTTGGAAAGGAAGGCGTTCCAGGTCATGCTTTGAGCGATGGCCCTGTCCACATCTGCCCGGATGGCGCTGCGCCAGGTGGGGGCCCCGGCCTACTCCGCGATCCATTGCCCATAGTGTTGGCTGCGGCCGTTCTCCTGGGCGATTACCGACAGGCCCCGCATCCGGCAAAGATCATCCGACACCCGGCGCATTTGGGCATATGTGGCTTTGTTGGCGTAGAACCGTTTGCCATCTACACAGGATACAGAATTGAGGACAAAATGGTTGTGCAGGACGCCGGTATTCAAATGGGTGGCGATTACCACCTCAAAGCGGTCGCCCCAGAGCCGGTTTGCCAGTTCCACGCCGATCTCATGGGCCTGTTCCGGGGTGACCTCCCCCGGCTTGAAGGATTGGTAGCCATGGAATAAAACGATGCCGCCTTCCTTTTGGAAGCGGCGCTTGGTCAGGGCCATGGCCTCCCGTGCGCTTTGGGGGTCGCACCGGATGCCGCTGACGTAATACTGATAATCGGTCTTTTCCCCGTCCGTCACATAGTCGATGGTATTGCCCATACCCTGCGCTGCCGCCTGTTCCATGGCGCATTGCATGAGGGAGGAAAGGGCGGGGAAGCTCCCCTGCTCCCAGGCCGGATTGTAGGTTTTCTCCTGGTCTTCAATATACGCGATCGCCCGATCCAGCCGTCCCCGGATGGGCCAGATGGCGGTAGTGGCCATATGCATTCTCCTAAAATAAAAAGGCAGCCATTCTTTACAACCTGGGGCCGGGCGAAAACACCCGGCCCCTCTCTTTACTCTGGCGGTAGCAGAAGCAGGCGCTTATCGATAACCTTTCCCGCCGTTCCCTGGAACTCGATCACGCAGACCCATTGTCCAATGCGGTTCCCGTCGCTTCGGAAGGAAACGTATTGCCGGAACATGAGATAGTTTTTCCCGTTCTCCCTTCCCACAGCAAAATGGCTAACGGGCATGATGGATGCCATAGCCATACCCCGGTCATACATTTCCTCCAGAGCCTGGTCGCCGGACATTTCCCCATTGGCCAAAGTATCCCGTTTCTCCGAGGTATCGTATTGCCGCAGGAGCCATTCTTCGGGCACCCGGTAGGAAATCTCCCCGCTGGTTTCATCCGGGAAGCGGGGATCCGCATTGTCGCTCCAGAAGGGGCCCCAGTTTAGAGTCACGGCGCTATCCAGCTCCGGAAGCTCCATAAGCACATACCGATCCTGCTCCCAGGTGAACACAAAGGGATGATAGCCCGGCTCTACATGCTCTACGTTGCGATATTCTATTCCCAACAGCACGATGATCTCCGGCCGGCCGTCCCCGGTCAATTCGCCATAGCCCACTTTTGCATACGGCGCGACGACGATGGTATTTTCCCAAATATAATCCGGCCCCTCCCGGAAGGAGAAGTGTATGGTATGGGAATCAAAGGTGGGATGCTCCACGCGCTCCAGGCTGATGGCAGTCAAAAGGGCCTGATCCTTCATGCTGGTCATGCAGGGCTCTATTTCGCCGTCCAGGGCGTAATAAAACCGTGTGACCACCTCCTCCATCCCTAAGGGCGCACGGCCTTCGATGACCTCCAACGTCACAGGCTCCAATTCCACCGGGTCTATGGTTGGCGTGGGTGCGGTTGTAGGGGAGGGGATAGCTGTTGAGGTAGCCACCGGTACCTCGGAGGAGGTGGGCGCTGCCATAGTCGGCGCAGGGGATAGAACCACCGGTTCCTGTGCCCCACAGCTGGCGCAGACCAAGAGCACGGCAAAGAATATTGGTAGAAGCATCCATTCCTTCATAAGCAACCTCTTTCCTAGTCTATTTCATTTCACAACCATATCGCGGACAACCTGCCCCTTTAAGAAAAAGGAACCAGTTCCTTTTAGGCGCGGCAAGGGAGCGCTAAGAAGGCCCTCGGATCGACACGGTGCGGCCATTGCAAGCTAAGATACCTCCCGCGAGCCCTCCCAGGAAGGGCGGCAAGCTGAAGGCAGCATGTTTCGATGCTGCCTATGCCATGCGGCTGTTTGCTTTTTATCCCTCCCGTTGGGTCCGCTGCCGGTCCCGCACCAACGCTTTTTCCCAGGTGCGGATGGTTTCCCTTTTTAGGAAGGCATACATGGGCTGGTAATCCTCGTTCCGATCATATTCCTCCAGGGCGGCGTAGTAGCCCCGCTTATCCTCATCATATACGATGAGGGGCGGATGATCGCGGGTCATGAGCAGGTAATTTAGGAGCGTCCTGCCAACACGTCCATTGCCGTCTGCAAAAGGATGGATGTATTCAAACCGCACATGGAAATAGGTGGCGATTTTCAAGGGGTCCTTCCCCGCCAACTCCTGGAGGGTGGCCAGCAGTTCCTGCATGTCGTGCTCCACATCCTCCGGCAAAGAGCCAACCTCTTCCATGCCCGTTACATAATCGTGCTTTTTGAACGCGCCCGGCCGCTCCCCCTGTTGAATGTAGCGGGTTTCGTCGTAGGTTCCCGCCGTTAAGATGGCATGTGTTTCTTTGATAAGCGCTATGGTAATGGGCTCCCGGGCAATGATACGGGGTTTTAAGAAATCATAACAGAGCTTTTGATTCCGCTGCTCGAATATGGTCCGCGGGCTGCCCGTAAAATTGACCACCCGCCCATTTTCAAAGATCTCGCGGGTATCATGATAGGAGATTTCCGGATTCTCTATCTTCCCGGAATGATAGGCAAACAGAACGCGAAACGAATCCAGCCTAAGATCAATATCCGCTTCCGTCCCAATGGCATATTGTTGCCATAGCCTTACAATCTGTGCGTATTCGTCCATGCGCATTCCCTTCTTTACCCGTTTTATGCTTCCTATTATATCATAGCTACTATGGCTTTTCAGAACGCAAATTTTGTTGCTTCCTGTCAGGTTCCTATGTTCCTCTGCTGTATTTTTTCCGGTAGGGTAAAAGCCGCTTGTATCTCCAAAATAGCCTTGCGCAATGCGTTTGCGTTTTCATGGTATTCCTCCATAAGAAAAAAGCCCGTGCTGTTGGCGCGGGCTGCGATTTGGTTCATATTCACGCCAATGGCGTACAGTTGGCGTAAGAGTGCATGGTATTCGATGGGCGGCAGCTCCTTGGGCCGCTGCCCGCTGATCAGCAGGCGCAGATATGCCTCCTGGGAAAGGCCGGATTTTTGCACATGTCCTTTCAGCTGCCGCCACTCCCCTTCGTTGAGACGGAAGGTGACTTTTCTATTGCGTTTGAGCATAGGTTCTCCTTTGGATTTTAGCGAGACAGGCATAGATACATGAACAGTCGTTCTCTAAGGAGCTCGCTGATCAAGCAGACGAGCCCATCTTCGCTGTTATCTCTGAAATAGGTATCGAATGCCTCATAGTAGCGTTTTCTGTCCGAATACTTCACATTGATTGGCGGGTAGCCGCTCTGCATCAGCATGAGGTTCAAAATCAGCCGCCCCGTTCGGCCATTGCCATCTACAAAGGGATGGATACCCTCAAAATTAAGATGAAACCATGCTGCGCGCCCAATGGGATGCATGTTTGTGTTGCCTGTAAATGCAGCAATTAGATTTTCCATCTGTTCCGGTACAAGAACCGGGTCGGGCGGCACATGGTAAGCGCCCATGATGCGCACTGGAATACGCCGGTATATGCCCCGATCCTCCGGCCTGTCCATCAAGACAAGGGTGTGGATCTGCTTAATAATACTTTCCGAAAAGGGAATTTGCTTCTTCACCAAATCCTGCACATAAAGGAAAGCATCTTTGTGGCCGATGGCTTCCAGGTGGTCTTTTAGCGGCTTTTTGTCTATTGTGATGCCTTCCAACACCAGGGCGGTTTCCTGAAGGGTCAGCGTATTGCCTTCTATTGCGTTGGAATGATAGGTGTATTCCACCAAGAATTCCTCCTGAAGCCGTTTAAGCTCTCCCTTTGTAAGCGGGCGTCGTTGGTCCAATTCTGCTTTGAGGGCATCAATTTCAGCAAAGCGTTCCGCATAGGGGCTATCCTTCCGATGATAGCGGGTAGCGCGGCCGTCAACCGGCTTCTCGGCATTCCCGGGAATCAGCCAAGCGCGGCCTTTGCGAACCGCGCCACGGATCTTACCTTGCTGGCACAAAGCGCGGACACGGCGATCCGAAATTCCCCATTGCGCCGCCATTTGCATAACGGATTTATATTCCACGGCAATACACCACCATTTCTTTTTATGGATAGTATACCCACTTATCGGAACAATAGCAACGTGCTTTTTGGCCTGTTCGGAATAATAGGTTTTTTGCTATCCCATGGCGTTTGCTACCTGAAGATTTCCACTGTATGATGTTCTGTGCAACCGGGCCGGGGTTTTAGGGGCTTGGCCCCTAACAAGGGAATCATGCTGGCAGGATTCAATGCTTGCTACGACAGCGCAGGGCGCTGTCCTAATACCAGCCGGAACAGGGGCTTACCCAACGAGGCCCTATCTGCCACGACCCGTGTCCTGCTGTTTCGGTTCCCGCGCCCGGATGCCGCCCAGGCCCTTTCGCTCCATGAGCTGGGCATTATAGTCCTTACCGGCCGGAAAACGGGCTTCTACATAGAAGTCCGGCGGCAGCCGCTCCCGTATGGCCGCTGCCGCCAAGCGGCCGCCCCGGTCGTTATCCAGGCAGAGGACGAGGTTACGCACCTGGGGATGGGTGGAAAGGTATTGCTCCAGGGTCATAGGCAAAGCCGGGTTGTCCCTGGCT
>ENA-OZGX01000465-OZGX01000465.1-human-gut-metagenome-genome-assembly--contig:-NODE-465-length-19152-cov-14.910876_pt1 | contig 19152 bp, 17 predicted proteins | sample MGYA00244040_ERZ653674 | MGnify/ENA primary metagenome ERZ653674 (study PRJEB26926, sample SAMN06165232) | human gut metagenome | biome: ENVO:00009003; feature: ENVO:2100002; material: ENVO:00002003... | reverse complement strand
AGGCTGCGGGCTTGCCCGCAGCCTTCGGCGCACTTTTATAATAAAAAAGTATGGGGGTGTGGGGGAGAAGAAAGTTCCACTGTCACACGGAGTGAAAATCAGAGAGCACCGCGATAGTTTTTGAGCGGAGTGAGAAAACGAGGAGCGGGGCGAACGTCCGCATTTTCACGACGTGATAAGGAGCAGCCGTGCGGTAGGCGAGCCGACCGCCGCAGCGCGGCGTAATGGCGACGAAACCGCACGGAATGCGACGCGGGAGCGCGAGGGATTTAATCCCTCGCATGGGGTGTGGGGGAATAATTCCTCCATACTAAATAATGTCAGAGGGGGAGAAATCAAGCAATTCTCTGAGGTTGCGGGACATGGTGAGGAGGGACTGGCATTTGCTGAGGGCGTTTTTGTCGTCGCCGCATTCCAGCGAACCTTCCGTTTCGGCGAGGGCGACGGAGAATGCGCGGATGTCGGGCGACCAGGTGAAGAGCTCCATGGCGGCGCGTTTTTTCTCCCACCAATCGGTGAGCGTTTTCACCTCGTCGAGGGCGTCGTCGGAGGGGCTTTTTATGGCGTATTCCAGCGCGTTTATGCGCGCGTCCAACTCGTCGAAGGTGCGCTCGATGTAGACTGTTTCCAGCACGCCGGCGGTGATGATCGCGGCGAGGATGACGAGGGCGATGACGAAGCGTTTCATCCCGCGTCCTCCTCGGGGAAGGTGACGGTCATGCTGTCGCCCGCATAGGGCTGGACAAAGACTTTTCTGCCCGTGACGAGCAGCAGGAGGATGTCGGATTGTTTCATCCCGAGGACGTCCAGCAGGCGGAGCACTCTCTCCTTGTCGACGCCGCGGAGGCCTTTAAGGTTCGCGCCCATGAAGCAGCCCTCCATCACGACGGTGACGGGCATTTCGGCGGGTTCGGGCGCCATGCCCATGTCGGAGGGGGTGAGGGGCTTGAACTGCGCTTTGGGGAGCACGGTCATGGTGCCGTTGGTCTCGATGATGGCATATTCCACTTCGCCGGGGTCGAAGCACCCGCCGGAGCGCAGGGCTTCGAGCAGGTCGTCGATGTTCATATTGAGCTCTTTGAGGACGTCGGGGAGCAGATTGCCGCGCTCGATGACGATGATGGGCTTGCCGTTGAGCAGCTTTCTGAAACGCAGGCTGCCCGAGGCGAGCTTGGTGATGATGATGTGCACCACGAAGAGGGTGAACACGGGGATGATGCCGTAGACAACGGGGATGGTTGGGTCGCTCATCGGGATGCAGGCAAGGTCGCTCGCCACCAACGTGATGGCGAACTCGAACGGCTGCAATTCGCCGAGCTGCCGCTTGCCCATCAGCCGCATGGCGATGAGCAGGAAGAAATAGATGACGATGCACCTGACAAAGAGGTTGAGCATGGCATTATTTTGCCGCCCGCACCTCTTTTTATTCGGACGGAGAGGGGGAGCGTTCCGCCCGTGAACGCCTGTGCCGCAGGCAGATGCGGGGCTTTTTGGCGGGGAGCAGCATCCGGATGACGGCGCGGATGTCCACGACGCCGAACACGGAGACGAAAGCGGCAAAGAGCCCGAGGACGGGCAGGGTCACCGCGAGCATGGTGAGCACCGTGCCGAGAGCGGGGGCGACGAGCCGCTCCAAAAAGCAGCCGAGGACGGCGAGCGGGAGTGAGAACACGCACACTCCCACCGCTTTTGCCGTACCTTCCGGGCGTCCCAGCCTGTGCATGAGGAAGGCGGAGTTGACTGAGGCGGTGACCGCCATCCCCACGCCGCTCGCGACCGCGGCGGAATAGATGCCGACGCGTTGCGGGAGAAGGAATATGCAGGGGAGGGAGCACACCAGCCCGCACACATAGCCCGCGAAAGAGCACTTCTCCATGCCGAGGGAATTGAGCACGGGGGTGGTGACGCTGCCGAGCGCGAGGGGAAAGATGATGACGGCGGCGTAGGAGACCAGTCTGCCTGCTTCCTCGTCGCCGAAGAAGAAGAGCCCGAGCTCTTTCCCGAGGGGGACGTAGGCTGCGAAGAACGCAGAGGCCACGATGGCGGCAAAGAGGAGAGCGGTGCGGAGTTTCGCGCGGATGTCGTCGTATCTGCCTGCGGCGGCGAGCTCCGCGAGGTCGGGGATGAGCACGACGGAGAGGGCGGAGATGACGGTGACGGGCGCCATGATGAGGGGGAGCGCCATGCCCGCCACTCTGCCGTAACCCGCGGCTGCCGCGGCGGCGGTCATGCCGCCTTCCACGAGTTTGCGGGGGATGACGAGGGCGGAGAGGGAGGCGGAAAGCGAGGTGAGCACTCTCACCGCCGAGAGGGGGAGAGTGGCGGAGACGAGCTCGCCCGTGCCCTGCGGTCTTCCAAGCCTGCCTCCCGCGCGGAAGAACATGAAAAAGAGGATGAGGACGGACGCCGCGTCCGACACGGTCAGTGCAGCCGCCACGCCGACGGCGCCCGTCATCGAGGCGAACAATCCGCCCGCGAAGAGCATCGCGAAGCCTATCTTCAACACCTCGTCCACGAGCTCCAGCGAGGAGAAGGCGAGAAAGCGCTTCCGTCCCCAGAACCAACTGCGGAGGGGCGCATAGAGCGAGGAAGTGACGAGGGCGGGCAGCATGACGAGGAAGATGGGCACGCATCTTTCATCAGCAAACAGCCCGCCAAGGCGGTCTCGGAGGGCGAGGAAGACCGCGCACATCGCCGCCGAGGTGACGAGACCTATGACGAGGGAGGCGGTGGTCAGCGCGTTCTGGCGGCGGACGTCGCCGCGTGCGGCGCATTCCGCGACTTTGCGCGAGAGCACGGTGGGCGCTCCCGCCGTGAAGGAGAAGAGGAGCAGCAGGACGCTGAGCGCGATCTGATAGAGACCCACCGCCTCCGCCCCGAGGGTGCGCGACATCCAGATCTTGAAAAGGAAGGAGAAGAGCCTGGTCGCCACCGAAAAAACCGTCACAATAGAGAATGCCTTGACCGTACCGTTCAATTTTTCGCCTCGAACTTACGATATGCGCCTCGGGCGGAAAAAATTCTGCCCGAGGGCGGCGGAGCCGATGCGGGACGGGCGGCGGAGAGGAGAGTGCGGGGAAGCTGTGCGAAGAAGAAGTGGACAAGGGAAGTGGTGTAGGGGAGCCGCACGCGGGGACGGGAGGAGCGGGAAGGCGCCGGGGCACGCGGAGAAGAAGGGAAGGCGGGAGGAAGAGGAGGGGGCGCACCGCAAAAACGCAAAACAAAAGCCCTCTCGGGTGAGAGGGCTTTTTGAGTCCGTTTACGGTCACTCGTTGAAGTCGTCGTAACCGTCCTTCTTCCTGCGCACGTTGGCGGAGGAGACGCTGTCGGTGGGCTCGTCGGGGGTCTTCTTGGTGAACTTCTTCTTATACTTCTTGACGAAGAACACGATGACCACCGCGATGATCGCGAGACCGATGACGATGGTCGGGATCATCCACCACAGGTTGTCGAGGTTGAAGCCGCCGGAGGGAACGTCGGTGTCGGTGTCGTCATCGTCGCCCGTCGCGCCCTGTTCCGCCTCCTCGGGGATGCGGTAGTTGGAGTAGGTCTCGTCGCCCTCGGGGAATGCGTCCACAGCCTCTTCGTACTCGTTCTCGCCGCCGATCTCCTCGATGGTGACCGCATCGAAGAAGGCGTAGCCGCTGACGAGCGCGTCCTTGTCATCCGCGTCATAGCGTCCGAGCCCGAGGCGGAGGGAGACATTCGTCACATCGTCGGAGGGCGCGATGACCACGAAGGTGTAGGTGCGCCATGCGCCGTCGGTGTTGATGTTCTCGAAGCGCATGCTCTCGTCGCTGCTGTCGGCGGAGCCGAGATAGAGCTCGATGTACGCGCCGCGGTCGTCCGCCGCCGTCCAGGTGTTGTCGTCGCCGACGTGCCCGATGCCGTAGGTGAACACGCGCACGGTGATCCTGTATGCGGTCTCGGCGGTGAGAGTATAGTTCGCGGAGCCGAAGCGGTAGGCGCTGTTGCGCATATTGTTGATGGCAAGCACCTTGTCGCCGTCCGCGCCGTCGAGGATCTTCTCCGCGACGTCGGCGGGCAGCATACGGTCCGCGATCGCCTGATAGTATTTCTCCTGCTTGATGGCGGCTCTTGCCGCCTCACGGTCGGTGTCGTTGTTCGGGTCGCGGTCGGGGTGTTTTTCGAACCATTTTTCGATTTCGTCCGCGGTCGCGTCGAAGTCGTCGACGTCGAGCTCGGGACCGAAGCCGGTCACATAGGAGACGCGGGTGTCGGTCTCGCCTTCGCCGGGTTCCGGACCCATGGCGGTGGAGTTGAGGTCGGAGACGTCCATGACGCCGTGCTCGATGTCGTCCTCATCCTGATCGGTGCCGCGGGTGCCCGTCCAGCCGTTGGGATCGGAGAGGATGACGTTGCCTTCCTCGTCCACGCTGTCCGTCTCGCCCTCGAGGGTGTCGAATGAGTCGGTGAAGAAGGTGATGCGCTTCACTTCCTCATAGGTCCTGACGCCGTCGATCGCGGCGGGGGTGTAGCCGTCCAGCTCGTCGTCGGTGAGACCTTCGTGCAGGGTGACGGAGTCGAAGAGGATGATGCCGGAGCTTGCCGCCGTCTCCTCGTCGCCGCCCGTGATGTCGGTGTTTTCACCCAGCCACAGTCCGAGCTGCAGAGAGACGTCCGCAAGCCCGACTTCGATGTTGAAGGTGTACTTGTTCCACAGTCCGTTGCCTTCGAAGGCGAACCAGACGGTGTCGCCCTCCTCGCCGCCGACGAGGGAGCCGGAGGCTTCGCCCGTGAGATAGATCATGCCCTTGGTGCCTTCCGCGGCTTTCGCCCACACGCTCAGCGAGTAGTTGCCGGAGGCGTCGAGGGTAAACTTGTCGGAGAGATAGCCGACGGAATATGCCTCGCCGTTCAGCCCCGCGAGTGCGAGGATGTAGGGCGCGCCCTTAGCTTCGTAGGGGTCGTTCGTCGCATTGTAGATGCTGTTGAAGAATGCGTTGCCCGCGCCGAAGAGGTTGTTTATCTGCGTGCTCGCGATCCAGCTGCCGGGGGTCTCTTCATCCTCTACGACCTTGATGACGCCGCCCACGAAATTCTTGTTGGGGGTGCCGTCCTCGTTTTCGGTGATGGTCTGATCGCTCAGAGTCCAGTCCTCGGGCACACCCGCGACGTCGCTCGACTGCAGAGTGCCGTCCGCATCCTCGGAGGCGGTGATGGCTTCCTCGAGTTCGTCATAGTCGATGTTGCCGAAGGAGCCGTTGCCGAAGGAGCCTTCCACCGTGCCGGTGGAGAGATCCGTCTTCTTGATGTAGGTGCCTGCGGACGCGCCGGAGTAGTCGGAGTAGGTGATGTCCAGCATGCTGATGTTGGCAAACCACACCGTGCCGCTCGCGAGAGTGGAAGCGCTCCACTTGGTGCCGGAGCCGAGCGCGAGCTCGAGCCATACCTTCTCTGCGCCTTCGTCGGAACCTTTGACGTAGAATGTGTATTCCGTCCATTCGCTGCCGTCGTCCGTCTCGGTGTTGAGGGCGGTGAAGGAGGCGAGCGCCGTCTCTTCGCCGTCATCGTCATAGCCCATGAGGTAGACGTATGCGCCTTTGCCCGACTCGACGTCCGCCGTCTTCACCCACACGGAGACGGTGTAGGCGCTGTTGGCGCGGAGCTCGAACTCGCCGGACTTGACGCGGTAGGCGACGTTCTCGTCCGCGGTGATCATCATGCCCGTTGTCGGGACGTTGTCATAGGGGAGACCGGGCGCGGTGATGCCGAGCGCTTCGTAGAGCCCGGCGGTGTCCGCTTCCTCGGTGAGAGGCATCGTGCCCGCGGTCACCATGTCGGCGGTGACGGTGGGAGCGGTGCCCGCCTCGTCCTCGGAGGGCTCTTTCCTGCTCCAGCCGTCGGACTTGCCGAGGGTGCCTGCGGAGAACTCGTCATCCGAGCCGTCCGTCTTGAAGTCGCGGCTGATGCCGCCGTAGTTGTCGCTCGCGCGGTCGAAGTAGCTTTCGGAGGTGAGGTCGGTGTAGAGCGCGGTGTAAGCGTCTCCTTCGCTCACGTTCACTTCGTTGCCTGCCGCGGCGCCTTGTCTTGCGGTGTCGAATGTTCCCTCGTCGGCGTACTGCTCGAGGGTCACGTCGTCAAAGAACGCCCAGCCCGAGGAGAAGGTGCCGGTGGGGAGATAAGTGGTGCGGGCGCTGCCCGAGGAGGAAGATGAGGAATAGTAGGTGTAATCCGTCTCGGTGTTCTCCTCCGCGCTGCCCGTGCCAAGCCACAGCTCCATGTTGTAGGACATGTCCTTATACTGGTTGCCGCGGATATAGAAAGTGTAGGTCGTCCATCCGGTGGAAGGGGTGCTGCCCTCCGCGTTGCCGAAGAGGACGGCTTTGCCGTCGTTGGTGTTCTTGGCGATGCCCTCGATGACGATGTCCTTACCGTCGCCGGAGAGGATGAGAGAGACGCCCGCGCCGTAGACGTTGTAGGTGAAGACGTCGACGCTGATCGCGTAGAGCCCGTTCTTCTCGATGACGATCTGACGGGAGGAGCGGATGCCCTGCGCCGTCATCATCTGCTGAGAGAGCATATAGACGTTGTCGCCCATGCTCGCCGCGGAGTGCTCCGCGATCGCGTCGGAAGCGTAGGAGAGCACGGAAAGTGCGGGCGACCAGGAGAGTTTGTCGGTGCCGAGATAATAGGTGCCCGCATAGGACGTCACGTTGTCCTCAAAGAGGGAGAGGGGGATGACGCCGTTGAAGCGGTAGGAGGTGGGGGCGTCGTCGCCCGTCACCAGCGACCAGCCGGAGGGCGCAGAGGTGCCGATGGTGGTGGAACCGAAGTCGAACCTGCCGTTGGAGGTGCGCAGGGTCATCGTGCGCGTCGTCATCGCGGCGTAACGCACGGCGAGGGGAGTCACATCCGTCTCGTCATCCGCAGTCGCGGTCTCGTTGCGGTAGTCGGCGAGGATGGTTTCGTATGCCCTCCTTTCTTCATTCACCTTCTCGGTGAACACTGCCTCGGCTTCCGCCTCGGTGACCTCGCCGTCATTGATCTTTTCGAGAGTCACGTTGTCGAAGAAGGCGTAGCCGGAAGTGAGACCGTCACGGTAGTAGGAGCTGTATTTGCCCAGCCCCAGGTTGAGGGTGAGAGAGGTGGAGGAAGTCGCCGCGCTCTCGATGTAGATGGTGTAGGTCTTCCACTCGCCTTTGGTGTCGATGCCGGAGATCTCGGCATAGCCCGCGGAGGAGAGATAGATCCTCGCGCCCGGGACGTTGTCCTCGTCGTCCGTGCCCGCGATGTCGTAGGTGAGCACGTCCACGCTCAGCTTATAGTAAGAGCCGGCGTCGAGAGAGAAGGACTTGGAAGAGTAGCCGTAGGCGGTGGGACCGTAGTCGTCATCGTCGTCCTCCGCCATGTCCTCGGTAGGCATGTGGATCATGAGGACGTTGTTGACCGCGTCCTCCGCGTCGGAGAAGTGTCCGCCCGCGATGAGACGCTCATACAGGGTCTTGCCGCTCTCGTCCTTGCTGCCGTCATCGTTCCAGAGCGAACGGTCGGCGGCGTAGAGCGCCTCTTCCAGACTCACCGCGCCCGCGATGACGTCGCCGGGGACGGAGGAGGAAGAGTAGAGCTTGCCGCCCGTCCAGTCGGTGATCGTGTGGGGATAGCTCCCCGTCGTGCCGATGACCTTGAAGTCGGAGTTGCTGATGAGCAGTCCTTCCGTGGGCTCGAGAGCTTCTGCCGTCTGGTCGGAAGAGGTGTTGTCGTTGCACGCGACAAACGCCGTCGAGACGGAGACGATCACGAGGATCATGAACAGGATCAGGATCGAAAGTTTCTTTCTTTTCATAATGTCCTTTATAAAAATTGATTGGCTTTGATCGTACGCATAGCGCGCGTCCCGTATAAAATACAGGCTTGCATATTCTATATCATAACCGTAACTTTTGCAAACGATTTGGGCATCCCTTTCATATTTTCACCCAAAAATCGCACACTTATCATGTTCGTGCAACATTGAAAGGAGATGAAAATGACCGACCTTGCCGCGATGCGCGCCAAAGGCGTCGCAAAATTCGCCGTCACACCGCCCGATGAGAGAAAAAAGCGCAGGTTCCTCCTCGCGCTCTGCGGAGGAGCGATAGGAGTGGTCAACGGACTCTTCGGCGCGGGAGGAGGGATGCTCGCCGTCCCCGTGCTCGCCTTTGCCGCGGGGCTCCCGCAAAAGAAGGCGCACGCCACCGCCATCGCGGTCATACTGCCGCTGTGCCTTGTCAGCACCGTGGTCTACGCCGTGCGCGGAGGCTTTGAGACGGACATCCTTCTCCCCACCGTCCTCGGCGTGCTCGCGGGCGGGATCGCGGGTGCGGCGCTTCTCAAAAAGCTCTCCGCCCCCGTCCTCAACCTCCTCTTTTACGGGCTGATGCTCTTTGCAGGCATCAAGATGATGGTGTGACGGAAACGGCGGAAACGGCATTTTATCATGCAAAAACACCTGATAAAATGCCGATGATGCGGAGAACGGAAAAATGAAATTCGTATGGTATCTTCTTGCGGGGGTGTGCGGGGGAGTGCTCGCCGGCATGGGCATGGGCGGCGGGACTCTCACCATCCCCATCCTCGTGCTCCTGCTTTCCGCGGGACAGCTTACGGCGCAGTTTGCCAACCTCGTCGCCTTTCTCCCGACGGGCGCGGCGGCGCTCGGGATGCATCTGCGGGGCGGTCTCGTGAAGGGGGCGCCCCTCCCTTACATCCTCATCCCCGCGCTCGCGGCAACTGCGGCGGCGTCCTTTTTCGCAAGAGAGGGCGGCGCGACCCTCGGCAAACTGTACGGCGGTTTTCTGGTGCTCATCGCGGCGGGCGGGCTGGTCTCCGGCGTGCTCCCGGGAAGAGCGGGGAAGTGAAGCGCCCTCCGCTTTCCGCGCTCTTTGGGGCGCGCACCTTGCGCTCGTGCAAGGTGTCGCGAACTTTGCCTTGCGGCGGCATGGCGCCGCCAATAGTATAAATATCGGCAAGTTTCGGCTGTGCAAAAGCGCCGAAAAGATTTGCTCCGAGGCTGGTTTGTATTATTCCTGTCTGGCATACATGACGGGTGGCGAAAGAGGGGGTTTTTGCGCTTTTCGGAAGTTTGGGTATTTACATCGCGCGCTTTTTGTTTTATAATTAACGCGAGTGTAAAAGCACTTTGGTTCGGGGGAACATTTCAGACCTGGAGAGAAGATTTTGCAGATCGCGTTCAAAACGTTCGGCAGAGGAGCGCATCCTCCTGCCCGCAAATCCACGTCAGACATTCCGATCGCGGAACTTGCCGCGCCGGAACGTCTTTTTGTCCCCCTCTCTCAGCACATAGGCGCTCCCGCCGTCCCCGTCGTCAAGGCGGGCGACGCGGTGAAAGCGGGTGGGCTCATAGGCGAGAGCGGCGGTTTTGTTTCCGCGCGCGTGCACTCGCCCGTGTCGGGGACTGTCGCGGGCATCGTCACCCGTCCCACGGCTGCGGGCGGCAAGTGCCCGCATGTCGAGATCGTCAACGATTTCAAGGGTGAAGCCGTCACCCTCCCGCCCCTTTCCGATCCCTCTCCCGAGGAGATAAGGGAGAGAGTGAAGGAGTGCGGCATCGTGGGCATGGGCGGCGCGGGGTTCCCCACACACGTCAAGCTCGCGCCCAAGACCAAGCCGGACTTCTTCCTCATCAACTGCGCGGAGTGCGAGCCTTACATCACCTGCGACCACCGTCTTGCTCTCGAGCACGCGGCGGAAGTGGTGCGCGGGGCGGAACTGCTCCGTCAGGCGGCGGGCGCGGAGCGCGCCGTCATCGGCATCGAAGCCAACAAAAAGGACGCATATCTCGCGCTCGCGGCGGCGTGCGAAGGCTTGCCTTCCGTGGACGTCGCGCTGCTCAGAGTGAAATATCCGCAGGGGGCGGAAAAGCAGCTCGTCTTCGCCCTCACGGGCAGAAGGGTGCCCCCGGGCGGTCTTCCTGCCGATGTCGGGTGCGTGGTGGACAACGCTCACACGGCTTATTCGACTGCGCGGGCGGTGGACTGCGGCGAGCCTCTCACCTCCCGTCTGCTCACGGTGAGCGGGGGAGAGACGGGGGAGCCCGGCAACTTCCGCGTGCTCGTCGGCACGCCCTATTCCTTCGTCAGAGAGTGCACGAGGGAAGGGAAGGATGACGAAGACCTCGTCAAGGTGCTCTCGGGCGGTCCCATGATGGGGGTCGCGCAGCCCGATCTTTCCGCGTGCGTGAGCAAGACGACTTCGGCGCTCCTCTTTTTCGGAGCGAAGGAGGCGGCGGCACACGAGCCCACCCAGTGCATCAACTGCGGCAGGTGCATCCGTCAGTGCCCGATGAAGCTCTCTCCCCGCGACATCGAACGCGCGGTGCTCGCGGGCAGCTTCGCGCGGACGGAGGAGCTCTTTGTCTCGAGCTGTATGGAGTGCGGCGTGTGCTCATTCGTGTGCCCCGCCAAGCGTCCTCTGGTGCAGGCGATCCGCCTCGCCAAAAAGAGTCTGAAAGAGGGGAGGAAATGAAATGAAAAATCTCGTCGTTTCCTCGTCTCCGCACATCACGGCGCGCACGGACACTCAGCGCATCATGCTGGACGTCATCATCGCGCTCTGTCCCGCCGTCATCGCGATGGTGCTCCTTTACGGGTTTTATCCGCTGTTTTTGACTGTGTTAAGCGTCGCTACGGCGGTCTTCTGTGAATGGGTGTTCAACGTGATCACCAAGCGCAAGCAGTCCGTGAGGGATCTTTCCGCCGTGGTGACGGGCATCATCCTCGCGCTCAATCTGCCTCCCGTCGTGCCATTCTATGTCCCCATCGTGGGCGCGGCGTTCGCCATCGTCATCGTCAAGATGCTCTTCGGCGGCATAGGCAGGAACTTCGCCAACCCCGCCATCACCGCGCGCATCTTCCTCATGCTCGCGTGGACCGGCGTCATGACCAAGTTCGTCCTGCCCATCGACCTCTCGGACGGCGCGAACCTCTTCGTCTACTTCAAGCAGGGGGTGGAGATAAACCTCCCCGACGCCATCACCACGGCGACCCCTCTGCAGTCTGTCAAGGAGGCGATCTCTTCGGGCGGCGATCCCGCGGAAGGGCTGAACGCTCTGGATATGTTCCTCGGCAGGATAGGCGGCAGCGCGGGCGAAGTCAGCACGCTTGCCGTGCTCATCGGCGGCATCTATCTCGCCGTCCGCCGCGTCATCGACGTCAAGATCCCCGTGCTGTACATCGGCTCCACGGCGCTCTTCACCGCCATCTTCTTTGCGGACAGCGGCTATGTGGGCGAGTATGTGTGGACCTATCTGCTCGGCGGCGGTCTGATGTTCGGCGCATTCTTCATGGCGACGGACTACGCCACCTCTCCCAAGGCTCCCGTCGCGGTGGTCATCTACGGTCTGGGACTGGGCTTCCTCACCGTGGTCATCAGAAAGTTCGGGACGATGAACGAGGGCGTGTCCTTTGCGATACTCCTCATGAACATAGTCACTCCGCTCCTCGAGAAGCTGAAGCGCAAGCCTTTCGGCACTCCGAGAAAGAGCGTGAAGGATATGGCGGAGAACATAAAAGCAAAATTCGCGCGCAAGCACGCCGCGGCGGAAGAAGGAGGTGAGAGCGTTGGCTGAGAACGAACGCGATCTTCTTTTGACGGACGGCGGCGAGCCGCAGGGCTCTCCCTCGGGCGGCGACAGGGCGCAGAAACCGAAAAAACTGCTCGCGGGCGACGTGTCGAAGTGCATCATCGTGCTTGCCGCCATCGCGCTCGTCGCGGGCGTGCTGCTCGGTCTCATGAATTGGCTCACCTACGTCGACCCGGATCAGGCGATAAGGGATCAGCTTGCGGGCTACTACGGCATCGGTGCGGACGCGGTGACGGCTTATGACAACGGCGTGACCGAGGGCGACAGCTATGCCGCGGCGGCTTACGTCGTCGAGACCGCGGAGGGCAGGATGTATGTCTGCCGCGCGGTGGGCAGCGGCGCCAAGGGCGGCACTCTCGAACTGCTCGTCCACTTCTCGGAAGACGGGATCATCAAAGACATCGAGGTCTATTCGCAGTCGGAGACCGCGGGATATATGGACAAAGTGATGAAAGCCAACAAGGGCAAGTATGTCGGCAAGAACGTCCTCGAAACGGGCGGGTTCGACCTCGTGAAAGGGGAGAGCTCCGTCGCGGACGACGGGGATGTGGACGCCGTCTCACAGGCGACTTTCACTTCTCGCGGGGTGAACAACGCGGTCAACGCGGCGGTCGTCTCATTTGAAAGATATTACGCTGCGGAGGTGAATGTATGAAGAAATTCGCCATGCCGCAGGAACTGAAAATGAATATGCGCGGGAAGAGCAGGATAGTGACCAACGGCATCCTCGCCTCCAACCCCGTGTTCCGCCTCGTGCTCGGGATGTGCCCCACGCTTGCCATCTCGACGAGCGCATTCAACGGGCTGGGGATGGGCGTCGCCGCGACGGTGGTGCTGGTGTGCTCCAACGCGCTGGTCTCCCTCCTGAGAAAGGTCATCCCGGACAAGGTGCGCATCCCCGCGTACGTCCTCATCATCGCAACCTTCGTCACGCTGGTCGAGATGCTGCTCAGAAAGTTCGTCCCCGCACTCTACGACGCGCTCGGCATCTATCTGCCGCTCATCGTCGTCAACTGTATAATACTTGCGCGCGCGGAAGCTTTCGCCAGCACCAACAAGGTGGGCGACTCCGTCCTCGACGGACTCGGGATGGGGCTCGGCTTCACGCTGGCGCTGCTGCTGCTCGGCGTCATCCGCGAGTTCCTGGGCTCCGGCACCTTCTTCGTGGGGTCGTTCGGAGACGCGGAGTTCGGCGTGACGCTCGGCAAACTGCCCGACTATGCGATGTCCGTGTTCGTGATGCCTGCGGGCGGCTTCCTCACCCTCGGGCTCGTGATGGCGGCGATCAACGCCATATCCGACAAAGCCGCGGCGAAGCGCGAGGCAAAGAGCGAAGAGGCGGGCAAGGTCATCGACAAGCTCATCGAGGAGCACGTGGAGAGCGAGCTCGCGCTTGCGGGCGCTGCGGAGGGCGGCTCCGAGCCCTCGGGCGCGGCGGGAGAAAATGCCGCACAAATGACGGAAACGGCAGTCGAAGACGACAAAAACGGCGCGTCAAGTGCCGTAAATGACACGAAAGCGGCGGCGGGCGCTGCGGAGGAGGACGAGAAATGACCTACTTCCTTCTCATCATAGGCGCAATGTTCGTCAACAACTTCGTGCTTTGTCAGTTCCTCGGGTGCTGTCCCTTCCTCGGCGTGTCCAAGAAGACGGACACCGCGCTCGGCATGGGGCTTGCGGTCATCTTCGTGATGGGCATCGCGTCCGTGTTCGCCTGGCTGGTGCAGAAGCTACTGGTGGCGGCGGGGATAGAGTATTTGCAGACGATAGCGTTCATCCTCGTCATCGCGGCGCTCGTGCAGCTCGTGGAGCTGGTGCTCAAAAAGTTCATGCCCGCGCTTTACAGCGCGCTGGGAGTCTATCTCCCTCTCATCACCACCAACTGCGCCGTGCTGGGCGTTGCCATCCTCAACATCCAGTCCTACGGCATAGCGACGGCGGAGAGCCTGCTGCTCTCATTCCTCAACGGGGTGTTCAGCGGCGCGGGCTTCACCATTGCCATCCTGCTGCTCGCCGGCATACGCGAACGCATGGACATCGACATGGTGCCCAAGCCTTTCAGAGGCTTCCCCATCACACTCATCTCGGCGTCCATAATGAGCCTCGCGTTCACGGCGTTCTCGGGGATGATAGCGTGAGGAGGGCGGTATGAGCGTGTATGTGTTGTGTGCAGTCGATCCGATGACCGTGCTCTGGTCCGCGCTGGTGCTCCTCGCGCTCGCGGCGGTGTTCGGCGTGCTGCTCGCGGTGCTGGGCAAGAAGTTCGCCGTCAAAAAAGACGAGAAAGAGGAGGAGATCCGCCGTCATCTTTCGGGCGCGAACTGCGGCGCTTGCGGCTATGCGGGCTGCGACGCTTTCGCAAAGGCGCTCGCGGAGGGCAAGGCGGACGTGAATTCCTGCTCGGCTACGGCGGCTTCGGAGAAAAAGATCATAGGCGAGATCCTCGGCGTCGCGGTGGATGCGGTGGAGACCAAGATCGTCGTCGCCTGCAACGGCGGCAACGCGGCGAAGGACAAGTATGACTATATGGGCTACGGCAACTGCCGCAGCATGGAGCTCCTCGGCGGCGGGCGCAAGGTGTGTCCGTGGGGATGCCTCGGGATGGGGTCGTGCACGGACGCATGTCCCACCCACGCGATAGCGGTCGGGGACTCGGGCTTCGCCGAAGTGGACCGCGAGAGGTGCATCACCTGCGGTAAGTGCGTCGCGGCGTGTCCCAAGAAACTCGTAAAGAGGGTGCCCGCGAGCGCGAAGGTCTACATCGCCTGCTCGAACTGTCTCCGTGGCGGCAAGGACGTGCACGCGATGTGCGCCAACGGCTGTCTCGGATGCGGGCTTTGCGCCAAGGTGTGCCCGGAAAGAGCCATCGAGCTCAAAGACAATCTGCCCGTCATCGACTACGAAAAGTGTGTGGGGTGCGGACTGTGCATGTCCAAGTGCCCCGCGAAGTGTATAAAATCATGTGAGTGACCCGTCCCTCCGCGGGAGCGGGGGTGCGGCGGCGCGGTGCGCCGAAAGGAGAAAGTATGGAAAAAATCGCTGTCATCGACCTCGGATCAAACTCTGCGAGGCTTGTTTTGGTCAACATTCTGGAGGGCGGCTACTTCGTCGTGTTCGACGAGCTCAAGGAGACCGTCCGTCTCGGTCAGGATATGGACTGGGACGGCATCATCAAACCGCAGCGCGTCGCGCAGACCATCAAGACGCTCAGCATGTTCCGCAAGCTCTGCGACGCGAACCATGTGGACAAGATCTTTGCCTATGCGACGGCGGCGGTCAGGCGTGCGAAAAATCAGAAGAGCTTCCTCGACGAAGTGGCGATGACCTGCGGCATCAAGATCAAGGTGCTCACGGTCGAAGAGCAGGCGCTTCTCATCTATCAGGGCGTCATCAATTCCATGGACATCCCCAAGGGGCTCATCATGGAGATGGGCGGCGGCTCCACCAACCTCATCTATTACAACCGCCGCAATCTCATCCGCTATGAGACCCTGCCCTTCGGCACCGTCACGCTCACCGATCTTTTCAAGAGCTACAGCGCGGAGCCGGAGACCCGCGCGGACAAGATAGAGGCGTTCATCGGCGAGCAGCTCGACAAGATAAGCTGGCTGGACAGCATCGAGCCCGACACCGCGTTCGTCGGCGTGGGCGGTGCCTTCCGCAACCTGGGCAGGATCAGCCGCATGGTGAGGAAATATCCTTTCAATATGACCCACGGCTATGAGATCCCGATGAACGAGTTCGACGGGCTCTATTCCACCATCAGGAAGCTCGACCTCGACTCCACCATGAAGATCAAGGGGCTCTCGAGCGGCAGGGCGGACATCTTCCCGAGCTCGCTCGCGGTCATCAAGGCGGTGGTCTCCCGCTTCGATTTCCCCAAGATCACCATCAGCGGCTGCGGGCTCCGCGAGGGCGCGATGTTCCGCTATGCGGTGCCGGGCGTCGGCGAGAGACCGCTCACGGACGTCCTCGGACACTCCCTGCATACCCAGATGAAATATTACGACGTCAACATCCCGCACGCGGAGCACGTCTACAACCTCTGCATCCAGCTCTTCAAACAGCTCAAGGTGCTGCACAAGATGCCCAGGATGTACGTGAGAGTGCTCAAGATCGCGGCGCTCATGCACGACACGGGGATGCGCATCAAATATTATCATCACGAGCAGCACTCCTGCTATATCATCCTCAACAGCAACCTCTACGGCGTGCCGCACAAGGACCTCGTCCTCGCGGCGTTCGTGGCGGCGGGACACAGAAAGAACGAGATCGTCAAAGATGATCTCATGCGCTATAAGGATATGCTCACCGTGGAGGACGTGGACGCCATGCGCAAACTCAGCGTCATCCTCCGCATAGCGGAGAGCTTCGACCGCAGCCAAAGCGGTGTCATCACGGGCATCACCTGCGACGTCCTCGGCGACAGCGTCATCATCAAGACGGAGACGGAAGGGGACTGTTCCCTCGAGGTCAAGGACGCCCTCTCGGCGGCTCCCGAGTTCAAAGCCGCATATGGCAAGAACCTGGAGATTCTGTGATCCCGTCCTGCTCGCGTCCGCCTCGCCGAGGCGGTCGGAGCTCATTTCCGCCATCGCGGAGGACGTCACCGTCGCACCCTCGGATGTGGACGAAAGCGCGGTGAAAGCGTCGTCTCCGAGGGCGCTCGTGCGGGAGCTTTCCCGCCTGAAAGCGCGCGCCGCGCTCTCTTGCGCGGACGCAGCGGGCAAAGTGGTGATCGGTGCGGATACGGTGGTTTATCTCGGCAAAGTGTACGGTAAACCCCGTGATCGCGCGGATGCGATAAGGATACTCTCCGAGCTCAACGGGCGCACGCACTACGTTTTTACGGGCGTGACCGTCATCACAAAGGGGAGAGAGATCACCTTCTCGGTGCGCTCGGAAGTCACCTTCCGGGATATGTCGCCCGAGGAGATCGAAAGCTATGTCGACACCCATCATCCCTACGACAAGGCGGGCGGTTACGCCATCCAGGAGGGAGTGGTGGTCAGGGCTTACAAGGGCAGCCTCACAAACATAATCGGGCTCCCGACGGAGAAACTCGTTAAGGTACTCAAAGAGGTGCAAAGTGGCGCAGATCGAATTGTCGGTTGACCTCGGCAGCAAGTTCATCACCATCTATCAGAGGGGCATAGGGCTCGTCCTTCGCGAGCCTGCCATCGCGCTCGCGGAGAAGAACGGGGACAAATACGTCATCCGTGAGGCGGGCTACCGCGCGGAGAGCATCATGTCCACCTCCCTCGGCGGCGCGCGCGTCATCGCTCCCGTCAAGGAGGGGCTCATCGCGGATGACGAGATGTTCGTCCTCCTCCTCAAACATTTTCTGAAGAAGATCCTGCCCTCCGGGCTCGTGCCTCCCCGCGTCAGCGCCATCGTCAGCGTCGCGTGTTCCATGACGGGCGGCGACCGCAGGGCGGTGGAGAAGTGCTTCGTCAAGGCGGGCGTCAAAGAGGTCACCCTCGTGGAGTCCCCGCTCTCTCTGCTCGCTTACACGGGCAGCATCGGCGGGCTCTTCCTCGACATCGGCGGCGGCAAGACGGAGGTCGCAGCGGTCACCAACCGCGGCATCGCGTGCGGAGTCACCGTCAACATCGCGGGGGATGCGTTCAATGCCGCCATCATCGACGACATCTATATGAACTACGGCGTCAAGCTGGGCGAATACACCGTGGAGAAGATCAAGACCTCCGCGCTTTCATTCTATCTCAACGACGAGGGCAGCTATGCCGTCTCCGGCGGCGGGCGGGACGGCGCGCCCAAGAGCGTCGCCATCACCGCCGCGGATATGCGCGACGCCGTCCTTCCCCTCGTCGACGACATCATCGAAGTGGTCATGAACGTCCTCGACGACACCCCGCCCGAGCTCTCCGCCGAGATCCTCCGCAAAGGCATCTTCCTCACCGGCGGCTCCGCCCGCATCCCCGGGCTCAAAGAGTATCTCGAACAAGCCTTCGAGCTCCCCCTCACTCACCTTCAGGACGGACCGAGCAGCGTCGCCATCGGGGGCGCGAAGTTTTTGGAGGATAAACGCTTCCTTAGCGATCTCCTCGGCATCAAACTCGACTGAACACCGCCATTTGGCGACCTGCTTTGTCAAAGCCCCTTCCGCAATGCGGTCACGTACGATTTAGTACGCTCCCTTTTGCGGAAGGGGCTTTTTCGCGCATCTCATCCAAATGGCGGCGTTCAGCGAATTAGCGTTTGTTTGGAGTGTACATGAATACGACGGTTCTCTTTCGGAGACGGAATTACGCGCCGCTCACCCTCGTCGCAATCCGCGCGGTTTCGTCGCCGTGCGCTGCTTTGCGGCAGTCGGCTCGCCTGTCGCGCGGTTGCTCCTCTTCGCGTCGTGAAAATGCGGAGACGTTCGCTTCGCTCCTCGTTCCTACGGAACTATCGCGAAGCTCACTCATTTTCACTCCGCGTGGATACAAGCGGATAAGAGCGCCGCACCGAAGGTATAGCGATTGTTACACGAAGTGTCAATCGCGTCATTCCTCCGCCCCGGGGTCCCCGGGTGAAAATCTTTGATTTTCGGCTGGGGTAAATCGTGCCGGGTTTTCAGTGAGTGCAGTTCTCCGCTCGGTTATGTCGGTGCGATATTAAAAACTCTTGTAGAGATGTTAAGTCAGTCCCGCATGATGCGAGGACTGCACTCTAATCGGACACGGGGGAGGAAAGCCCGGAGGGAAGGAGGGGGATATCAAGATAACCCGCGAGACGAGAAGCTTATTCGTTGCGTCCCCGAGCACGACGCTCACTTATTCGAAGCGTGCTTGACCACGACGAAACCGTGCGTATCGCAACGCGTAAAGATAATGATACATTTTGCAAGATTTGCATATGATATTGACTTTTTGTCATGTTTGTTGTATGATGACATCAGGGTTTAGGGAAGCATAGAGAGGAAGTCCGCTTGGGCTTGCACCGGGCGTTTTTCTTTCTTTGCCAAAAAAGAGGAAGGGCATTATGAAAGTATTCATCAAAAACAAGTTGATATCGTGGGGCGGCGGTTCCGATGTCACGGACATAAGCGGCAACCCCGTTTACAAGGTCAAAGGCAGGGTGCTCAGCATAGGCAGGCGAAAGATAATGTGCGACTTGGAAGGCAACACGCTTTTCGTCATCCGCAACCGTTGGTTCAACCCCATCCGCCACAAGACCTACATCAAGGACGCAGAGGGCAACAGGGTCGCCACCGTGTACAGCAAGGCGTTCGACCTCACCCGTCTTTATGCGGACACCGAAAAAGGACAATACACCGTCCAAGGCAAATTCTTCGGACGCTCCTCCACCATATTGCGTGACGGAGTGCCCGTCGCCATCCTGGAGAGGCAGATCACCGTGGTCGCGGACGCATTCTCCCTCGAAGCGTCGCCCGAGGATATGCCTTTCATGACCGCGCTCGTCATCGCGCTGGACAATCTCTGCGATAATCGCTCTAAGTGATGCCCCGGGGGAGTTTCCTCCACACCCCCCTGTGGGGGTATTATACCCCCACACCCCCATACTTTTCATTATAAAAG
>ENA-OZGX01000464-OZGX01000464.1-human-gut-metagenome-genome-assembly--contig:-NODE-464-length-19154-cov-5.098068_pt1 | contig 19154 bp, 16 predicted proteins | sample MGYA00244040_ERZ653674 | MGnify/ENA primary metagenome ERZ653674 (study PRJEB26926, sample SAMN06165232) | human gut metagenome | biome: ENVO:00009003; feature: ENVO:2100002; material: ENVO:00002003... | reverse complement strand
GAGCCTTATCGTCGGCAGCGTCAGATGTGTATAAGAGACAGGGCAGCAACACCAGCTTTACCGACACCGGCATCACCACGGCGATGGACAGCGTACAGTGGCGCGTCCGCGCGAAGGATAGCAAGGATGCGTACAGCACCTATACGACGAGCCAGGCCAAGACCGTAACGCACAACGCCGACCCGACCGTTTCCGGAGCCGACGCCAACCTGGGCGCGGTGACGTCGCCCCCATCCAGAGCCTACACCGTGGGCGATGTGGACAACGGCGACACCTTGACCATCGTGGAGGCGCTGGACGGCAGCGAGGTGCGCACCATTGCGGACGCGGAGCGCGGAAAGACCTACACCTTCGGCCTGACGGCCGCACAGTTTGCGGCGCTGGCTGCTGGTGAACACAGCATGACGATCACCGTCACCGACAGTGCGGGAAACAGCGCGACGCGCGTCGTGACCTTCTCCCGCAGCATCACGATGATCAGCGTGCAGCGCGACGCCATCGAAACGGACGCCATGGCCGAAAAGATCCTTATTTCCGCGCGCTTTTTGGGCGCGGAGAACAATCTGACCGTGGAGGCGTGCAACAACGCGAAGGACGCCACGCCGACGTGGGAGACCGTCACCCCTGGCCGCAAGCACCTGTTCACGAACAAGACGAAGACGGCAACGAAGTGGGCTGTGGGCGTCCGTGTGAAACTGACGAAGGCGAGCACCAGCGACACCATCGCGCTGTACGGCGTAAGCGGCTCTTACCTGTAAGGAGGGAAAAGCATGAATCTGACAGCAGCCAGAGAACTGAACAAGCAGGAAGAAGCGCAGCAGCAGCTGCATCTGTGGGCGGCGATTTTAGCCACCCACGACGCACTGATCGCGGGCGGTCTGACCGGCCTTCCTGCGGTCCATGTCGAACGCGCAAAGGCGGCGCTGCTTCGCGCCGGAGATAAGGACGCGGGCGACTACACAGACACGGAACTGCGCGCGATCACTGTCACAAGCGGCGCACGCGTCTGGTCTGAGATCGACGACGGCGACCCGATCTTCCGCAACGAAGCCGTAGTCGGCAGCAACGGCGACCTTTACATCACCACGCAGCAACACTACAAGCGCAGCGACCTTCTGCCCGGCAGTACGGCGGCCAGGACGCTGTTCCGCCTGCTTCGCACAGAGCCGGAGGACAGCACCGTGCTGGACTTCGTGTGGGGCGAGTTAGTCCCCTATGGCGTGAAGCGCAGGGACCCGCAGGACGGCAAGGTCTACACACCGATCCACGAGCAGGGCGTCACGCTCTACGAGCCGCATTATCCGCATCTGGTGCCGTCCGAATACAAGCTGGTCGAGGACAGCAGCGGCGGAGACGGCGGCGACGATACCGTGCCGCGCTGGGCTGATCTGGAGGACGGCCACACCTTCAACGTCGGTGACAGATTCAGCGACTACGGCAAGACCTACGAAGTGCTTCGACAATTCTTCAAAGCAGACAGCTACCGCCCGCCCGCTCTGATCGGGGACTTCTACCAGCTGGCGGAGTAAGGAGGAAAGCATGAACATTAAAGGCATCGACGTGTCTGTATGGCAGGGCAAGATCGACTGGAAGAAAGTCAAGGCGAGCGGCATTGTGTTCGCCATGATCCGCGTCGGCTATGGCAGCAGCCAGGGCAACGACTGCAAAATGGACACCTATTTCAAGGCCAACGTGGAGGGCGCACTGGCCGCGGGCGTAGAGGTGGGCATCTACTTCTATAGCTACGCAAAAAGCGCCCAGGCGGCCGCCAGAGAGGCGGCGTGGGTAGTGGAGCAGATCGCCTCGTATAAGGGCCGCATCCTGTACCCCGTCGCCTACGATCTGGAGGATAGCAAACAGGCAGGGCTGGGGCGCGATGTGCTGACCGCTATGGTGACGGCCTTCTGCACGACCATCGAAGCTGCGGGCTATTATGCGTCGTTCTACTGCAACACCAACTGGTGCAAGAACATGCTGAACATGGACGACCCGAAAGGCTTCGATCTGTGGCTGGCGCAGTGGGCCAGCCAGCCGACGACGGCCTACAGCTTCGGCATGTGGCAGCGCAGCAGCTCTGGCAGTGTGGCGGGCATCAACGGGCGCGTCGATCTGGACGTCGCGTACAAGGACTATGCGGCCATTATCAAGCGCGCAGGACTGAACGGGTACAAGGAGACCGCACAGCCTGAAAAGGAGCCGGAGAAGCCCGCCCAGCCCACGGAAGCGCCTGATGTGAACGACACCCGCAAGAAGATCGTCCAGAAGGCCATCGGCGAGCTGGGCGTGTGCGAGCCGACCGGCGACGACAAGTATATCCGGTGGTACAACACGGAGGTCCTGAAAACATGGAGCCTGCCGCTTGATGCGGCGTGGTGCGCTATGTGGGTAAGTTACGTCACCAACTATCTGGCAGGCATCGCCCGCGACATTGTGAAGCCCTACTGCGGATGCAGCACCGGCATGGCCTTCTTTAAGGCGCAGGGCGTCTTCCATCCTTCGGCGGCCTGCGGCGGCACATACACCCCGCTGCCTGCTGACATCGTCTTCTTCAAGGATAAGAAATCCACCGCAGAAAGCACCCACACGGGCCTGGTGGAGTATGCGAAAGACGGTGTTCTGCACACCATCGAAGGCAATACCAGCAACGCCGTGAAGCGCCGCCAGTACGATCTGAACGACACCTACATTGTGGGCTATGCGGCCCCTGACTACGGAAAGGAGAACATCGACAGCATGACCAAGGCCGAACTGAAACAGCTGATCCGCGAAGTGATCGCAGAAGACAACCCCACCTATGCGGACCTGAAAGACGTGCCCGCCTACTGGCAGGAGCAGGCGAAGGCGCTGCTGGACGCCGGAGCCGTCAACGGCGGCACCCCTGCGGACGTCAACCCCACTGATCTGAATCTGCGCCACGAGACGCTGAAAGCTGTGATTATTGCGTCGCTTTACCTCGACGCAAACACCCCCGAAAAGTGATCATAAAATCCCGCCATTCAGGCGGTAAAATTAAGGAGGAAAAACACCATGAAAAACACCACCAAAAAGGCCCTGAAAGCGATGCTCATTTTGACCATGCTGGTGACGCTCTGTGTGGCGCTTGCAGCGTGCGCACAGACCACCGAAACGGGCGCTACCGACCCCATCGTTCTGGAGCTGGTGAACGTCGGCCTGGACATTCTGGCGAAGGCTGCCATCGCGGCCATCGGCCTGGCAGGCGCGTGGGCGACCGCCAAGATCGGCCAGAACAACAAGCTGGCCAACATCAAGGCTGCCATCGGCCAGGTGACGCAGGCGGCGCAGACAACGGTCGGCGAATTACAGCAGACCACCGTCGAAGCGATGAAGGCGGCAGCGGCTGACGGCAAGCTGACCGAGGACCAGATCAGGACACTGAAAGCCGATCTTTTGCGCATGACCAGAAAGAAGCTGGCGGAGCCTACCGTGCAGCTGCTGGAGGCGGCGAAGCTGGACATCAACGCCATGATCCAGGGCGCTGCCGAGGACCTGATCAATCAGATGCACACGACGCAGCAGCTGATCGCTGGGGAACTGATCGTGGAATAAGACGACAAGAAGGGCGGCCGCAAAACGCGGCCGCCCTTCGCTTTTTATGCAGTTTTATGCAGAATGTTATGCAGGCGTTATATTTGACACGGAACGCGCGCGGTTTGCCAGCGAGCGCGCGCCGCTACAGCAGCGTCCTTTATAATAAAGGAGAAAAAGCAAGGAGGTATCCTATGCGCGTTTATACCCTCATGGAGAACCAGCCGGCGGGGCCGGGCTATGTTGCGGAGCATGGGCTAAGCCTGTATGTGCAGGCGGGGGGCCGAGCGCTGCTGGTGGATATGGGCCAAGGGGCCGGCTTTTTGCGCAACGCTAGAGCCCTGGGGGTGGATATCAGCCAGGCGGAGGCGGCCATCCTGACCCACGGCCACTACGACCACGGAGGCGGGCTGGGGGCTTTTTACGGGGCCAACCAGCGGGCCAAGGTGTATATCCGGCGGGAAGCCTTTGCGCCCCACTACCGGGCGGACGGTGGGTATATCGGGCTGGATCCGGCCTATATTTGGCCCTCCCGGATCTGCTGGACGGAAGACGTAACGAACCTATGGCCCGGGACGTACCTTTGCACCTGCAACGGCCAGCCCATGCCCTATGACGGCGCCACGCAGGGCATGTACACCCTGCTGGGCAGCGTGGGGCAGCCGGACGATTTCTGCCATGAGCAATACCTGGTGCTGGAAGAAGGGGGCCGCCGGGTGGTGATCAGCGGCTGTTCCCACAAGGGGGTGTGTAACATTGCCGCCTGGCTGCGGCCGGATGTGCTCATTGGCGGGTTTCACCTGCGGGAGGACGCCGCCCCTGCCCTGGTGGAGCAGGTGGGGCGTCGGCTGCTGGAGCTGGGGGGCATATACTATACCTGCCACTGCACCAGCGAAGGGGCCTATGCCCGGCTATCGGAGATCATGGGCGAAAAGCTCCGGCGGCTGCGGGCCGGGGACGTGGCGGAGATATGAAAAAAGCGGCAAAATAGCCCTTGCAAATTGCGGGGAAATATTGTATGATATTAAAGCTGTGTGAATCGTATTTGACCTTCACCCATCTGGAGAGATGGCCGAGCTGGTCTAAGGCGCACGACTGGAAATCGTGTATACCTCATAAGGGTATCGAGGGTTCGAATCCCTCTCTCTCCGCCAAAACAAAGGAACACCCAAGGGGTGTTTTTTTGTTTTGCTAATAAGAGAGAGGGGGATCCCCCGGATACTATCTGATCGGCTATGAAGTCTCCGTCCTGTTCAATTCAGCGAACTATATGCAGGTAACGCCTTCCTATAACGGGACTTCTCATTTGGAAACTGGAATTTACTTTGCCACCAGTGCGCCAGGCTCCAGCGCCTGCGGCTCCGTCTTTTTTATTCTGCGGGCGCCTGCTACCACAAATTTTTCCCTGACCTATTCCGGCTCCGCCACCGGTAGAGACGGCAGCATTACCATGACCATTCTCAAGCTGCGCCGCGACACGTGACCCTTTCCATGCGGCGGAATATGGGGCGGCTCTCTCTTACGCCGTCCCTTAATCCCGATACTTTTTTCCCACCTGGCTGCCGGTTCCCAGGATACCGCCACGCTGGATGGTATCCGGTCCAAACCGCTTGCGTATTTCGTCGATGGCCTGATCCAGCTTCCTGGCTCGCTCCTTATCCTCCTGGGGAAACATGGATTGCTGGGCATAGGCCTCCCGGGCCACCTGGGTCAGGCTGATGCCCAACAGCCGCAGAGGGGTGCGCCCATCCCACAGCTCCCGGAACAGCCCCTTGGCCAACGCGTATATTTCCCCGGTAATATCCGTGGGCTCCTGTAACTTGCGTTGATGGGAGCGGTCCTTAAAATCGTTGGCCCGGATGGTCACCGCTACGCAGCTGGCCTTCATGCCGTCCCGGCGCATCCTGGCGCTCACATTGTCTGCAAGGGCCAGCAGTACCCGCTCCCCCGCCCCAAAGCTGCGCACGTCCTGTTCTAGGGTGGTGGATATGCTATACCCCTTCGCCTCCTCCGGCACAGCCAATACCGGGGTATCATCCAAGCCATTGGCGTAGGCGTGCAGCTGCTGACCAGCCTTTTTACCCAGAATGGCCTGTAGCCGCACCACCGGCGTATGGGCAAGCTGCCCAATGGTATTTATGCCCATGCCCTCCAGCTTCCGGGCTGTGGCGCTCCCCACAGAAAACAGTTCCCCCACCGACAAGGGCCAGAGCTTTTGAGGGATCTCCTGGGGGAAAAGGGTGTGCACCCGGTCCGGCTTTTCAAAGTCGCTGGCCATCTTAGCCAATAGCTTATTGCGGCTGACCCCGATGTTTACCGTAAAGCCCAGCTCCTCCCGGATGGCCTCCCGGATGGTGTGGGCCACGGACAAGGGATCGGGATACATGCGGCCCGTGCCGGTCATATCTAAGAAGCACTCGTCAATGGAATACTTTTCCATCACCGGCGCATACCGGCTACAGATCTCCATAAAGGCCTGAGAGCAGGTCCGATATAGGCGGAAATCCGGCTTTGCCAGCACCAGCTGTGGGCACTTTTCCAAGGCCGCCGCCACCGGCTCCCCGGTGGTAATGTGAAACGCCTTGGCCGGGATGGACTTGGCCAAAATGACGCCGGTGCGTTTATCCTTATCCCCGCCGATAGCGGAGGGGATCAGCCGCAGATCCGCTTCCCCCCGGGCCACTCGCCGGGCCGCCTCCCAGGACAGATAAGCGCTGTTTACATCCACGTGAAAGATCAGCCGTTCCAAAGCAATCCCGCCTTTCCTATAACCTTTCCTTCATTGGTATTATATCAGATTCAATTTATTTTTTCTTCCTTCCAGAACCATGCGCTCGCCCCCTTGCAATTGCCCCAGGTACAGGCTACAATATAGATGCGTATTATTAAAATAAGTAAGTTTACATTTGTGAAAAAATGAGAAAGGGAATCATTATGCCTGTCCATTCCTTTGGTTCGCTGAATCTGGATTACGTATATGCTGTGGATCATTTCGTCCAGGGCGGGGAAACCATGGCCGCCCTGGGCCGCCAGGTCTTTGCGGGGGGCAAGGGGCTCAACCAGTCCATCGCTCTGGCCCGGGCCGGCGCAAAGGTCTACCACGCCGGCAAGGTGGGGCAAGACGGGGCCATGCTGGTTCAGCTGCTCCAGGATGCGGGGGCGGATGTTTCCCACGTGGCGGTGGAGCCGGATACCCCCACCGGCCACGCCATTATTCAGGTGGACAACCATACTGGCCAAAACTGTATTATTATCTACCCAGGGGCTAACGGCTGCCTGACGCCGGATTTTATCGACCAGGCCCTGTCCAACGCCCATCCCGGCGAATTCGCCCTGTTCCAAAACGAAACCAGCAGCCTGGCCTACGGCCTGGAGCAGTGCCATAAGGCTGGCCTCCAGGTGGTGTTTAACCCCTCCCCCTGCACGGGGACGGCCCTGGACCCGGCCATCTATCCTTTTGTGGATTGGCTGATCCTCAACGAGGTGGAAGGCCATCTGCTCACTGGGGAAACAGAGCCCCAGCGGATCTGTCAGGCCCTCCACGGCCGCTATCCCGGCTGCAAGTTGGTGCTGACCCTGGGCAAGGCCGGGGCCATGTATGCGGACGGCCAATGCGAGCCCATCTTCCAGCCTGCCTATCGGGTCAAGGCGGTGGATACCACCGCCGCCGGGGATACCTTCACCGGCTATTTCCTGGCTGCCATCGACCAGGATGCCCCCGTGGCCGCCGCCCTGGAGCTTGCCACCCGAGCCGCCGCCATTGCGGTATCCCGGCCGGGGGCCGCCCCCTCCATCCCCCTACGGGCCGAGGTGGACGCCGCCGTCTTTTCTTCCGACAACCTTTGATTCCCAATATTATTTCATAGAAGGAGATTTGTAACATGCATCCTCTGCAAACCATCCTGCAACAGCAAAAGCAAGGCATCCCAGCCGGCATCTACTCCTGCTGTAGCGCCAATGCCTACGTGCTGCGGGCCGCCCTGCAGCGGGCCAATGCCTACCATACCCCCTTGCTCATCGAGGCCACCGCCAACCAGGTGAATCAGTTCGGCGGCTATATGAACATGACCCCGGCGGATTTTTACAGCTATGTGCAGGAGTTGGCCAAGGAATACCACATGGCCCCCAACCAGGTGATCCTGGGAGGCGACCATTTAGGGCCGCTGACCTGGACGGATCTGAACGAGGAGGAGGCCATGGACCGGGCGGTGGAGCTGGTGTCCCAGTTTGCCCTGGCCGGGTTCACCAAGATCCATCTGGATACCAGCATGCGCCTGGCCTCCGATAGCAAGACCGAGCGTCTGAGCGACGCCACCATCGCCCGCCGGGGCGCCCGGCTGTGCAAGGCTGCGGAAGCCGCCTACGCCAAGCGCCTGCAGACCCATCCCGACGCCATTGCCCCGGTATACGTGATCGGCAGCGAGGTGCCCATCCCCGGCGGCGCCCAGGAGGCGGAGGATTCCATCTCGGTGACCAAGCCTGCGGACTGCATGGCCACCTATGAGGCCTTCCACCAGGCCTTCCTGAAGGAGGGCTTGGAGGATGCATGGCAGCGGGTGATCGGCCTGGTGGTACAGCCCGGGGTGGAATTTGGCGACGGAGACGTATTCATCTACGACAGCGCCAAGGCTGCGGACCTGATCGCCTGTCTCAAGGAGCTGCCCCTGGTGTTTGAGGGCCATTCCACCGACTACCAGACCCCGGACAGCCTGCGTAGCATGTGCCAGGACGGCATCGCTATCCTGAAGGTGGGGCCGGCCCTGACCTTTGCCCTACGGGAGGGCTTTTTCGCCCTGGAGGCCATGGAGCGGGAAATGCTGGCGGGCACCGGCGTGCACCTGAGCGATTTTCGCGCCGTGCTGGAGCACACCATGCTGGCCCTTCCCGGCAACTGGCAAAAGCACTACCACGGGGACGGCAACGCCACCCGCTTTGCCCGGGCCTTCAGCTTCTCCGACCGTGCCCGGTACTATCTGCCCCAGCCCGCCGTGGACGCGGCGGTGGCCCGGCTGATGGAAAACCTGTCCCAAGGACCCATCCCCCTTCCCCTGATCAGCCAGTATATGCCCATGCAATATCCCCGGGTGCGCAGCGGCAAGCTGGCCAACGACCCGGCGGCCCTGCTGATGGACCGGGTGGGGGACTGCATCGACGAATACTATTATGCCACCCTCCTGCCCGCCTGGCCCGCCGCTCACCAGGGCTAAGCCTTGGCTGATCCCGGCTGGGACCAAGGTCCGGCCCCTTGCCTGGGCTTGGGGCCGCAGGCGATCGGAAAAAGCGACTTGCGCTACTTTGAGGAGGCTTCCATGGCTCTCTTGCGCCTTTGGAGCGGCCGGGGCTATGCGGGAACTCCCTTGCATAGCAAGGGTTTTTACGGCTTTGTCCCAGCCCCCAAGGGGTCTTCTTGTCCCTTCGGGACAATTCACCTTGTGACGCCAAAGTCGGTGGAAGCCGACCGGAGCTTAGGCCCCGAACCCCAAGGGGTCCAGCACAGCAGACGCCCCTTGCCTGGGCTTGGGGCCGATTTTTATTCCGCCTATGTCCGGGAGGAACCATGAAGCCATCCCAATCCACCCGCCGCTGGTTGCTCCTAGGAGCCGGGTTGGGGGTCATCGGGGGCTTGCTCTTTTGGGGGCGGCCCCGTCCCCTGAGCGCCCTGTTGCATGAGGACGCCGCCTGCTATCAGGTAGACGTGACCCTGCTCCGCTCCCTTCCCATGGAACAGCCGGATGGCAGCATCACCTATGTCCACCCCAGGGCCGGCCTGACGGCAGCGCCTGGGAGCCCCCCTGTGCAGGCCCTGGCAGAAGCCATGGGGCAGCTATCCTGTAGGCGCCGGATTTGGCTCCCTATGGAAACGCCCACCCTTTACCGCATGGGCGCGGACAGCCTCTCCATTACCCTGAAGGCGGAGGGACAGCTGGTGGACCTGCACCTGCTTTCGGACAGCAGCGCCCTGTATGATCTTGCCTCCAACCGCACCTATCGGGTGGAGGATGAATGCTTTGCCGTTTTGGGAGAGGTTGTAGAAGCCTACGGTGTTCCCGGCCAATGACCCACGGGCGAAACAGGACTGGAGCCCTTCCACGCCCTAAACGAAAACGGGCAGCCGCAAGGCTGCCCGTTTGATTGTAAAGGGATGGGGTTACACCGTCATGGTGCAAAGGAGCATCTTCTCCCTTAGGTAATTCATCAAGGCATCCTGCACCACCTCGGGGAGCTGGAAGAAGTTGGCGTCCGGGTCCGCGGTGAACTTCTTGAGGGTCTGGAAATAGAGCCAGAAGTATTCTGTGCCCACGTTGAACTTGTTGATGCCCTCCTGGAAGGCGATGGCCAGCTGGTCGTTGGGGATGCCGCTGCCGCCGTGGAGCACCAGGGGTACATCTGTGGCCGCATTGATCTCCTTGAGCCGGTTGATGTCCAGATGGGGGGTCTCCTTGTAGAAGCCATGGGCGCTGCCGATGGCCACGGCCACGCTGTCGCACTTGGACTGCTCGCAGAAGGCCGCCGCCACCTCGGGCTTGGTATACATATCCGTATCGGACTGATCTGTAATGGTGGAAGCAAAGCCTACTCGGCCCAGTTCCGCTTCCACCTCTGCGCCCAAAGCATGGGCTTTATCCGCGATGGCCCGGGTGTTTTTGATGTTCTCCTCCACGCTGAGCATGGAGCCGTCATACATAACGGAGGTGAAGCCGTCCTTCACGGCAGCAAGAATATAGTCCGGATCCGTGCAATGGTCCAGATGCAGGCCCACAGGCACCCTTACGTTCCGCGCGATAGAACGGACGATTTCCGAAAAGGCTTTGGGATTGCACCAGTTGTTCTTCTGGGCATGTTCCGGATACAGCATGCAGATGACAGGCTTGTTCATTTCCTCCGCAACGGTGATGGCGGAGTAAACGGTGTTGTAATCCGTGCAATTGTAAGCGATGGCAGAGGTTTTGGCCTTATCGGCCATTTTCAGGATATCGCTCACTTTTTCCAGGCTCATGGTTCTTTTCTCCTTTTTTTTGATTTAAAACTCTATTGGACCCGCCGCGGACTACTGGCCCGCCACGGAATCGTACATGCCTTTGAAGATCAGGGATACCGAAACCGCGCCGGGGTCCGGTATGCCCAGGGTCTTTTCCCGAAAGTTTTTGGACCGCCCCTTGCGGGAAAGCATATTCTTGGTGGCCTCCACCCCATCCAGGGCGCCCTGGTAGGCGGCCGCAAGCACTTGTACCACATCCTGGGTCTCCCGGCAGGCCCGTTCCATGGCGTCCACGGCTGGCAGTAGGGCGTCCAGCATGGTTTTATCTCCAGGCGAAGTACGCCCCCGCTTGGCAATGGAAGCAGCCCCCGCCCGGAAAAATCCCACCAACTCTTGGGCGTCCATCTGGGTGCGATCCCGCACCCCCTCATGTCCCGCGATGAACATGGTGCCAAAAATCACCCCGGATGCGCCCCCCATGGTTTTTACCAGGGCGATGCCCGCATCCCGCATCAGGGCAAAAATATCCGGATAGCGAGTGGTTTCCAACGTTTCTTTCAACACGGAAAATCCATCCCGCATCCCTGTTCCATGATCCCCATCCCCAATAATGGAGTCGATCTGGGTGAGCAGGGCCTCGTTGGCAATGATGGTTTGGCTGGCTTTGATCAGAGCTTGCTGCAATTGATCTACAGACAGGGACTGCATCATTCGCCTTGCCCTCCCTTTTCCTCGTCTACGAACACCACCGTGGTCTGTGGATCCAGGGACTCGTAAGGGTAGCCGCTTTGCCGGGTATCGGTGATCAGGTAGTCGCATACCGCGTCTACCCGAGTGAGATACACCTTGCCGAATTTGGTATGGTCCGCCAGGATAAAGGACTGATTGGCAGAGGCCATGGATAGCACCTTCAGCTCCGCGTCCTCAAAGCGGGGGGTGGAATAGCCGAAGTCCTCGTCGATACCGTTGATGCCGATGAAGCACTTATCCACCCGGATATCCCGGATGAACTTGCTGGTCATGTGGCCTTCCACCGTGTTGTGGGCGTAGCTTACCGTGCCCCCCGCCATGATCACCCGGCTGGAATCCAGCCCGGAAAGGGCTACCACCGTCAGGGCGGAGGTGGTGATGATGATTAGGTTCTTCTTCTCGTTGCGGGCCAGCAGCTTTACCAGCTCATATACGGTACTGGACCCATCCAATAGGATGGTATCATAGTCGTTGATATATCCATAGGCCGCCTGGGCGATGGCCTGCTTGGCCGGCAGCTGCCGGGTATCCGCCATCAGCTCCGGCACCTTGATGCTTTTGCCAACTGGATAATAGGCCACCGCACCTCCGTGGGTGCGGATGATCTTCTTTTGCCGGTGCAGCTCCTCCAGGTCCCGCCGCACCGTTACCTCCGAGGTGTTCAGCAGCTTGCTCAGCTGCTGCACCCGCATGGATTTCTCCTGGCATATCAGATCGTAAATCTTTTGCTGCCGTTCTTCTGCAAACATGGGTTATACCGCCTTTGTCATAGGATAAAGCTATCGGTATAGCAGGTGCCCTCCAGGTAGGGGCGCAGGTTGGCGTCCGCACATAGGATGGTAACGCTATAGCCGTATACATCAATGATGTTTGAAAAATTGGCGACCCGCATCTGCTCCACCGGATGCTTGCTGGATAAATACCGGTGCACCAGGTTGGCGAAAATATACCCGTCCGCATAGCTGGTATACCGCAGCCGGTTCACCAGCACATATAGTCGCTCCCCCTCTTGGGGCTCCAGGTCCTCCAGCAGCATGTTGCAGGCCTCCTGGGCGCAACGGCCCATATCCATGTGGGTTGCAGTGCGCACCCCGGATTCCCCGGAAAAACCCGCCCCATATGCAATGTGCCGGCTGCCAAAGTCCAAATGAATGCTCAGTGTACCCAAACGGCTTTGGGCGCCCCGTAGCAGCGCCGCCGTGTCCTGCAAAGACATGTCCCGCTTGGCGCAGTTTGCCGCCATTTTCATTAAAAATGCGATGCCGCAGCGTCCCCCTCGGGCGCTACGGTCTTCCCCCACGGCAGAGGCGATATCGTCGTTGGAAATCACGCTTTCTACCGGGATACCATCCATCTGCAAAAATTCGGCCGCCATATCGTTGTTGAGAAAATCCCCGGCAAAATTATTATACAGCAGCAGCACGCCCTTGGCTGGGCGCAGGGCTTTCCCGGTCTCATAGATGGTATAGGCGTTGGGGGCGGCAAAGGGCGCGCCGATCACCGCTGCATCCGCCAGTCCCTCTCCCACATACCCGGGAAAAAGGGGGCCGTTGCCCCCCCCGCCACTGATAATAATGGCGAAGCGGGTGGGGTCAAAGCCCTTTCGCACGATAGCCCCGGCGTTCCGCACACCGATCAAGGGCTCCCAACGGTCCGGCATGGCAAGGCCCATTCCCTGGAAAAAATCCGCTGCGAAATAGTCCATTCGGTCCGTATTCCAAATCATGCTCCCGCTCCTTTGTACATTTTCGCTGTATTTTTTACGCCTTTTGTTTCTTTTGCGCCATATCCAGGATGACCGCCAACAGGATAATCATACCGATGACCACCTTCTGCCAATAGGAGTCGATGTGCAACAGGTTCATGCCGTTGTTGATCACGGCGATGACCGCCACACCGATCATGGCCCGGGCAACGGAACCGCTGCCGCCGGAAAGGCTAGTGCCGCCCAATACCGTAGCGGCGATGGCGTACATTTCATAGGCGTCGCAGGCGCCAGGCTGGCCATTTTGCAGCTTGGAGGCGTTGAGTACGCCGCCCATGGCTGCCATAATGCCGCAGATCACATGGCTCAGGAAGGTGACCTTGGCCGTATTGATGCCGCTCAAGTGAGCTACGTTGCTATTGGAACCGGTGGCGTACACGTGCCGGCCAAACACGGTCTTGGACAGCAGGATGTGTACGATGAACACCGCCACGATCACGAAAATGGTGATGATGGGGATCCAGCCGGTGGGCTTATCCGCGGTTTGCAGCAGCCGGGCGGCGCCCAGGAAGGAATAGTTGCTCTTTACGCCGGATACAGAGGAGCCGCCGGAGAGCACGAAGCACAGGCCACGGGCCATATTCAGCATGGCTAGGGTGGCGATCATGGGCACCACCTTGAAGTAGGCGATCATTAGCCCGTTAAACGCACCACAAATGGCGCCGACCACCAGCGCAGCGCCGATCCAGATCAAGGAAGCCACGAATATGGAAGCCTCTGGGTTTTCCCGGGCTACCAGGGCGCCACACACGCCGGCCAAGGCCGCCACAGAGCCCACCGAGATGTCGATGCCCCCAAGAATGATAACATAAGTCAGGCCCGCGCTCAACATGGCGTTGATGGCCATCTGGGTGGTCAGATTTACCAGGTTCTGTGCGCTTAAGAAGGATTTATTTCCCAAGCCAAAGCCCAGGCAAAGGAAGATCAGAACGAATACAATAATATTCTTTTTTGTAAAACTCTTAACCTTTTCCATAGTTTGATCTCATCCCTTCTGATGTCTAAACATTGCTTTGCACACTGGCAAGCTGGATCACGGACTGTTCTGTTGCATCAGCGCCGGAGATTTCGCCTCCCTGTACACCTTCCCGCATGACGATGATCCGGTCCGCCACGCCCAGCATCTCCGGCAGCTCGGAGGATACCATAATGATGCAGCCCCCTTCAGCTACGAAGTCGTTCATCAGGGCGTAGAATTCGCTTTTGGCATTTACGTCGATACCCCGGGTGGGCTCATCCAGGATCAGGATCTTGGAATTGGCGATGAGCCACTTGGCCAGGATGACCTTCTGCTGGTTACCGCCGGACAAATTGGCAATGATGGTCTGGATAGAGGGAGTCTTAACCCGGAGTTTTTGGGTCATCTCCTGGGCGATATCCGCTTCCCACTTGTTGTCCAGGAAGCCGAAGCGCCGGTGATGATAGGGCAGGCTGGGCAGCACGATGTTGTTGCGCAACGTGGCCTGGAGCATCAGGCCAGTGCGGCGGCGGTCCTCGGTGACCATGCCCAGGTTATGCTCGATGGCGTCCTTGGGGCTCCGAAAGTGGACTTCCTTGCCCTCAACAAATATCTTGCCAGCATCCGCCCGGCGCGCGCCAAATATGGTCTCCATGACCTCCGTGCGGCCAGCGCCTACCAGGCCGTAAAAGCCTAGGATCTCCCCGGCATAGGCGGTGAAGCTAATGTCCTTAAATTCTTTTTTACGGGTCAAGCCCTCCACCCGCAGCATTTCCTTGCCGGGGGTATGGGCCTGGCGATTATAATAGTCCTTGATCTCCCGGCCCACCATGCTGTTCACGATCTCGGACTCGGTGGTATCCTTGATCATGCAGGTCTTTACCTTGCAGCCGTCCCGGAGGATGGTGGCCCGGTCGCACATGCGGAAAATCTCCGCCATTCGGTGAGAAATATAAATAACGGTTACTTGATTCTTGCGCAGATTGTCCAACTGCTCAAACAGCGCGTTAATTTCGTGTTCAGACAGGGATGAGGTAGGTTCGTCCATAATGACGACCTTAGCCTTTTTGCTGATAACTTTTGCAATCTCCACCATTTGCTGCTGGGCGGCGGTCAGATCCCGGGCTATATCTGTAGCCTTGATGTTGGTGACCTTCATATAGTCCAGCAGGTCTTGGGTGTCGCGATTCATTTTTACACGGTCCAGCAGGGGGCCGTTATTGATCCGGGGCTCCGCCCCTAGAAATACGTTTTCTGCCACGGTGAGGTCATTGGCGATGCTCAGCTCCTGATGGATCACCGCAATGCCCTTATTCAGCGCCTCGCCAGGCGCCGTAAAATGCATTTCATTCCCTTCGAAAACCACCTTACCCGAAGTGGGGGTATAAACGCCGGAAAGGATCTTGATCAGCGTGGATTTTCCCGCGCCGTTTTCACCCAGCAGCGCATGGACTTCGCCGGGATAGAAGTCGATCGAAACGTCTGTCAGGGCGTTTACGCCTGGAAAACGCTTGTCGATATGGATTGCCTGCAGGTTTGGCTCCATAATAACATCTCTCCTTGCTTCATGCTGGTTGGTTGCCTTTTTGTTTCATCTTGACATGTGCCCGAACGGATTTCGCTCGGGCACATGCTTTGAGCTAATATTGATTTTGTCAGATCAAAGATCGCTTATTGGGCGACGGCGTTGGAAGCATCTACCAGGTAGGGCGCGATGAGGATGGTGGAATCATCCACGGTGCCCTCGGTGCAGTACTTCACCATCTGCTGGGCAATCTGATAACCGATCTCATAGGGGTTCTGGGCCACATCCGCGAACCAGATTTTGCCGTTCTCGGGATCCAGAATGGCCTCGTGAGCCTCGGGGTTGGCATCAAAACCAATCATGGTGGTGGGAGCGCCAGCAGCCTTGATGGCGGCCAGAGCGCCGATGCAAGCGGGATCGCCCACGGTGAAGATAACGGCCATGTCAGGATACTGGGTCAGCGCGTCGCTCATGAGGCTCTCAGCGGTGCCGGCATCGCCACGATAGTTGCCGATGTTGACCACGTTGAGGTTGTACTGCTCGGTGTACTGATCGATGACGCTGTACCAGCCAGCCTCACGATCGATGCAGGACTGGGGCTCGGGATAGGCGATGATGCCCACGGTGGCGCCATCGGTGAGGCCCAGCTCCTCCAGCTTGGCGATGGTGGCCTCGCCGCCAACTACGCCGCCCTGGAAGTTATCGGTGCCCACGAAGCACTTGATCACATCGGTCTCGCTGGAGGTGCAGTCGAAGGCGAACATGGGCACGCCCTCAGCGTCGGCAGCCTCGATGGCAGGGGTGCAGCCGGTGGGATCGTTGACGGACAGGGAGATGGCGTTGCAGCCCTCTACCACCAGGTTCTCAATGCGCTCGCTGGCGATGGCGCCGTTGAGGTCGGATTCCAGAACCACAGCCTCAAAGCCCATTTCCTCAGCAGCGGCATTGATGCCTTCCTCGATGGAGCAGTAGAAAGCATGCTCACGGGAACCCAGGATGAAGCCTAGCTTCAGGTCGGCAACGGCCGGCGCCGCTTCTTCAGCGGGAGCTTCCTCCGCGGGGGTTTCCTCGGCGGGGGCCTCAGAAGCGGGAGCCTCAGTAGCGGGGGTCTCCTCGGTGGCCGCAGGGGCCGCGCAGGCAACCATGCCCAGCATCATCACAGCTGCCAGCAAAATAGCCAACGTCTTTTTCATGTTCTGTTTTCCTCCTGAAAGATTGATTGTTTAATATTCAGCAAATCGCTGAAAATGGAGTCGTGTAAAAGTAGAACCTTTGTTTTTTCTTTTCGTTTTTTTATTTTTGTGATTGTCTGCTTGCGTTTATGATGTTATAATAGCATTGCAATTAGCGTGTGTCAAGGAATAGATTCATTTTTTATTCGATTTTGATCAACTTTTTTCCACTGACCGCCCTGATGAACGAATGCGATCAATTTGCATCGGAAAAGCATAGGCAGTTTATCATATCATCAAAGGAAGGGACGAACGTAATTATGTTGGACATCATCACAATCGGCGAGATCCTGGCGGAGGTGCTGACCGAAAAGGTTGACCAGGCCTTTACCTCGCCCGGAAAGCTTCTAGGGCCCTATCCCAGCGGCGCGCCTGCCATCTGCATCGACCAGGCCGCCCGCATGGGGGCCAAGGCTGCCATCATCGCCAAGGTAGGGCAAGACGATTTTGGCAAGTTGAACCTAACGCGCCTGGCTGGGGATGGCGTGGATATTTCCCACGTGATCCAAACCCCCGATAACACCACTGGCACTGCCTTTGTCACCTATTTCTCCGACGGGGAACGGAAGTACATCTTCCACTTCTCCAAGGCAGCCTGCGGGGAGCTTTGTCCAGCGGACGTGGATGAAGCCGCCATTAAAAACGCCCGGTATCTCCACATCATGGGCTGCTCCATCACTGGCAGCCCCACCATGGGGGAAGCCATCATGCAGGCGGTGCGCCTGGCCAAAAAGAACGGCGTTAAGGTCAGTTTTGACCCCAACATCCGGCCCGAGCTGCTCCATGGCAAAATCATGGACTACTATAAGGAAATTATCGACGCCAGCGACGTGCTGCTCACCGGTAAAAGCGAGCTGAAGCTCCTCTATGGAGATCCGGAGGCCGCCGTAAAGGACCTGCTGGCCCAGAAAGACCGGGTCCTGGCTGTGAAGGACGGTTCCCGGGGCACCAGCGTCTATACCCGGCAAGAAGGCTTCTCCATGGGGGTCTATCCGGCTACGGAGGTAGATCCCACCGGCGCAGGGGATTGCTTTGACGCCACCTTCCTGGCATTGCTGTGTGAGGGCGCGCCCCTGCGCAAAGCCGCCCGCTTTGCCAGCGCGGCCGGAGCCAAAGCCGTGGAAAAGCGGGGCCCCATGGAGGGCAACACATTCCGGGCAGAGGTGGAGGCCTTTGTGGATGCCGTTGCGGACGTTCCCGAAAAAGATTTAGGTAGCCCATATAAATCGTAAGCATTCGATCAAAAATAAAAGTACAAACATGCAGGAGGCAATATGGCAAAGGTATTTGGCGTCCAGTTGACCAAAGCGGAACTGCTGGCCCGGGTGGGCAGCATAGAATCCCTGGCAAACGTTAGGCGGGTGACCCTAGAGGATGGCCGGGGCCGGGGCATGCAGGCCTATGAAGTCCTCTGCGGCCGGCTGCGTTTTACCGTCTACATCGACAAATGTATGGATGTGGGGGAGCTGTATTTCGACGGTATGCCCATGTATTTCCTCTCACGGCCCGGCGTCATGGGGAACAACTACTGGTATGACGGCCCGAACTCCCCCCGCAGCATCATGGGGGGGATGATGTTCACCTGCGGCTTGGGCAATGTGGGTCCCCTGGAGGCCGTACCCGGGGGCAGCGTGCAGCCCCAGCACGGCTTTATCCGCACCACCCCCGCCCTGCAACACGGCGCCCGGGGCTACTGGGAGGGGGATGAATACTACATCGAGCTGTTCGGCGAAATGCGGGAGGCCACCCTCTTTGGAGAAAACATGGTGCTCCGCCGCCGGATCACCGCCCGTCTAGGGGACGACGCCCTGTGCATTCACGATCAAATCGAAAACGAAGGGCAGCAGCCCGCCCCCCTGATGCTCATGTATCACTGCAACGCCGGCTATCCCCTGCTGGATGCCAACAGCCGCCTGGTGATGGACGCGGTGTCCACCGCCTGCCGGGATGAAGTCACCCGCCAAGGTATGGCTGCGGAAAGCCCCCTGGTGTTCGGCGGGCCGGAAACCGGCTACGTGGAGCAGGTGTTCTATCACACCCTGCAGGCTCGGGAAGGCCGCTGCCAGGCTACCATGGTGAACCCGGATAAGGCCCTGGCCTTTACCGTGGATTTTGACAACAAGGAGCTTCCCTATCTGATACACTGGAAGTGCAAGGCCGCCGGGGATTATGTAACCGGCATCGAGCCCTCCAACTGCCACCCGGAGGGGGTGTCCAAGGAGCGGGAAAACGGCACCCTGCGGGTGGTGGCCCCCGGGGAAAAGCTGGAGACCGACCTGCGCTTCTCCCTGGCCGCTGGCCCGGACGCCCTGGCCTTCCTGGGCTGATCCCTTCCCCTTCCTTTCGCTTCTTCGCCGGAGGCCTCAGCTGGCCTCCGGCCTTTTTTATCCCCCCAGCGT
>ENA-OZGX01000459-OZGX01000459.1-human-gut-metagenome-genome-assembly--contig:-NODE-459-length-19197-cov-16.306917_pt1 | contig 19197 bp, 12 predicted proteins | sample MGYA00244040_ERZ653674 | MGnify/ENA primary metagenome ERZ653674 (study PRJEB26926, sample SAMN06165232) | human gut metagenome | biome: ENVO:00009003; feature: ENVO:2100002; material: ENVO:00002003... | reverse complement strand
CTTGCAAGCGTGGGCGAAAATTCGCCCACGGTGCAAGTTTGGCTGAGCGGCGCGTGGTTCCGTCTTCGAAAGAGAACTCGTCGTACTCCAAGACGCCACGAATGAGTGCGCGTTGGTGGGCAGCTCCACTCCGAATGAAATAACGTCGTGTCTAAGGACGTCACGCTCAATCTGTTCGTTAGACCGTCTCCGAAAGAGTTTTCGTCGTGTTCAAGCACGCTCCGAACAAGTGACGGCGGCATTTGGATGAGATGCGCGAAAATCCAAATAGTGACGGAAGGAGTGAGGGCAATATTTGGATGCAGAGCGCGAAAGCGCCCCTTCTTTCGGCGAGGCGCGTACTATTGCGTACGTAACGAGCCGAAAAAGGGGCGCTGACAAAGTTATGCGCCAAATAGTGCCCTCACTCCAATTCGAAGGCGCCGGTATAAAGCTGATAATACCTCCCCTGCTGCGCGATGAGTTGCTCGTGGTTGCCGCGTTCGATGATCTCGCCGTGTTCGAGGACGAGGATGACGTCGGCGTTGCGGACGGTGGAGAGGCGGTGGGCGATGATGAAGACCGTCCTGCCTTTCATGAGGCTGTCCATACCCTTTTCGATGAGCTTTTCGGTGCGGGTGTCGATGGATGAGGTCGCCTCGTCGAGGATGAGGACGGGGGGATCGGCAACGGCGGCGCGGGCGATGGAGAGGAGCTGTCTCTGCCCTTGCGAGAGGTTGGCGCCATCGCCGGAGATCATGGTGTCGTAGCCCTGCGGCAGGTGGCGGATGAAGTGATCCGCATTGGCGAGGCAGGCGGCGTTTTCCACTTCCTCATCGGTGGCGTCGAGGTTGCCGTAGCGGATGTTGTCGCGCACGGTGCCCGTGAAGAGGTGGGTGTCCTGCAACACCATGCCGAGGGAGCGACGAAGATCGGGTTTTTTGATCTTTTTGATGTTGATGTTGTCGTAGCGGATCTTGCCCTCTTCGATGTCGTAGAAGCGGTTGATGAGGTTGGTGATGGTGGTCTTGCCCGCGCCTGTGGAGCCGACGAGCGCGATCTTCTGCCCCGGTTTGGCAACGAGGCTGACGTCGCGGAGCACCGTCTTTTCCGGCACATAGGAGAAGGTGACGTCCTCAAACTCCACCTCGCCCGTCCATCTGACGTAGGTGGTAGTGTCGGTCGCCTTGTGGTAGTGCTTCCAAGCCCATTGACCGGTGCGGGTGTCGCTCTCGGTGACGGTGCCGTCCTCGGCGACATTGGCGTTGACGAGGGTGACGTAGCCTTCGTCCGTCTCGGGCTCCGCGTCGATGAGGGCGAAGATGCGTTCCGCGCCCGCGAGAGCCATGAGAATGCTGTTCATCTGCTGGGACATCTGCCCTATGGGCGCGCTGAATTGCCTGGAAAATTGCAGGAACGCGATGAGGCTGCCCAGCTCCATTATGCCGCCGATCCTGATGTCCGCGGCGATGAAGAGGGAGCCCACGATGGCGGTGATGGCGTAGTTGATATACCCGATGTTGCCCAGGATGGGCATGAGGACATTCGCGTAGGTGTGCGCTTTGCGGGAGGCGCCTCTGAGGGTGCCGTTGATGCTGTCGAACGCCGCCTTTTCCGCATCCTCGTGGCAGAACACTTTGACGACGCGCATGCCTTCGATGTGTTCCTCGACATAGCCGTCGAGCACGCCGATCGCTTTCTGCTGGCGTACGAAGTGTTTGCCCGATTTGCCGCCCACATACTTCACGATGAAGAACATGATGACCAGCATCACCACTATGAAAAGGGTGAGCAGCCAGTTGATGATCATCATCGCTATGAAAATGCCGAGCACCGTCAGCCCGTTGGAGATGAGATAGGGCACGCCGTTCGCCATGAGCTCGCGCAGGGTGTCCGTATCGTTGGTGTAGCAGCTCATGATGTCGCCGTTGGCGTGGGTGTCGAAGAAGCGGATGGGCAGCTTCTGCATCCTCTCGAACATCTGGTCGCGGATGGTGCGCTGGATCTGCGTGGTCATGTTGACGATGATCCAGTTGTAGGCGTAGTGCAGCAGCGCGCCGACAAGATACATCGAAGCCATCACGCCCACCATCACCGCAAAGTCCGCAACGGTGACATCCGCCGCACCGTTCGCGAGCGGGATGATATAGTCGTTGATGACCGTGGAGAGCATGAAGGTGCCGCCCACCGTCGCGCCCACGTTGAGGACGAGCGAGACGGCGGCGAGGATGACCCTGCCCTTATAAGGCTTGAAATAGGACAGGATGCGCAGGAAGGTCTCCATGGGATGCCCCGCGCTGTATTTCCCGCCGACCCTCTTTGCGATGTCGGCTTTCTTCTTGCCGCGGCTCATTTCACCACCTCCTCTCCCCCATCCGCGGGAGCGTCGCCGGACGCGCCGTCCTCCTCCGCGTAGATGGCAGCCGCCTCGTCCGAGCCGCGCTGCTGGGAATAATAGACGTCCTGATAGATCTTGTTGGAAGCGAGCAGCTCCTCGTGCGTGCCGATGGCGTCTATCCTGCCGTCATCCATGACGACGATCTTGTCCGCGTCCTGCACCGAGCCTATGCGCTGCGCGATGATGAACACCGTGGTGGAGCCGAACTCCTCCTTCAGCCCTTTGCGGATCGCCGCGTCGGTCGCGGTGTCCACGGCGGAGGTGGAGTCGTCCAGGATCATCACCTTGGGATGCTTCAGAAGCGCCCTCGCGATGCACAGCCTCTGCTTCTGTCCGCCCGAGACGTTGACGCCGCCCTGCCCCAGTTCCGTATCATAGCCGTCCGGGAAGGACATGACGAAATCGTGCGCCTGCGCTGCGCGTGCGGCGTGCTCGATCTGCTCGTCCGTGGCGTCGGGGTTGCCCCATTTCAGATTATCTTTTATCGTGCCGGAGAAAAGCACGTTCTTTTGCAGCACCATCGCGACCGCGTCACGGAGAGTGTCCAGCTTGTAGTCTCTCACGTCCACGCCGCCCACTTTGACGGAGCCGCTCCTGACGTCGTAAAGGCGGGGGATGAGCTGCACCAGCGTGCTCTTCGCCGAGCCCGTGCCGCCGATGACGCCCACCACTTCGCCGGGCTTCACGTGAAGATCCACGCCTTCGAGGTTGAGGACGTCGCCCGTCTTGGAATAAGAGAAATCGACGTTGTCGAAGTCCACGCTGCCGTCTGCGACTTCGAGCGCTTTGGGGCAGGGATTGTCCGCGATGTCGGGCACTTCGCGGAACACTTCCGCAATGCGCCCCGCGGACGCGCGGGAAAGCACCAGCATCACGAACACCATCGCCACCATACCGAGCGACATCAGGATCTGCATGATGTAGTTGAGGAACGCCGCAAATGAGCCGTAGTGCATGCTGCCCGCGATTATGTTGTTGCCGCCGAACCACACCACCGCGATGATGCACCCGAACGCGGCGATCTGCATGAGCGGCATAGCGATGACCAGCATCTTCTCGGCGGAGAATTGCAATTTCTGCACGAGGGAGCTTATCTTCATAAACTTCTCCGTCTCGTGATCCTCCCTGACGAAGGTCTTGACGGTGCGGATGGCGGTGAGGTTCTCCTGGGTGATCTCGTTCATATCGTCGTACTTTTTCAGCATCTTGGTAAAGCGCGGGAAGACGACGATTATGCCGATGATGAGACCGAGCACTATGACGGGCAGCGCGACTGCAAAGACCACCGCGAGGTCAGCATTGATGGAGATCGCCATGCCGAGCGCCAGCGCGAGCATGACGGGAGCGCGCACCAGCACCCTGATGACCATCATATAGGACATCTGCACGTTGGTGATGTCCGTGGTGAGACGGGTGACGAGACCCGCGGTGTTGAAACGGTCGAGGTTGGCAAAGCTGAAGTCCTGGACTTTGTAGTAGATCTTCTGCCTGACGTTGGCGCCGAAACCCGTCGCGGCGTAGGCGGCATATCTGCCTGAAAGCACGCCGAACAGCAGCGACATCAGCGCCATCACCACCATCATCGCGCCGCAAATGACGATGAATTCCACACTCGAATCCACCGTGAAGACCTCGGTGTCCGAGGCGCCGAGCTGCAGATGGAAGGTGTATTCGCTGAGCCCCTCGGCAAGTCCGACGTCGATGATCTGGGACATGATGATGGGGATGAGCACCTCCAGCACCACCTCGAACACGACGAAGACGGAGGTCAGCACGGACGCGAGTTTATACTCGCCCACGCACCCCGCAAGCAAGCCGAGGACGCCCTTCTCTTTGGAAGTTTTTGTCTTTGACATATCTCTCTCCGAAAGCACACAAGGGGCGAAAGCCCGACAAGTGTCGCATTCAATAATAAGATTATATGTTAACGTAAAATTAAAGTCAACAACCTTACCCGCATATATCATCTTGAATTTTCTCTCCCCTCACGCGCGCTTATCCCCCTCGCCCGCTCTGCTCTTCCCCCGCTCCCGCCCTGTGCCGGACAGGCATGCCAGACCGGAATAATACGGATCGGGTCCGGCATCGCCCGTCCTTTTCGGCGGTGGCAGGGCGACAAAGGCGACGCCGCATTATCGGCACTTTATATCGTGTTTTTTCATGATAAACTCCGTTTTGCGACGAAACCTGCAAAGCCCCGCCCACGTTGCGGTGCGGCGCGGAAAGAATTTTTCCGCAATGTGGCGCGAACGCTTGCTTTTTTAGCGAAAAAAGCATACAAATATCCCTCGGTATGAGCGTACTCGTCGGCAAACATCACTCCGCGTCTCCGCGGATGAACATCTTTCTCGGGCTTTTGAAAAGCCATGTCGTCCTCATCGTGGCGCTTGCCGCCGCGGCGGTGACGTGTTTCTTCGTGACCCCGGACGCCGCCTACGCCGACTATTTCGACCTCGACACCCTCTCCTGTCTCTTCTGCACCCTCGCCGTGGTCAGCGCTCTCAAAGAGCGCAGGTTCTTCGAATGGCTGGCGGGCAAGATCGTCACCGCGTTCGGCAACATGCGCCGCGTCGCTTTTGCGCTCGTCTTCGTCACCTATTTCGGGTCCATGATCATGGCAAACGACATGGCGCTCGTCACCTTCCTCCCCCTCGGGTTCTATGTGCTCTCCTCCTGCGGCAAAAAGGAGTACACCGCCTTCGTCTTCGTCATGCAGAACGTGGCGGCGAACCTCGGCGGCATGCTCACCCCCTTCGGCAACCCCCAGAACCTCTATCTCTATTCCTACTACTCCATCGCGGCGGGAGAATTCTTCAAGATCATGGCGCTACCCTTCGCGGTCGCGTTCCTGCTCATCGCCGTCACCTGCCTCTTCGTCAAACCCGTGCACGTCGAGCTCGAGACCCCGGAGACCGCCGCGCCGCCCGCGTGGAGGATGATCGTCTACTTCGTCCTCTTCGCGCTCTCCGTGCTCATCGTGTTCCGCGTCTTCCCCTTCTATGTCGGGCTCGTCGTCGTCACCGTCGCCCTCCTCATCCTCGAGCCAAAAGCATTCCTGCACGTGGACTACGCGCTGCTCCTCACCTTCTGCGCCTTCTTCGTGTTCTCGGGCAACCTCGCGCGCATCCCCGCCGTCGAGCAGACCCTCGGCTCGCTCGTCGCGCTATCCCCCCTCCTCGTCGGCACCGCGTCCTGCCAGGTCATCAGCAACGTCCCCTCCGCCGTCCTGCTCTCCCGCTTCACCACGGACTACCGACACCTCCTCGTCGCGGTCAACATCGGCGGGCTCGGCACCCCCGTCTCATCGCTCGCAAGCCTCATCACCCTCGGCGAATACCGCAAACGCGAGCCCGGCAAAACGGGCAGATACCTCGCCCTCTTCTCCCTCGTCAATTTCCTCTTCCTCGCCGTACTCATCGGCGCGAGCTACCTCAACGACCTCATCCTGTGACCGCACTCGCGGAGTGACCGCTCATGCGCAGCCTCCCCCGCAACGACGAGAGGATACCTTTCTTGCGGCAGCCGTTCGCCGCATGACGCGCCGCACATCCCTCTTTTCACCGCCTGCGCCGCTGAATGCTCCTTCGCATGACGACGCGACATCCCGTGCCCTCGCCGCTCCTCTCCCCCGTATCCCGCGCCGCGCACAGATGTTTTCAAAAATCCCCGCCACTTGCCGCAATTCCGTTGACAAAGCCCCCGCAAAAACATATAATCATATAGCATTCTCCGCAAGGAGACCGAAATGCTGCTATGGCTCAGTAGGTAGAGCACATCCTTGGTAAGGATGAGGTCACCGGTTCAAATCCGGTTAGCAGCTCCAGAAAACCCGCTCGGAACCGAGCGGGTTTTGTGTTGTCGCACGAACCGGATTTTCACCTTTCGCTGACGCGCTCTTGCGCCCTGCGTGAACTCCGCACGCAGAACAGACGGCGCAAGATGCGCTATTCCGTCGCTTCGCTCCTTACAAATCCGGTTAGCAGCTCCAGAAAACCCGCTCGGGATAGAGCGGGTTTTGTGTTGTCGCACAAACCGGATTTTCACCTTTCGCTAACGCGATTTTGCACCCTGCGTGAACTCTGCACGCAGATCAGATGGCGCAAAATACGCTATTCCGTCGCTTCGCTCCTTACAAATCCGGTTAGCAGCTCCACACAGCCGCAAGGCATCATTAGCAACACCCCGCAGAAATCTGTGGGGTGTTTGCGTATGTGCCTGCGGCTGTGTCTACGCGTCGCAAACTACGGACGTTCGCCCCGCTCCTCGTTCCTCTCCGTTGCGCCGGAACTATCGCGTTGCTCTCTGATTTTTGCTCCGCGGGGTGGGCGGCTCACGCCGCCTGTATGCGCTCACGGGTCTCGGTCACGTACGCCAAGTACGCTCCCTCATCCTCGCACTTAAAATGACGCACACGGGGTCCCCGTAAAGTACCGGAGCAAGCTTTGCGCGCGAGGACACTTTATGGAGTTTCATCGCATCCCCTCATTGCGTTTGGACAATTAATTGCGAACGCATCATACCCCCCCCCCTCCCCCGTAGACTGCGCATAACGGAAACCCGAGCCATGGAACTGCAAGCGGCGAAGAATGTTTCCCCCGCTGTCGCAGGCGGAAAAAAGAAAGGACACCCCTCGACGGGAAAGCCGAGGGATGCGGTGCTTGACGGAGGGATGAGGTGCGAGATGAAGGTCAGGACATGGCGGGAGAGTCAGCGGGTGGCGGGAGGCGGAAGCTCGCGCGCGTGCCCTTCGACGGTCTTTTTGTAGACGCCGATGACGTTGCCGAAGTCGTAGAGGGGGTAATTACAATAGCCTGCGTACTTCGCTTCCCCGTGCCAGCCTCTCTCAGCGCGGTGGTAGATCGCGGCGCAGGAAAGGATGCCGTCGTGCACTTTTTCCGGCTTGTTCTTTTTGCCGAAGACCCAGCCGTTGGACATATAGAACCTGTTCCACCGCGTCTTTTCGAGCATCGCCATATGGTTGACGGAGAGGAGGTCCTCGACGCTGAAATCGTCGCCGATGTCCTCGGACATCCGCTCGTAGACGGAGGAATAGAGCTTGACGGAGAGGTTGGACTCCTTCTCGTAGGGCGAGACTTCCATCCACTTGCGCCACTTGCCCCTGTCGTTGAACTCGATGCCGCGGACGGACCTTTGTATGGCGGAGACGACGAGCGTTTTTGCCTGTTCGAGCGCGGCGGGATCCAGCCCGTGGATGGTCTCGATGATGCCCCAGGTCTCCCGCGCGGAGAGTTTTTCCGCCGCGGTGCCGTCCTCGTCATAGGCGTTGTAGGTGCTGTAAATGAACTTGAAATTGGCGGCGTCGCCCTTGTCGATGACCCTGTCGTAGGCGTAGATCGACTTGCTGTCGCCGAAGCGGCAGACGAAGAGATTTTTGTCCTTTGCGGCGAATATCTTCTCATCCTCCGCCGTCCAATCCAGCCGCGCGGTGTTCTTGGAGTTGCGGATGTGGACATAGATGACCTGCATCAGTCTCTCGCCGCCGTCTCCCGCCGCGATCTCGTGACGGACGTCTGCGATGAGCGCGTTCGCCATATTGATGTTAATCTCGTCGCTGCCCATGCAGATGACAAAAGCTCTCATCCTGCGTTCTCTGCTGCTCTTTCCGCCCGCTATGTGCGAGTCCAGAAGGTGCGCGAGACGGATATCCCCGCAGGAACGGGTGTGGAAGAACACGACGGGGAAGCCCGTCTCTCTGTTGACTTTGCCCGCGTCCGATGCGGGATCTTCCTGCGCGCAGGAGACATAGATCGCCCTGTGCACGACGCTCTCCTCCGCGAGACGGTCGAGCTCCGGAGTGACCGCGTTCTCTCCCTCGTCGCCGTCACAGCAGCAGAAGAGGGGGTGCTCATAGGCAAAGAGCCCGCCGATGTCGTCCGCCGCCTTGTCGTAGACGTCCGCAACGAACTGCGTCGGGATGCCGTCCGCGGAAACGAAAGCCGTCTGGGTGAAGAGCATCTTCATCGCCTCCTGCCCCGTCTTGCCGAAGCCGAGCACGCACGCCCTGTAATCGCCCATACTGCCGTCCGCCGAGGTCGTGTCCGCGTCGCGCTCGTAGAGACTGCCCTTCCATCCCCTGCCCGCGCCCAGCCTGTCGAACATCTCCTTGCGTTTCTCCGCAAGGTCCACCGCCGTGGCGTAAGCCTCGTTGAAGACGTGCATCTGGATGCAGTTTTTGACCGTGTCCGCCGCGCCGCCTATCTCAGGGTGCGCTCGGATGACCTCGTCCAGCCTGCGGGAATAGGACTCGTAGTTGATCTTGGTGTCGGTGAGGACGTGATAGTCCACGATCCACTCCGGCACGGGCGCCCCTATCCTGCCCCTCGAATACCTTGCGCAGGTGATGTCGAGGAGCGCCGCTATGTCGTCGAACATGACGTTGCCGTTGACGGGCTCCGCGCCCGTGGTGTCTTCGTTGATGCCGAGGGCGACGATGTGCAGCCTCGGGAAGATGTGACGGGATGTGTCGTCAAGGACGTTGTTGCGGAAGAAGTGCAGCCGCTTTGCAAAGGGCACCTCGCCGCTCCCGACATGCGCATCGTCGGAGGGAGAACGCCTCTTCCTGCGCCTGTACCACGAAATGTAGAAATAGCCCTGCCTCATGAGCTCACGGCAAAGTTCGTCCTTATGGTCGAAAGGGATGAGCCCGCTGCCCGCAAAGACGATGATGCACTTCCTGCTCGGGCGGATGACGTTCTCACACTGCTCTGCGGAGAGCTTCTCGTCGCGGGCGGGAAGAGGCTCCCTCTTCCTCCTCTCGTATTCGCGGACTATGCTGCGCGCAAGGGTGAGAGAATCCTCCGTGACGGAGGTGAAGACGTACATGTCGCATCTGCCCGCAAGACGGTCTGCAAGGGTCGCGGCGAACGCCACGCGGCTGTATATCTCGTAGTTGACGCGGGTGGTGACGACGCTGACGGCGACCAGCCCCGCATAGAGCGCCGCGCCGTAATAGAGCGCGGAGAGGATGTCCCCTCCCGCGATGTAGTCGGCGCCCAGCCCGTCAAAGAAGAACGCCGCGATGGACTGATAAAACGCGGTGAGGAACCTGCCCGCCGCGTCCGCGCCGCTCTCCACCGCTCCGCTCACCGCCGCGAAGGAAGCCGCAAGACGGATGCAGACCCCCACCGCAAAAGCCGCGAAAGCGGTGCCGATCTCGGGCAGCCACCTCCAATGGGGCTTCCTGCGCTTGACGGCGAAGTATGCCGCCATGGTACCGATATAACACGCCGCGACAACGACGATGCCCACTATGCAAGCCAATGCGATGTTCCCGTCTTTCATGGTCCTCTACCGTGCCTCCGTGACGGCGCTTCGTCTCACACGAACGCGCGCGTCTTTCAAAATCGAAATAATTTTAACACGCGCGCGCCCTCCCGTCAATATGCGGGGCTTTAGGGCACGGAGCGGAGGCGCCGCTGCGCGCGGGAACAAAGAAACGGGAGGGGCTCTCTCCCCTCCCGTCGCCACCGCCGCGAAATGTGCGTGTGTGCGTATTACGCCGTTTATGTCTGCTGTTTGTGCATATGAAATCCATATTTTGTCATTTGCGTTCGCGGAGCGCTCCCGCCGCCACAACGGACGCCGCGTGGCGGGAGAGGGCTTCGCCGCTCAGCCGAGGGCGCGAAAATAGACCACTCTGTCCCCGGGAGACAGCGGGAGCGAGAGCGCCGGGTTCTGCGCCATGATGTCGTCGGGCGTTGCGGTCAGCGCCTTGCAGACGTCCCACATCTCGTCCCCTTCCGCCACGATGTAGAGGGAGAGCGCGGAGTCGTTGCGCTCCTTTTCCTCCCCCACTTCGACGGAGGAGACGAACTCCGCCTCGCAGCACCTTTCCGAGCGCAGCAGCACCCCGACGTCCGCCTCGACGTCCAGCTCTCCCCGCCTTGCTTTCGCGCGGATGTTCTCCACAAAGCAGGACGCCGAGACCCCCGCGCCGAAGTCGCCGTCTATCTCGACGGAATAGGGCACCTCCGCCCGCACGGACTCGATGCCGTCCGCGCCGCGGTAGACGATGTCGGCAACGAGCACTCCTTCCACCAGCGCGCCGTCGTCCGTCACTTCCGCCTTTGCCGCAAGACAGCGGGAGAAAGGCACCGCGATGACGCTCTCCGCCGCCGCTCTGCCCTCGAGCGAAGCCGTGCCCGAGACCGCCTCGGAGGAATAGGTCATCCCGCCGCAATAGGTATACTTCCTCGTCTCGCGCACGAGGTCCACCTCGTTGGTGAGCATGAACATGTCCGCAATGACGTCCCTCTCGACAAGCCTCACCGCCTGCACTTTCAGGGCGACCTCCCCTTCAAAGCGGATGACCTCCGCGCCCGGCACGCCCGCAAGCACTATTCGGGTGCTCCCGAGAGCCGCTCCCGCGCACACGGCGTCCCCTGCCTGCACGCCTTCCGCGGACACTTCCTCTTTGAACGGTATGAGCATCTCGCGGCTCGCGATCTCGCCGTCCGAGAGAAAGGTGACCGCCGCTCTCACCCGTCCTTCCACCGTCACGACGCCGTCGCCCGCCGTCGCGGACACCGCGGTCGCACGGGCGTCTGCGAGGAGCACGCTGTCTATCTCGCCCGCTTCCGCCTCCTCCGAAACGCTCACGGTCGCCGTCTTTGCCGCGGCGAGCACGGGCAAAAGGACGCTCTCCGTCGTCTTATAACAATTTTCCGCGTCGGTGAGGCACTCCTCCTCGGTGCGGTGCATCGCCTCCGTGCGCACGGAGATGAGCGCGGTGAGCACCACCTTGTCCCCCGTGCGGACGTCCGCCTCCGTCACGGAGACTTCCGCCGTCACGCTGTCCTCGGGCGAAAATCCGCCCTCGGCGCGCAGATTGAAATCCGCATTGTAATCCGCGCCTCGCGGTTTGCCGTCGCGGTCCTGCCAGACCAGGCGGAAATTCACCCTGCCGTTCACGACGGCGAAGCCTTCCCCCGCCTCGACGGAAAGCGCTCTGCCGTCCACCGCGAGCGAGAGCACGCGGGCGACGTCGCCCGCGTCCAGCCCGGACGGAGAGAACTCCACCACCCTCTCTGCGGGCGGAGCTCCGATGATGCTGCATGCGTTGAGTTTGTCGTATTTGAACATATTCGCCTCCGATCACAGAAATCATATGCGCCCCTTCCCTCGGTTATTCCGCAGTCCTCACCGCCCGCCGCGTCGGGCAGCGAAAAGCGGTGTTGACATCCGCCGCCTTTTTGCCTATGATGAGCTCGCATTCAATGCCAGACCGGAATAATACGAACCGGGTTCAGCGCCGCCGATTTCCGCCTGAACCGCGTCACTCGCCTTGCCAATACGGGTGGGTATTAGCTGCGGCGACTTCCTTGCTCAGCCAAAAATCGGCGGGCGCGGAACTGCTCGCACCTCAGAGCAAGAGATTTTCGGATGATTTTGCTCTGGCGGAACGCAGGCAATAGTATACATATTGTCAAGTTTCGGCTGTGCAAAAGCGCCGAAAAGAATTGCTCCGAGGCTGGTTCGTATTATTCCTGTCTGGCATCGGACGGGCGCCGTCCGAACAAGATAATAAAAAATAAGGAGAAAAAATATGCTGGGTGATTTCACTTATTGCAATCCCACCAAACTCTATTTCGGAAAGAACGCATTGGACGGGCTCAAGGGCGAGCTCGCAAAATACGGCAAAAACGTGATGCTGGTCTACGGCGGCGGATCCATCAAGCGCAACGGTATCTACGACAAGGTGACCGCCATCCTCCGCGAGTGCGGCAAGGACGTCACCGAGGACGCGGGCGTCATGCCCAACCCCACCGTGGAGAAGCTGAACGAGGGATGCGAACGCGCGCGTGCGTGCAAGGCGGATCTCATTCTTGCCGTGGGTGGCGGATCGGTGTGCGACTACGCGAAGGCGGTGTCCGTCTCGGCGTATTGCGGAGAGGACCCCTGGCAGAAGTATTTCATCCGTTTCGAGGAGCCGACCTGCAAGCTCATCCCCGTGGGGTGCGTGCTGACCATGGTGGGCACGGGCAGCGAGATGAACGGCGGCTCCGTCATCACCAACCACGCGGAAAAGCTCAAGATCGGGCACGTATTCGGCGAGGAAGTGTTCCCCAAATTCTCGGTGCTCGACCCCGAGTTCACCTATACGCTCCCCGAATATCAGATGAAGGCGGGCTTTTATGACATCATGTCCCACATCCTGGAGCAGTATTTCTCGGGCGAGGACGACAACACGTCGGACTACATCGCGGAAGGGCTGCTGCGCTCCCTCATCCACAGCTCCCGCATCGCGGTCAAGGACCCCAAAAACTACGAGGCGCGCAGCAACATCATGTGGACGGCGACATGGGCGCTCAACACCCTCATCGCAAAGGGCAAAGCCACGGACTGGGAAGTGCATATGCTGGGTCAGGCAGTCGGCGCATACACCGATGCCACTCACGGCATGACGCTCGCCGCGGTCTCCATGCCGTATTACCGCCTCATCATGCCGTACGGTGTGGACAAATTCGCCCGCTATGCGGTGAACGTCTGGGGCGTGGACGCCGCGGGCAAGAGCAAGGAACAGGTCGCTTCGGAAGGTCTTAATGAGATGGAGAAGTGGATGCGCGAGATAGGGCTCGTCATGAACATCTCCGAGCTCGGTGTCACCCCCGACATGCTGGACGGCTTGGTGAAGGCGACCTTCATCCACGAGAGCGGCTACAAGGTGCTGACCCCCGCGGAAGTGAGGAGCATCTTCGAGCAGAGCATGTAAACACACGACATGTGCCTGCGCATGCAAATTGTACCTCCTAAGCAAAAGCCCCGCAGAAATGCGGGGCTTTTGCTTAGGAGTTGCGGAGTGGTTATCTTGGCGGCGTAAGACCCGCCGTACAAGGTTTTGAAAACGAACGCCGCGCCGTGAATTTAAAGATATGAAAGCCGCGCCGGCTTTTGCGGCAGGAACAAGCCTGTCAGCGCGTTTTGTCCGGCACGCACTCGCGCGCATACGGCGGGGCTGCGAGCAGCGCGCTGCGGCGCAGATAAAGCACGGCGAGCGAGACCCCTGCGGAAAGCGCGGAGGAGAGCACGAACGCCCACCACAGTCCTTCGCCTGCCATTGCGAGCGGAAGCAAAAATGCAAGTGGAAGGAACAGGAGAGGCTGCGCCGCATAGCACAGCAGGGAGGGGAGCTTTGCCCCCACCGATTGCATGAGCGCGCCTGCGAGCATGCCGACGGGCAGGAAGGGGAGGGAGAGCGCGAGCAGCCGCAGCCCCTTCCCTCCGTAACGCAGGATGCCGCCGTCTGTGGTGAAGACGCGCATGAGCGCGTCCGCGCCGCCGCCTGCTACTAACATGAGAGCAGCAGCGCACCCCGCCGCGAGGAGAGCGGTGAAGCGCACCGAGGTGCGGAGGCGGTCGCCTTTCCCTGCGCCGTAGTTGAACCCGGCGACGGGGGAGAGGGCTTGCGCAAGTGCCGTAAAGGGCGCGACGGCGAAGGTGATAAGACGGGACACATAGCCGTATGCCGTGACGGCGGTCTCGCCGTCGTAAATGCTCAAACGGTTGTTTATGATGAGAGAAATGAGAGATAAACTGCCGATCTGTACGAGTGACGGCACTCCTATGCCGACTATGGCGCGCACGGCGGAGAGGCTTGGGCGCGCACTTTTCAGCTCCATAGAGGAGAAGCGCGCGAACCACAGGACGCTCATCGAGAAGCTGATGAACTGCGCCGCCACCGTGGACGCGGCAGAGCCCGCGACGCCCAGCCCTGCGCCCAAGATCAACCCCGCGTCGAGCGCTACGTTGACGGAGATGGGAATGACCCAGATGAGCAGGGAATAGAGGCTGCCGCCTTCCGCGCGGATGATCGAGGAGAAACCCGTCGAAAAGACGTTGCCCGCGAGGATGATGATGAAATAGGTCTTTGCGTGTTCGTATAGTTCCCCCGTGGCGCCCATCGCGGAGAGCAGGCGGGGCATGGCGGCAAAGCCTATTGCGGTGATGAGCACTGCCGTGACGTAGAACGCCGCCATCGCGCTGAGTGTGACCGTTGCGGCACGCCTTTTGTCTCTGCTGCCAAGCGCGCGGGAGACGATGGACGCCGCGCCGCCGCCTATGGTGGTCGCGATCGCGCTTTGCAGGATGACAAAGGGGTAGACGGCGGAGACGCCGCCCATTGCCGCGTCGCCCACGCCGCGCCCTACGAAGAGGGCGTCCGTGAGGGAATAGACGGAGTTGAACACCAGCCCCGCAAGCGCGGTGAGCGCGAAACTCAGCACCTGCTTCCGGACGCTGCCTGAGACGAGGCGCTCCGATTTTGCCGCCGCGTCTTTCATTTTTTCAGCGCTTTGAAACCCGCTCGGTAGACGAGGGCGGAGCTCAGCACGTTGCGCCACCACCCGAACATCACGGGAGTGTAGCGGTAGTGTTTCTCCACCTCTTGCAGCAAGCCCATATACGCCATCATCACGCCCCAGCGGATCTCTTCGCCGCGGGAGAGAGTGACGGGCAGGTCTGCGCACTCGTTGTACGCCTTCGCGCTCAATGTTTTTTTGCGGAAAGGTTTGAAAAATTCCAGGCACACGAAGTCCGCGACGGGGTCTCCCCAAAAGCTGCGTTCGGGGTCTATCCACCAGAATTTTTTGCCCTGCGCGGTCTCCTGCACGATGATGTTGGGCGTCCAGATGTCGTAGTTGACCATGCGGCACTCCGCCTCGTTCAGCGTGTCGGCATAGCGGTCGATGAGGCGGAGGAGTTTTTCGCCCCTGCGGGAGCGCACGCCCTTCTTTTCCGCGTCGCGGAGGAGGTCCTCCGTCATGGCGCGGACGGCATCGTGCCAGGTGGGGTGCAAGCCGCGCTGTACATAGCCGAAGCCTTCGCCCTTCACCTTGTGCATGGACGCAGCCATACGCGCGAGTTGTTCGGTGAGCGCCTGCGCTTCTTCCTCCTTTTCGCCGCCCGGGTGCCTTCCATCGATCATGCTCATCACAAACCAATCGGCGGGGAGCAGCTCCCGCGAGAAGTCGGCATAAAAGACCTCCGGCACGGGGATGTCGGTGCGCTCGCGCATGAGGGAGTACCAATGCACTTCGGAGCGCATCATGTCCTTTTCGTAGAGTTGGACGTCGGCGTCCGCCGAGGGCGCTACTTTGAGGGCGTAAGTTTTGCCGCTCTCCGTCGTGACGGCGAGCACGGTGTTGAACTCGCCCGCGCCGAGCGGCTCGACGGCTTTCGCGTCGCCCAGCCCCGCCTTTTTCATCATCTCGGACGCGAGTGCGAAAGTGACTTCCGTTTTGCTTCTGCTTTTCATGGTTCCCCCCTTTCATGTGCCCGGTCGGACGGTCTCCGCCGCCCGCTTTTCAGACATCCTGTCGGATGACTTCCGCCGTCCGGCACAAGGAAAGTTTAGAATAACGAGCGGAGTAATAATATCAAAAATACGATAAAATCGTCAAAAATACGACATTTTGCAAAGGGCGCGCTATAATAAGACGGGAGGAAAATATGGACAGATTGCCTTATGAGATAGAGGTCGCGCCCGCGGGCGGGGATCCCGTCTTTGCGCAGCGAGAGGCGGGGGTGGCGCACACGCCGTACGAGACGGAAAAGGTGTTTTACTCCTGCATCAGGGCGGGGGACGCAGAGGGTGTGAGAAGGTTTTTCGACGATTATCTTTCGCAAGGGATAGTCGTCGGCAGCATGTCCGCGGATCCGCTCACGCAGATGAAATATTTTGCCGTGTGCTGCATCACGCTCGCCTGCCGCTATGCCATCGCGGGCGGGTTGGATGAGAAGGAAGCGTTCAATTTCAGCGACGAGTGCATACGGCGGGTGGACGGCATGAAAAAGGGGGAGGAGATCATGTCCTTCCTCATGCGCCGCGCCTGCGAACTTGCGGAGCGTGTAGGGGAGAAGGGCGCGGCGGCGGATGTCCCTCCGCCCGTGAGGAAGTGTCTCAACCACATCAGCCGCAATCTGCACGGGAGGATCACGCTGTCCGAGCTTGCGGAGCATTGCGGCCTCTCGCGGGGTCACCTCTCGCGCTTGTTCCGCGGGAGCGTGGGGTGCAGCGTGTCGCGCTATGTCATAAGGCGGAAGCTCGAGGCGGCAAAGGCGATGCTCGCGGGCGCGTATACCGTGGGAGAGGTCGCATATCTGCTCGGCTTTTCCTCGGAGAGCCATTTCATCAAGCGCTTTCGGGAGGAATTCGGCATGACGCCTGCCCGTTGGCGGCGTGACGCGGAACTGTGAGCCCGGGCATCCCGCCGCGCGGAGAGGGCGGAGCGGCAAAAGGAATTTGTCCTCGTCTTGCTTGCCCTCGGGGCGCGGTTTGGTGTTATAATAGGGCTCGGAGGCGGATATGAGAAGAAAGGACAGAGAGATGTCCCGCGAGTTCGCGCTCGCGGTCATGGACAAATGCGAGTGGACGGTGGTGTCCTTCGTGACGCCGGAGGGCGAGCCCTATGCCGTGCCCGTCAGCGCGGTGAGAGATGGCGACACGCTCTTTTTCCACACCGCGAAAGAGGGCAGGAAGATAGACTGCATAGCTCATTCTCCCGCCGTGCACGTCGTGTGCGTCGGAGACGTGGAGAGGGCGAAGGACAAGTTCACCACGGGGTATGAGTGCGCGATGGCGGACGGGGTGTGCCGCGAGGTCACGGACGATGCGGAGAAGCTGCACGCGCTGCGCCTCATCGCGGAGAAATACACCCCGGAGCACCTGCCGGCGTTTGAAAGCGAAGTGGCGGCAAGCCTCGCCCGCACGGGCGTGTACGCCATCGACCTTACGGGCATCACGGGCAAGGCGAAGCAACTGAAAAAGTGACGGGACATGAGTGCGAAGCGTTTCCGCGGCGCGCGCGACAAACGACAAAACGTAGAGTTTATGCGCGAAAAATGAGTGATAAACTCGGAGATATGCAATGAAAAGCGACGGAAAGAAGGAACTTGAATTTTTGGTGCGCATCGTCCGTGAGGCGTGGCGCGCCTGCTCCGGAACGGAGCTCAACACCCGCGACAAGGGCGCGTTCGACCTCGTCACGGACATGGACTTTGCAATGGAAAGGTTCATCGACGGAGCCATAAGGGAGAGCTTCCCCGGCGACGTCGTGGTGGGGGAGGAGCTCAACCCATTGAAGCAGCTGCCCGCGGGCAGAGCGTGGACGGTGGATCCCATCGACGGCACCGTGAACATGGCGCACGGGCTGCCTCTTTTCGGGGTGCAATGCTCGTTCGCGGTGGACGGAGTGCCGAGGGCGGCAGTCATCTATCTCCCGCGTTTTGACGAGGTCTACACCGCCGTGCGCGGCGGGGGCGCGAAGCTGAACGGCAGGCGCATCTCCGTCTCGGGAAGGGAAGCCCGCGACGCCGTGGTGAGCGTCGGGGACTACTCGCACAAGACGGCGGCGCACGCTTCGGGACAGATCGCGCGCGTCGGATATATCTTCGACCGCGTGTCCAAACTCCGCCATTTCGGGGCGGCGAGCGTGGACTTTGCGTGGTTCGCGAGCGGCAGGACGGACGCTTTCATGATGTACACGCGCAACCTTTGGGACATCGTGCCCGGCTGGCTCATTTCCGAAGAGGCGGGCGGCGTCGTGCTTTCGGTGAACGGGGGAGACTACGCCCTCGGGACGGACGGCATCGTCGTGTGCGCGTCCGAGAGCATCGCGGCGCTCTTCGAAGAGGCGGCTGCCGCGGCAAAGGAGTGACTATGACGGAAAAGATGAGGGAGAAACTCGACGACATCGCAAAACGCCTGGGGCACACCCCCGTCATTCCCCTCGGGGACGGCGTCTTCGGCAAGGACGAGGGCAAGAATCCCGCGGGCTCCATAAAAGACAGGGCGGCGTTCTACATCATCCGCGACGCGCTCGAGAGCGGCGCTCTCCGCGATGGCGCGCCCGTGGTGGAAGCCACCAGCGGCAACACCGGCATCGGGCTTGCCTACATCGGCGGGCTGTTGGGCATCAAGGTCATCCTCACCATGCCCGAGAGCATGAGTGAGGAGAGGCGGAAGATGCTCGCGGACTACGGCGCGGAACTCGTGCTCACCCTCGCCGCTGAAGGTATGGGCGGCGCTGTTGCAGAGGCAAAACGCATCGTGAAGGACAGGGGAGGCTTTTTTGCGGATCAGTTCGGCAATCCCTCTTCCGTCACCGCGCACTTCGAGACCACCGCGCCGGAGATATTCTCCGCATTGCCCTCCGCGAGAGCCATCGTCGCGGGCGTAGGCAGCGGCGGCACCGCGATGGGCATAAAGAAGTATATCGCCGAGCACGGCTTGGACTGCAAAGTCTTCGCGCTCGAACCCGCGGAAAGTCCCCTCATGAGCGAAGGCTATGCCGCGCCGCATCTCATCCAGGGCATAGGGGCGAACTTCATCCCCGCGCTGGTGGATGTCTCCGCCTTTGACGGCATCCTCACCGTGAGGGGAGAGGACGCGGTGAAAGAGGTCGGCACACTCTTCCGCACCCACGGCATCAAGTGCGGCATCTCCTCCGCGGCGGCGGTGCTCGGCGCCCGCGCGCTGCGCGCCGCGACGGACGGCGACATCCTCGCCATCCTCCCCGACCGTTCCGACCGCTATCCCGCCGCACTCTACCGCTGACACCGCAACAAAGACTTTAACAAACAAAAACGCGGGATAAACCCGCGTTTTTGTTATTGCATTTTGGATGAACGAGTGTCTCGGGGCGGTCACGCCATCAAGTCGTTCGTCGTGTTCAATACACTCTAATAAGCCATTCGTCGTGCTCAAGGACGCTTCGAATAGGCTTTTCGTCTTGGGGTGAGTTAGAATTCCCCCTCCTTCCCTTCGGGCTTTCCTCCCCCGTGTCCGATTAGAGTGCAGTCCT
>ENA-OZGX01000448-OZGX01000448.1-human-gut-metagenome-genome-assembly--contig:-NODE-448-length-19501-cov-5.420446_pt1 | contig 19501 bp, 17 predicted proteins | sample MGYA00244040_ERZ653674 | MGnify/ENA primary metagenome ERZ653674 (study PRJEB26926, sample SAMN06165232) | human gut metagenome | biome: ENVO:00009003; feature: ENVO:2100002; material: ENVO:00002003... | reverse complement strand
GGGCTCGGAGATGTGTATAAGAGACAGATATGACCGTATGCTAAAAAAGTGCTTTGCTGCCTGGTCGGATAGAGGCCGTTTATGCGTTGGCGGATGTAGCCCCTCCCAGGTGATGCCGGACAACCATCCCGCTTTAATTGTTGCCAGAAACATGGGGAGAAACTTCTAAAATTAGGGATCCATATGGGCGTACCCACATTTTTAAATTATAAAGGAGGAATTCAACATGAAGAAACCCAGGATCATCTTATGCCTTATGTTGGTGCTCATGCTCATATTCACTGGCTGTGCATCAACACAACCGTCCAGCGAAGAATCTGCGGGTACCGTAGAAACTGCCGACGGTAGAAAGATCAAGGATACGGTTATCGTTGCAATAAACCGTGATCCCCAGTCCTTGGATCCTGCCGGCAGCCTGGTAGGTGTGGATAGCCGTATCCGCTATTGCCTCTATGATACGTTGCTTGCCTTCAATGAGGATATGACGGTAAAGCCCTGGCTGGCCGAAAGCTATGAGTATGTAGATGATACCACCATTCGCTTTAAACTACGCGAAGGCGTAAAGTTCCACAATGGGGATACCATGACCGCCGAGGATGTAATGTTCTCCCTGGAACGGGCCCAGCAGTCCTCTTATTCCGGCGGTAACCTGGATGTAATTAATTTTGAAAAATCTTCTATTATCGATGAAAACACCATCGAATTGGTCTGCGATTCCGTGTTTGCGCCCTTGCTGTCCTCCCTTGCGGATCCTTATTATGCCGCCATTACCCAAAAGGCGTGGGTGGAAGAGAATGGCCCGGATATTAGCGAATGCCCCATGGGAACCGGCCCGTTTATGTTTAAAGACCGCTATGCGGGCGATCGGATCGAACTTGTTCGCTTCGATGATTACTGGGGAGAAAAAGCGCAGTTTACCAATTTGATTTGGCGCGTCATCGTAGAAGGCTCCACCCGTGCCATTGAGGCGGAGACCGGTGGCGTTGATATTGCCCAGACCTTAGGCGCCTCCGATGTGCTTCGTATTGAAGAAGAAGATACGGTTAATCTTGAGTACATCTATATGCCTTCCGTCGGCAACATCTACCTGAACTGCGCCAAGGCGCCCTTTGATAACAAACTGGTTCGTCAGGCAATCGCATACGGCATCGATATGGAAGCTGTAAATGAAGCGGTATGGCGTGGCATACAGCCGGTTGGTAAAAGCGTTATTTCGGAAACCGTAGTAGGATTTTATGATGGCCTTACTCCTTATACAAAGGATGTGGCCAAGTCCAAGGAGCTGCTTGCAGAAGCCGGCTACGCGGATGGGTTTGATTGCACGCTGGATGTTTCGGAAGACACCTCGCTGGTGACCATGGCCGAAATGATCAAAAACCAGCTGGCCGAGGTGGGCATCAATGTTACCATCAACGTCCTTGATGCGACTACCACCAATGCCCGGCGGGAAAGCGGCGACTATGATATGTCCTACGGGACTTGGGGCTCCTCCAACGGCGATCCCGACAGCGCCATCTATCCTTGCATGCACTCTTCCCGTTATGAGTCCGCTGGCACCTGGTTTAAAAACGAAGAAGTGGACAAGTACCTGGATTTGGAGCGTACCACCATCGATGAGGCTAAGCGCATCGAGTACCTGCAAAAGGTACAGGAACTGCTCCATGATGAGCTGCCGTGGATCTATGTAACACAGCTGGTATTCGTAGATGCGGTTGGCAAGAACGTAGAAGGGTATGATCCCCTGCCCACTACCTGGGTGCGTTACAACGAGCTGGTTGTATACGAAGATTGATTGCCCGGTAGTACCTAACATTTCCTAAACGAATTATGCACAAGCCTCTGGTGTGTATCGCCAAGGCTTGTGCATAATACAACGGTTTAATAAAGCCATGCTATTTTTTTTATGGAGGGCAATAGAATGAAATCATTGCAAGTTATCAAAGCCGATAACCTTGGGATAGGGAACAATTTGGTTTATTTACATCTTGGGCGCGCGGTCTTAGATGGATACGGTATTGAAGGCGACGCTGCCTTGCGGCGCGCCATCGTCCGGTTCGCTACGGTAAGGGGTACCTATGTGCGCAATTGCCACAAAGCCCTGGGTATGAAAATAAATCTCAAAAATCATTATTATTATAATGCCAACCCTTACCATGAAACCTCCGTAAGCGAAGACATTGGACACGTGACCGAGCAAGAGGATGTTCGCAGGGTGGATTTTTGCCCCTTTGCGGATATGATGCTCAAAAGAGGCGAGCGGTATCTGATCGTCACCTATTGCGAAGAAGCCCATCCACCCCTTTGGCAATCTTATGCACCCACCGCAATTGTTAATTTAGGAAAAACCTGTGGCCAAGAGCATAGCGACCACTGCGAATTCGACGTGTTTTTACGGCCTGGACGTATGAGCGCAGAACAGCGGAAAGAATGCTTTGAAGAATACGATCCCGATTTCAAAGGGGATCGCAGAAGCGAATATCAGTTTATGACGGATAAGCAGGGGGCGGTATTTAAGTCCACCATCATGATTCAGGAGTTTTTATCCGAGTTCCAGGAGGCGTGGGGAGCTGAGGCTACGGATATGGTAGCAGCGGCGCTAGAGGCCTGTGCAAAAGATTATTATGAGACGCTTAAGCAAAGCGCCGATGAGAATAAATTGGAGTTCGACGCGAATTTCTGGGAAGAGAACTGCTGCTTTGGGGAAAGCACAGAAAAAGACGAATATTGGGATACATTTGCCACCCAAGGGACCCGAGAGTTGGTAGAAAAGCACTTTTACAAGGTATTGAATCAATTGCGGCCACAATAAAAGGCAACCTGTGGAATTGAATTGGGAGGAAATACAATGAAAGAGACGTCCGTAATTCAGGCTGACAATATTACATTGGGCCTTACCTTGATCCATCTTTATTTTGCAAAAGGGATTATTGATCAATATGGAATAGACGGCGATTCAGCCGTGCGGAAGAGCCTGGTAAAATATGCGACCGTGCGGGGCGAGGCCTTGCGAAAAGTCCATATGTCTTTGGGCATGAAAACAAACCTAAAAAACATGTTTTATTATGGCTCCAATCCGTACAGCGAAGCCTCCTTTGTAAACCATATGGGGCACGTTACCGAGCAGGAGGATGTGCGGGAAACCACCTACTGCCCGCTGGCAGACGAAATAATTAAGCGGGGCCAGCAATATCTGGCCACCACCTATTGCGAAGAGGTGCACCCGCCCCTTTGGCAGTCGTACGCCCCTACAGCCATTGTAAACCTGGGCAAAACCCTGTCCCAGGTAGGCGGCACCAAATGCACGTTCGATGTGTTTTTGCGTCCGGGCCGCATGACGGCACAGCAGAGAAAAGAATGCTTTGAAGAATATGATCCTGACTTTAAGGGCGACCGGCGGGATGAGTACAAGGTGCCCCGCTCCAAGCCCGGCAATTGCGCCCAAGCCGTTATCATGATCTGTTCCTACTACACCAAATGCCGGGAACTATTGGGAGACGGCGTGGTGGCTGTATTTGAAGATGCGCTGGATCAGTGGCGGGCCGACTACGTAGCTTGCCTGAAAAAATCCGCCCAGGAGCAGGGCGTGGCATTTGACTGGGATTTCTGCGACAAGAACAATATCTTTGAGCGAGAGGTCCACCAAGATCCCTGGGACCAGTATGGGGACGAGGAAATTACGCAATTTGTCAAGGTCAACCTTTATGATAAATTTGCGGCAGAGGTGAATAACGGATGAAGGGCGAACGGCTTCTGACGGAGGATTTTACAAATTATAGCTTTTTGTCGACGCCTCAGTTTTCACCGGATGGGAGCAAGGCCGCGTTTGTGCGGAAAAAGGCGAATTTACAAAACAATAGCTATGACACGGAACTTTGGGTGGTAGATATCGCCAGCGGCGAAAAGAAGCAAATTGCCGTGCTGAACGATGGCGCATTTTTCTGCTGGGAAGATGGCACCCACTTGCTTTATCCAAACCTCAAGGATGCTGCCGATATCCTTACGCGGGAGCAGGGAGAACTGCTGCGGGTGTTCTACGCTATGGACATTTGTAGCGGCAAGGAAGCGCTTTATTTCAAGGTTAAGACCAATGCCAACCACATCGAAAAGTTGGACAACGGGACCTATTTGCTTACATCCTGGTTTGATGCGGCCCGCCCAGACGCGGAAAACGCCCAGGGGGAAGAAAAGGCCCGCCGCCTTGCCCAAATCGCAGACGATTTGCGATATGAAATCGTAGACGAGATACCGTTTTGGTGGGACGGCTTAGAGTTTACCAATAAAAAGCGTACCCGCGTATACCTCTATGACAAAACCGCGGATAAACTATCCCCGGTGACGGAGCCCCTATTTGATACGGCCCATGTGCGAAAGGTTGCTGGGAAAAATCAGCTTCTTCTTGCCGGCCAAACATTTTCTGATATTAAGCTGACGGAAAGCGGGCTCTACCTCTACGACATGGATACCGGCGAAACCCATACCCTTTTAGAGGGAGGAAAGCTGCGGATCTATTGGGCGGACGCTTTGGGCGAAAACGCGGTCATCGCCGCTACGGACATGAAAACCCATGGCATGTATGAGAACCCCAAATTTTACAGCATCCCCTTAAGCGGCGGCCCATGCAGCCTGCTGGCCGATTACGATCGCAGCATCAGCGACATGGTGGTAACGGATAGCAAATTTGGCGAAGGCGGGACTTACATTTCCCGGGGGGATAAGATTTGGTTCATCTCTACCGAGCGCTTTCATACGGAGCTTAGAAATATCGACACCCAGGGGAGGATAACCAGCGTAATTGCCGGCAAAGGCGCCGTGAATATGTTTGACATTTGTGGGGATAAAGCCCTGCACGTAAGCATGCGCGGCTTGAAACTGCAAGAACTATATGTTTACGACATGGCAAGCGGTACTGAAAAACAGCTTACCGACTGGAACGATATCTACCTTGCAGACAAAGCATTGGCGGACTATCATCATTTTTCTTTCCAAACCCGGGATGGGTTTGAACTGGATGGATGGGTGCTATTCCCCGTGGACTATCAAGAGGGGGAAACCTATCCGGCTATATTGGATATCCATGGCGGCCCGCCAGCAGCCTATGGGGAGATATTCGTCCATGAGATGCAGCTGTGGGCAAACGCAGGCTATTTTGTGTTCTTTACCAATCCCAGGGGCGGCGAAGGCCGCGGAAATGCCTTTATGGATATTCGGGGGCGCTGGGGAGAGGTAGACTATGCGGACTTCATGGACTTTACCGATGAAGTGCTAAAGCGCTACCCCATGATCGACAAGGCGCGGGTGGGCGTTACCGGGGGGTCCTACGGCGGCTATATGACCAACTGGATCGTCGGACATACGGATCGCTTTGCCGCCGCTGCCAGCCAAAGATCTGTCGCCAATACCATATCCATGGTTGGTCACTCTGGATCCGGCTTTAATTACAACGTGGATCAAATTAACACCGACCTGTGGGAAGGCGATGGGGTTTTGGAGTATTGGAAGCATTCCCCCTTGAAATATGCCAACCGTGTAAAAACGCCTATTTTGTTTATTCATTCCGATCAGGATAGAGATTGCTTTATTTCAGAGGGCCTGCAAATGTTTACCGCTGTGCGCCTGCATGGATGCAAAGCGAGGATGTGCATCTTCAAAGGCGAAGGGCATGGCTTGTCCCGTACCGGAAGGCCGCTACAGAGAATCCGGCGCTTGAAAGAAATCACAGGATGGTTTGACCAGCATCTCAAATGATCTTAGGGAGGTAAAAATACCTTGTATAAGTATATCTTAAAACGGCTTTTGATGATGATCCCCGTATTGTTGGGCGTATCGCTGATTGGCTTCCTGCTGATCTACATTTCTCCTGGCGACGCGGTGGACTCCATCGTCGCCCAGGGCGGCGTATACAGCGAAGAGGATGTAATGAAGCTCAGAGAGGAATTTGGGCTGGATCAGCCTTTCTTCGTACAATATTACAACTATGTAAAGGGAATTGTTACAGAATTTGACTTTGGAACCGACTACTTAACAAAGCGCCCTGTCACAAGCGAAATCCTGGAGCGCTTCCCCACCACGCTGATCTTGGCGTGTTTAGGCGTCCTGGTGGCCGTTATCATCGGAATACCTGCGGGTATTATTTCCGCAACGAAGCAATACTCCTTGTTCGATAATATCGTAACCCCCATTTCGTTAATTGGCGTATCTATGCCAGGTTTTTGGCTAGGCCTTTTATTGATCATAGCCTTTTCCGTCAAGCTGGGATGGCTGCCTGCATCGGGATTTTATGGGCCGGAATATTGGATCCTCCCTTCGATTACAATCGGCACATCCGCCGCGGCCTTTATCATGCGCATGACCCGGTCCAGTATGCTGGAGGTCATCCGGCAGGATTATATCCGTACCGCCCGGGCCAAAGGCCAATCTGAGAAGGTCATCATAACCAAACACGCCCTGAAAAACGCCCTGATTCCCATCATCACCGCTACTGGTTTGCAGTTTGGCTTTTTGCTGGGCGGGTCCATTTTAGCGGAGTCGGTTTTTGCAATACCCGGGCTAGGGAAGCTAATTTTGGACGGCATTAAAGCCAGGAACTATCCGGTCGTGCAGGGTGGCATATTGTTCATTGCGCTGACCTTCAGCTTTGTTAATTTGCTGGTAGACGTAATTTACGCGTATGCGGATCCCCGGATCAAGTCACTGTATGTACGGAAAAAGGGTGCAAAATGATGAAAAAGAAAAATAGAACCGATAGCTTATGGGCAGATGCATTTCGCAGATTCAAGCGGAACAAATTGGCCATGTTTGGCTTTGCCATGATCTGCATTTTGATACTATGCGCCATCTTTGCGCCGATTGTCGCCCCATACCACTATGATTATCAAAGCCTGGATGAGACCTTTTGCGCGCCAAGCTGGAAGCATCTTTTCGGGACGGACAGCCTGGGCCGGGATATTTTTAGCCGGGTGATTTACGGCACCCGCACCTCCCTATCCATTTCCGCCGCCACCGTGCTGATTGCCACCATTGTGGGCGGCGCGCTGGGTGCGGTTGCGGCATATTATGGCGGGCCGCTGGATAATACAATCATGCGGTTCCTGGATATTTTCCTGGCCATCCCCTCCACCCTGCTGGCAATCGCCATTGCAGCCGCGCTTGGAGCGGGAATCGGAAACACCATGCTGGCAATTACCATCGGGCAAGTGCCAGGCTTGGCCCGGGTGGTCCGGGCAACGGTGCTGTCCATCAAAGGGGAAGAATATATTCGTGCGGCCCGCTCCATTGGTTCCGACACATGGCGCATCCTGGTAAGGCATGTCCTTCCCAACGCAATGGCCCCTATCCTTGTACAGGCAACGCTTTATGTGGCGTCTGCAATCCTGTCCATTTCGTCCCTGAGCTTTATTGGGCTGGGCATTCAGCCGCCTACGCCGGAGTGGGGCTCTATGTTGTCGGCAGGGCGCGCCTATATCCGGGATGCTTGGTACATTGTATTATTCCCAGGCTTGGCGATCATGTTGACCATATTCGCCTTTAACCTGATGGGCGACGGCCTGCGCGACGCACTGGATCCCAAGATGAAAAAGTGATGGGAGGATTAACGGTGAACACGGAAAAAGACCTAATATTGGAGATCAACGATCTTACCATACAATACGTGACAGACGAAGGCACGGTGCACGCTGTAAACGGGCTGAACCTGGCCCTGGAGCGGGGGACAACGCTGGGCCTTGTGGGGGAGACTGGCGCGGGCAAAACCACCACCGCGCTTGGGATCATGCGGCTTATCCCGGAGCCGCCGGGGAAATTCGTGTCCGGTGAAATTCTGTTCAATGGAAAGGATCTGTTAAAAGAATCGGACAGCAAGCTGCGCAGCATTCGCGGCAAGCACATCGCCATGATATTCCAGGATCCTATGACCGCCCTCAACCCAGTCATTTCCGTTGGTGAGCAGATCGCGGAGGTCATACGGCTCCATGAAAAGGTGTCTGTCGCCGAGGCCCATGTGAAAGCACAGGATATGCTTCGTTTGGTGGGCATATCGCCCGAACGGTTTGACGAGTACCCCCATCAGTTTTCCGGCGGCATGAAGCAGCGGGTGGTCATTGCCATCGCCTTGGCTTGCAGCCCGGAATTGCTGCTGGCAGACGAACCCACCACGGCATTGGACGTGACCATCCAAGCCCAGGTCCTAGAGCTGATGCGCCAGTTGCGCAATGAGCTAAACACGTCCATGATCATGATTACCCACGATCTTGGCGTTGTAGCGGAAATGTGCGATAACGTGGCCATCATGTATGCGGGGAATGTGGTGGAACAGGGCACGGCTGACCAGATTTTCAACCATACCCAGCATCCTTATACAAAAGGATTGTTTGGCTCCTTGCCCGATTTAGACTCGGACGCGGAGCGGCTTAACCCCATCGCAGGGCTGATGCCGGACCCAACCTGCCTGCCGGAAGGGTGCAAATTTGCTCCACGCTGTGCATATAAAACAGACAAATGCGAAACCTGCGTACCGAATGCCACAGAAGTAGCGCCCGGCCATTTTGTATGCTGCCATCTGTTTTCGCAGGCCCATGAATAGGAGAGGTTGCTATGGATAAATTGATTGAGGCAAAAAACCTATGCAAATATTTTAAGACGCCCCGGGGCATGCTCCATGCTGTTGACGGCGTGAGCTTCAGTATCGAACGCGGCCTTACTCTGGGGGTGGTGGGGGAATCCGGATGCGGCAAATCTACGCTGGGTTTGCTTCTGCTACACCTGGAGTCCATCACTTCAGGCAACATTCTATTTGAAGGGAAGGACATTACAAATCCAACCCGGGCGGAGCTTAAGGAGTTGCGCCAGGATATGCAGATGATCTTCCAGGATCCCTTCTCCTCCCTGAACCCCCGCATGGCCATCGGGGAGATAATAGGAGAACCATTCCAGATATATAAGACCTGCAAATCCAAAGAGGAAATCAATAAGCGGGTTTCCCAGCTTATGGATACCGTGGGCCTGGCGCAGCGGCTGCGCCATACCTATCCCCATGAGCTGGATGGCGGCAGGCGCCAGCGCGTGGGGGTGGCCAGGGCGTTGGCATTAAACCCTAAGTTTATTGTATGCGACGAGCCGGTATCCGCCCTGGACGTGTCCATTCAGGCGCAGATACTGAACCTGATGCAAGACCTGCAAAAGGAACTTGGTTTGACCTATATCTTTATTACCCATGATCTGTCGGTTGTCAAGCATATATCGGATGAGATCTGCGTAATGTACCTTGGCCAAATCGTGGAGCAGGCCCCTGCAAAGGAACTATTCCGCAAGCCTACCCACCCCTATACCCAAGCCCTGCTCTCCGCGATCCCCCGGCCTAAGGTACCCCGATCCACCAACCGGATCATTCTCAAGGGCGAATTATCCTCCCCCATCGAACCCAAGCCCGGCTGCCGGTTTGCCCCACGATGCATATACGCAAAGGATATATGCTTTAAGGACAATCCCCCCAAGATTCAGCTGGATGAAACTCACTTTGCATGCTGCCATTGCGTAGGTTGTATTCCAAACCAAACATAAAAAGATAAATGTACCGGAACGGCAAAGACATCTGCCGTTCCGGAAAAAATCTTGAGCAAAATAGATATTATAAACTATATTTGGCGAAATGGCCAAGTACATTTTTCGTGCGCTACCATACGCCAAAAGGAGGCTGAAAACCCATGGACGATCAAATTTTAAGATTGCACCGGGAAAATCCAATTGTGGATTCGCACTTGGATCTTGGTATGGACATCTTCCAACAGCGAAGCCAAGGAAAAAAACAGATACTGATAAACGATCATTTAAATGATATTAGAACCGGCCACGTTAACGTAATCGGCGCCGCCGTTTTTTTGGATGATTGGATGGCAGAAATCGCGCCTACCCGTTTCGCCATGGAACAAATCGGGGCCATATATGCGGATGTGGCGGAAAGCCAAGGTAGCGTTGCCGTTTGCCGCACCTACCAGGAAATTCAACAGGCAATTTCAAAAGATCAATTGGCGCTGGTCCTAGCCCTGGAAGGGGCGGAACCGGTGGGCCAAAGCCCAGAACTTCTTTATGGATTTTACGCGATGGGGGTAAGGATACTGGGGCTTGCTTGGAGCAGAAGGAACCTAATTGCTGACGGGGCATTGTACACCACACCCCCAGGGCATAGGGATTCAGGTTTGACAGATATAGGGAAAGAAATCGTAAAAACTGCCTCAGCCTTGGGCATGATAATAGATATTACACATCTTTGCGATGCGTGTTCGGACGATGTATTTGAATTAGCAACAGGGCCGGTGATCGCGTCCCACTCAAATTGCCGCCGGATCAACCCCACAAAGCGAAACTTAAGCGACGCCCATATTCAACGCATTGCTGAATCCGGTGGTGTGGTTTGTATGAATTCGGTTAGCGCCATTGTGAGCGACCAGGAAGGGGGCGCCACCATGCAAACCTTGCTGGATCATTTTGATCATGTGCGGGACCTGGTGGGGACCGCGCACCTAGGGCTTGGATTCGACTTTTCAAAAAGGGTGATGGACGCAGAAAGCAAGATTATCGTAAATGGATTCCCCCAGCCCGTGTTCGATATTGTAAACGGATACGGGCAGTTGCCGGCCCTTACAGAGGGGCTGCTCCAGCGTGGCTATTCAGAGGTGGATATTGCCGGCATCTATGGCGGGAACATGATGCGGGTATTCAAAAATACCTTACAATAAAGATAAGCGGTAACCGTCAGGCTAAACAAAAACCACCTACAAACAATCGGCAAGGAGTATCGCGTGAAAGAGAAAAATTATACCTACTACCGGGCAGGCGTTGCCATCGCCAAGTTAAAAATGGAAGATGGGCGGGTCTCTTGCATGGCCAGGAATATGACCACCATGGAGTATGAAGGGCCCACCAGCTTTCACCCGTTGATGGCGCCTTTTTCCCAAGACCTAGACAAGCGGATCGAGGATGCCATTGCGTGGATACAAGGCCCTGCTCATATTCCGGAGGGATATGAAAAACGCCAGGATATAAGCGGCAAAATTGGCGATGCGACAGTAAATGCGGAACTGTATGTGCAAAAATATGGCAACAACCCCCTGGATATTGTCATCCTGAATGGCGAAGTAGTGGCGTGCCTAGATAACGAGCGCAATTATTTAGGGATACTGGTGCGGGATGGATATGAAAGCCTTACGCCGCAAAAGGACTATGCGGATTCCACGCTTTCTCAGCCTGCCTCGGGGATTGCATTTGCAGGCACCTTTATGGTGCCTATGCGGGATGGCGTACGGCTTGCTACAGACGTTTACTTGCCGGCAAACAGAACCCCGGGTCAGAAATTTCCTACGGTTTTAATACGGACCTGCTATAACAAAAGCACAGCCAACCAGTTTTTTGTCTTTGCCCACTATGGATATGCAGTTGTCTCCCAAGACACCAGAGGAAGGGAGGCCTCCGAAGGAATATGGCAGCCCATCATAAATGAAAAACCGGATGGCAACGATACCCTAGACTGGATTGCTGCCCAGGAATGGAGCGACGGCAGCGTGGGCATGATCGGCGCCAGCTATCTGGCCATTACCCAATGGGCGGCTGCTGCAAACGGAAATCCACACCTAAAGGCGCTGATTAGCATGGTGACGGGTGGCGTTCCTATGTTTGATTTTCCACATAGAGCCGGCGTGTTGTCCCCCGGGGCAATGGCATGGACCGTCTCCATGCGCAATCGTTCCTTTGCGCCGGACGATATGGAGCGGCAAGACTGGGATGCTGTGCTCAAAACCCGGCCCATAAGGGATATCCCGTACAAAGGGATCGGAGAAAGGATACCCTTCTGGGATGAATGGATGGAGCATGAACAATATGATGGGTATTGGCACCAAGCAAATTGGCTTATGGATCAGCACAAAATAGACGTTCCTGCCCTCTATGTGACTGGGTGGTATGATGATGTGGGCCCTGGTAGCATGCAGATGTGGGACATGAACAAGCGCAATGATAGATCCTACCAAAAGATGATTTTGGGTGCGTGGAAACACAAAATGAATATTTCTAGGGATATTCACGAGATCTATTATGGGGTAGATGCCATCCGGTATGATATGTTTTATCAATACCTACGCTGGTACGATAGGTTCCTTAAGGGCATAGCCAACGGCATTGATCTTGAACCCAAAGTGGACTATTTTACAATAGGCGCTGGGAAATGGCAAACAGCGGAAACCTGGCCTCCAGAAAATACAGAGCATACGGCGCTATACTTTGGTGGAGAGCAGGCTAATACGAGAAAGGGCCGCGGTACGCTTAGCTTTGCTTGCCCGCAGGAGAACGGCACGGATCAATATGACTTTGATCCCAATGACCCCACGCCTTTCCTCATCGACATCAGCGAAAACGAATGCCTTGTGCCCGCCAATTATAAATCGGTAGAATTGCGTTCCGATGTATTGGTTTATACCAGCGAACCCTTGGAACAAAAACTTACGATCACCGGTGAGCCTATGGCCATTCTATATGCAGCCTCTACGGCCCGGGATACGGATTGGGTGGTACGTATCACAGACGTAGATGAAAATGGGAATTCTATCCGCATGTGTGATGGAATTGTGCGAGCAAAGTATCGGAAATCTTTTATTGAACCAAAGCTTTTGTTGCCTGGGGAAATTGTGCGATATGAGATACCGCTTACCTGGATTTCCAATTGCTTTAACGTGGGCCATCGAATTCGGATCGAGGTCGCTTCCGGCGCTGATAGCTCCATCTTCCCTAATAGCAATACGGGAGAACTCATGGCGGATTGCGTCCATACGGTGATAGCCCACCAAACAATATATCATGGACCAAAGTACCCAAGCTGCGTAGTAATACCTATTGTAAAAGCTTTATCCCAAAAATGACTGCGCTATGTGTCGCCCCTGGCGGCATTGGTAGCTAGGGGCGAGTCCTTGCTATGCTAAAAAAATGGGGCAATGTCTTCTCCATGCAGCCTAAAATTTTATCGCCTGTTTATGTTGTTGCGCCGTAGCATTTTTGCTGCGGCCCTTTTTGTCGTCCATCTACGCGCCTGAGTTTGCATCGCTTGGGCGACTTGGATGGTCCGTTTTGCAACCCTCTAGCTACTGGACGGATACGCCTACCAGAGAGGAGAACTCCGCATCTTTTCTCCTGGACATGCAAAACCACAGGGCCTTCGGCATAATGTTAACTTAAAAAAGGAGGTGGCAATTATGCCGAAAAAAAGTCCGGTCGTGGACTGCATTTTTGCTTTAGAAGGAAAAGCTTTGTCGAAAATTCTGGAGGAGTCTTTTCGGCTGTATCTTCACCGCATCCTTGTTGAAAATGCGGAAGCCGCAATACAGTAAAGGCCATGCATGGCTGCTTATCTCAGGAGGTACAGCATGTACTTCCAGGTAAGCAATCCCATGGATTACCATGCGGCTTTATACATCAGGCTATCGAAGGAGGATGAGAGTGAAGGACCATCCCAGAGCGTCCAAAACCAGGAATCTCTGCTACTAGAGTTTGTACAGCAACACCAGTTGTCTGTCTACGACACCTATGTGGACGATGGATTCAGCGGCACCACCTTTGACCGCCCTGCCTTTCAGCGAATGGTGGCTGACATTGAGGCGAAGAAGGTAAACATGGTCATAACCAAAGACCTCTCCCGTCTGGGCCGCGATTACATCATGACCGGTCACTATATGGAGCGCTATTTCCCGGAGCACCGGGTGCGGTACATTTCCCTGCTGGACGGCATCGACACCGGCGTGGACTCCACCGCCAACGATATCACTCCATTCCGGGCTATCATGAACGACATGTATGCCAAGGATATGTCCAAGAAGATCAAGAGCGTCAAGCGGGATAAGCAGAGGAAGGGGCAGTTCATTGGCGGCAAACCTATGTACGGATACAAGATGCACCCCACGGAGAAGAACAAGATCGTCATTGACGAGAAAGTGGCTCCAGTGGTACGGCGCATCTTTGCATTAGCTCTTTCCGGTATGAGCTGCCGGAAAATTGCCACTACGCTCAATGAAGAAGGCATTCCCACACCGGCCGCCTATTGCGGCTGGAAGGTTGGGAACCCTGGCCCTTACACCGGCCTATGGAGCAGCGAGCGTATCTCCGAAATGCTGAGAAACGAGACCTACATCGGCAATATGGTGCAGGGACGTATGGTGAAGATCAGCTATAAGTCCAAGAAGTGTCTGAGGCAATCACCGGAAAATTGGGTGGTAGTGGAAAGCACTCACGAGCCCATCATCGATAAAGAAACCTTTCAGAAAGTGCAACTACTGATCAACAGCCGCAAGCACACCCGGAGTCGGACCTACGACTTTCTACTGAAAGGACTGATCTTTTGCCACGAATGCGGCTATCCCATGGCGGTACTCAACCGAAAAAACGCAGCCGGAGAAGATCGCCTGTTTTTCGTTTGCCGAACCTATCAGCGATTTACCAAAGCGGGCGCCTGTACTTGTCATTCTATTAAGGAAGAAACGGTGAACGAAGCAGTGCTTTCCAAGGTGCGGGAAGTATGTAAGGCATATTTGGATCCTGACCGATTGCAACCCATTGCCGAGGAAGCGGTGAAGAACGCTAGCAAGGCCACGGACTGTGAAACAGAGATTCAGTGTCTGCAATCCAAAATCGTGGGATTGACCACCAATCTGGATCAGATGTATCTGGATCGGCTGAGAGGTCTTCTTTCCGAGGATGACTTTCAACGGATCTATCAGAAGGTCAAGATGGACCGCACGGTTCTGGAAGCGCGGCTGAACCACCTGCATGAACGGGCAAAGCAGCCAGTGAACACCCCAGAGAAATCCAAAGCGCTGGTCAAACAGTTTTTGGACTCGGCGCTCACCAGCCGGGAGGTGCTGATCAGCCTCATCGAACGGGTGGAACTGACCGAAGAAAAGGAGATCATCATCAAATTCCGCTTCCACGAGCTGGAGGCGATTTCTTAAAGGGCATCGCTTACAATAGGCGCGCCGCTATGTATCACGCATGGAGAAAAAAGCGTTGGCAAAACTGACCCGAGAGTTTATGTGTTGGTGAAGGATGGGTAATTTGATTGGGTGCAACGCCGCTGGGAGTACGGACTGTTTCCCATCAGTTGCTGGCATATAATCAGCCTTAGAAAGTACAAAATTCAAATGGCAAAGCAATTTACGGGAACAGAGCTCCCTCAAGGCAGCTTCCCCCAATAACGCGCCCGCCCGGATAATAAGGAACCAACCAGGCGGGCATTGCCTTGGGCGTTAGAAGCTGGACTTCAGCCAAGGTGGATCCAAAGAGCCCCAAGGGCTTATAAGCTGGCTTGCAACTTGGCAAGGGCATCGGCAAAGGCAGGCTCCTCCAATAGGCGGGAATAGGCCCCATCCGCCTGCATGCTATTAAAGAGCAGCTGCCGGTACTCCCGGGAAGTGGCGGCGGGTTCCCCCTCTGATCGGGGCCCGGGTACGCCGGGGGAGAACAGGTCCATATCCAGGCTGGAAAAAGGCCCGGTGAGCTTATCCACATACCGGGCAAAGCAGGCGGCAGCCTCTTTGAAGCGGCCCTGTTCCAGATGGAGGGCCATCAGCAAGCCGTCCCCCACGTCCACCAGCCCAAAGGTGTGGGCCATGGCCTGATACGCGGCCACGGCTTTGCAGATCCCCTGCTCCGACATGAATTTGGAATTGGTCAGCAAGGTCAAGCAGGATAGCATCTGCACCAGCAGCCGATATAGCCTTGCCTGGGCCGCCTTTTTGGCTTCTTCCGGCTCTCCCCTCTTTACATAATATTGCACCCACAACATGGTGGCGTCCCCTGCGGGTTCCGGCAGCTCTTGCAATAATGCATAGGCTGGCTCTAGCCGGTCTGCAGCAAGGGCCAGGCTCGCCAGCTGCAAGGTTGCCATCTGCCGCTGGGCGAGGTCGCCGCCTGCGCGGACCTCCTCCAAAAGGGCCTGCTTTTCCCCCTGCCACTGTTCCCGGCAGGCGGGCCCCGCGTCCGGGAAGATCAGCCAAAAGGCATCCAGCACTGCCGCCCCGTTCAGCTTTAGATCTAGGCTGTTGGGATATTGGCGCAGCAGGGAATGCAACCGGGCTAAGCTGGCGTCAGGGCCGGCCTGCCGGCTGGCCTCCGCCCGGGCGTATTGGATCACCCCCTCGATCTTTTCCCAGACGGCGGCTCGGGATAGGTCCGACTCAAACTGCAACAGCCGGTCCACGTTGGTATCCAAGGCCCGGGCCAAAGGGCACAGCAGGGTGATGTCCGGGTAGGAGGCCCCGGTTTCCCATTTGCTCACCGCCGGGGCGGATACCCCCAACAGGCCCGCCAGCTGCTCCTGGGTGAGCCCCTTTGCCCTGCGCAATGCGGCGATGTTGCCGCCGATCTTCCGCTGTGTTTGCTCCATGGTTGCCTCCTGTTGTGGTTGTTGGGCCCGGTAGGTCTTGTCTGTATTGTAGTATGTCCCATATCCCGCCGCAAGGGAGGCGTTGTTATGCCAATCAAAGGGTTGCCTTAACCAGCGGTTATGTTCCGGCACGGCCCAATAGGGTGGCGGGGCAAGCCGAAGCCCAGAGGCAGGAAACCGGAAAATATAAAAAAGGCCGCGACACGATGCCGCGGCCCGTTTGCAATTTTTGAAAGGTGAAATTGGTTACCCCTTCTTTTTGAAGGAGATGCGGTTTTCCTGGCCGGTGCGGATGCGGTAAATATTTTCCCAGTGGCGCAGCACGATCAGCAGGCAGGCCAGGAGGGCTAGCAGCCGCACCCAGGGGTCTGCGCCAAAGGGCAGGGTCAGCAGCAGGAACATGGCGCCCCCGGTGAGGGAACCCACAGACACCATTTTGCTGTAGGCCACCATGCCGATGCCGGCGGCAATGGCCAGGATGCCGATCCAGGGTTGAATAGCCACCGCAATGCCCATGGAGGTGGCCACGCCTTTGCCCCCCTTGAATTTTAAAAGGGCAGGAAAGTCATGGCCCAAGATGGCCCCTAGGGCCATACAATAGCTGCCGATGGCGCCTCCCAGGCTGCGGCCGATCAACACGGCGGCCACCCCCTTGAGAAAATCCCCAATGAAGGTCAAGAGCCCGCTTTTGAGGCCGAATACCCGGAGCATATTGGTGCTGCCAGCGTTCCCGCTGCCATGCTCCCGCACATCGTCATGATGCAGCAGGCGGCTAAACACGATGGCAAACTGGAGATTGCCCAGCAGGTAACCCAGCAACAAGCACAGGGAATACATTTTTACAGGTTCAATAAACATAACCAGATTATACCATGGCCATCAACTATGGGAAAGCGCGTCCAGGTAGATCTAAGGTGAAAAAATTGAAAAATCTCGGCTCATAAAAAACCCTGCCGTCCAAGGCGGCAGGGCAAAGGGCCAAAAAAATCAGTCTTTGGGTAGGATGGTTTCATTGCAATTGGGGCAAATCAGATCATCCCCTTGTAACATCTCCTGGTCAAAATAGACCGTCTCGCCGCAGTGGGGGCATTCCACCTCCACAAAGTCGTCCTCGTCGAAACAATCTTCTTCGTCCTCATCGTCGAAAACATAGTCTTCGATGGTATCCAGCTCTTCGTAGATGTCATCGATGCACTCATCCAGCTCTTGCAAGGACAGTTCGTTGTCATCCAGGGAAGCGGCCATTTCATCCATGGTTTCGATCATCAGCTTGAGCAGCTTACCCTGGTTATCCCCGCCGATTTCCATGCCTTCGGCCAGGCCCCGCAGATAAGCGACTTTTTCTTTCATATAACCCATATTATACCTCCTAACATGGTCGTTCGGTTGGCTAGAGGGCTTGATAAGAGCCGTCTACAGGGAGTATGCCCTTATACGCGCTCCATGTATTCGCCGGTACGGGTATCTACCCGGATCTTGTCCCCCTCGTTGACGAACAGGGGCACAGTGACCCTGGCGCCCGTCTCCAGCGTAGCAGGTTTGCTGGCGCCGGTGGCGGTATCGCCTCGTACGCCGGGCTCGCATTCGGTGATGGTCAGCTCCACGAAGTTGGGCGCTTCCACGGAGAAGGGGTTACCCTTGAAGAAACGAACGGTAACGTTCATATTTTCTACAATGTAGTTGATGGCGTCCTCCACCTGATCCCGGTTCAGAGGGAGCTGCTCATAGGTTTCCGTATCCATGAAGTAGTACAGCTCGCCATCGTTATACAAGTACTGCATCTCCTTGGTCTCAATGTGGGCCTTGGGATATTTGTCGCTGGGATTAAAGGTGCGCTCCAGCACGGCGCCGGTCATGACGTTCTTGAGCTTGGTGCGCACGAAGGCTGCACCCTTGCCGGGCTTTACGTGCTGGAAATCCACCACGCTCCACACGTTGCCGTCGATCTCAACGGTGATGCCTTTGCGAAAATCGCCTGCCATAATCATAGGGGATGTACCTCCAAAAAGTATTTCGTATTTGCATATCAGCCCCCGCACATGGGCGGCGATACAACTTTACCACTCATTATATTACCACAGCCCTACAGGGGAGGACAAGCTATTTTTCCCCGTTTTTGGCCGCTTGGTACATCTGACATAGGGCCAGGGCATCTTCCGCCTGGGTTCCCCTGGATTCACATATGATCACTGGGGTATAGTCCCGTTTCACCAGCTCCAGGGCTAGGGGGGGAAACTCGGGCCCATATTGGGTATCCGCCAGGGTATGGTGCATCTTTTCCCCACCTGCGGTGTATTCTATGCGGGAAAAATGGATGTGCATGGTGCGGGCCCGTTCCAAGCCCAGTCCCTTTTCCAAGGCGTCCAAAATGGCGGCATAATCCGCCCGGCCTCCTATGGCGCCCAACCCACGGCAATGGAGATGGCCAAAATCTACCGCCGGCCAAAGCCGGGAATCCACCCGGCACAGGGCGATAACCTCCTCCAGACTGCCCAGCTGGTTGATTTTACCCATGGTTTCCGCACATAGGGTGACGGTATCCAGCAGGCCCTCCTCATCCAGCGCCGCAAGTACCTCTCTTAAAAAAGCACAGGCCCGCCCCACTGCCTCGCCCCGGTCTCCCCGGGCGGAGCCGGGATGAAATACCGCCCGCCTGGCGCCCAGCTCCCGGGCAGCCAGCAGGCCGTCCCGAAAATATTGGATGTTCTTTTCCTTCTTGTCCGGCTCCTGTACAGCTAGGTTAATAAAATAAGGAAGATGCACGCTCAGGGCAATGTCCGCTGCATAGGCGGCATCCCGGATGTCCCAGGCAGTTTGCTGCCCGATGCGGACGCCCCGGCCAAAGGAATATTCTAAAGCAGTTAGGCCCATGGCCCTAAGGAACGCGGGGGCGTCGGCGGTATGCTTATAGCCTGCGGCGTAAAAGCTGTCGCTATTACCCGCCGGGCCAAATCGAATGGAAGACAACATGCTGGCTCCTTGTAATGGAATGGACGGAGGCAAAAATGGGTCGCCACAACATTTTTATCATAGTACGACTAGGACACACTGACAAGGGGTTGGAAATATATGTAAAAAAATTTGTAT
>ENA-OZGX01000437-OZGX01000437.1-human-gut-metagenome-genome-assembly--contig:-NODE-437-length-19809-cov-6.032803_pt1 | contig 19809 bp, 15 predicted proteins | sample MGYA00244040_ERZ653674 | MGnify/ENA primary metagenome ERZ653674 (study PRJEB26926, sample SAMN06165232) | human gut metagenome | biome: ENVO:00009003; feature: ENVO:2100002; material: ENVO:00002003... | reverse complement strand
GAGTAATTTTATCTTACATCAGTTTGAAGGTTTACACAAACTTTGGGATACTACCATAAATTCCATTATGCGTAAACGTCAAACCATCCGCCCACGTCTAAACTAACGCCGCTTTTTAGCGGCGTGGTCTACGACATTTTTCCGGAAGTTCGGCTGACCATGGCATCAGTGATTCCAATGTGTCGTGCTCTATATTCCCATCCTTGTCTACTGCTTTTGGTAATTCTGTAAGCAGATAGCAGAAATAATTATAAGTACTTAGATTATTCAGCTTAGCAGTCTCCGAGATGCTGTATATAACTGCACTGGCCTTAGCACCTCTGATAGAGTCGATCAACACCCAATTCTTTTTGCCAATACAAAAAGTACGAATGGAACGTTCGGAAGCTGAATTATCAATTGGCACCTCGCCGTCCGTCAGAAAGACTTTGAGCTGTTTTTCCTGGTTGATGCTGTATTTCAGCCCTTTCGCGGTTTCACCTTTTGGCAATTGTTCACTAAGCACTTTTTTTACCCATGTGAAATACTCCTCAACGAGCGGCTTTACATTTTCCTGCCGTTCCCTGAGTCGTTCTTCCGGAGTAAGTGTCTTTAAGGATTCATCTAGTTTATAAATGGCGGAGATCCTTACCAGCGCCTGGTATGCGATGGACTGCTTAGCCAGTTCGCGGTCCTTCATCGCCTTTACTGCATCTGAAAATGATCTGCGGCAGTGTGCCCAGCAATTCGCATTGATCAGACCATCCAGATTTTTTTCAATCAAATGGTACTGGCTTAGACCATCCGTTACGAGAACTCCTTTAAAGTCCTTGTAGTATTGTTCCGGATGATCATGATGCCGGGTTTTCTGGTATTCATACAGGACGATCGGTTTGTCTTTATAGTACTCGCCAGAGCGGTGTACCCACATATAGCTTTTGGTACCAGCCGGACGCCCATCATGGATCACTTCTACCGGCGTCTCATCACACTGTGTGACATGATAACAGAACAACTCTTCCTTCATTCGGTCGTAGACCGGCTGAAAGTATTTTTGTGCACACAGGATGGTCCAGTTCGCCATGTTCTGTCTGCTGATATTGACACCATTACGCTGAAATTCCTGCTCGATTCGGTATAGTGGAATAGAGTTGACGTACTTTCCGTTGATGATCGCCGCTTCCAAAGAAGGTGTGACAATACTGTTTCTTAAAAGATCTTTTGGCCGGTCTCCACGAATAAATTCATCCTGGTGGAGGCCATCTGTCCCGACATATACTTCAACGGTATGGATTTCAACTGTATAAGATGCCGGTTCATAACGCAGTCGTTTATAGGTCTCATCCGGCATACGTTTGTAGTTTCCTTCACCATACAGTTCACAAAGTTTTTCCGGTGAAACACTGTGAAGGATCCTTTCTTCCGGGAGTCCAGAGAGATCAGCATCACGCTTCCCACGCTGCTTTTTCTTTTTTTGAATAACAGGAAGTACTTCTTCTATCTCCGGTTCTCGAACGGTCTCTTCTGAAAGTGCTTCTGCCTCGTTGAATAAAGATAATTGCCCGCTGATGGCTTCCAGCGTTTCTGTATGTCTTCCGAACCGCTGCTGGTTTGCTATGTGTACCTGTTCGATCAGTTTCTCCAGATTTTCATTCATCTGTGTCAGCTGGTCCTGCATGGACAGCACAAGAAGCATAAGACTTTTTTTATCTAGTTTATTTAGTTCTTCAACGGTATATTTTTCAGCCATAAATGTCTCTCCTAACATGTCTTCATTATACCGGAAACAGCGTATTTATGCCACTTTTGCCATTTGGAAGATTCGTCATTCTGCCTATGTTTTTAAGACTTTATACACATGATACAGGGATGTAAATATAGAGTTTTCAAGGTTCGGGGGTGTCTTTTTAAAGGCATCCATGCCGTAAAACTGACAGTTCTACGGCATATATATCAGCCCAATAGCGGCTTGTTATAACACCTCGATAAATTTCTCTGTTTTGCACAATTATAAATTTACAGGACCTTCCCGGGACTGACCTCTTTAATCCGGGGATCAATTGGATTTAACCCCTGCATCAACATCTGATATTGATCACGTGTCAACTCCGCCGCTTCTTGAGGCGTCCGCGGCCAGCTGAACGCGCCGTCTTCCAGCCGCTTATACAAAAGGAGAAAACCGGTTCCTTCCCAAAGAAGCCCTTTGATCCGGTCTGCCCGACAGCCGCAGAAAAGGAAAAGAACATCCTTTTCAAATGGATTCAGGTCATATTTTGTTCCAATCAGCTGTGCCAGACCGTCGATACCCTTACGCAGATCCGTCCTGCCACATGCAAGTATAATGCGCTTGACACCAGCTGCTTCAGCTAACATGGGCAATGACCTTCAACATCTGCTTCAAAAGAGTATCGGAAATGGAATTCGATAACCCAATCGTCAACTTACCGAAATGAATAACGGCATCTGCCTGAAACGGAAGATTAGAGGACGTCAAATCTTCCGGCGGTCGAATCGGTATCTCTGCAAAGCTAACAGCAGTGCCTTGAATGGCAGCTGGCAGATCTGTCGCAGACATTCGTTCATAGACCTCACTGCGTATTTTACGCAGCCAATAGTAATAACTTTTCTCGCTGATATCATGGTCTTGCAACCATTGTTTCGCAGTTTGACCTTCAGGGCGTTGCTGACATTGTTCAATGATTGACTTCCAATTATCTCGCCGTACTTCATGTGTGATTTTATCCATAGCATTTACCTCCAATTGAAAAAACCAGTTAGTTTTTTGCATTTTTTCAAGTGTGCCACAAAAATCAAATTAAAGAAAGGCGGATGGTTTGACGTTTACGCAGATGAGGAAACGTATATGGTAAATAACTCGTCATCTTGACAAAATAAGGCCAGCCTCCGGGCTGGCACTGAGCTTTATCTTGATTTAATTTTTCGACAGTGATCTGGCAGCTCCTCTGACCATGGCATCAGTGTTTTTAATATCTCTTTTGGCACATTTCCCCGTGGATGCTTCACAAGTTCTGTCAGCAGGTAGTAGAAATACTCATATGGTTTCAGACTGTTTGCTTTTGCACTTTCCGCAATACTGTATAAAAGAGCACTTGCTTTTGCCCCTTTCACTGAATCAATGATGTGCCAGGAATGTTTTCCTACACAGAAGGAACGGATGCTGCGTTCGGCATCGTTATTGTCCAGCGGAAGCTCTGGATCCTCAAGGAATCTTCTAAGGTATATTTCCTGATTGAGGGAATAGTTGACAGCTTCTTTGAGTTTAGAACTTGAGTTTGATTTTCCCTGCTGTATTTTTAACCACACAAAATAAGCATCGACAAGAGGTTTTACAGATCTCTGTCTGTTATCAAATCTCTCTTTTGTCGATGAATCCTTATACATGTTGTCCAAATGGTACATGGCATCAATCCGTTTCACTGCTTCTGCCGCAACCAATTGTGCCGGTGTCAGAGGCGTTCCTTTTTTCACAGTTTTTATGATCTCTGCAAATTTACGCCTTGCATGCGCATAACAGCCAGCCACCTGGATGGTATCACTTTTTTTCATGATCGTATGATACGGCTGGTAACCATCTGTTACGAGTGTACCTTTATATCCAGAAAGGTATTTTTCTATAACCCCGCCATTTCGTCCGCCCAGATATTCATACAGGAAAAGTGGATGTGTTCCGTTTCCCCCAGGTGAATGGAATACCCACATATATTCCTTACTATGCTCCGGCATTACAAAAGGCGTTTCGTCACAATGGATGTGGTGTGATTTCATGATCTCTTCTTTCATCAGATCATGAACCGGCTGCAGATAATACTCACTGAGACGGATCATCCATCCGGCCATATCCTGGCGTGGGATATTCACATCGTTTCGAAGGAATTCTTCAGAAAGACGGTTCAGAGGTACTGCATTCACATACTTTGCATTAAATACTGCGGCTGCCAGTTCCGGTGTGAGTATACTGTGCGCCAGAAGACGCTCTGGTGCCTTTCCGCGCAGAAAACTGCCGGAATCAGAATTCCCTGCATACACTCTGATATGATGTTCCAATACTTTAAATCTGGCCGGGATATATTGAAGTTCTTTGTATACTTCATCTTCCATAGGATGCCAGCCTTTAGGAAAGTGTTCTTCTAATTCTTCCTCAGAACAGTCATGGTTGATCACCTCAACTTCAATATCCTGAAGATTCAGAGCTCTTTTCCCTTTGGTTCTCCTTCTGCGGATAATGACTTTTTCAATTCCGGTTTCCTCAGGAGTACCATTTTCCACGAGTACTTCTGCTTCATTCAGGACACACATGTTTTCGAGAGAGAATGACAGCTGTCCTGTCAGTTTCCGTCCTTTTTCCAAAACGCTGCTGTGTAAGGATGGCAACCTGCTCCTGAAGATCTTCAATCTGATGGATCAGTCTTTCATTCTGCTCCTGGATCTTTTGGTTCTGTACAGATAAAAGTGAGAAACTTTCGCTCATTTGTATATACAGCAGTGCAATGGCGTTCTTTGGCATCTTATTCAGTTCATCCAGAGTTAAAGTAACGTTTTCCATGGATTTATTATACCACAGAAACAACTGAAAATCTGCATATATCGGACATTTCAAAAAATTTCGAAAATTTTTTAACTGTCAGTGTACATATATAAAACAGAACTAATAAAGCTCTGGTTTTACCTTGTGTATTATTTTTTTCTGCTCAATAGATAAGCCTTCCATTAACCAGCGGTATTGCTGCGGGATCAGGTCTTTGGCTTCCTTTTTGCTTCTTGGCCATTGAAGCCTGCCATTGGTAAATCTTTTATAGCAGAGCAGCCAGCCGTCGCCTTCGTAGAGCAAAACTTTCATGCGGTCGTTTCTCCGCCCACAGAATAGAAAGACAGAACCTGCTTCGGTCGGATCCAGTCCAAAAGTTCCGGTAACAACAGAGATCAGTCCATCAATTCCTTTTCTGAGATCTGTATATCCGGTGCATAAGTAGACGTGGCGGAAGCCGGATGCATCATTCAACATGTTCAAAAACACCTAATACTCTGGAGATCAATTCTGTTGGAGTTTCACTGTTCACACAGAGTTCAATGTGGTTTGCCTTTATGAGTATCTGTGTTTTGAAAACAGCTTGTGTTTTTATAACTGGTGTGGCATCTTCTTTTTCCGGAATCGGAGCAGGAAGCTCTACGAATCCAGCCTGTTCCAAAGCGGCTTCTTTTACTTTTCGAAGCCAGTAATAATAGGCATCACGGGATATTCCGTGTTGTTCACAATAAAGATCTACTTTCAAACCGCTGGCTTTGCAATCTTTGATGACCGCAGCCCATTCGGTCAACCGGATTTGTCTGGTTGCTAATTTAGTGTTCATAATCAGTATGTACCTCCTGTGGTGGTAATGGTGAAAAATGTGTTTTCACACTTTTTACACTTTACCAACCATTATCTCTTATTTCCGAGATTTCAGGAAGTTGACGGGTTATTTACCATTTACTTTGTTGCGCAAAAACATGTCAATTTATGCAAAAAGAGTGACACAAAATTTGCAAAAAAGATTTATACAGTGGATATTAAGGCCTGTTTTTTTTGGCGGTCTGACGGATTAAACGGTTAAAAATTGTCAATAATTCACAAAAAAACAGAGATAAATAGGAAAGTATTGACAAAAAGCACAAACAGTGTTACCTTACTTAATAAGGGTAGGTCCCTTGAGAGCAGCTCTGCAAACGGTTGCAAAAATTTGCAGAAATTACATAATATAGGGAGGAAAAACACATGAAAAAAGTAATCGCTCTTTTATTGTCCCTGACAATGGTTGTTGGCATGTTGACAGCTTGCGGCTCTAAAGAAGCACCGACTGAAACACCGGCAGCGACAGAAGATGAAAACGGTGAAGAAGCAGCAGCTCCTGCAGCAGACGGAAAAGTTTACTACTTAAATTTCAAACCGGAGCAGGATGAAGCATGGCAAAAACTGGCAGCAGCTTACACAGCAGAAACAGGCGTTCCGGTAACCGTTGTAACAGCAGCTTCCGGAGAATATGAAACAACATTGATGGCAGAAATGGGAAAATCTGACGCTCCCACATTATTCCAGGTAAACGGACCTGTAGGTCTTGCAAACTGGAAAGATTATTGCTATGATCTGGCAGGCTCTGATGTTTACGGTGAACTTACAAATGATTCTTTTGCACTGAAGGAAGGCGATGTGGTTTACGGTATCGGTTATGTTATCGAGTCCTATGGTATCATTGTAAACAAAACTCTTTTAGGAGAAGCAGGATATAAAGTAGAAGACATCAACTCTTTTGCAAAATTAAAAGAAATCGCTGAGGATATCACAGCTCGTAAAGATGAATTAGGATTTGCAGCATTTTCTTCTGCAGGTATGGACGGTTCTTCTGACTGGAGATTCAAAACACATCTGGCAAACCTTCCGATCTATTTTGAATATCAGGAAGACGGCATCAGCTCTACAGCAGCAATCAAAGGTACTTACTTAGACAACTACCGTGCAATGTGGGATCTTTACATAAACAACAGCACATGTGCTCCGAAGGATCTTTCTGCTAAAACAGGTGATGATTCCCGTAATGAATTCTTAGCAGGAGAGGCAGTATTTTTCCAGAATGGTTCCTGGGAATACGGCAACTTAACAGGTGAAGGTGGTTACACAGATGATGATCTGGCTATGATTCCGGTATATTTCGGAGTAGGCGATGAGGCAAATCAGGGTCTCTGTACAGGTACAGAGAACTACTGGTGTGTAAACAGCATGGCTGATGAAGCTGATATTCAGGCTACCTTAGATTTCATCTACTGGTGTGTATCTTCCGAAGCGGGAACAACAGCTATGGCTAATGATATGGGATTTGTAATTCCTTTCAAGAATGCAGCTGAATCACCAAACTTATTTGTAAAACAGGATACGGAAATGACAGCAGCAGGCAAAGCACCTGTTTCATGGAACTTCACTACAATGCCTTCAGAAGAATGGAAGAATGGCGTTGGTACAGCATTGACACAGTATGCAGCTGATCAGACAGATGCTAACTGGGATGCAGTTGTATCTGCATTTGTTGACGGATGGGCTAATGAATACAATTTAGCTAACGGACAGTAAGATTTTCATTGAAAATCATTAATTAGGAACAGCAGAAAAAGGGGAGTTTTTACTCCCCTTTTCCTGAATCACATACTATATAAGAAAGAGAGCGGGAGAGATTATGGAAAAAGCGCTCAAAAAATGGTTTCCGGTATTTGTAGTTCCTACGCTGGCAGCATTTTGTGTGGGATTCATCTGGCCATTTATTCAGGGTATTTATTTATCATTTTGTCAGTTTATCACTGTGGATAATGCAAAATTCATTGGTATCTCAAACTATGTAAGGGCATTGACAGATGCGACCTTTAAGGATTCTTTCTGGTTTACCGTGTCTTTCGCAATTGTATCTACATTATTGATCAATGGGATTGCTTTTGCCATTGCTCTGGCACTGACAAAGGAAATCAAAGGTACGAATATTTTCCGTACTGTATTTTTTATGCCGAACCTCATCGGCGGTATCGTGCTGGGTTACATCTGGCAGATCTTGCTCAACTGTGTTCTGTCAAACGTTGCACAGCCGCTGTTAGCATTAAATAGTACCGCTGGCTACTGGGGAATTATTATTCTCATGTGCTGGCAGCAGATTGGTTATATGATGATTATTTATATTGCAGGTCTTCAGAATGTTCCGCCGGACCTTGTGGAAGCGGCTTCCATCGACGGGGCAAATGCAATTCAGACACTGGTAAAAGTAAAATTGCCAATGTTGATGTCATCCTTTACCATTTGTTTATTTTTAACAATTACAAATTCCTTTAAGCTGTTCGATCAGAACCTGGCATTGACAGCCGGAGAGCCGGCACATGCCACAGAAATGCTGGCGCTTAACATTTATTACACGTTCTATTCCCGTGCAGGTGCAAGCTGGAAAGGTATTGGTCAGGCAAAAGCAGTGATCTTCTTTATCTTGGTAGTAGCTATTTCGCTGACACAGCTTTATGCTACCCGTTCTAAGGAGGTGCAGCAGTAATGAATGCAAAAAAGAAAAATATATGGAGTATGGCAGGAACCATATTTTTCACAATTCTTGCCGTTCTCTGGATGTATCCCATCGTTATGGTTGTTCTGAATTCATTGAAAGTAGAAAGGGCAATCACAACTGAGAGCGCATTTCAGCTTCCGACTGCTGAAACCTTTGCGGGAATCAGCAACTATATCAGTGCATTAAACGCACAGGGCTTTTTAAAGAGCCTTGGTTACAGCTTATTTATTACGGTATCCTCCGTATTTTTGATTCTTCTGTGTTGTTCGATGTGCGCATGGTATATCAATCGCGTAAACGGTATTGTTTCCAAGCTGATGTATCTCTTATGTGCGTTTTCTATGGTAGTACCGTTTCAGATGGTAATGTTTACACTGTCTCAGACCGCTGACCGTATCAATCTCTTTGGTCTGAAATTTAATACTCCATGGACGATCTGCTTTATTTATCTGGGCTTTGGTGCAGGGCTTGCGGTGTTTATGTTCTCAGGATTTGTAAAATCCATTCCTTTAGAGATTGAAGAGGCCTCTATGATTGACGGATGTTCCCCTCTCCAGACCTATTTTAAGATTGTACTGCCAATCTTGAAGCCGACCATGATTTCAGTAGGTGTACTGGAAACAATGTGGGTATGGAACGATTATCTGCTGCCTACACTGGTACTGGATATCAAAAAATATCGTACGATTCCAATGCTGATTCAGTATTTCCGTGGAAGCTACGGACGTGTTGAAATGGGACCTATGATGGCCTGCATCGTTATGACCGTCATTCCGGTTGTATTGATCTACCTGTTTGGTCAGAAGCATATTATCAAGGGCGTTCTTGCCGGAGCTGTGAAAGGTTAAGAAAAAATTCAGATAGTCTATTTTTATTAAAGAAAACAGTGCTTGCAAAGGTAAGCACTGTTTTTTGCAATGATTAGAAAAGATTTCATATGCGATTATTTTACCCTTGTTTACGTAACAAAAATGATGTAAGATTACAGAGGTCATGTATAAAGTATAAAGAGGAATCGTTGATGAAAAATAAAAATTTAAAGAAGATATTGGTGGATATTTTGGTAATCATTCTAGGAAACCTGTGTATTGCAGCAGCAGTTTCGTTTTTTGTAATTCCCAATAAGCTTCTGGTAGGAGGAACAGCCGGAATCGCTGTTGCATTTAACGCTCTTTTCGGATTCCCGGAAGAATTGGTCATTAAAGCGCTGACTTATGGTCTGTTTGTGATTGGTGCGATCATTCTCGGAAAAGGTTTTTTCTTTAAAACAATTGCAAGTGCATTAGTTTATCCGATATTGCTTACCACCACAGCTATTATTTATGAAAAGGTGCCCAGGGAACTTTTTATGTCAGACACGCTGACTTCCATTATCTGTACCGGGGTGCTGGTTGGCTTTGGCATTGGTATCGTTTACCGGAGAAATGCAAGCACCGGAGGAATGGATATTATTCCGCTGATCATCAATAAATATACCGGTATTCCACTGCATATCCTCCTTTTTCTTGTAGACGGATTAACAGTGCTGCTGGGTGTCATTGCCTACGGTCTGCAGGCAGCCGTTTATGGTGTGATCTCAGTTGTCCTTTGCAGCTTTGTCATTGATAAAACAATCCTGCTGGGAGCAAAACAGGTAAAACAGGTTCAGATCATCAGTGAAGATTCAAACAGGATATTGGAAGAAATTCTGGAGGATCTGGACAGAGGCTGTACCATTGTAGAGAGCCGTGGCGGATATACCGGAGAAAAAAGGGATATGCTCATGGTGGTTGTGCCGATTAATCAGTATCAGAAACTGATTGATGCGGTACATTCGATTGATAAATCTGCCTTTGTCATTGTATCTGATATCAATGAGATCAGGGGGCGTGGATTTACCCTGCAGAGAGAACATTTATAGAACAAGTATAAAGGGAGAACCCAGAATATCCGGGTTCTCCCTTTGCTTTATCGGTTATTGTTTGTATTGTTTGTGTCGGTATTATTATCATTCATAGTTCCGTTGTCATCTGTGCCGTCCAGGGTGTTTTCTACACCGTCTATCACATCATCGGCACCATCCATAACACCGTCTACAGTATCTTCCACACCGTTTACGATACCATCTGCTGCATTATCATTATCTGTTCTGTTGGTATCATCATCCAAAGCGCCGTTATTTGTTGTGTTATTATCATTTGTATCGTTGTCATTGTCATCCACAGTCGTGTTCGGCGTTGTGGAGGTGTTATTTTTGTCTGTACCGTCTGTAGCGCTGTTCATTCTCCGGCCACAGCCGACCGCACAAAATAATGTGCATGTGAGAATCAGGGTCATTAAAATGGTTTTGTTTTTCATAATTAAACTCTCCTTTTTTGTTAATACTTAATTACGTAAGAGAACATTATGGGTTCAGTTCAATGTTAGTTTGGCTGGAAATAAAAGAAATATACGAAAAGAAAAAAATTTTTACAGCATTAACCGAATAGTGTCTTTGTGATATAATGTCACAAGAAATGATACATGGAGGAACTTTATGAAGACATATGATACGGTAATCTTTGATTTGGACGGAACTTTATTAAATACATTGGAGGATCTGGCAGACGGGGTGAATTTTGTTTTAAAAAGTAATGGTTATCCTCAGAGAACTTTGGAAGAAGTCAGACATTTTGTGGGTAACGGAATCCGAAAGCTGATGGAAAGGGCTGTTCCGGATCATATTTCGGGAGAACAGTTTGAAAAGATTTTTGAAGAATTTCGTACTTATTATACGGAGCACTGTCAGATAAAAACGAGAGCTTATGATGGTATTATGGAGCTTTTGCTAAAGCTGAAGCAGGGCGGATATGCCATGGCGATCGTTTCCAATAAAAATCATGGGGCAGTGACAGAGCTGAATGAGATCTATTTTAAGGATTACATAGAAGCTGCCATCGGTCAAAAGGATGGAATCCGCAAAAAACCGGCACCGGACACGGTGCTTCAGGCGTTAAAAGAGCTGGGGAAAGAGAAAGAAACTGCGGTTTATGTAGGAGACTCGGAAGTGGATTTTATGACTGCAGAAAATACAGGAATGGATTGTGTGCTGGTAACATGGGGATTTCGGACAGTAGAAGAGTTATCTGGTTTGAAACCAAAGACAATGGTTAATAAGCCGGAAGAACTTTGGAGCTTATTGGAGAATTGACAGCAGTATGATGACAGAACTGGAAAAATATTATAATAAATTTAATGAAGAAAAACGGCTGCAGTCCCGCCACGGTCAGGTAGAATTTCTTACCTCCATGAAATATATTCATACATATCTCGATAATGATAAGACCAAAAAGATTCTGGATGTAGGGGCCGGAACAGGGAGATATTCGGTGGCACTGGCAGAAGAGGGCTATGATGTCACGGCGGTGGAGCTTGTTAAATATAATCTTGGCATTTTAAAAGCTAAGAAGAGCAATGTGAAGTCATATCAGGGAAATGCACTGAAACTATCGAGGTTTGAGCAGGATTCCTTTGATGTGACCCTGCTTTTGGGGCCAATGTATCATCTGCATACAGAGGAGGAGCAGCTAAAAGCGCTTTCCGAGGCAAGCCGTGTGACAAAAAGAAATGGGGTTATTTTTGTTGCCTATTGCATGAATGAATACAGTGTGCTGACCTATGGCTTTAAAGAAAATCATATTAAGGAAAGCCTGGCGCAGGGAAAATTATCCGAAGATTTTCAGATATTGTCCGAAGAAAAAGACCTCTATCATTATATGAGGCTGGAAAAGATCAATGGGCTGAATGAAAAAGCGGGATTAATGCGTATCAAACTCGTTTCTCCGGATGGACCGTCGGATTTTATGCGTCCTACTCTGAATGCCATGGATGAGGAAACGTTTCAATTGTTCATGCATTACCATTTGTCTGTCTGTGAACGGGCAGATCTGGTTGGAGCGGGGTCACATACGCTGGATATTCTGCGGAATACAAAACAGAAGGAAAATTAAATCAAATGAATCAAAATATCACTATCTTGCGTTTATACCTGAATATCAGACGGAACGATTGACAAACCTGTATAAAAAAATTATGATGAAGCAAGGGTAATATAGCAAAATCAACAAAAAGAAAGGGGAAGTATTGTGAGAAAGGGAAACAAAGCTGTGCAAAAAGTAATGTGTTTTGCACTAAGCCTTGTGCTTTTTGCCGGAAGTGTACTGACAAATGTACAGACAGTTCAGGCAGAGGGTGAAGGACAGATGGAATTGCAGCAGGAGATTTCGGATCAGAATGCAGCAGATGCAGAAGAGGAAAAACTTCAGCAGGAGATTCCCGACCCGAATGAAGGGAATGAAGAAGAGGAAAAGTTCCAGCAGGAGATTCCCGACGTTAATGCAGAGGACGGGGAAAAACAGGAAGTCCAACAGGAACTTCCGGATGCTAATGCAGAGGAAGAGAACAGGCAGGAACTTCCACAGATGTTTTTACGCGACAAAGCAGAGAATGGAGAACAGGTGGAGCTTCAGCAGGAGATTCCACACACAAAGACAAATGGCGATACCAATAAATTTACCTTTGCCGAAGGAAAATGGGAAACAGGAAATAACGAGCATACCTGGTCAAAAGCTGTGGATGCAAATGATCCTGGCGCCACCTGGTATCAGGTAGACTTCGTGGGACATAAGATTGATATTTATTCGGGTAAAAACCGTCCTATGGGTAAGGTGGAATATTTTATCGACGGTCAGACCTACGGTGAGTTTGATCTTTACAATAGTTCGAATATTAATTCAACGTTTATTACAACAATAGAGCTTGACAGTGAGGGACCCCACATTTTTAAAGCGGTAGCAACCGGAACCAAAAATGATAGTGCATCCAATACGTTGATTGATGCTGCTAAGGTAGTGGTATATTATTATGAAAATATGGATGCTGCCCCTGAGCTTCACGGAAGTATTATGGATACGAGCCTTCAGTATACGCAGGAAAAGTATGAAACGGTAACGACAGCCCATAAGACAACGGAAGTGCTGACGGCGTGGAAAAATGATACAGCGGTATCAGAGATTTCCGTTGCAGCAAAAACCCGCAGCCTGGAAAATGTTACAGCCAGGGCAAGTGCTTTTTCAGGAGAAGAAGGAACTATACCTGCAGAAAATGTAAAGCTGGATTTCATAAAGTCAGTTCAGGCTTATACGGGATTGCCGGGATATGGAAGCACTACGAGACCGGTGCCAGAGGGAGACCGTAAGGAAGCCAACGAAGTAATCTGGCAGGATGCAGGCACACCAGTGGAGATTCCTTTCCATCAGCTTCAGAACATCTGGGTATCCGTTGAAGTACCCAAGGATGCTGCAGCAGGAACCTACACAGGAACAGTAACGGTATCTGCGAATGAAGTAGAATCGCTGGTGTTTACATATACGCTTGAGGTTGCGGATGCGGTACTGCCGGACGCAGAAGAGTTTGAGGATGGCTTTGATATTGAGTTGTGGCAGAATCCGTTTATTGTAGCCGAATATTATAATGTAGAACCGTTTTCAGAGGAACATTTTAACATTTTAAGACCGCATATGGAAAAATATAAGTCCATTGGCGGACATGCGATCACAACCACGATCGTGGATGACGCGTGGGCAGGACAGACCTACAGTGCAAACGCTGTAAAATATCCGTCCATGATCCAGTGGACGAAAAAAACGGATGGAAGCTTTTCATTTGATTATACAAAATTTGATAAGTGGATTCAGTTTAATAAAGAGCTGGGAATCGGGGATAAGATCATATGCTACAGCATTGCTCCATGGAACAATGCGATTACCTATTATGATGAAGCAACCGGTTCAAACCAGACCGTCAGCGTCACTCCGGGAACTGAAACCTATACGACTATGTGGACGGCATTTTTGCAGAACCTGATGGTTCATATGGAAAGCAAAGGCTGGAAAGAGGAAACTTATATCGGTATCGATGAACGCGGTTTTGATACAAGAGCCTTTGATCTGATCGACAGCATTACCGGAATTGATGCAAAACCATTTAAGACAGCGGGTGCCATGGACGGTTTTGTCACGAAGAAAGATCTGGCAATGCGTGTTGATGATTTAAATGTAGGTTCGGTTGCCATAAAAGAACATCCGACTGAGTTTGAACAGATACGGCAGGAAAGAGAGAACGCAGGGCTTAGAACTACCGTATATACCTGTACGGGACATAAGCCGGGCAATTTCTCTTTAAGCGCTCCGGGAGAGAGCTATTGGACGATGATGTATTCCTACTCTGTAGGCGGAGAGGGATATTTAAGATGGGCTTATGATTCATGGGTAGCGGATCCTTTGAGGGATACTACTCACAATGCTTTTGAAGCAGGTGACTGTTTCCTGATTTTCCCGGATGAAAAGGATGCGGAAAATCCGGTGTCTAAGTCCAGCCTTCGTCTGGAAAAGATGGCTGAGGGTGTCCGTGATGTCAACAAGCTGGTTCAGATGAAGAAAGAAGTACCTTCCATGGCTGAACAGGTCGACAGTCTGATGGATACAATCAAACCGACTTATGATTCCGGCAGCTTATACCTTACGGATAACGGAAAAGAAACGCTGGCACAGGATATGGCTTCCGTAAAGGCTCAGATTGCAGAGCTGACAGAAGAGTACATTACCCGTAAGGCAAACGGAACCAATGAGGTGGAATCTGTCAGCATTACGGAAGGAAGCGAAACAAAGGTTTCTCTGAGAGAGAGCAAAAGCCTTCATGTGCAGCTTGCACCGGAGAATCTTTTAAATACGCAGGTAGTCTGGACATCAGATAATGAAGCGATAGTAAGTGTTTCGAATAAAGGTGTCGTTACGGGAAATAAGGTCGGAAGAGCTGCGATTACAGCGACCTCCGTACAGGATCCAAGCAAGTCAGCAACCATTACAATTACCGTAGAACGGCTGGCAGTAGAGGCAGATGCCCAGGTTTCCTATTACTCTTTTGACCAGGTAGAGAACAATGCGGTTACTGACCAGTGGGGAAGCCGAAACGGAACAAACGAGAACGGGACAATAGTGGATGGAAAATCAGGAAAAGCAATTGAGATTGCTTCCGGTAATAAAGTTACTTTCCCTGAAAATACCGATCTGACACAAAATTGGACTGTCGGTTACTGGATGTATAATACGTCTGCAGGCACAGGAAGATGTTCTGTGATGACGGATAAAGACGGAGTACGTTCCTTTGATAACAGAATTTCTGACAGCAATGCCAAGGGCGGCGTTCATGTAAATGCTTCCTCAGGAGGCTATTTAACCTTTAATTACCAGGCGCCTCAAAATACATGGGTTCATGTTGCCTGGACCAATGACAGGACAAACGGACTTTGCCTCTATGTAAATGGACAGCTGATTCAGACAAATGCATGGACAAAGACCAATGACTTTAAGGCTCCCATTGATATTCTGGGAGGCGAAGGTTTTACCGGAAAGATTGATGAATTAAAGATTTACAACCGCGCCCTGACGGCTTCAGAAGTAGCTGCTATTATGCAGGTAAAAGGACTGAATGTGTCAGAAACAAGTGTAAATCTGAATATCGGTGAAACCTATACGATTACTACCGATCTGATATCTGATGAAGAGGATCAGACGATTACTTTCTCATCCTCAGCAGGGGAAATTGCAAGTGTGGATGAAAACGGCGTGGTTACGGCACATAAAAAGGGTACAGCGATTATCACAGTAGAAAACAAGGCTGGCGGATACAAAGAAGAGGTTTCTGTTGCAGTTACAAAACCGTTAGTAATTCAGTATACGATTCCGCAGTATGAGCTGCCGGAAGAAAACTTAAGCGATATTGAGAAAAAGCCCGGAACAGACCGTCAGTATCTTGGACAGCCGGATATGATCATGCTGAAGGATAACAAAACCCTTTATACCGCATATCCGGTAGGGCACGGCTGCGGTCCTCTTGTGATGAAGGTAAGCACTGACGCAGGGGAAACGTGGACGGAGAAGACGGACATTCCGGCATCATGGGCAGGTTCTCTGGAAACTCCTACGATGTATCGTCTGGATATGACAGATGGAACCACAAAGCTGATCATGATTACAGGAAGGCCGTACTGGCATGGAAATACCGTAGGCGGCTGGCAGACCTCTATTTCTGAGGACGATGGAAAGACCTGGAGTGAATATAAGACATTCCAGCAGACGCTGCCGGACGGAAGACAGAACTACTCAATAGTGGCCATGGCAAGCCTGATTCAGCTGAAGGATGAAGATGGAAACGATATTGATAAGTGGATGGGCGTATATCATGATACAAGCTATGTGAATTATAAGACATATCTTACCTTTGATGAGGAAGGAAATGAGCAGTGGAGCGCTCCGGAGCCATATCTGACAGATTATCGCAGTATGGAAAGTACCTATCAGATTTGTGAGGTAGGTATGTTCCGTTCACCGGATGGAAAACGAATCATGGCGCTTGCAAGAAGCCAGTCCCATAATCATAAATCTGTGATGTTCTATTCTGACGATGAGGGAGAAACCTGGAGCAGACCGGAAGAGATGCAGGGTGCCCTTCAGGGAGAACGTCATAAAGCCGTATATGACCCGATCAGTGGAAGACTGGTAGTTACTTTCCGTGAGATTATTCTTGATTACAATCAAAACGGAGTCATTGAAAATAATGACTGGATGGCAGGAGATTGGATTGCATGGGTCGGAACCTATGAGGACCTTCTGGAGCAGAATGAGGGACAATACCGGATTCTGCTGGAAGAGGATTGGGCAAATAATGCTAAATCCGGAGATACCGGATATGCAGGAATCGTCGTACAGCCTGATGGAACCTTTATTATGGATTCCTATGGACATTGGGATAAAGATTTTTCTCTGAGCTGGAGCGGGGGAGTGACCACAGACCTTTGCTATATCAAACAGGCGAAATTTAAGCTTGGAGAGGTAGATAACGCCCTGAATCTGGTAGACAGGAAAGCGCTTCAGGAAGAAGTTGAAAAGGTAAAAGATACATCCTCAAAGGATTATACGGAGGAGTCTTTCCAGTTATTCGAGGATGCACTGAAGCAGGCGCAGGAAATGCTTGAGGATAAAACAGCCCAGCAGATTCAGATAGATAACGCGTTGACAGCATTGCAGACAGCTCATGGAAAGCTTGAACAGAAAACCGCCGAACCGGAGAAGCCAGACAAACCGGTTCAACCAGATAAGCCGGACAAACCGGAACAGCCGGGTACAACGGATAAACAGCCGCAGTATACTCAAAATGGCGGGACGGCAGCCGGTACAGGTACGACCGTAAGTGCAGCCGCAAACAGCAAAGCTGCAAAAACCGGAGATATGGCAGATATCACCGGAACCCTGCTCTTTGCATTGACAGGGGCAGCAGGAATGGCAGTGCTGGGAATGAAGAGAAGAAGAAAAGCAAAATAAAGGCAGTATGAAAATTTGAGGAATCCCCCTTTCTGTGTTATCATAACTACATGATAGAAAACAGAAGGGGGATTTTCTATGGAAAATAAACCTGAAAAACATAAATGTATCGGAATCTTAGCTCATGTGGATGCGGGCAGAGGATAACTACTGGAAAAAGTGGAAATATATTGCAAATAAGAAAAAGTGGTGTTACAATAAAATAGAACATACGTTCTTTCTGCGGGATATGGGTAACTTAGAAGTGATAACAGGAGGTTTAAAATGACAACTTTTTTAGACAAGAAGATGGAATTTGATAATGGAGTAGACAAGAGTGAGTTTTTAGAGACATCTTTAGTACCTGTAGATGGAGAATATATATCAGACATAAAAATAAAAAATGCTGATGGGGATAAATTGGAAGAATATTACAAATGGCAGTTTGTTTATGCAATTATTAATAGCGGGATGTACAATAAGGATTACATAGGCGTTGAAGTAAGATTTCCGAAGGGTAATAAAACGTCTGCTCCATTAAAAGTTGATTGTGTTATTTTTGATGATACAGATTGGCTGGAGAGATATAGAAACTATTGGAAATACAAAAAAGGTGAAGATATGGATTGGTTAAATGAACATATTCTTGCAGTTGTAGAGTTTAAAAAGGGCGATAAAGAAATAGAAAAAGTGTATAATGGACAAGTGAAATCAGCAATGAAACAGAAAGAACCTTCTACGGAATATGTTTTAGGAGTATATTACGATGCAGAGCGTTTGTATTTGTTTCATAGGAGAAATGGTTTGTTTCTACGTTATGATGAAAATAAGAATGTGAAAGGAGATGCCAGTAAAACGGGAGACTTATCTTTACAATTATTTGATCCTTACACATACTTACCGTGTTTCGAGGAATTGACAAATAAAAGAAATAAAGCAAAAGGGCTGGACAGGGCTAATCGAACCATAGACGATTTAGATGTAATTACATCGAGGCTTACTATAGCGCTTCAGGATGCGTTATCAAATGTGTTGAGAAGTTTGGAAAAAGTGGGATTAGTATCTCAAAGGGGGTATGAAATACTTATACAGACGTTTGCTTTGAAGATTTATGATGAAAAGCATAATAAGAGACATCCAACAGATAAATTGAAATTTTATATTGCAGATGACGAAAGGATATTTAAAACACTTAGAGAAACTAAGATACAATGCTTTATTGAAAGAATGCAGAATATTTGGAAAGAAGCGGAAGCCGAATATTCAAAAATTTTAGGGGAATGTTTAATTGACTGGAGGGAGTTAAGCCAGATTCGTGTAATCGTAACAATATGTGAAGCGTTTCAGGATTTTTCTTTTGTGCGTTCTTCTAAAAGTGATATTTATCAGATGATTTTTTATAATTTTGCAAATGAATTTAAGAGAGGTGAGTCGGCTCAGTTTTTAACTCCTTTACCTATTATTGATTTTATGGTAAAGCTTGTGAATCCGAGAAAAGATGATACTGTATTGGATCCATGTTGTGGAATTGGTGATTTCTTATCTTTATCTTATGTAAATGCTTTAGATAAACCAAATGAGTGGAAACTTAGTGATGCAAATGTGTATGGTATTGATATTGATCCTAATATGATAAAGCTTGCAACACTCAATATGTTGTTAAATGGAGACGGAGATGCAAAACTATTTTATAAACCGGATATGGGATCTATTTTATGGAAAATAGCGAAAGATAATCCACCGAAGTTGGTTGAACTTGAAGTCCAGAAGCAAAAAAACGGTGCGTGGGATGAATGGTCTGATAATACAAAACTTATGAAGTTTGACGTTGTTTTAACAAATCCGCCATTTGGAGAGGATCGGGCATTTAGACCGGTTAATGAATATGAAAGAAAGGTAATTGAAGCGTATGAATTATGGAATATTGTAGGCGGTGATGCAATAGATAAAGGAATTGTTTTTTTAGAGAATGCATATAGAGTGCTGGAGACCAATGGTAGAATGGGAATTGTCTTGTCTAATTCTATTTCATCAATAAAAAAATATGAAAAAGTAAGAGAATGGCTGATGAAAAAAATGAGAATTGTAGCTGTTTTTGATTTACCGCCTAACGTATTTGCGGAAACAGGCGTAAATACCAGTATAATTATTGCATATAAACCCCAAAAGAAGAGGCTGGAGCAGATAATAAAAAGCAATTATTCCATATTTGTTAAAGATATTAAATCGGTTGGATACGAAAAACGAACATCAAAGAGGAATGTTGTATTTAATCCTGTATATAAAATTGACTATTCGACATTTGAAATTGAAAAAGATATAGAGGGCAATATGGTTTTAGATGAAGAATTTTCAAGTATAATACA
>ENA-OZGX01000434-OZGX01000434.1-human-gut-metagenome-genome-assembly--contig:-NODE-434-length-19864-cov-15.052804_pt1 | contig 19864 bp, 12 predicted proteins | sample MGYA00244040_ERZ653674 | MGnify/ENA primary metagenome ERZ653674 (study PRJEB26926, sample SAMN06165232) | human gut metagenome | biome: ENVO:00009003; feature: ENVO:2100002; material: ENVO:00002003... | reverse complement strand
GAGATGCGCGAAAAAGCCCCTCTGTCGGGGTCCCCGCAAAGCGGCGCAGTGTGGGATCCCCGCCGAAAGAATTTTCGGTGGGGTCAAAACGAGCACGCTTTGCGGGGAAAAGGAGCAATCGCGCGCAGGCAAAAGGAAAGCCGCTCTTTCGAGCGGCTTTCTTGCAGTTTAGCGCGGATTGCGACGCAGGCGCGTACTTGATCGTACGTAACGAACCGAAAAAGGGGTGCTGACAAAGTTCTGCGCCAAATAGTGCGCTCAGGACTGAGGGCAATATTCGGATGAAGAACAAGGAAAAGCCCTCCCGCACAAGAGGCGCGTACTAATGCGTACGTAACTCGCAGGGCGGGAGGGCTTTGACGCAGTTATTCGCCGAATAGTGCGCTCAGGACTGAGGGCAATATTCGGATGAAGAACAAGGAAAAGCCTCCTGCTTACTTTGGCTGACGCTGTCATTTAGATGAGATGCGCGAAAAAGCCCCTCTGTCGGGGTCCCCGCAAAGCGGCGCAGTGTGGGTCCCCGCCGAAAGAATTTCCGGTGGGGGCACAACGAGCACGCTTTGTGGGGAAAAGGAACAATCGCGCGCAAGCAAACGGAAAGCCGCTCTTTCAAGCGGCTTTCTTGCAGTTTAGCGCGAATTGCGACGCGGGAGCGTACTAAATCGTACGTGACCGCATTGCGGAATGGGGCTTTGACAAAGCAGGTCGCCAAATGACGCCGTCAGAGAAGGTAGCGGCAGATCTCCGCCAAACTCTCCGTAGGATGTACCGCCTCTTCGAGGGAGAACGCCTGGACGGGGACGTCGGCTGCGGCGGAGGAGGTGCGGGGCTTCTTTTCGCTGTCGAGTTTGGCTTCTCGGTCTTTGCGCTCGGCGGCTTTCACGAGTTTGTCTCTCAACTCGCGCACTTTGTCGTCCTCTTCGGAGAGCCTTTCCGCCTCCGCTTTGAACTGTTCCTCCTGCTCGGGAGCGGCGCCGCCGCGGTCGAGGGCGAAGTCTTTGGCGAGAAAACGCTCCAGCTCCATGCGGACGGAGACAGCGACGCTCTCCATATTGAGGGCGTCCTTGCCGAAGCCGTATCTCTCTTTGAGTTCCTCATAGGCGCCCGTCCACTTGGCGCGGAAGAGTTTCAGCCTTTCGAGCTCCATGGCATAGCGGAGTTTGATGTCGAGCTCCGTTTTTTCCGCCTGTTCGCCGGCGGCGATGAGGGCGGCTTTGATCTGCTCTTCCTTGTCGCGATAGACCTCGAGCTCCTCCGCCAGCCTGTCGCATTGCGCTTTGAGGACGCGGATGCGTTCCTTCTGTTCCAGCCCGGCTTTGTCCGCCTTTTCACGCTCGAGGGCGATGTACGCCTCCACCGAGGCGATGTCATATCCCCGTCTCACGACGGCGAATCGCGGCTGCGGTTTGTTCCTCTTTTTCATACGCTCTCCTTTTGCGCCATTATACCCCGTCCGCGCACGGAAAATTGCGCCGACTCCGCCGAATAGAGACGATTTTTGGCATAAATGCAACGCGGAACGCGCAAAAAAGCCCCGCGGACGATCGTCCGCGGGGCATAAAAGGCTGTCAAACGGTCAGCTCTGCGCGCTTTCCGCGAGGAGCTCCTGTTTGAGGTCCCACAGCTTTTGGCTGAGGTCCACCTTGTAATATTGCGTGTTGACCACGCGCTTATATTCGGGGAAGAACTCCGCCTTGGACTCGTCGTGATGCCTGCCGATCTCCTCGAGGGTGGGCAATCCGTAGACGAGCTCGCCGTCCCTGATGACCTCGACGGGCAGCTCTTTCACGGTGAAATCCTTGAAAGTGGTGCGCTTCCACGTCTGCTCGGGGTGGAAGACCGTGAGGGGACGCGAGGTGTCGACGGTCTCGTCCGCAAGGCAGATGAGGTCCGCCGCCGCCATACCGCCGCGGTAGATGCGCACCGTCTTTTTGATGCCGGGGTCGGTGGTCTTGTCGTGGCTGTCCGAGACCTTGATCTTGGGCACCATCCTGCCCTCCTCCTCCACGGCGCAGAGCTTGTATACCCCGCCGAGAGAGGCGTTGGAGAAGCTGGTGATGAGCTTGGTGCCTATGCCGTAGACGTCGATCTTGGCGTCCTGAGAATTGAGCGCGAGCAACACTTGCTCGTCGATGTCGTTGGAGGCGAAGATCTTGCAATCCCCATGACCCGCCGCGTCCAGCATCTTGCGCGCCTCGCGGCTGAGATAGGCAAGGTCGCCGCTGTCCAGCCTGATGCCCACGGGCTTGTGTCCTTCCGCTTTGAGGCGGTCGAAGACCTTTATCGCATTGGGGACGCCGCTTTTCAGAGTGTCGTAGGTGTCCACGAGAAGGAGGCAGTTGTCGGGATAGATCTCCGCATACGCCTCGAACGCTTCGAGCTCGGTGGGGAAGGTCATCACCCAGCTATGGGAATGGGTGCCCGCCACCGCGATGCCGAACATTTCGCCCGCGAGCACGTTGGATGTCGAACGGCACCCGCCGATGTACGCGGCGCGCGCGCCGTATGTGCCCGCGTCGGGACCCTGCGCGCGGCGCAGCCCGAACTCCAGGATCTTGGCGTCCGTGCAGGCGGCGAGCCTTGCCGCCGTGGTCGCGATGAGGGTCTGATGATTGACGATGGTGAGGAGCGCCGTCTCGATGATCTGCGCCTCGAAGATGGGCGCGGACACCGTGAGGATGGGCTCGGAGGGGAAGACGATCGTCCCCTCGGGCACGGCGGTGAGATCCCCCGTGAAGCGGAAGGTCTTCAGCCTTTCCAGGAAATTCTCGGGGAAGATGCCGAGCGACCTCAGATAAACGATGTCCTTCTCCTCGAAGCGCAGGTCGCGAAGATATTGCACCGCCTGTTCGAGCCCCGCCGCCACGGCGTAGGAATAGCCGCCGCTGCCGCGGTAAAAGAGGTCGAACACCGCCCTCTTTTCGCTCACGCCCTTTTGGAGATAGCCGTTCGCCATCGTGAGCTGATAGAGGTCGGTGAGCATGGTGAGATTGCGTTCACCGGAAAGAGGCGAGATCATTTTTTCTCCTCGGTCGCAGCAGACTTGACCCTTTCGCGGCAATGCCTCGGGAGCTTCCACGACACTTTCACTTTCTTGATGTAACTGCCCTCCGCAAGGTCGGCGACGGGGACGTCGTCCACGCCGTAGAACCTCCAGAAGAACCTGCCGCCCTTTGCGAGCAGGCGGGTGACGAACTTATAGTTGGCGACGTCGAAACGGCTGAGCTCGGTGATTTCCAGCTCTCCCGCGAGCGCCGCGGCGTTGACGGTGCGGAAGCTCGAACGGGTGAGACATATGAGCACATACGCAAGCCCCAGCACGAGCGCGACGGGCACGACGACTATGCACGCCACCTGCGTGACGGGGACGGCATCTATGCGCAGCTCCTCGAGCCACGCCCTGCCCAGGAAATACCAGAAGAAATAGCAAAAACCGAGGATGCCGGGGAAGCGCTTGTTCTTGCGCCATATCGCGTAGAAGATGACCGCGCCGATGAAGTTCCACACCATCTCATAGAAGAAAGTGGCGGCAAACCACCCGGGGGTGTTGGCGTCCACGACGGGTCTGAACTCGGGCTCCACCCCCTGTGGCTGGTCTATCCACACCGCGAACGGGAATGTCTGGAAGCGCGGATCGGTGATGGGAATGCCGAACGCCTCCTGATTGACGAAGTTGCCCAGCCTCCCTATGATCTGCCCCGTGAGCACGGGAACGACGATGAGGTCGACGATGTTGCCGAAGTTGCACTTCTTGCGTTTGCGGAAAGCGAATATCCCCGCGCCGATGAGACCTCCGACCAGCCCGCCTATGATGGTGATGCCGCCGTCCCAGATGGCGATGACGTCCACGAAATCGTCCCAGCTCTCGATGGGGAAATAGACGTCCGGGCGCGCGAAAACATAAAAGATGCGGCAGAAGATGACCGCGAGCGGGATGACCCACAAAAACAGCTCCACCGCGTCGTCGAGCTCGAGGTTGATGCGCTTGCACTCGAAGCACACGATGGCGAGCCCCGCGATCATCCCTATGACGATGATGATGCCGTACCAGGCGACCTCAAGGTTGCCGATGCGGAAGGCGATCTTATCGATCGCAGACAGGATCTCCATCATTCCTCCCCGAACACGATGCGGCACGCGCCCGCATCGCGGATCATAAGTCTGAAAACATTATTTTTGCCGAACTTGGCGATGAGCGAGTCGTTTACGCTGTCTGAACTGTCTTTTGCGACAAAAAGCAGGATGGTGCCGGCAAACCCGCCGCCGTGCACGCGGCGTGCGAGCACCCCTTCCAGCGTGGACGCGAACTCGAGCCCCCGCTCGATGGAACGGTCCCCGCGCTCGGAATAAAGGTTCTGAAGTTTCTCGGCGGAGCTCCGTCCCGAGGCGTTGACCTCGCGGAGGAATGCGCCCTCGTCGCCGTCTTCGACCGCTCTCAGCGCGCGCTCCACGCGCCTGTTTTCCTCATAGAAATGCTCCGCTCTGAGCAGCGCTCTCGGAGGAAGCATGGCGCGGAGCCCCTCCTCTTCCTCATAGAACTTGCTCTCGGGGATGTCTCTCAGCACCGTGCCGCCGAGCGCCGCCGCAACGGACTTCATCTCGGCGGGGATCGCCGCATAATCGTCCGTGAGGTCGCTGTGATCGCCGCCCGTCGCCACGACAAAGATCTCGAGGTCGTCAAAGTGCCACTTTGCGCCCACCACTTCCGGCTCGTCGAAGCTGCGGAAGTCGATCATGTTCACGCCGCCCAACGCGATGGCGCTCTGATCCATCAGCCCGCTGGGCTTGCCGAAGTAGACGTTTTCGGCATACTGGGACGCCTTCGCCATAAAGATGGGGGAAAGCTTGCCGTCGTTGTAGTAGACGTTGAAGATCTCCGCCACGGCGAGCTCGAAGGAACTCGACGACGAGACCCCGCTCCCCTTGGGGACGAGGGAGTCCATGCAGGCGTTGAAGCCGCCCGTCGCTTTGCCTGCGCGCGTGAAATATTCCGCCACGCCCTTGATGAGCGCGACGGAGGTGCCGAGCTCCTCTTCGCGGAAAGCGGTGTCGCCCGCCGCGATGCGCATGACGGGATAGTTCTCCGACTTGACTTCGATGACGCCGTCCTCACGGGGACTGACCGCGGCGAGGGTGTCCACCGTGACCGCCGCCGCGAGCACCTTGCCCGCGTTGTGGTCGGTGTGGTTGCCGACGATCTCTATCCTTCCCGGGGAGGAGAAAAAGTCCGCACATTCGGTGCCGAACGCCTCCTTATGCCTTGCGGCGAGCTTGCCGAAGCGGTGGATATTGCGTTCCGCCGCGTCGCCGTAAAGAGCGCGAAGCACGCGCACCGATGGCGCATTCTTTTCAAATTTGTCCGTCGAAATCGTTGCCATTGTGCGTTTCTCCATATATAATGTAAACAGTTATTTTATGATAGCACAGCATCCTCCCGTTTGCAAGGGAAATGCGTGTGTTGAGAGGTTTTATGTCTCCTCGCAAGTCCTTTGAAGAGCTCGCAAAGATCAATGTCGCCAACCTCGTGGACTACGCCGTGAACAACCTGCATATGGACGAAGCGGACATCGTTTATGCCACGAATACCCTGCTGGATATGTTCCGTCTGACGGAGCCTTCGGACGCGCCCGTCGGCAAGTACGACCTCTACGAGACGCTCTCCGCGCTCTCCGCCCACGCCGTACGCCTGAAACTCTGCGCGGAAGAGGACAGACAGCTCTTCGAGACCCGCATCATGGGCGTGCTCACTCCCCCGCCCTCCAAGGTCATCGAGACCTTCGACAACATCGCGGCGCAGGACGGCAGCATGAAAGCCGCCGAATGGCTCGGCGACCTTTCCGAAAAATCGGCGTACATCCGCCGCCCCGACATCGACCGCAACATCCGGTGGGAGTATGACAACCCCCGCGGCAAGATCGTCGTCACCATCAACCTCGCCAAGCCCGAAAAGACCCCCGAAGAGGTCAGACGCGCCAAAGAGGCGAAGACGGGCTACCCCAAGTGCATGCTCTGCGCCGAGAACGTCGGCTTTGCGGGCAACGCGGCGCATCCCGCCCGCCAGACCCTCCGCACCATCCCCTTCGAGCTGGACGGCGAGGAGTGGTTCATGCAGTTCTCCCCCTACGTCTACTTCGAGCAGCACGTCATCGCGGTCTCCAAGGAGCACCGCCCGATGAACGTCAACGCCGCGACATTCCGCCGTATGCTGGACTTTGTGGATCTCTTCCCCGGCTACTTCATCGGCTCCAACGCGGCGCTCCCCATCGTGGGCGGCTCCATCCTCGCGCACGACCACTACCAGGGCGGCAAAAAGGTGTTGCCCATCTTCGAGTCCGGTGCAAGAAGACGCTATACGATGAAGAATTTCCCCGATGTCAACGTCTCCGTCGCCGAGTGGTACAACTCCGTCGTCAGGCTGGAGAGCAAAAACCGCGCGAGCCTCGTCGAGGCGGCGGAGAAATTCCGCAGCGCCTGGGAGACCTACTCCGACCCGGACGCGAACATCGTCTGCCGCACCGAAAACGCGGACGGCACCGTCACCCCCCACAACGCCATCACCCCCACCGCCTGCATCAACGACGACGGGGAGTATCAGATCAACCTCATCCTCCGCAACAACCGCACGGACGAGAAGCACCCCTACGGCATCTTCCACCCCGCCGAGGAACTGCACAACATCAAGCAGGAAGCCATCGGCATCATCGAGGTGCAGGGGCTGTTCATCCTCCCCGGCAGGCTGCAGCGCGAATGCGAGCAGATCAAAGACCTCCTCACGGGCAAGACTCCCCTGGACTTCAAAGCCATCGCCGCGGACGGACACCCCCTCAACAAACACCTCGGCATGATCGCCCAGCTCGTCGCCGACGGCGGCACGGAAATGTCCGAGACCAAGGCGGAGCGCGCCATCACGGACTACATCAACACCGCCTGCGAGAAGATCCTGGACACCACCGCCGTCTTCAAAAACACCGAGGACGGACAAGCCCGCTTCGACAAATTCATCCGCACCGTCGTCTATTGACCCGCGATCGCTCCTCGTTGGGGGATTGTTCCCTCACCGCCCTTTGCCATCGCAAACCTTAATATAATTTCACGCCGAAGGCTGCGGTCCCACCCGCAGCCTTCGGCGCACTTTGATATAAGGAATGAGCGGACGCCCCAAGCACTACGGACAGCATGAGCGGCGGAGCAAATGCTCCGCCGCTCATCGCTTTCTGTTTTACACCTATGTCATTCGACATAAACCGTGGACGCTCGGTACCCCGTTTCTCCCCAACCGCCTTTGAACCAGTTGGAGACATGCGGGACAAAGCTATTTGAGATCACCGCCGAAAAATCATAAGTCACATCATCCGTTTTCCCGACGCGGATCAAACTTGAGTCTCCTTCCATCGACCCGGCGATATACCCGAAATTCGGCAACCACGCATTCTCGCCGGAGTCATACCCGCTAAAAATAAAGGTACTGCTCAATATCCCGCAATCGCTTATAGTCCCCTCGGGATTATAGCCGACAATACCGCCAATGGAACGCCCTTGATAGACTTCCCAAAAATTGATCTCGGTATTGAGCACATGACATGATGATACGGTCAAAGTGTTCTTCCCGGCAATACCACCGATTTCGCCGTTGCCCATAACTTTTGAGGAATGCAACTCACCGAATTTGCTGCTTGTGACCGTACCGGCATTTTCTCCTACGATCCCGCCTATGTTTGAATTGTTGCGATGGATCTCAAGCGTGCCGTTAACACTGCATCCGCTAACAGATAACTTGTTATATCCCGCCACAATACCGACATCGAGCCATCCGGTATAATGCAGATTGCTCGCCGTAATGTAAGCGTTCTTGAAAACGACATTGTTTATCAGCCCTTGATTGACGGCAACAAAGCCATACCGTTGGAGTGTGTCGGACGTATCCGAAACATGTATCCTCATATTTGTGATGGCGTGATCATTACCGATCAAGATGCCCGAAAATGTCGATATAGGAGTCCAATTTTCACCGCCGAGATCGATGTCGTTCATCAATTCGTAGCTGACCAGCGAAGTATTTTGTCTCCCCATATACTCCAATTCCGCACGTGTGGTGATCTGATACGGATTCCATGCAAATCCGTTTCCGCCCGCATAAGGGATTATTCCCGTGCTGTAAGATTTGAGATCAAACGCTCCGCCGAGATGCCCGCCGGGATGCTGTATGTATGTGACCGCCTCGGAGTAGATCATCGTGTATGACGAAACGGCAAATGTTGCGCTCAACACATATGCATCATAAAAATCCGTTTTTATCTGCGATGACAGATCGATCACACCGTTCTTCCCTGCGCAATCAAATGTGTAAGTGTGGTCACCCGCAGTGAGCGTAACTTCATCCAGCGGGCTTGAAGCGTCATAATGCAGTTTCAGCATCAAGGGCGTCCTTGTATATTCAAAATAGAAACCGGGACCGCGCCTTACGGCAAATGTCAGCTTCAACGGGTTGGCGACATTCCCGTTTCGTGTGAAATAAATGTTTTGACGTGCATAAGGCGAAGAAGGAGTTATTGTGATCACTCCGGAAGACGGGTTGAAATCTATCCCGACATTGTCGCCGATATAATTCAATTCATTGACGACCGTGCCCGATTTTGTAATATACTGCACCGTATATTCGGCGTTTCTGCTGCCGAATTGCTCGAGAATGACCGCGCCGTAGCTGTCATAAGAATATGTCGACGCGAGTTCACCGTTGATATACCAATCTCCCGCTTCTCCGGATGTCGACACTCCGACCGTATAAGTCCCGCCGCCTCTGACGGCAAGGTAGCCTTCGCCGCTGCCGACATTCAGCAAATAGGTGAACCGTTTGTTGTCTGCCGAAGGAGTCCTGTTTGCCGTATTTATTACGCCGTCGGAATTGTACACCACGAAATCGGGCGACGACTCCGAGACAGACAAGGCAAGTTCGAGACAATATATATAACTGTCGTCCAAATCAAATTTTACGACAGTATAATAGTCGTCCGATACACTATCGAATGCATAAGTCCCTCCCGTGCCCGACAGCGCGAGTGATACATCCTCAAATTCCATGTTGAACGACTGTGTCTGCCCTGCAGTATTTTCCACCCACAAATATTTTATCCCGCTGCCGATCTGATCCAGGTTCGTGGTATATGCCCCCTCCTCGGGCATGAAACCGTCCTCCGTAACACCATATATCCTGACATTATCCCCCACGACCGTTATATCGGTAAATTCATCTTCAAAATCGATCTTCAAACCGACGACCGCACCGGCAGGCAATGTCAAACCGATGCTGTCCCCCACACTCACATCCAATGTCGTCATCCCGACCTCCACCGTCGGACGCTTTAATGTCGAAGTGGTGTTTGCCAGTTCGATTATATAGTCCTGCCCCTCCTCAAAATAGTACATCTCATCCGAGACCGGTTCACAAACGGTCTGGTCGACATCATTAATGACTTGATAATTTACACCCGTCCCGTCTGTCAGCACCACTTCATAAAGTCCGTGCCGCGGTGCCGTAAATGCAAATCTGTCCTTGCCGTCGATGTTTGTTTCAGGTGCTTTTACATAAGCCTCTGTTGCACTATCCTCGGCGAGCGGTTTGCTTCGCCTGTCATTGATGGTATTCACAAAAAATCCCGTACTTCCCATGAAAGTGGGCATATCTGAAAATGTACATGATATGCCGACATCGATCACCGTATAAATGTTTGTTCGCCACCCCGGATTTACACCACTGTCACTGCCCATCTCAAAAAATCCGGTAAAATGATGCCCGTGCCCAAGCCATGCATTTACACCGCTTTGCTCATCCATGCTTATTACGGTCGACTTATATGTATACCCTCCGCTTGCCTCTAATTGACCGTGTTTTGTGCTCGGGAAATCTTTCACGCCATAATAACTTTCCCCTTCTATATATTCGAGTGTCGGTTCATCCAAATACCCCGCCAGGTTGATGATATATTGAGCCAATGAAAACGCAGTACCGGCAAACGGAACTCCGGAAGCTCCGAATAAAGCATTGATGATTTTGTTCGCCGCAAATTCTGCGGTATAAACCACGGCGTCAATGTTCAGATCGTCTTGTTCTCCGGAATATTCATACGCCGATATGTCTATGCCCGTGTTGATAAAAAACATGCCTGCATCTTTTGCGACATCATACCCGGTTTCGCCGTAATTTACATCCTGCTCGTTCGAAAGTGTCGCACCTATTGAAATATCGCTCAAATAAAACATTTCGACATCGGCATAATAAAAATTGTCGACCGATAATTGTGGCAATGGCACTACGATCCCATCAACGTTTTCTACGCCTTCCTCAATAAAGTATGGGCTCCTTTCACAATATGCCCATTCAATGAAATCATTCCAAGGTCTTTCTTGTGAAACATAACTTTGAAACATCGCCGCATCAGCAAGATAGATATACCCGTTGGTATCATCCGGCATTATAGTTATATATTCCCTTTGAAAGAGTGGCTGAATCGTATAATTAAATGTGTCCTTCGTAATTAAGTCATCATCGCCGTCATCATAATCAATTAAGAATACCAAAACAACCGACTGTTTGTTGACAAAAGTCAAATAATCGCTATCACATTTGTTGACAAATGTATATACAAAATAACCATAATCTCTCCCTATGTATAAGTGTTCTCCCGCGCTTGTAAACGCCGACTTCGGTATGTAGTTTACGATGGGATCTTCTCCTAAAATATGCAGTTGCGCATTGGGACTTTTTTCCCATGTCGTTGTCGTGGGATATACATTTTCAGCATAATTTTCCAAGCCTTGCCTTACATCGCTTATGACACCGCTCGTTTCGGCCTCGGCATAAGCTACTCCTGCAAAATCGAGCGTCATCAAGACAAGCATTAACAGCACAAACAGCAGTAGTGCCGCGCAAATTGCAAGCGATCTTTCTCTTTTAATGGTGCCCCTCATTTTTTGTTCCTCCTTATCTCGTCATTTAAACTGCATCAGCCGCTCACCAAAACATCGAATATCGTATCTTAATTTTGAACTGATTATCGATGCCGGTGGAGCTTGTGTTGTCCGCAACCACATTGACCCACACATTGAAATATGACAGTGGGTCGCTGCCTATTAAATCGTTGATCTCGATCTCTTCCTCATAATCAAACAACAGCGTCCTCATGGTTTCTTCATCAAAAAGCCATTTTATTGCCACATCCGCATACGCTACCATTTTTCTTGTGATCACCAGCTCCGAAACCGTTTTCCCCAATGTTCCGGAAAATTCGGTTTCACTTCGTCTTATGGTGATGATCTCTCCGAGTTGCAAAAGCGCATCTCGGGCTTGCAGCAACATCTCATTGTAAATGCCGTCCCCGTTATCGCCGTCTCGATAGTCTACTATGTTGTCATAGCTGCTCTTATATCCATGCGACTGCAAACTTGCGTTGTAATCCCCGCTATTTTTGTAAGTCTCCCCGTCCTTTTCATAAACCGTAATGCTTACGAATCGGTAATCCGTCAAATATCTGTACAGCTCGTATTTTTCAAAATCATCCGGCTCCTTATCGCATGCGGCGAGAGAAAAAACGCACGCGGAAATGATGAACAACAATACAAGTAACAACGCAAACTTCTTTTTCATGATACTACCTCCTTGCTATGATATGTGCCGAATTGTGAGTGCTGCATCGGGACCACCCCCCTTTTGTTCCGATAGTTTTGTATAATTGTTTTCTTTCGTGCGGTGTCCGCCGCGCGGAGCGCGCGGGGTGTGTCTTTTGCAACAACTTAAAACCGTTTCAACGATCCATAGCCCTATGTCCGCCCTGCCCGCGGCACCCGCCGCAAGCCGTGCGAACTTCCTTGATGTCATTATACCATCTCTCTCCCCCGATTTCAACATTCACCATACTTATAAACCCCCGCCGACATCGGCGGGGAAACCGCTTGCACACACCATTGATAGTCTGAGGGCAATATTCGGATGAAGTGCAAGGAAAGCGCCTGCGGGATGGACAGGAGCGTACTTTTCCGTACGTGACTGTTCAGACCGCAGGCGCTTGACACAGCAATTCGCCGAATAGTGCCCTCAGACGGCGGCGCGGCCGCCCGTCAGGGCAGCCTTCACCAACATCACCACTCCGACGGCGAGGCTGATGGCGCCGATGGCGATGAAGATGCCTTCTACACCGCTGACGGCGTAGGCAACGATGAAGAGGATGCCGACGACGAGGGCGAGGAGGATGGTGAGGATGTAGAGCACTTTGGAGACGGCAGCCATGCCTTTGAAGCTCTTGAGCCCCATGACGAGCACGAGGACGGCGAAGAGCAGGATGGCGATGCCGAGGATGAGGATGACCACATCGGGAGCGAGCGCCGCGACTATGATGAGCGCGATGCCTATGAGCAGCTCGATGATGCCCATGATCCAGTTTTTGTGGAAGAGCTCGAAGAGACCGAGGACGGTGGCGATGACGCCGATGGTCATCATCGCGATGGCGGCGACGCCGGCTTCCAGCCAGACGAAGAGCACGCCCATGACGATGAAGAGCAAGCACAGCATGACGCTGTTGTCAGTCACCTTGGCGGTGGATTGGATCTTTTTTGCCATTATATCACCTCAATTTACGCGGCGGCGATGCGCCGTTTTTTCGTATGACATTATATTATAAGCCGATATTATTTTCAATCCCCGTCCGAAAATTATGCAAATTTTTCACGCTGAGAGGCTGTCTGGCATAGATCGGGCGGGAGCGGTAAATGCGGCATAAAAAACGGGCGTTCGGAAAGGAACGCCCGTTGACGCGGTGTTGCTGCCGCGCTCACTCGCTGCGAAGGGCGACGGTCGGGTCCTTCTTGGAGGCGATGCGGGAGGGGATGAAGCCCGCGAGCACCGAGAGCAATATGCTGATGAGGAACATCGCGACGCATTGCCACCAACTCACCTGCATGAGCCCCGAGATGCCGAGGACGGCGGCGAGCAGCGCGCTGCCCGCAAACGAGACGGCGACGGCGACGATGACGCCGATGGCGCCGGAGTAGGCGCCCAGGATGGCGGACTCTGCGATGAACACGCGCGAGATGTCCTTCTTTCTTGCGCCGAGGGAGCGCAGCACGCCGATCTCCTTTCTCCGTTCCAGCACGGAGGTGTAGATGATGATGGCGATCATGATGGTGGACACGATGAGGGAGATTGCAGCAAATCCGACGAGCACCTGCGTGACGGTGCTGCTCATCTGCTCCACGAACGACATTATTATGGCAAGTTGATCGGTATATTTGATGTTGTCTCCCGTCTCTTTGCCATAGCCGCTCAAAAATTCTTCGATCACGGCTTTATTGTCAAAAGACGTCGGATATATCTTTATGGACTGCGGCGTACTCTTGTCCGCTATGCCGAGCGCGCGCATGACCTCGATGTGCATATCGTATGATTTGATCAGCGTACCGCGCGCAAGTGTAGTTACGGTTTCACTCACTGTTCTCTTGCCGTCAAGATATGTGTAGCTGAGCGAGAAATTAGGATCTTTATGATCGTCATCTTCGTTGAAGCCCGCGACCGAGTTGTACGGCTTGAAAAGAGAGGGGTCTTTTTCGAGATCCTCGGCGGTGACATCGGGGTTCGCCGCATTGAATGCGTCGAGCTGCGCCTCGACGATGTCGCTCGACTCCGCCTTATCCATGAGCAGATCCATGAGACCGGAGCGATAGCCGACGACGCCGTTGATGGATGTCACGCTCACGCCGCGCCTGGGGCGTATGACACCGGAAACGGTGACCTTGATAGGATCGGAGGAATCGATCGTCTCCTTGTCCAACATGTTCTGCGGATAATAATCAACGCCGCTGTCCGTCTGATAATAATAATCGGCATTGGTCAGGATGTAATACTCTTTTCCGATGACCTGCGTATCAATGTCTATCGGTTCATACAGTGAGCCTCCGCCCGTCAAGATCCCGAGCAACTCGCTTGTGGAACGCAAGCCGAGCATGAACAACGTGAAATCGGGGATCTGGTTGTATTCATCGACCACGATCACCACTTCGCGGTCGTTCTGCGGCCAACGCGAATTTTCGCCGACCAGTTCATATTGTTGCTCGAGCAAATGGGTGTCGGGAGACATCTCGTCCCATGTCTGCGCGGTGCTCGCGGCAAACTGCTTGATCTGCTCGGTCGCTCCCGGAGCAAGCACGAGGTCGATGGCATTCTGGAAATCATCCAGGACATCTCCCATGAGATCCGTAAAAGGATATATCTTCATATATTCGTCGCCGCCGTCGCCTGCGTCGGCGAATATGTTCATGTCTATCCCGTATTGATATTTAACGACGCCTACGCCATCCAACTGAGACTTGTTCGTCTCGATGTAGTTGCGTATGCTCTTCAGATCGTTCGTGCCGAAGATGGCGTCCTTGTTGTTGATGAGGTTGCCAAGCATGTTGCCCACGACGATCTCCCCGGTGTCGGGATATTCCGGATTGGTGTTCGTCGCGCCCATGACCTTTTCCATGAGCGCGCTGAGGCTCATATCCTGCTCGTTGATGGTGATGGGATATTGCGAGAGGGCGTTCTCTTCAAGCCCTGCGATGTAGGCGCCCACGCCGTTGGAGAGAGCGAGGACGACCACGATGCCGATGATGCCGATGCTGCCCGCGATGGAAGTGAGCAGGGTGCGCCCCTTCTTGCTGAGCAGGTTGGTCCAGGAAAGATTGACCGCGGTGGCGATGGACATATAGGACTTCTCGCGCTTGCGTATGGCGCGGATCCTGTCCCCTATCCTTTGGAAGACATTCCTCTTTTTGGCGGGAGCCTCCGCAGGAGCGCTTTCGGAAGTTTCTTTCAAAACAGGCTGTTTATCCGTCGTTTTCGCACTTTCAACGCCGTTTTCCGCAGTCTTGCCCTCTTGCGCCTCATCGCGCACCGCCTCGTTTGCGGGCGTCTCTCCCGCGCCTTCCGGAGGAGTGCCTGCGCTCTCCTCTTCCGCGCGAAGCAGCGGAGCGGCGGGTGCAGCCTCTTCCTCCGCCTCGGAGTCATAGGGCATGGTGTCGCCGACGATCTCGCCGTCCTTGAGATTGATGATGCGGGTGCTGTACTCTTCCGCAAGCTGTCCGTTGTGCGTGACCATGACGACCAGCCTGTCGCGCGCGACCTCTTTCAAAAGCTCCATGACCTGCACGCCGGACTCGCTGTCCAACGCGCCGGTGGGCTCGTCCGCGAGGATGATGTCGGGGTCGTTGACGAGCGCACGCGCGATGGCGACGCGCTGCATCTGCCCGCCGGACATCTGGCCGGGTCTCTTTTTCGCCTGCTTTTCAAGCCCCACTTTCCTGAGCGCTTCCAAGGCGCGCTCTCTGCCCTCCTCCTTGGAGATGCCCGCGAGCGTCAGGCTGAGCTGGACGTTCTTCAGGACGTTCATGTGAGGGATGAGATTGTAGCTCTGGAAGACGAAACCGATCCTGCGGTTGCGGTAGGTGTCCCAATCCTCGTCACGATACTCCGTGGTGGAGACGCCGTCCACGCGGATGTCGCCGCTCGTATAGCGGTCCAAGCCGCCCACGATGTTGAGGAGTGTGGTCTTGCCGCAGCCGGAAGGTCCGAGGATGGAGACGAATTCGCTCTTTCTGAACTCCACGGACACGCCGCGGAGAGCGAACACGCTCTCGTCTTCCGTGCGGTACTCTTTGGTTATATCAACGAGTTTAAGCATGTTTCTCCTTACTATACGCGCACCGCGCGCGCACTTATCTTATAGCAGATTCCACTTTATTTAATCGTCCGTTGACGGGTATTATATTAACACAACACGTGTCGTTTGGCTATCGAAACGAGGCGTAATTTGAAAAATTAGCCGCGCTCCGACAGCTTTTTTTACAACTTTATGACAACTAAATGACATGTTCCATGTTAGACTTAAATCAAGATGAAAGGAAACTTGCGCGGCGATGCGGGCTCGCGCCATACGGGACGGCTCCGTCCCGGTCCAAAAAAAGAGGGATAACGGTGAACAATGGAATACGCATATGCGGTGTTTGAACTGCTGGCAGGTCTCGGCGCCTTTCTGATCGGCGTCAAACTGCTCTCCGACAACATGGAGAAGCTGGCGACTGGCAAGATGCGCTCGCTTTTCCACCGCGCTTCGGGCAAGGTCACTCTGCCGGAGGGCGCGACGCGCAAGGAGAAATTCCGCGCAAAGACAAAGGAGTGGTCCTCAAACCTCGTAGGCGTGGGCATAGGCACGGCGGTGACCGCCGTCATACAGAGCTCCTCGCTCACGACGGTCATGGTGGTCGGACTCGTCAACGCGGGAGTCATGACTCTCACGCAGGCGACCACCATCACCATGGGCGCGAACATCGGCACGACGATCACGGCGCAGATCGCGGCGCTCTCCGCATTCGACTTCGCCGTGTTCGCGATGGGACTGACGGGCATAGGCATACTCGTCGCATACGCCACCAAGAAGGAAAAGGTGCAGACGGTATGCTACGCCGTGGCGGGACTTGGACTGGTGTTCGTAGGTCTGGACGTCATGGACGCCTCCATGGACTTCTTCCAGGAAAGCCAGGTCATAGTCGATCTGTTCGCCAGCATAACCAACCCCTTCCTGCTCTTCTTCCTGGGCATAGCGATCACGGCGATAATCCAGAGTTCCTCCGCTCTCACGGTCATCCTCATAGCCATGGCGGAAAGCGGCATACTCATCGGCGGAGGCGGCAACGCGGTGCTTTACGTCGTGCTCGGCACCAACATCGGCACCTGCGTCACCGCGCTGCTCTCGTCAATCGGCACCAACATCAACGCAAAGCGCGCCGCGGTGATACACCTGCTCTTCAACGTCATCGGCTCCATCATATTCTTCATCATAATGATATGCTGGCCGGAGATGAACGCAAACACGTTCGAGGCGTGGTTCCCCAACAATCCCGGCACGCAGATCGCGATGTTCCACACCTTCTTCAACGTCATCAGCACCATCCTCTTCCTGCCCTTCACCAACGGACTTGTCAAGCTCTCCGAGCTGCTCGTCCGTCCCGGCAAGAAAAAGAAAGAGGACGCGGAAGAGACCTCTTCGAGGCTGGACAAGCGTCTGCTCCCCACCCCCGCGCTCGCGGTGGACAGCGCCACTCAGGAAGCGGCGGCTGCGCTCGGCAAAGCGGTGGTCAGCCTCAAGACCGCGGTGGACGGTTTCATCGAACAGGACACCGCAAAGACGGACGAAGTCATCCGCATCAACGACGAAGTGGACGAGACCATCGGCAAGATCGACGCCTATCTCGTGCAGGTGTCCGCCTACGACTCCACTCTGGACACCGAGAAGCGCATCGCGGCGCTGCACTCCTGCCTCGGCGACATCCACCGTGTGGGCGAGCTTGCGCAGAACGTCACCAAATACACCCGCCGCACCGAGAAGGATCAGCTCTACTTCTCCCCCAAGGTCAAGGACGACATCCGCGAGATGTACGAGCTTCTTGAGCGCATGTCCAACAAGGCAGGCGAGCTGATGGTGTCGGGCGCGGATGACGAACTCAACGCCATCGACGAGCTGGAAAACGAAGTGGACGCCAAGCGCAAACGCCTCATCAAGGAGCATGTCGCAAGGCTCGGCAGCGGCGAGTGCCGCCCCGAAAGCAGCGGCGTCTTCGTCAACCTCGTGTGCAACCTCGAGCGCGTCGGCGACCACCTGAATTATATCGCTCACTCGGCTGAGACCAACTGACGGAGTTTTTATGGAAAAGACCGTTTATCTGCTCGAAGACGACGATGACATCTGCGATCTGGTGCAATGCACCTTGCAGATGGGCGGCATCGAGTGCCGCACTTTCGGCACCGTGAAAGCCTTTGAAGATGCGGTCGCGGACACTCTGCCCTCCATCGCCGTGCTGGACATCATGCTCCCGGACGGCAACGGACTGGAGGTGCTCGCCCGCCTCAAAAAAAGGCATCCCGAAGTGTATTGCATCATGCTCTCCGCCCTCGGCAAAGAGTCCGACAAAGTGACGGGGCTCAACCTCGGCGCGGACGACTACATCGCAAAGCCCTTCGGCATCCTGGAGTTCTCCGCCAAGATCGCCGCCGTCTTCCGCAGGCTGAAAAAGAAGCCCGCGGTGCTCACCGTCGGCGACATCGTCATGGACTGCGAAAAGATGACCGTCACCATCGCGGGCAAGGACGTCACCCTCTCGGGCAAGGAGTTCAAGCTGCTGCAATATTCCCTGGAAAACCCCGACAAAGTGCTGACCCGTGACGAGCTGCTCTCCAATGTCTGGGGCTATGAGGGCGGCGAGACCCGCACCATCGACAACTACGTCAGCCACCTCAGAAAGCTCGGTTTCAACTACGAGACGGTGTTCGGCGTGGGCTACAAGTTCAAACCGTAATGAGAAAGCGCATCCTCATCGCAACTCTCATCATCACACTCGTGGGCTTTGCGATCTTCTCTGTCGTGAGCGCCTCACTTTCCTACGGTTCTCTCATCGACAATTCCAAGGACATAATCACGGCGCAGATCCGTGCCGTGGATGCCGCGCGCGTGGGCACGGGGGATAAAGCCGCAGCCGACGCGCTCTCCCGCGAGCTCGGCGGGATGCGCGTCACTTTCATGACGGAGGACGGTGTCGTCACGGGGGACAGCTTCGGCGTGCCCGCGGGCGAGGACCGCAGCGGAAGAGCGGAAGTCGCCGCCGCCATGGCGGGCGAGGAGGGCTTCTCCACCCGCCACTCCGACACCACGGGCGAGGATATGCTCTATGTCTGCGTGGACTACGGCGGCGGGCTGGTGCGCCTCGGCGTGCACACCTCCACGCAATGGGACGCCATAGTCGACACCCTGCCCACCCTCGCGTGGTTCCTCGTGCTGGACGTCTTCGTCTGCCTCGTCTTCTCCTATTTTGCCACCAACTACGCCCTGCGCCCCGTGGAGGAGCTGGCAAAACGCTCCCGCAGCACTTCCTCTCCCCTCTCCACCACCTACCGCGAGCTCTACCCCATCACCGAGATCCTCAACCGCAAGAATGAGGAGATCCGCGAACAGATGCGGCTCATCGATGAGGAACATAAGCGCGTCAACCGCGCGCAGGAGTCCAAAAACGAGTTCATCTCCAACATCTCCCACGAGATGAACACCCCCCTCACCAGCATAAAGGGCTTTGCCGAGCTGCTCGAACACGGCGACCTCGACGAGGAGACCAAAAAGAAAGCCTACCGCATCATCAAGACCCAGGCGGACAGGCTCACCGGGCTCATCGGCAGCATCATCAATTTCAACGAACTCGACAACGACGAACTCCCCTGCTTCGACTGCGACGTCGCCCTCGCCGCGCGCGAGACCGCGGAATCCCTCCGCGCGGACATCGAAGGCAGAGGTCTCACCCTCACCGTGGACGCGGACGAACCCCTCATGGTCCCCACCCGTCCGGAGCGCTTGCAGGAGATCTTCGGCAACCTCATCCGCAACGCCACCAAGTACAACAAGGAAAACGGCTCCATCACCGTCACGGTCAAGGGCGGGAAGGCTCCCTACGCCGAGGTGTCGGACACCGGCATCGGCATTTCGGAAGAGGACATGAAGCGCGTGTTCGCCCGCTTCTTCACGGTGGACAGATCGCACAGCGGCAAACACGGCGGCTTCGGCTTGGGGCTCGCCGTCGTCAAAAAGCTCTGCGACCGCGCAGGCTGGCGCCTCACCGTCCGAAGCACCCTCGGCGAAGGCACCACCTTCAGAATTGAATTTTAATTAACGCGCGGGGGAAAACGGCTTCGGACAGACTATTCATCACGCTCAAGCACGCCCTATCAAGCTGTTCGTCCGAGGGTTATCTTGATTTCCCCCTCCTTCCCTTCGGGCTTTCCTCCCCCGTGTCCGAA
>ENA-OZGX01000424-OZGX01000424.1-human-gut-metagenome-genome-assembly--contig:-NODE-424-length-20286-cov-16.381197_pt1 | contig 20286 bp, 18 predicted proteins | sample MGYA00244040_ERZ653674 | MGnify/ENA primary metagenome ERZ653674 (study PRJEB26926, sample SAMN06165232) | human gut metagenome | biome: ENVO:00009003; feature: ENVO:2100002; material: ENVO:00002003... | reverse complement strand
ATAGTATACATATTGGCAAGTTTCGGCTGTGCAAAAGCGCCAAAAAGAATTGCTCCGAGGCCGGTTCGTATTATTCCGGTCTGGCATGCCAGCCCGGAATAATACAAACTCGCTTTGGCGTGCGGAATATCCCGCTCCGTCCCCGCATAACTTTTAGCGCACGACCGCAATAAGGAGAGACCATGCCCGACAACGCACAAAAACCCGCCGCAAAAGCCCACTCGCTGCAACTTTCGGAACACCGCCTGCTCACCGTCACGGGGGTGAAAGCGGTGCCGACCTTCACCGACAAGCTCATCACCGTCGAGCTCGAGGGCGAGACCCTCTCCGTCACGGGACACGACCTCGTCGTCAAGGGGCTGGACCTCGAGACGGGGCGCTTCTCCGCCGCGGGATGGGTCACTTCCATGCGTTATTCCACCGCGCCCGACCCCTCATCTTTCTTAAAGCGCATCTTCAAATGACCGCGGGAGCGTCATGGACTGCACAGCTCGCCGCCGCCCTCATCGCGGCGGCATTCGGCGTCGCGGCGTCCCCTCTCACCCTGCTCTATAAGGTGAGCGCCCGCCCCGTCACCCGCATCGCGGCGGACTTCGTCGCGACGGTGGGGATCGCCCTTCTCTTTCTCCTCTCTGCGGAGACGGGCGCCGAAGGCAGACTCACCCTCTACTGTGCCGCGTGCTATCTCGTCGCCCTTGCGTTCGCGGGCAAAGGCGTGACGAGAGCGGCGAAGACGGTGTGGAACGGGGTGAAAGAAAAATGCCCGCGCTTGGCAAAATTCTGCACACGCGGGCTGAACGCCGGGACGAAAATCGAAAGCGGGGACGAAGCGACCGCGGGCGAGACTCTGCCCGCGGTGGACGACGGCGGCATCGCGGACGCTCGCGCCTTCAGGAAGAGAGGCGGCACTCCAACTCCTTCTTCATCGCGGTATAATCGGCGGCGAGCTGGAAGACATAGCGCTGTCTCTCCTCGTGAGAAAGGTGCGCGATGAGTTCCTCATCCGCAAGCTGGCGGATGGGATTGACCACCTCTTCTCCTCTGTCGAGGAGCTCTTTCAGGCGTATGTAGATGCGCCGCTGAGCGGGGCTTGCGCCTCGGGGAAGGGAACGGGCGAGCTCGCGGTCGTAGGCGCCCGCGCGAAGTCTGCTCTTCGCCTCGCGCGCAAGGTCTCGGATGATGCAATCGGGATGTCTGACGTTTGCCATAGCTGCCTCCGCGCACCAATATAGCACCGCGCGGAGCCCGTTCGGAGCTCACCGACAAAAGCAGTCCGAAACGTCCAAAATTTGCAAGAAAGCGACACTTTTCGCCCGCGAATGTCGAAACGGAGAGCGGTGCCTATCCGCCGCGCGCCGTCCGCGACGCGCGTTTCACCCTCTCACCTGCCGCAACGAGGGGCTTGAAGAGCGCGCCCACCACCGCAAGGTTGGAAGCTATGTGGACAAGGTCGAAGGTGAGACCGCGCACGTAGTACGCCACCCAATAAGCCCCGAGGTCGAGACCGGGAAACCCCACTGCGACGTATAGAGTGTCGCAGCACGCCGAAAGCACGCCGAAGAACGCGGACATCACCGCCGCCGTGACCGCGGCGACGATCGCGCTCCTCTTCCTTGACAGGATGAGGCAGGAGAGCGCGGCGAGCAGGGGCCAATAGACGAAATAGAGGATGACCCAGCTCCCCACGCCGTAGATGGCGACTTCCACCGCGCAGAAGACGAGGACGGCGGGGAAGACGTACGCCGCGCCGAACACGGCGGCGTACACCGTGATGAGCAGGGTCACCACCTCCACGTTCGGGATGAAAGAGAGCGCGAATTTGAGCGCGGTGAGCAGAGCCGCCATCACGGCGACCTTCACCACATACTCGGCGGCAAGGCGCATTCGCCTCTTTTCCCGCGGCGGAGAGGGAACTTCGGGGAGCATCCCCTCCGAGTCTTCCGTCACCGCGGTTCTTTCATCAAAACGAGGTTCAGACATCGTTTATGAGCGATAAACTGCCGATATTGTCAGAATGACATCACCGTCACGAGATAAGTCGCTCCGTCGCGGAGAGGGAGAGAGGACACCCCGACCGAGGCGGAGAAATAGGTCTTGCCATCCCTTTCGAGGTCGTAGCCCGGGGTGTAGAGGGTGATGTCGTCGATGTCATGATAGAACATGATATACTCCCCTGCCGCCGCGTCTTCCGCGAGGTCGCCTATGCGCGTGGCGTAGAAGCCCGTCGCGCTCGTGCTGCCCTCGAGGGCAAGACCGTTCTCCTCGCAATACTCCTTCAGCAGGTCGTAGAGGAAGGGGGCGTCCGTCGTCACGCTCACCGCGTCGGCGTCGCCGAGGATGAGGCTGACCGTCACTTCTTCGGTGTTGCCGCCCTTTTCGTTGCAGGCGGCGAGCGCAAACGCGAACACGCCGACGAGCAGGAGCACCGCGGCTGCGAGGCAGAGCCTTTTTGCAAGTGTGTGTTTCATGAAAAAACCTCCCGTTTCCCGCGGAAGGCAAGCGCAAAAACCGCCGTCGTCTCCCGCCGAAACAACTGCTTATACACTCTCGGGCCGGTCTCCTGACTTCGGTCGGCATATGCCGCGGCGCCTTCTCCCTGCCGGGGCAGGAATGGCGGGATCCGTTTCAACCTTACAGTAGCGGGGGCTGTGCGGGATTCTCACCCGACTTCCCGATCATCGGCTTTCGCCGCACCCGAGGCAATATAATATTAGCAGACCCGCGCCCTTTTTGCAACGCCGAAGCCACTAAAAAAATAAATTTCGATTGCCGTTGACTTTGCAGGCATATCCATTTATAATGTAATCGTATAATATCCCGATAAGGAGAAAGTTATGTACACCAGATGTCCAAGCTGCAGAGCCGAGATTTGTTTCCAGGTTCCCGACAATGCGGCGAACCTGCCCGACGGCTACAAGCATAAGATCAAGTGTCCCAACTGCGGCGTCAAGATCGCGGTCAGGTTGCCCAACCGCGACGCCATAGCTGCCCCGCAGCCCACTTTCATGCCGCAGAACCCCAACGCTTTCCCCGCGGAACCCGTCCACACCGCTCCGGTCGAAACCGCGCCCGTGGACGAGAAAGCGGCAAAGAGACAGGCTCGCGCAGCCGCTGCGGCGAACAGGAAATCCGGCAGATCCAGGAACGTGATGATCTTCATCTTCGCGGCACTCCTGCTCGTGTGTTCCCTGCTCGGTCACTTCTTTGCCGACCAGGGCGGCGCCACGATGGAAGACATCATGGGCGACATCATGGGCGAAACGGGCTCTTCCGAGGAGCTCACTGCGGGCGATTTCCTCTCCGCGCTCTCCGCTTTTGACGGCGTCGGCATGCTCGAGGACATTGCGGGCGATGAGATGACCGCGGAATACATCAAAGCCATCTTCGAAGAGAATGTCGCAGACGGGCTCGTGACTGTGCTCCCCATCATCTTCTTCCTCGGGACGCTCCTCACCGCGGCGCTCGCGCTCGTCGGCTTCATCGTGAAGAAGTACCCCCGCCTGATCCATCTCATCCTGGCGCTCGGGCTGCTCGCGGTGTCCGCGTGCATCCTCTTCCAGCCCTTCCTCCTCTCCAATGCAGGGGAGCTGGGGCTCGACCTGGCGCAATACTTCATGGAGACCGTCATCGGCGACATGAACTTCCTGCTCCTCGCCCCCGCAGCCATCGGCGTGCTGCACACCCTCTTCGCCCTCATCTTCCTGAAGAGCTTGAAGAAAAAGCAGGCGTGACCCCCGCCCAAAAACCTCAAACCACACAAAAACGCTCCGCCACCGCGGAGCGTTTCCCTTCCCTTCCCCTCTCTCTCCTTGCCGTCTCGACATGATCACGCCTCTCGTCCAACCGCTTGCCGCAATGGTCACAATAATACTCGCTTTTGTGCATTTCTTTTACTCCTTACGTTCTTTGCGTTTATAGTTTTGTATCCATATGAAATCACATCGTTCTAAAACCTATGCCGCAGGTGTTCAACGGGTTTTGGGTTTTGTATCCATATGAAATCACATCGTTCTAAAACCGGGTACTGTTCCAGAAGAAGATGTGTATTGTTTTGTATCCATATGAAATCACATCGTTCTAAAACTATGAATCGCCACATAAATTCCTGTTATGTGTTTTGTATCCATATGAAATCACATCGTTCTAAAACAGTCCGAACGTGTTACCCGCGGCAACCACTGTTTTGTATCCATATGAAATCACATCGTTCTAAAACTCTATGGAAAGGCGGCGCGTATCGAAGGCGGTTTTGTATCCATATGAAATCACATCGTTCTAAAACCGACGGCAAGGGGCGAACACCAGAGCGAGAGTTTTGTATCCATATGAAATCACATCGTTCTAAAACTTATGCGCTGCATTGAGCCCCGCAAAATTGGTTTTGTATCCATATGAAATCACATCGTTCTAAAACATGCCTATCTATTCTGTGCCTGGCCTCATCGTTTTGTATCCATATGAAATCACATCGTTCTAAAACTAAACAGCAGGGCTTCTACAACCTCCATCAGTTTTGTATCCATATGAAATCACATCGTTCTAAAACTTGAGGACGTTATTGCGGCGTTCAAGGCAAGTTTTGTATCCATATGAAATCACATCGTTCTAAAACCGACTACGACCGTTGACTTTGAGAAAAAGCGTTTTGTATCCATATGAAATCACATCGTTCTAAAACAACCGAATAAGCGGAGCTTTTAGGTCGCAGGTTTTGTATCCATATGAAATCACATCGTTCTAAAACGCTCAGCTTCGAATTGCATTGCTTTGTCAAGTTTTGTATCCATATGAAATCACATCGTTCTAAAACGAACGAGATTTTAAGAATGGTATCAAACCGGTTTTGTATCCATATGAAATCACATCGTTCTAAAACAGCAGGCGGTTGCGGAGTTCATAGAACTCAGTTTTGTATCCATATGAAATCACATCGTTCTAAAACCTCAAATTGAGCTCGGAACGACCCGCTCGTGAGGCGGGGTGTCTCATATGGCTTAAATCATTATATCGGAATAGTCTCTGCCGATGCAAATCTTTTTTTCGTGGCGGAGAGCTTTTTCACGCACAATGTTGTCCATGACGACGAGCCCGATCCTGCTGCTCAGCGCCCGCTCATACACTCCGACGATCTCCTCGTCGGTCATATATGCTTTGGGCTGCACGAGAACGATGGCTTTGTAAAGGCGCAGTTCGGCGCAAACTGAGACGAATTGCACGAGCCTTTCGCCGACCGAATCCGACGAACACTCCGGCGCAAGCCCGAGCATGGCAAACACATCTTTGAACTCGATGGTCTCGCTCATGGAAAAATCTACGCAATAATCTCGCAGAGCTTCTTCCGTGCCGCTTTTGAGAGCGGCTATCAAGTTGTCAAGGTTCCGGCGCACAAGAGGATCTTGCCGCATTCTGTCATCCAGATGTTTATAAAGCTTGGTCAGCACCGCCCGCGAAGACGGCGTGAACCCAATAAAATCGCTGACGACGGTGACATCCGCCGCTTTGAGCTGCTTGCCTTCCTGCTCCATCATCACTTCCCGCACGGGGAACTCCGCCGTGAGAAAGTCGAGGAGGATATTGCGGAAAACATACGGGGGCTCGACCTCCAGCACCGCAACATGCTCCGAGAGGTCTATCTCCGCTCCTTCACAATTATAGCAGCGCAATATCATATTATCACCAATGTGCTGTCGCTGTCCAGCACAGGACCGTCGCGCGTCCCGAGGCAGATGTCCATCGCCTCGAATTGCTTTTCGGTGACGGTGAGCATCATCACGCTGCCCTTTCCGGGCAGATATTTGTCCACGCGCTTTTTTATGAGGGCGACTGCCGTCCCGTTGAGCGCAAGCTTGCAATAGACCGACTCCTGCAGCATAAGGAACCCGTCTTTCAAAAGCGCCTTTCGGAACGCCGTCGCCGACTTCCGCTCCTCGGCGGTCAGCGTGGGAAGGTCGAAAAACAACAACACTCTCATATATCTATACGCACTCATGCGAACTCATAAAGAACAAGCCCGTTTTGCCCATCGCTGTCCAGACAATCGAAGACATTACGCACATAGCTGCCGACGGCATCGTTCAGGCAAAACTCTTTGCCATACACTACGCGCTTGTTCAACAAGCCCACGAGCTCAAACTTCCGCTCCTTGCCGAAAGGCTTGTCACGGTTGAGGAATACATCCTCATCCACGAGCACACGGAACGGCTCGATGAGGTCGCATGACAGATTGAACTCATTGAACTCGTTGCGATGTGTGAGCCCGAGTTGTGTCAGTCTGCCGCACGCCACGACTTCGCGGTTGATGCAGGAAAGCAAAACGGCGTAGCCGTAATTGAGCGCGCTATTGACATCGCAGTCCTTTTCGCGCGTAAAGCTCATGCCGAACAGAGTGTTGAAATACACTTTTGCGGCATGCCCTTCGCGGTTGGCGGTGTCTCCGCGGACGACTTCCGCAGCGTAGCCGTCCAACATCGAAGCCCGCTCGTCAAAGCCGTATTTGCGCAGCACCGCCGCCTGATTGCGGATCTTTTGCGTGACGATCTCCGTCCCGACGAACCCCATTGCCGCGCCGCTCCATCCGAGTTGTTTGCGCAGTTGCTTTGCGCAATTATGGCTGCCGTAATAACCTATCAGCTCGCCGTAAGGATCCCGCTTTTCGTCACAAAAAACCACCTTGATCTTGTTGCGAGTCAGCTCATAGAGGGCGATGCCCGTGATGTTGACGGCGGGGCAAGCGATCATCAGGCAATACACCTCGGAGAGGTGTATCTTCCTCACATCATCATTTCTGACGATAAGATAATTATTGCTCACGCTCAGCTTGCAGGGCGAGTCGATCACGACGCATCGCCAACCCACGTCACACCTCCTCTTTTCTCTCTCGCACGCGCAACCCGGTGAGAGACATGTCGAGCCATATCACCTGCGCGGGATAGATCGTCTTTCCGCTCAACCTTCCGAACTGCCCTCCGCCGTATTTTTTGTCGAGAGCTATCCTGCCTGGACCTGCCGCCGTAACTGTCAGCATATCGGTAATGAACCTGAGTTTTTCTTCCGTACTCATCGCTTCGGCGCACTCGTGCGCAACACCGACAAGCCGCTTGGCAAACTCGGAATACAACGGATCGAATCGCTCTATTTTGCCGGCGACATTAATGAGCAGTTCGACAAACAGCTCGTCATTCCGTTCCTTACGCGCGTCAAACTGCGCATCCCAGCGTGTCGTCCTTCCCGTTGCCGCCGCATTTCTCCTCTGCTCGGCGATGTAAATGATCTCCTCAAATTTGGGATTGACGAACAGCTCAACGGCGTTCTGCAATTCGGATTCGCCTGCGACATAACAGATGTGACCTTTATAAACGATGGGCTGATATTTGCGCACTATTCGCCTGATCACCGCATTTTTGCCGTATTCCTCCCGCACATAGTCTTCCACTTTCCCCGCGGTCTGAACGATGACCGGGATCATGCCGAACACGAGTTCGCGCCCGCCTTTCTTGCCGTCCTTCTCCACGATCGCAAAATATGCCGCCTGCAATCCCGTGTATCCGCCATATAATTCCACAGGCATCGGCGTGCCGTTGCGATATTTCAACGGTGACAATGCTTTTATGCCTTCCTTGGGGCTTATGATCGTCTGTTTGTAAAACGCCGCATTTGCATAAGGCTCCTGTTTTTTGACGACATTGCATGTATTTTTCGCCATCGTGGCGAACACGTTGTCGCGCCGCGTCTCGTCCCACAGGAATTCGCCGTCGTCCGTGGTCAGGAATTTGTCACTGTTGTTGCTCGCAAAAAGGTCGAGCACGATGCCGTATCGTCTGTTGACAAGGTCACGCACCTGCTCCCGGGTGTTGTCCGGGCGCATGATGTTGCGCCGTATGTCTCTGTTCTCCTCGCTATTGCCCCAGAACGGACAGGCATAGGTCGTGAACTGACCGAGCACCGCCGTAAGATATGCGTCCTTGGCGTGGTGGAAATTGTTGAGACTGCGGATCTTATAAAATCCCGGCTTCACGCCTTGATAGCGGTGCCGCATGGAAGAGTTGAGCCCCGCCTTGATGCCGCGGATCTCAGCCTCCGGGAAACGCTTTTGCAAAAGCTCCCGCACCTGCTTGACGGAATAACTCGTGTCCACCAATTGCCTTTCGACAAAACGCTCTCTGTCCGCATCGGTGTACTCGGTCTTCTGCAACGCGCGGAATTTCTTTTCCGTGATGAAGTCTTTGTCAAAAAGAAATCCCCAGAAATCTTTCATGCGCGCAACGACGGCAGGATGGATGCCCAGCGTGCCGCTCTTTGCCTGGTTGCAATCCGTCTTGACGAGGACTCGGTTCGAAAAGCTGTCGTCCTTGATATAGCAGCGAGGGACTATGTGGTCGATCTGGCAGGACGCCACCTCGTCATACGAGATGGGATCGCCGCTGTACATGCATCTCCCGAGCTGGGTCAGCCAAAGATAAAGCGCTTCGTCGTTCAGCCTCTCGCTCTTCTCGAGCGCTTTCAGCCGTGCATGGCAATCCGCATCGAAGTAGCGCTCTCCCTTGATCGCGTCATAAAGCTCGGAAAGTTTCTCGACGCGGGAGTCCTTCTTCTTTTTGACATCCTCCTCCTGTGTATTTTCGAGAAAGATCGCCTTGGGTGCTTTGCCCGTGATGTCAACGATCTCCTCCGAAAGTCGCAAAGCGTTCCAAACCACTTTCTTTACTATGGGCGAGCAACGCAGATCTTTCAGATCCTCATACACGAAGTGAGTGATGAGCTCATCCTTCGGGGCAAATTGTTGCTTAAACCCGAGTTCATCGTCATATATCAGCTCATTAAAGTGCTTGTTTGTGTCATAAAGCATTTCGATGATGCTTTTCCCGTCATGACTTCGGGCATCGCACAGCACCCGTCGCGAAAAGCTCCCCCATCCCGTATATTTAACGCGGCAAAGCGCCTCGATCTGATTGTCGGTATAGACGTGTTGCGCTCTGAGCCTTTTCCGCCTTATCGCAAGATCGTCAAAGATGGTGAGGGTGCGGACGCTCTCTTCATAATCGTCCAGCCGTGCAGGATCAAAGGCATCACCGAGTTTGCTTTTGAGGTCTATAAGCGTGGTCATGCCCGTAGTCAGAGCATCTCCGGCGAGCCCTTTGATGTCTTCTTCCGCGATCTTCTCGTTCAACTTGCGGGAAAAGAAGACCGCTATGTCCTTTGCTTTCACTTTGCGCTTGCGGCAGCATACTTCCTCGTACAGAGCCTTCTTCAGCTCGACCGAGATCGGCTTCTCTTTCACCTTGAGCTTGTTTATCTCGCCGAGGACGACATATTTCTGCCATATCACGGAGTTTTTGGGCAGCGCCTCCTCTTCCGGGAAAATGCGGCAGTTGTTGGTCATCCTAGTGATAAAACTCTCCGCCAGGGCATCCGCATCCACTTTGTCATAGAAATTCCACGGTGTTACCCTGCCCTCGATGACCTGCTTGTTCCAACCGAATTTGTCCCCTTTGAGAGGCCCGACATAATACGGCCGACGGAATGTGAGCAGGGACATTATCTTCTCTTTATCCTCGATGAGCTGCGGATAGAACTTCCCTTGCCTGTCCAAAATGGCGGAAAGCTCGACCTCATTCAACTGATAGGGAATGTGCGCGTTTGCAACGGAATTGATGAGGGGCAGGAGATCATCCCGCTCCATTTCGAGCAGACAATATTCCTTTTCTTCGCAATCCGGCACTCTTTCGAACAGCTTTTTCAGCTCTTTATACAGTTCTTCCTGCGATGTCTTGTCCTTGTACCATCCGTGGCTCTTGTCGCCGATATAGCGCGTATAACTCGCGCCTTTCCCGCCGCGGAAAAACGGATCGTATTCATCTTTCAAATGCTCGCGGAAGAGTTTTTTGAGAATGCGCAGGTCTTTTGCATGTTTTTCGTATTTGTCCACCATGGCGGCGCTCAACGTCGTCTTCCCCCGCATGATGCCGTCGAACATCATTGCCGAGTACACCCGTTTGAGCGCAAGGAAAATGTCCGTCCTCTCCTCTGCCGCCTGCAGGTACATCTCCTCGTTTTCGTCATATTTACCGTCGGCGAAAGAAAAATCGAGTTTTTTCCCGTTGTCACCGAGGATTGCCGAGTGCTCCGGTTCTTCGCCGTCTGCGGCCGCGTCAAGCACATCGGACAGCGCGACTTTGTAACCAAGCACGGCTCCCGCGATCGCCTTGGCATATTTTTTGAAACCCGCCGCCGCAAACAGTCCTGCGGAGCCTTCTCTCTTTCGGGCGCGCGACGATCGCTTGTCCTGCAATATCCCGAGGAGTTTGTCCTTCACCGACGAGTATCTCATGTCTTTGCCGTAAGTGTCGCCCTCAAGCAAGTCGAACAGCTCGTCAAGCGCCCCGGACAGCATGTTGCCGCCGACGTCCACCGCCTTGCCGTCCAAAAGGAAATGCCCGCGATATTTTACTATGTGATGCACGGCGAGATAGACGAGGCGGATGTCCGCCTTTTCGTCCGACTCCATCAGCTTCCGGCGCAGGTGATAAACGGTGCACGTATCCTTGCCGCGGAAATAATCTTTGTCTGTGAACTCGCCGTCAAAAATGTTATAACGGTTTTTCCTGAAAAATTCTCCCTCTCCGACGTGCAGGCTGCTCTCGTCCAAACGGACAAAAAACTTCTCGTCCACAGGCGCGATCAGCGGAGCAAAGAGTTCTCGCAAAAGTCTTATGCGCTCGCGTCGTCTCTCCAGTCTGCGACGAGCGCTCCTTGCGAGCCGTCTCCCTGCCGCCGATTCCGCATTGTCGATGAGCAGCGCGCCCCATGCATCCTTTCCGCACAGCTTCAACAATTCATATCCGTCATCGATCGCCGCCCACCCGACGGAATTTGTGCCGATGTCCAACCCGAGACAATAGTCCGGAAATTCTTTTTTTCCCATTAGTGTTGACTTTCTCCCTTTTGTGAGTTATATTTTTGGTGTAGCCATTTGAAATCACATCGTGAGTTAAAATAAATGCTACACTCATTGCCTTAACGGGCTGTCACCGCAGGGTGACATTTTTTTTGTCCTTTTTTTGTTTCGCTTTTCCTACGATCTCAATGTGCCGACGGGTCTTTTTTTGACTTTCAGGATATACACATTTACATTTCGTTCAAGACCTTGAGCAGCCTTCATACAACACAACAATTAAAATGATATTGACGTTATGATTCAGACCCTGACTCTAATTTAGCACACATCGGAAAATAATTCAATACGCAATTTCAAAAACCGTCCCGCACTCCGCCTTGGACCACGAGATCCGCCCCGCGCAGAAACACGAGATAATGTGCGAAAATCGTTTGACAAAATATTATGCGGGTGCTATCATTTTTAAGCATTCACCGCGGGGGTGTAGCTCAGTTGGTAGAGCGCTTGATTTGCATTCAAGAGGTCCTCGGTTCGAATCCGTGCATCTCCACCACAAGCCCCCCGAAAGGGGAACTAAGGGGTTGTAGCTCAGTTGGTTAGAGCACACGCCTGATAAGCGTGAGGTCGATAGTTCGAGTCTATTCAACCCCACCACCAAACGCAATGAAGGGCGCACCTTGCGCCCTTTTTGCGTGTCTCGGATCTCGGTCACGTACGCCAAGTACGCTCCCTCATCCTCGCACTTAAAACGACGCAAATCGCATCCCCTCATTGCGTTTGGGCAATCAGATAGGTTCTATTTTCTGTCGATTTACTCCACCACCATAAACAAGCGGCACCGCTTTTGCGATGCCGTTTGTTTATGGTGGCACAGTTGGCATGGGAGCGAACTTGCGCGCAATATTATGTCAAAGGCGTGTCTCTCAGCTTGTCTCGTTTATCAGCCAAAGCGTTCATCGGCTTGCAGTGCGCGCAAGTTCGGCGGCTTGCGGAGCAAGACGCTTTCGCCGCCCCATTTACTAACGAGCGAGAACTCTCTCCTCCTCGCAAACGCCCCATCCATCTCGTTCATTATAGCCGCAGGCGGCGAATGTATTGTTACTACCATCAACGCTTCGCTCGTTTATTCATACATCCGCCATTATGCAAAATTATGTTTTCTGTTCGATTGTTTTAGGTTGAGATATGTGATATTATATTAATACATAAAAATGATATTGTCCATTTCATAATAGACATAGGGGGGATCCGCTATGAATTTAGCAGAATACGAAAAGGTTAAGAATCTAACCTATTTGGACTATTGTGATTACTTGCAACAAAAGTATGGTATCGGATTATGTAATTATATGACAAAATCATGGAATAAAAATGCAAAAGTTTCGCGAACGAATGATGGATTGATAGCGCACCACAAGTATGAAGACCATGCCATCATGTTATCAAATAAGGAATATGCTATGCAAAATCCTTACGAATGGCAATTAGCGGAAAATATTGTTTACTGCGACTACTTAGAACATTTATTTTTACATATTTTAATTTGCGAATATCCGTCTCAAAATCGAAATCAACGTGAGGCAGTCGGAATCGGCGGTGTTATTAATTTCATAGTTCCTGAATTGAACGACGTATATAGCGGATGGCAACCAAAGCAACAGTGGCGCAAAAATTGCCACGATTTAATCATCAATGACAAAGATGTGTATTTGGTCTTACTAAAAAGGTTTAAGACATCGTGTAAACATTATCCATTCTATACAAAGAAATGTCTTCACACTAGTTATAATGAACAGTTTGGATTATGGTCACGCAAACAAAATACAAAACTGTTTAAGGAAATTGAAGCCTTATAATATAAGGCGATTGTTGCATAATCAAAAAAGCTATATAGATAAGGAATTTATTTTACGCTACCACTTCTCCACCAAACCGAGGATAAGGGCGCATCTTGCGCCTTTTCTTCATGCCTCGGACTTCGGTCATTTATGTCTTAGTAAACTTACTTGCCTTCGCATTTGAAAGCACACGATCTGCGATCCTTCTGCTCGGTTTGGAATGCAGCATTATTATCCACAAAACCTAAAACGAACAGCTTCAAGTGCAAGTCGTTTAGGGTTTTTCTTTTGTTTTCGATGATGTGCGCTGTCTTTAAGATAATGCATCGTGCAGCCGTTATGTAATGATCGGGAATAGGAAATCGTCGTCGAGAGGGGTAGTTGTCACATCCTTTTCATACGCTTTAATTAAAAAGCGCGGGAGTATCGCCACACTTTTGCGGTTTTTGTGAGATTTGTAGCGATCAGCCCATGGCGTGGAGGGGGATCGCGGCGCCGAAGACGATGCAGAGCACGAAGCACGCCATGCCGACGAGGAAGGCGACCGCGGAGAAGAAGAGGCTCAGCCTTGCGACGCCGGAGCGGGGCTTTGAGAGGGCGGTCACGATGACTCCCGCGAGCGTCGCCGTTTACATATCCTGCGCGTCTGCGGGGGGAGTGAAGCCGTTGCCCTTGACTTCGCGCGCCTTGGTGATGAAGGTGAAAGCCATGGGGTCGCACTCCTGGATGATGCGCTTGACGGTGTTGATCTGTTTGCGCCTGACGACACACACAAGCACCTTGTGTTCCTCGCCCGTATAGTAGCCGACGCCGCTCATCAGCGTGACGCCGCGGTGCATTTCGCGGGTGATGTGTTCCGCGATCTCGTTGTGCTTGTCCGAGATGATGTTGAACACCAGCGAGGACTGGAAGCCCGATTGCAGCACGTCCGCGACCTGCGAGGTGGTGAGCTGGGAGAGGAAGGAGTAGATCATGGGGGAGACCACCGCGGTGATGATGGCGGTGGCGTCGCGGTTGAGATCCTCTCCGATCAAGCCGAGCGCGCCCGACGCGATGACTATGACGCAGTCGCACATGAAGATGAGCCATTGCACGTCCGCGACGGGGTTTTTGGCGTAGATGAGCTTGCCGATGACGTCCGTGCCTCCGAGGGACGTGTTGTAGCGCAGCATGAAGCCGAGGCTGAGACCCGCGAGCGCGCCGCCGCCCAAAGAGGCGAGGAGTTTGTAGCCGCTTTCGGGCTGTTCGACGGCGTAGGTGGGCAGATCCACGACCCTGAACACCGCCATGAACACGGCGTAGACGGTGACGCAGAAGAAGGTGTTGAAGGCGAATTTCTTGTCCAGCACCACGAATGCCGCGATGAAGAGGGGGATGTTGAGCACCATCGCCGTGACGGAGGGGTCGAAGAACCACTCCATCCAGGGCTCGAGGCTGAGGTCGGCTTTGATGACGGCGTTGTAGATGATGGAGGACAGACCCGTGATGCCGCTCGGGGCGAAGCCGTTGGGGACGATGAAGATGTATGCGGACAGCGCGCGGACGATGGCGAGCACGGCGAGGAAAATATAGAACCTCGATGCGTGCAGCACCTGTTTCGGGGTGATGTTTTTCAGCCTTGCGGAAAGGGGCAGTTTGACTTTGTCGTCCGATCTTGCCATCTCGGTCCTCCCTCGCGCGCCTTACGCATATACGCCTGCGCGCGTTCACTTTCGGTCGCAACAAATATAATCATTTTGTGCGGTCAAGTCAAGAAAAAAACGCCGCGAAAACCGCACCCTTTTTCCGCCTTGAGACTTAAACGCACACGGCGTGTTTTTTGTAGAGTTATGCCGGCTTGCCTGAGAGAGAACGATGCGTCCGGGGCGGAAACCTGCGGCACGGCATATAGTCCGCAGCGTTCCGTCCCGGCAGGTTGCGTGACTCCGTCCTCTCCCTGCCGCGCGGGGTGCGGAAGGGCAGAAAAACAGCCCGCCGAAGCGGGCTGTTCCGTCCGTTTATTTGCCTTTCTTGACGTCGATGATGTACGCCTCGAGCTCGGGATCCTTCTTGAAGCCTTTGACGAACTTCTTGAAGCCGCCCTTGGTGCCGTTGCACATGTCCACGATACCTTCCACGCACTGCATTGTGAGCAGACCGCCCGTGAAGCCCATGAAACCTCTCAACGGCATGTCTATCGCGGAGTGCACCATCATCGCGCGGTTGGTGGCGTTGCCTGCGATGAGTCCGACGCCGAAGGTGATGAGCCCGTTCATGAACTTGCCCACGGGAGAGATGGAGACGTCGCCCAGGCTGCAGTTGGCGTTGAACTCGCCCCTGGCATAGGGCACATTGTCCACCACGGACGCGCCGTAGAGCGCGGCGAACTGTTCGATGGGGATGGTGCGTTTCTGCTCCGTCGTCTCGGTGAGGTCGTAGTAGTAGGGAGCGGACGCGCGGTAATCGGGGATGGGCGCGGCGGGGTTAGCGGACCTGACGGCGACGGTGTCCGTGAGACGGATGTCGCGGGAGGACGCGCCGACGAGGATGTCGAAGTCGCCGCTTTCGATGTGCCAATCCTTGATGAGGACGTTGTAGTAGGCAAAGGCGCGGCTGTCGAGGGTGATGGACACTTCCTTTTCCTCGCCCGCTTTCAGGAAGACTTTCTTGAAGCCTTTCAGTTCCTTCTTGGGGCGGAAGATGCTGCTCACCTTGTCCGCGACGTAGAGCTCGGCGACTTCCGCGCCGTCACGCTTGCCGACGTTCTTGACCTTGAAGGTGACGGTGAGCGGCTCGCCCTCGTCGATGGCGGTGGCGGAGAGCTTGAGGTCGGAGTAGGCGAACTCGGTGTAGGAGAGCCCGTAGCCGAAGGGGTAGAGCACCGGCTTTTCCGCCGCGTCGTAGAAGCGGTAGCCGACATAGATGCTCTCGCGGTACTGCACCGTGCGCGGACCCATGGGGAAGTAGCGCGCGACGATGTTGTCGCTGTTCTTGAGCGGGAAGGTCTCGGCGAGTTTGCCGGAGGGGTTGACCTTGCCGTAGATGACGTCGAACGCCGCTTTGCCGGACGCCTGACCGCCGAGATAGAGGTTGAGGATGGCGCGGGCGTTGGGCTCGACTTCCTCGAGCGCGACGGGAGAGCCGCAGGAGAGCACCACGATGACGTTCTCGTTGACTTTCGCGATCGCTTCCACGAGCATACGGTGCGCGTCGGGCATCTCGATGTGTCTGCGGTCGAAACCTTCGGACTCATATTCGGGAGTGAGACCGATGAAGACGAGGACGGCGTCCTTGCCCTTCGCGGTCTCGACTGCTTCCGCGATGAGGCGTTTGCTCACGCCGTCGCCCGACATCTTATAGCCGTCCGCATAGGCAAATTTCTGCCCGGCGGCGGACATCGCGTCCACGAAGGACGTGAGTTTCTTGGGATTGATGAGGCTGGAGCCGGAACCCTGATAGCGCGGGGTCTTGGCGAGCGCGCCGATGACGGCGACCTTCTTCGCCGCGGTGAGGGGGAGGATGCCGCCCTCGTTTTTGAGGAGCACCGCGCCCTGAGCCGCCACCTTCGCCGCAAGGACGTCGTGCGCGTGGAAGTCGGGCTTGACGGTCTTGTCCTCGCTCTCTTTGCAGGTGAAGGCGAACTTGATGAGACGCAGCACCACTTTGTCCAAAGCCTCCACGGAGAGCTTGCCGTCCTTGACCGCTTTGACGATGAGTTTGTCGTTGGCGCCGCGGTTGCCGGGCATCTCGAGGTCCATGCCTGCCTTGATGCCTTCCACGCGGTCGTTCACCGCGCCCCAGTCGCTGACGACGACGCCCTTGAAGCCCCATTCGTCGCGCAGGATGTCGGTGAGCATGCGCTTGTTGTCGGAAAGATAGGTGCCGTTCAGACGGTTGTAGGAGCACATCACGGTGGAGGGCTGCTCCGTCTTGACGATGTGTTCAAAGGCGGGGAGATATATCTCGCGCAGAGCCCTTTCATCCACGATGGAATCGATGCTCATTCTGAGATGCTCCTGGTTGTTGGCGCAGAAGTGTTTCAGCGAGACGCCCACTCCCGCGGACTGCACGCCGTGCACCCACGCCGCGCCCATACGCCCCGCGAGGAAGGGGTCTTCCGAGAAATATTCAAAGTTCCTGCCGCAGAGGGGAGAGCGCTTGATGTTGACGCCGGGCCCCAGCACCGTGGACACGCCGAGCGCCTTGGCTTCCGCCGCGATGGCTTTGCCGACGGTGGCGATGAGATCGGGATCCCACGTGCTCGCGGAAGTGACCGCGGGCGGGAAGCAGGTGGCTGGATGGGACTGCTTCATGATGTTGGTGCCGCCGCCGCTCTCCATCTCGCTCCTGAGCCCGTGAGGGCCGTCGGTCATGCGGACGGAGGGGATGCCGTGCTTTTCTATGGGCGTGGTGTTCCAGAAAGTGAGACCGGAGCACAGAGCCGCCTTTTCTTCCAAAGTGAGTTTTTTAAGGATGTCGACATATTTTTTGTCGGCGTTTTCCGCGGAAACGGTTTTGACTTCTTGTTCTGACATAAGACCTCCCTGATGAACAAGCTGTGACCGCGGCGTGCGCATACGTGTACACACCGCATATATCGCTATTTTATCATCACTTATTATAATAATCAACAATAAAATCGCAAAATGTCTCTCTTTCACCTGCATTACATCTGTCTTTCATGATTTTAAGAGCCGTCCTTCTTTGCGGAAATTCGGGCGCGATATTGTCCGCATCCGAAAAAAATGTTAAAATGAGTGTAACCTCCGACCTTCGCGGCCGTATATTAAGCGAAAGCAGGCAGCAAATGAAAAACGACGCATTCGAAAGACTCTTCAAAAGATATTTCAACGAGGCGAAGCTCTACCTCACGACGCTCTGTCGCAACGAGGCGCTCGCCGAGGATATAGTGTCCGAGTCTTTCGTCAAGGCGTTCAACCTCATCGACGAGGAGAGGGAGAGCTTCAAGTTCTGGCTCTTCAAGGTGTGCAGGAATGCGTGGCTGGACTATCTCCGCAAGGCGCGCCGCCTCGCTCCCGTCCCGGAAAACATGGCGGACGGCGGCACCGACCTTGCCGAGAAAGTCATCGAAGACGAGGAATACCGCGCGCTCTACCGCGCCATCAACCTGCTCAAAGAAAACTACCGCGAAGTCATCTTGCTCTATTATTTCGACGAACTTTCCGTCTCCGAGATCGCCGACATCACGGATCAGTCGGTGCAGAACGTGAAAGTGCAGATGTATAGAGCGAGGAACAAACTCAAAGAAATTCTGGAGGGACAGATATGAACTACGAAGAAGCATTCAGACACTACCGCGAAGGTACTGCCACGGATGAGGAAAAGGCGTTCGTCCTCGACGAGCTCGCCAAAGCCAAGGCTCTCTCCTCTCTCCTCGACGACGAGGGGCTCGCCGTCAAGCGCGCTCCCATCAAAGAGGCGGAGGCAAAGGACGTCAAAGAGGCAAAGCACGACCTCGTCTGGAAGCGTGTGCTCGCCGGTCTCATCGCGATCGCGGTCATCGTCGTGGTGATCGGCGCGGTGCTCGGCGGCGTGTTCGGCGCGGCGGCAGCTTACGGCAAGGACAACATCCTGCTGGACCGTGCGGAAGCCATCGCCGTCGCGGAAGAGTTCGCCCGCTCCGACGCCGCGTCAAGGAAATACACCCCCGACCGCGTCATCACCGACCTCCCGCAGGACGTGGAAGACAAGTTCAACTTCGAGACCGACCTCAAGAGCAGCTACTACAGCTATGAGGTGGACGTCACCGTCTGGACGGCAGAGGGCTACGAGCTCGACTACGAAGTGGTGGTCAATGCCCACACGGGCAGCCCCTCGCTGAAAGAGCTCGACATCGACCGCGAAGACTACTTCGGCAGATACTGAGAGTCGGGCGTCGGACGGGGAGGGAACTCTGCGCCCGACAACATCGCCGGTGCCGCATAGCGGCGCCGGCAATAAAGAGCCCCGCGCCTCGCGCGGGGTTTTTTTTACCCCACGCGAAAAATCGGAGATTTTTCCCGCGCCCCCCATTCTAAGTGACTGTTCAGACCGCAGGGGCTCTGACGCAGTTACTCGCCAAATAGCGCGCTCAGCGCAGAGGGGCGATGTGGCGCAGCGTGCTCTGCATCACCTCCGACAAATGTGCGTCCTCGAGATGTATCTCGCAGGGGCGCTCGCCGATGACGGCGGAGATGAGGTTGAAATCGGGGGTGTCGAAAAGGTCGATGACTTCGACGGGACGGCGGGCGGTGAGATTGACAAGGGAGTCGCGGGTGATGGCGATGCGGTTTTTTGCGCCCTCGGTGCCCGTGATGAAGGCGGCGATGTCAAAGGCGTCACCGCCGCTCCCCGACGCGATGAGGCGGGTGGCGAGAGTGGCAAGTTCGCTCCAATTTTCCGTGAGCGGGCGCAGCCGGAAATGCAGAAGACCGTCCAATGCGTAGTCGATGCACTCCGAGAGGACGCGGTCTATGACGCCCTTTTCGTACTCTGCGTCAAAATGCACAAGTGAACATATGAGCGCACAATTTGCATGGTTCAACTCCATGTTCTGCAATTTGCCGAGAAAAAAGCGCAGCTTCATGAAGACCAGGAAAACCGTCTTCAGGATGTCGCGCACCTGTCCTTCCGTCTCCTCTTGCAGCTCGCACACCGAGGCGACGTAGAAGTAGACGCGATCCTTGCTTTCCTCCGTCGCGTAGGAGAGATGTCTCACCTTCCCGAGCTTTGCCGCCAAAAATTCCGTCTCCCTGCCGAACCTCTTGTCAATGCTGATGACATTAGACCACATAAACACCTCGGCTATATTCTATGCAACGGCGGGAAATATTTACGCCCCGCAGGTGCGCCGCAAGAAAGTTTTTATCTCGGGCGGATGGGAGCGTAGCGTTCGCTTGCCTGCGCTTTACATTCGGAGCCGTTGCGCGGTGATGCTTTTTCTGTTATTATTGTTTTGCGTGCGCCGAGAAGAGGTGCGCGGTGAGTCGATGACAAGAAAAGAGTTGCTCGCAAAGCTGAAAAAACCCGGAACGAGAGCGTTGGTCTTCGTGGTATATCCCGTGACGCTCGTATTCGTTGTTCTTTCGGTTTTGTGCCTCAGGCTGGAGCTCCCTTCCGCGCTCGAGAAGGTGATCTTCGCGGGGACGGGCGTGTTCTTCTTTTACAGCGTTTACACCCTCGTTGCGGGAGGGTTGAGAGAACTGGGTCCGCGCGTTGCAAAACTCGCGGACCGCAACGGATTCACCCGTCGTTTTGCGAAGGACTACGTTTTCCGCACTTTTGTTTTTTCCTGGATGGCATTCGCCGTCAACATAGCATATGTCATCTTCGAGGGAGTGATGGGCATTGTGTACGGCTCGCTGTGGCGCAACGCGCTCGCGATGTACTATCTCTTCCTCACTCTCATCCGCGGCATCATAATCGTCAAGGAATACAAGAGCAGACGCAGCGGTGAGACGGAGAAAGACAAGCTGCTGCGCGGCATACGCACCTATGCCGGACCGGAATAATACGAACCGGCCTCGGAGCAATTCTTTTCGGCGCTTTTGCACAGCCGAAACTTGACAATATGTA
>ENA-OZGX01000423-OZGX01000423.1-human-gut-metagenome-genome-assembly--contig:-NODE-423-length-20292-cov-12.945644_pt1 | contig 20292 bp, 13 predicted proteins | sample MGYA00244040_ERZ653674 | MGnify/ENA primary metagenome ERZ653674 (study PRJEB26926, sample SAMN06165232) | human gut metagenome | biome: ENVO:00009003; feature: ENVO:2100002; material: ENVO:00002003... | reverse complement strand
GTGGTGTTTGGTTGGAATTGTCCAGCCAAAAGCCGATCCGTGGTGTTGTCTGCATTTTACTAAATACAAAGTAATCAATAAATTCTTTTATTTCAGCAGCAGAACTACCTTCAACTATTGCAGCAACCTTATCGAGCAAAACAGAACGTGTAAAGTCATTTATCCCTTGAAATCTATCAAGTTCTAACACCTGATGTTTCAATGAATCGTTTTCCTTTGTTAATCTTTCGACTTGCTCTGTCAATTCTTCTATGGATGATAGTGATTGAAGTTTGTTATTATAACTTCCTTTTAAGATGCTTGATATTCTACTCAAATAACCTGTAAGTATATCAGGGTCTGCCTCATCCAAGACCAGTTCCAACTCCTGTTCAGACTCTTTGCCAAACAAATAAAATATTTTTAATTGCTTGTCCTTAGGTATATCTGAAAATTTCTCCAAATTACGGTAATTATAAATCGTAGCTTTGGAGATCTCCAAATACTTTATTAAGTCGGTAACTTTGATGGAAAATTTTGTTACCAAGCGTTCAAATAATTTTGTATACATTTTACCATCCTATTGTTATAATTTGACGATATTATACCATTTATATCTTAATATGTCAATATAATACAGTCCAAAACAGTATAATTAAACTTTAAATATTAATTTTAACGTTAACTGGTTTCAGTGTCCATAAAAATATGTCACAGTATATAAACTTGATAGATTTTCAAGAAACAAATACGAAACGGCTATCCATAAAAAGACCTTGCGAGATAACGGAACGAAAGTTTTATCCGCTATGGAAAACATACCCGATACGCCCGAAGGCATTATCCTTGAAAGTTTACTTGAAGGTATGAACCAATACTATTCAGCCGAACTTGCTCAAAAGGTACGCCGTGGTATGCACGAAAGCCGTATTAAAGGAAACTACCAAGGCGGTGGCTTACCTTACGGATATAAGGTTATAGATAAGAAAATCCGTATAGACGAAGAAACCGCACCCGTTGTAAATTATATCTACGAGCAGTATTCCATAGGCGTTTACGTTAGAGATATTATTTCGGCTCTTACACGAAAAGGTATTTACCATAAGGGAAAGCCGTTTGCTATGAATACCGTTTACGGCATACTTGCTAATGAAAAGTATTCGGGCATATACAGACACGGCGAAGAAATTTTTACGAATATGTACCCACAAATCGTGCCTACCGAGATATACCAAAAGGTGCGTGCTATCGTTGAAAAGAATAAAAGCGGTAAACGTAGCGTTAAAGTAAATTATTTGTTCCGTCATAAAATGGTATGCGGATATTGTGGCGAGCCGATAAGTGCGGAAACGGGTACTGCAAGAAACGGCGAAGTTGTACGCTATTACAAGTGTTTAGGTCGTAAAAAGCATAAGAACGATTGCAAAAAATCTATGGTTAAAAAAGAAGATTTGGAAAGTGTTATTATAGATAGCATTTTACAAGAATTATCTAAACCGCATATTATGGATAAAATCGTTAAAGGCATACTTGCTACGCAGGATTACCAATTAAAACTCAATTCTTCGCTTAATTCGTTAATCAAAGCAAAAACGAATACGGAAAATGCCTTAAATAACTTGATGAACGCCATAGAGCAAGGTATCATTTCCAACACCACCAACAAACGCTTACACGAACTTGAAAAGCAAATTGAAGATTTAGAAAGACAAATACTCATAGAGCGTAGCAAACTAACGATAAAATACACTGCCGAAGAAATAGAAGAATTTTACAAGCAAATGCTTATTTTAAGTCCTGAAATGCTTGTTAATTATGCGATAAAGCAAATCGTGTTATATGACGATAAAATCGTAATAAAATTGAATAACCCTACAAAACGAAGTCCTGACGATAGTGGTAATACTAACAGTCAGGGCTTTTGTTTTACTAAAATCTCTATAAAATTACAAGGCGTTAAAATGGATATGCTTATGTTTGTATAAAAATATCTAACATAACAAAATAGTTGCTATTTATTCCACGTTCCCCTTGACAACGAGCCTCTTGTGAGTGCGTTGTGAAAGGCTTAAAAGAGCCAACACCAACGCCCCCAAGGGGCTTTTGTTATTGCCTTTTGGCACGACAGCCTAACACACTCACTACTCATTGTCAAGGGGCTTTCGACGGCATAAACCGCAACTATTTTGATTTTAATATAAATACCTATGGAAACCACAAACGCTTAAAATAAACAAAAATACGCCCTTTGTAGAACGTATCAAGAAAGCGTAGATAAAACAAAAAACCTAAACCGAACACAATGGTTCAATTTAGGTTTTAAGTGGTGCCGCTGACCGGGCTTGAACCGGTATGGTATCTCTACCGAGGGATTTTAAGTCCCTTGCGTCTGCCAATTCCACCACAGCGGCGAAATGCGGCTTAACCGTCGGGGTTGTTCGATTTGTTTTAAGAAAACGAGCGACATCGTGAGATGTCGCTCGTCTTGTGGAGGCACCATCCGGATTTGAACCGGAGAATGAAGGTTTTGCAGACCTTTGCCTTACCTCTTGGCTATGGTGCCATGGGCTGCGCCTCTCGCGTGCCTTAACAATATATCAAAAGGCGGGCGATTTGGCAACCGATTTTCGCAAGTTGGGCGCGTGCGGTTTATATTTTGCGTGTACGCAGCTTTTCGGCAAATGCCGCGAGCTCCTCGCCGAAGGGCAGCCGAGAGGCGCAACGCACAGCCCGTTCCGTACACTCGTCAAGGAGAGCCCTCCCCTTTTCCGCGCCGATGACCGCGACGAGAGATTTCTCCTCCCCTTCGTCAATGAGGTCGTCCGCCACCTGGAACCCGAGCCCCAGCGCCTCGGCGTATTCCGCGACCAAGCGCCTTTCCACGTCGTCGGCGCCGGCTGCGATCGCGCCCGAGAGGAACGCCGCCCTGAACAGCGCCCCCGTCTTCAACGCATACATGGCGCGGAACTCCTCTTCCGTGCGCATGCCGCCAAGGTCGAGCACCTGACCGCGCACCATGTCTTCCGCGGCGGATGTCATCACCTGCGCCGCCGCGGCGTAGCTTGCGCCGAACTGCACCGCGCCAGACGCGAGCACCTTTGCGGCGCGGCTCAAAAGCGCGTCCCCCGCGAGGATGCCCGCCGCCTCGCCGAACTTCTTATGCACGGTGAGCCTGCCCCTGCGGTAGTCGTCGTTGTCCATCGCGGGAAGGTCGTCGTGCACCAGCGAGTAGCTGTGGATGAGTTCTATGGCGCAGGCGAGGCTCAGCACCTCGTCCACGGGAGGCGCGGCGTTCACCGCCGAAGCTCCCAGCCATACGCCCACGGGACGCACCCTCTTTCCGCCGCCGAAACAGGCGTAACGGAGCGCGTCGTCAAACTCGCTCTCCCCGTCGAAGAGCGTGGCGAAACACCTTTCAAAAAGCTCTCTGAACTCCGCCGTCGTCATTTCTCGAGCCTGAACTCTTCCGTGACCTTGTCAAGGTCGCTCACCAGCAGCTCCAGCTTGCCCTTTTCGGACTTCAGCTCTTCAAGGCAGAGTTTGGTGAGAGAGATGCCCTTCTCGAATGCGGCGATCGCCTCGTCGAGAGGGATGTCGCCCTCCAGCTTCCTCACAAGAGCGGTGAGCTCCGCAAGATTGTCCTCGAATTTTTTCATTTTTTCGTCAGCCATATAGCCTCCGTCCGCATATGCGGGGTGTGTTTCTTATAATGTCCGCGATCGAGCTACGAGTGCGCGGTCGGCGTCAGTCGGGACGCACGTCCGTGACTTCCGCCATGAAAGTGCCGTCGCCGCCCCGCCCTTCGAGAATGTCGCCTCTTTTCAGAGTGCGCACCGAGGTCACGCTCTTTCCTGCCGCCGTCACGCTGAAATAGCCGCGCGAGAGCACTTTGAGGGGGCTCAGCGCGTCCAGTTTGCCGGAGAGCGCGGTCACTCTGCCCTCCGCGTCCTTCACTTTATATTCCGCAAGCGTGCGCATGCGCGTCGTGAGAGCATTGAGTTTCGCCTCGCGTGCGGTGTGGAAACTCACCATCCGCCTGCCGAGAGCTTCGCCCTGTATGCGGACGGTCATGCTCTTTCTCTCAAACGCGCGGATCACCGCCCGGCGCATATCGCGGGCGAGACCGCTTACGTCCTCCGCGAGCCCGTAATAGTCGTACGCGACGAGTTCCGCCGCGGCGGTGGGAGTGGCGGCGCGGGCGTCGGCGACAAAGTCCGCGAGCGAGAAATCCGTCTCATGCCCCACCGCGGAAACGACGGGGGTGCGCATGGCATATATCGCGCGGACGAGTTCCTCGTCATAGAATGGCGCGAGGTCTTCGAGCGAGCCGCCGCCGCGCGCGATGATGACGACGTCGAATCCGAGCTTGTCCACACGCGCGAGCACTCCCGCGATCTCATGCGCCGCACCCTCGCCCTGCACGCGGACATCCCGCACGACGATGTCGATGACTGGGTTCTTGCGGCGGACGGTGGTCACGATGTCGCGGATGACCGCGCCCGTCTTCGAGGTGACGACGAGCACTGACTTCGGGAACTTGGGGATGGGCACCTTGTGCGCTTCGTCGAAGAGCCCCTCCGCCTGCAGCTTGGCTTTCATCCTCTCGAACTCTATCGCGAGCAACCCCTTCCCCGCAGGGGTTATGGTGGTCGCATTGAAGGAAAGCCTCCCGCGCGCCGTCCAGAAATTCATGCCGCCGCGCAGCACCACGCTCTCCCCGTCCGCGGGGATGTAGGTGCCCGCAGCACGGAATTTGACGCACGGCATCTCGGAATTTTTGTCTTTGAGCGTAAAATAAAAATGACCGCCGCTCACCCTGCCGCCGGACACCTCGCCGTACACTTCGAGCCCCTTGAAAACGGGGGCGTCCATGCACGCCGCGATGGTGGCGTTGAGCTCGGTCACGCTGATAGCTTTTTCCGAAACAGGGTTTTGAACAGTCATTTTGTCGTTATAAACCGCTTTTTGCGCAATTACGCGCCTTTCGCGTCCTCACGGACAAACTTCGCAAGCACGCCGTTGACAAAGCCGCCGGACTTCTCCGTGCCGTACTTTTTGGCAAGGTCCACAGCCTCGTTGACGACGATCTTCGCGGGGGTGTCGCCGCGTTCCAGCTCATACAGCGCGATGAGCAGCACCACCATGTCGGGGCGGTAAAGCCTGTCCACCGTGAAGCGCTCCAGGCGGGAACCCAGCTTTGCTTTGAGGCGGTCCATGCCGGAAATGACGCCGTAGTAACACTCGCGGATGTATTCCTTGTCCTCGTCGTTGAGGTCCGCGTCGGTGAGGAAAAGATCCAGCGTATCATCGTTCACGCTGCCGTAGAAGGTGAACTCGAACACCAACTTGAAAACATACTCTCTGCTCGCTCTTCTCATCTCAGTTCTGCGCGGGGAAAAGCACGCTCACCACCTGCACGTTGACGCTGTGCACGCGGAAGCGCGTCGCTCCCTCTATCTCCTCTTTGACACGCTGCTGCACCGCCGCCACAGTCTCGGGCACGCGGCAGGGGAAATTGACGTTGACATAGACGTCCACCGCCACCTTGTCGTTGGGCAGAAAATAGACGGATACCCCGCCGCCGCGGATGGCGCGTTTGGAGCGATCCTTGGAACGGAGCACTTCCACTCCGTCCACTTCCGCCGCCGCGTCGGAAGCAAGGGACATGATGACGTCGGAAAACACCGACAGATTTTTCTCATTCATATCTTTTGGCATATCACACCTCTCAAGAGTATAGCACACAAAGCCCGCCCGCGCAAGCCGACCGCCGCAAAATAAAGCGGCAAAAAGAAATTCGTCCGCAGCACAGGCGGACGAACGGCAAAATCACCGCAGCGGCGGAAAACCTACTCTCCGTCGTGTTCGATGTGCCTTATGACCTTTGCGGGGACTCCGCCTACCACGGTGTTTGCGGGCACATCGCGCGTCACCACCGCTCCCGCAGCGATGACGGAGTTGTCGCCCACGGTTACTCCCGCAAGCAACGTCGCGTGAGAACCCACCCAGACGTTTTTCCCCAGTTTTATGGGCGCGGGATACATCCCCGCACGCAGTTCGGGGTCGAGGGCGTGATTGAGCGTCGCAAAGACGACCTGATGCCCGATGAGGCAGTTGTCGCCTATTTCAACTCCGCCCTGGTCCTGAAAACAGCAGCCCGAGTTTATAAACACGTTTTTGCCCACCGTGATGTTCTTGCCGAAATCGGTGTATATCGGCGGAAAGAGGGCGAAACTCTCGTCGACTTCCCTTCCCGTCAGACGCGAGAAAAGCTCTCGGAGTTCCTCGTCGGTGTGGTAAGAATTGTTTATTTCGGCGGTTATCATCTGCGCTTCTCTCGCAAACGGCCGCATAACGGCGCTCGCTTCCGAACCCGGCGCGATGAAATTCCTCCCTGCGACAAACTTCCTGTATTCTTCTATCGTCATTTTCCCTCCGAAGCGTCCCGTCAGTCGAGTTTGCCGTACTCTTCGTCGGTGACGGCTTCCTGCCATTCGTTGCGAGTGTCCGTGCCCGGCACTTCGACCGCTATGTGCGAAAACCAGCTGTCCTTTTTCGCGCCGTGCCAATGTTTCACTTCCGCCGGGATTTCGACCACGTCGCCCGCCGAAAGGGAGCGCGGAGCTTTGCCCCATTCCTGATACCAGCCCTCTCCCGCGACGCAAAGCAAAATCTGCCCGCCGCCTTCGGAGGCGTGATGGGTGTGCCAGTTGTTGCGGCATCCCGGCTCGAACGTCACGTTGGCAAAGAAAGGTTTCCCCGTCCCGGGGACGGTCAGGGGATTGAGATAAGATTTGCCGATGAAATACTGTGCAAACGCCGTGTTCTCGCTGCCGAGTCCGAACACGTTCTGCTTCTCGAATTGCTTGTAATCCACGTTTATACCTCCTGAACGAACAGTTAAACCAGCAGTTCTTTCGCGCAGTTGAGCGCATTGAACAACCTCGGAATACCCATATACGGCATGGCGTGGGCGAGGGCGCACACCACCTCTTCCTTGGTGTTGCCCGCTTTGAGCGCACCCTCGACGTGCGACTTCACCTGCACTTCCGCACCGCCAATCGCCGCGAGCATGACGACGGTGAGCAGCTCCCGTTCCTTCCCCGGGAGACCCGCGCGTGTTGCAAAATCGCCGAAAGAGAGCTCGGTGAGCCAGCGCGGGACAGCCTCCGAAAACTCGCCGGGGAGCCAGGCGTATCTCTCTTTTATCTCGTCGCCGTAGAGGGGCTTCTGCACGGCGAGACCGCGTTCAAAGCGGTTCTCTTCCGTCACCGTCTCCGCGGCGGGGAGAGGGAGAGTTATGCCCCTCTCGGAAAAGACTTCGTTCATCGCCGCGATGGCGTTCAGGGTCTTCGGGAAACCGACAAAAGGCGCGCATTGATAGACCGTCTCCCTGATCTCGGCGGGAGTGCACCCGACATTGAGACTCGCACCGACGTGCGCTTTCAGCTGCGGCAGAGTCTGGTTGACGACGAGCACGGTGACGGTGACAAGCTCCCGCATCCTATCGTCGAGCGAGCCCGTGTAACTCACCTCGCCGAAAATGAAACGCTGCAATATGCGCATGAACTCGGGGTCGGTGCCCTCGTCCTTCACGGGCTTGCCGCCGAAGAGCTCCGCAAACTTTTTCCCGCACTTTTCCGTTCTGTCCATATTTCCTCCCGCGCGGACAAACACACTCCGCCGCGCCGCTTTTTCTCTATTATGCTCCTATTCTGACACGGTGTCAATATAATTTTCCGCTTTTTTTTTCGGCGGCATTTAGAGGTCTGCTGCGCCGACACGCGCAGGACAAAAGACAAGGCGCGCGCAGGGCGAAAGGCAAACGGCGCCGAACCAGGTTCGCATAATTCCGGTCCGGCATAACGCAAACGACAAGGACTGCACGCCTTTATTCTCGCGCTCGGTGTGCGTCCGCGCGTTTTTTGAACAAGGAATATAAATGTGTTTCTTAAAATGCGGCGCAAAAAGAGGTATAATCGAAAGGAAGTTTTTTTGAGAGGTGAAATCATCATGCCTGTCATCCAAGCAAGAGGAGTCACCCACACCTACAACGGCCGCGACATCATCCTCGACAACGTCGACCTCGATGTGGAACGCGGAGAGTTCCTGTCCATCCTCGGCGCGTCCGGGAGCGGCAAGACCACGCTGCTCTCCATCCTGGGAGGCATCGAGACGCCCACCTCCGGCGAAGTGCTGGTGGACGGCGAGAACATCGCCGCCGCAAAGGAGAAACGCCGCGCCGTCCTCCGGCGCACCAAGATAGGCTTTGTCTTCCAGTTCTTCAACCTCGCGCCCTATCTCAACGTGGAGCAGAACATCCTCGTGCCCGTGCTCCTGAACGGCAAAGGAAAACGCTCGGTGGAGAAAGAGCTTGACGATCTGCTCTCTTTTGTGGGGCTTTCGGACAAGCGCACAGCCATGCCGGGCAAACTTTCGGGCGGCGAACAGCAGCGCGTTGCGATCGCGCGCGGACTCATCTTCCGTCCCGAGATCATCCTCCTCGACGAGCCGACGGGCAACTTGGATTCCGTCAATTCCGAGGGGATAATGCAACTGCTTTCGCGGATAAACTCCGAGTTCGGCACAACAGTCATCCAAGTCACCCACAACGAACATAACGCCGAATACGGCAGCAGGACCATCCACATCAAGGACGGAAAGATCGTCTCCGCCGCCGACAATCTCTGATGAACATCCTTCTCAGGCACACGTTTTCAAGCGTTGCGCGCAACCCCGTGCAATCCGTCATCGTGGTGGTCTCCACCGCGATGATCACGGCGTGCATCCTGATGTGCCTCACCGTCTCCACCTTTTTTGAATACAGCACCGCGCTCTGGGCGGAAAACTATTATGTCGGCGCCGAGATGCTGATCTATACCGAAAACGTCCACGCCGAGGAGGTGGAAGGCTGGCTTGATTCCCACTCCGACGACGTCGAGGCGTATTCCCTGACATCGGAAGTCACCCTCGCCGCGTCATCGGGCACGGTCACTATGCAGGTGTCGCGCATTTTTACGGACACCGACGGGCTTGATGAGTTCGACGCTCTCACGGGGGCGGAGATCATTGCCCGCACCGAAAACGACACCTCTCTCCCCTCCGCGCACATCTCGCAGGATTCTGCGGACATCCTCGGCGTCTCCATCGGCGACACCTTCGAAGTGAAGGGCGAGGGAGAGTTTTTCGTGGAAGCGATCGCCGCCAACACCAGGCGCTATTACGGCAACCCCACCCCCGTCGTCGTATGCGAGACGGACATGAGCAAGCAGCTGAGTCTGCGCTACTGCGTATGGTTCAAAGACGCATACGGCACCGCCCCCGACGGCAGAGAGAACATCGAAGTCTTCTCGGAGGAACTCACCGCGATCATAGGCAACGAGAGCGGCGTACAAACCACCGCGCGGGATTCCCTCGCCGACGGTCAAGCCTCCGTCGAGAACAGCATGCGGCTCATCTCCATCGCCGCCGCGGTCATCACGGTGGTGATGGCGTGCCTGCTCTACTCCTCCTTCTCCATCATCGTGCGCGGGAGGGTGAACGAACTCGTCAAATTCAAAGCCGCGGGCGCGACCCCGGCGCAGTCCGCCCTCATCCTGCTTGCGGAAGCCGCGCTCTATTCCGTCGTCGGAGGGCTGATCGGTCTCGGCGCGGGTGAAGGCATCATCGCCCTGCTCAACTCCATGACCGCGACGGCGGTCTCCGTCATCATCCCCGGGGCTGCGGACTACATCCTCGCGCTCATGATAGGCGCGGCGTGCGGCATCGCGTCCTGCGTCATCCCCGCGGCGCGCATGAGCGCACGGTCCATACAGTCTCTCCTGGGCGGCGACGAGAGGATGCATAAGCCCGTCAGACTGCCTATCGTCCTCGTCATCGCGGCGCTCACCCTCGCGTTCTCCGTCGCGATGTTCTTCCTGCCCGTGTCCGCGCGCGTGCCCGTATCAATGATCGCGCTCGTGCTCATATTCCTGTCCGCGGTGCTGCTGTCGCCGTGGGTGCTGAGGGGCGTGTGCACTCTCTCCAAACGTCTCACCCGCCCGGGCGCGGCATACATCTCCGAGTGCGCCCTGCCCCGTTCCGCTTCGGTGAACTCCGCCTATACGATGCTCATCGCGCTCATCGCATTCATATGGCTCGGGACCTGCCTCATCGACGTCGTGAAGATCACTTCATACCCCTCCTCCGCCCGTTACGATTGCGATTTCGTCGCACGCATCACGGACGGCACACTCACGGATGATGAAGCGGAAGCGGAGCTCGAACGCTGTCTCGCCATCGACGGCATCACGGACGGCATGCTGATGCGCGTCACCGCCAACACCCGCCTCGCCTATCCCGACGGCACCATCGTCGGCGCGAACATCGCGGACGCGACGATCCAGACCGTCGCTCTCGAAAAGGGCGAAGACATCCGCTATTGCGTGGAAGTCCCCATCTCTGACGAGGTGGTGCGGCGCTTCGATGAGCTGCTTGCGGAGGGCGGGCATCCCGTCATCGTCACCCGCTATGTCGCGGACAAGTACCGTTTTGCCGTGGGCAGCACCCTGACCGTCATCGCGGACACCATTCTCGGACAACGCCGCTTAGTGAACGACTTCACCGTCGTCGGCATAGACGAGACCGCTACTTCCTGGGACGACATCGTCTTTATCTCCGCGACGGATCTTACAGCAGAAGACGTGGGCATTCTGCCCTGCTCCTACCGCATGCAATTGAACGGCGACACCTCGCGTTTTGCCGAACTCAGGGAACAGGTGGACACCGAAAACGTCACCTTCTACACCCGCGAGGGCTACTTCCCGGCAGAATCCGCCGCCTCGGTGGACGACTCGGACAAGATGCTCTCGGTGTTCTCCGTCATCATCTACATCATCGCGGCGATGGGACTTGCCAACCTCGTCGTCATAACCGCGGGGGGAAAGACGGCGGGAGCTGGACATCCTGCGCCTTGCGGGCATGACGCCGCAGGACGCGGCGAAAGCCGTGCTCGCCGAGACCGCGCTGCTCTCCCTTTCCGGGTTCGCGGCGGGTCTCGTCCTCGCCTTCTTCGCCAATGCGTCCACCGTCGCGATAGCGCAGATCGTGAACCGCTACATCCTCCTCGACCCCTTCCCTCTCGGGATGCTCGCCATCGCGGGGATAGGCGCGGGGATCTTCGCTCTGCTCTGGGCTCTTTCGCACTTCGCCGCGTTCGCGCAGATCTCCTCCAAACGCTACAAATCGAGAGTTGACCGATCTATACGTGCAAATTAACCCTGCGTTCGGACAAAACACCCTCTTCGCACGCTCGACATGAAAATCCCGGACGGGCACGCCGGAAGGGACAGATGCAGATCCGTTTCGGCAAGAAAGAGGCTATGGACATCCCTATCAGACACACCTTGAACAGCATGACGCCGTCAGGGCTGAGGGCAATATTCGGATGAAGTGCAAGGAAAACGCCTGCGGGATGGACAGGAGCGTACTAATGCGTACGTGACTGTTCAGACCGCAGGCGCTTGACACAGCAATTCGCCGAATAGCGCCCTCAGCAAAGCCCCCGGAGAATTCCGGGGGCTTAGAACCGAGAGTATCCCACGATGCCGTGTGGTGCCATTTATAAACCTGCATGTGCAGGGTGGGTCAACGGCTGCCGGCATTCTCTGCCTTCCCCTGAACGAGGGGGCCTGACATCAAATGCACGGACGCGCCATCCCGTATAGATCGCTGTGGTTCAAAATCGAGCACCATCACGAACATAGCAGGAACCTCTTCTGTGATTAGATTGTACCACATCCCGTCCGTTTATGCAAGAGGGGAAATCAAAATGAGTCATTTTCCGAAGTTTTCCGCATTCTAATGCGGTGGAATTTTTCCGACGGGGCACGCCTGCCGCGCTCTCCCCTCTCTTATGCCAGACCGGCATTACAAAAACCGGTGCTTCGGAATTCGCGATATTTCGCATGTCATGTTTGCCGAAAACCGACACTCGGGGAGGATTGTCTATTGAAAGCGCGCGCGTGCGAGTATATCATTAAATTACGGGTAATTTTCGTGCACGCGGACAGGAGGGGCGCGGGCTGCATCTGCGCCGTTCCCGTCCGGAATAAGGAGGAATTATGAAACACAGGCTCGGTCTTGCGACAGCCATCCCTGCCGCATTGTTGATCGTCGCTCTGCTCTTCACCCTCGCGTTCGCCTGCTCCGGGCTGACTGCCTCTGCGGACGAAGCGAACGGCGTGACCCCGCAAGACACGCTGACATTCGGGCAGATGAGCGACATACACTACTTCCCGCTGGAGCATTGCTATGATGCGGATGCGGAAGACTATACGGACAGCGACTTCTACCACTCCACCACCGGCGACACCAAGCTGGTCATCGAGAGCGGCGCCATCCTCGACGCACATGTCGATGCCATACTCGCCGACGCTCGGGCGCCGGAGGGCAAAGCTCCGCAATATCTCTTCGCGACGGGCGACCTTTCCAAGAACGGCGAGCGCGTCGCGCTCATCGACGTCGCCAACAAGCTGCGCGACTTGCAGAACAAGATGCGCGACATCGAGGGCTATGAGAACTTCCAGGTCTTCGCAGTCCAGGGCAACCACGATCTGTACAACGGCTCCGGCAAGCTCTATGACGAGAACGGCAAGGAGTATCAAGCCGAAGTGGTGACTTCCGCACAGTTCGCGCTCATCTTCGCGGGTCTCGGCTATCCCGATATGACAGAAGCGGAACTTGAAAAGATCTATCCTTCCGATTATTGGTCGTCTTCTTACACCAACGGGTATATCGAGTCCACCACCGCCGGGAATGTCAGGATCACCTATTTCAACCAAAATCTCCAAAACATGGCGGATAACGAAGGCGAGTTCAACTATGACGACTACACCGCCCTCTTCAACGGCGGCGAGACCGTCAACGCGCTGAGCTATTACGTCGAGTTCACGGACAACGACAACTACGGCTTCTTCGTCCTCGACGGCACCGACCGCGAGATGACGGAGGATCCCTCTCCCGTGCGCGTGAGCGAAGCGGAATACACGCAAGTGCGAAGCGCTCTCGAAGACATCACCGCCGCATACAACGCTGCGAACGGGCTCGAAGGCGAAGATGAGGTCGATCTTGTCAGGTTCTACCTCGGCGAGAAAAACCTGAAAGCAGGCATCTATACTTCGAGTGAAAGCGAGATCATGGCGGCGTTCGACGGCGGCGATGCCGTTTACGCCGACACCGGCTACGATCATCTCACCGGCGGCAGGCTCACCGAGCCTCTCCTTGACTGGATGAGGGGCATCACCGCGAAAGACCCCGACAAGACATATGTCGGCGCCTATCACTTCAATGTCCTTCCCCACTTCGAGCAGGAGGACGACATCCTGAAAGACTTCGTCTTCTACAACTGGGAGTACATCGCCAAAGAGTTCCTGAAGATGGGCGTGCGCTACGGCATCTCCGGACACATGCACGCGAGCGACGTCGCCTACTATCACGACGCCGCGGGCAGGACTTTCTACGACATCCAGACGGGCTCTTCCGTGAGCTACGCCTCTCCCCGCCGCTATATGACCATCGAACGCTACACGACGGCGGACAATAAGGCGGCGGAGAAGTTCTCCTTCACTCTGCACATCCTCGACAAGTTCGAAGGGATGGATCAAGGCTACAAGAGCTACAACGACTACATCTCCGGCAACATCTACGGGCAACTCGTTGAGCGCGTCGTGGATCACTTCATCACGGTGCGTACCATCGACGACCTCGACATCCCGGGACTTGTCTCCGGTCTGCCTTTTGGGATCGGTGACTTTGTCGAATATCTCGTTGGGATCGTAAAAACCGAACTCTACCCCAACGGCTACCCCGGCTTTGAGGGACAGACCCAGCCCACCGACCTCATGGACTACATCAAGAAGGGGGCGGCACAGGAGCTCATCGGCATGAAGTTCGGCGCGGAAGGCAACGAGCTCACCCTGGCGCAGATCTTCTCCTTCATCATGATGGCGCACGCGGCGGGCGTCGAGCCCACCACAGCGGAAGTCTTCGAGGGAGAGCTGCCCGCCATCACGGGCACGGCGTCCGAGATCCTCGACCCCCTCGACCCCGTCTGGCGCGCGAGGTATATCGCAGCCCTCAGAGACTTTGCGGAGAAGTGCGACAGCGGTCAGCTTGCGAAAGATCTCTTCGGCATCCTGCTCGACACCCTCTATTATGACGAGGATTCTATCCTTAAGACCCTGTTCGAGTATGAGATCAATTTGACCGAATCCGGTCTCAACAGCTCTGTGAGCGACTTACTCGTCAATATCGTCAACAACAAGAGTGTCAATTCGATCAAATTTTTACTCAACATGGCCGGCTTGCATCTTGATGACAGCGTTTATGAAACCATCGAGAACGCCATCGCTTCTTCACCGGATTCCGGCATCACCGTATCGAAGGAAGCCTTTGTGCTCAACGACGCATTGAATGCGCTGTGGCCGATCGCGAAGGCGCTCGTCGGCGATCTGCTCGGCATAAATCTCTCGGGCGACACGCTTTATGATGGCGTGGACGGGCTGTTGGACTCCTATCTCACGGACAGCTTCTATGTGGGGCTGAGCGGCATAGCGAAGAATATCGTCATCGCCTACGCGACGGATGACGAGATCGACCTTGCGGACAAGAACAATCCCGCCGCGGTGACGGTGCTCACTCCCCATCCCGGCTACGCGGACGGCTATGCCGAGACCCTCACCTATGTGAGCGGGACGTATGCCGCGGACGAGTACAACGCGCCCACGCAGGATAACGGCAGACTGCCCTCTCACCTCACGGCAAACTTTCTGCCCTCGGACGAGAACGGCGCGAAATTCACCGTCTCCTTCTACACGGCGGAAGAGATCGGCGCGGAAGTCACCCTCACGGACAGCAACGGCAAATCTGTGACGATACAGGTCACCGAGGAGGATCTGAACGCGAGCGCGGACAAAGACTACCGCACCGTGAGCAAGACCTCGGAGGACGGCAACGTCACAGTCATCCTCGAGGGCGGCACGTATGCGCAGTATATCCCCCTCATCGACCTCGGGATCCTCACCATCTCCCACACCGAGACGGAATGGGAGGATGCGGACGGCAACGTGTACCCCTACACCTATCAGAACCGTGACAACGCTCCCGCAAACAGCGTGGTGTACCGCAACCGCTGGACGGTGACCTTCGAGGGACTCGACTATAACGCGACCTACAACTATGCGGTGCGCGGAGTCTACGGCGGCAAGGACTTCGATCTCGGCGCCGCGACCACGGGCGAAAACTTCACCTTCACCACCCCCTCCTCTGCCGAGGTCCCGGCGCAGGACTTCGACTTCATCGCCATTGCGGACATGCAGGGCATGATACAGTCCATGTACGAGGATTCCGCCGCGGCGATAGAGGCGATCATGGCGAATGCGGGCGGCTATGACTTCGTGCTGAACGCGGGCGACATGGCGGACAACGGCGACAACTTCTCGCAATGGGGCTGGGCGCTCAACGAGAACCTCGGCTTCTTTGCCAACACCTCCACCTTCAACACGGCGGGCAACCACGAGGACGGCGGCGGCAAGCTGGACGACTTCTACAACTACGGCGCGATGGCGCCGGAGCAGGACAGCGACAGCGGTCTCTACTACTCCTTCGACTACGCCACGGCGCACGTCATCGTGCTCAACACCAATGACGCAGACGCAACAAACGGGCTTTCTACCGCACAATTTGAATGGTTAAAGGCTGATTTGGAAGCAAACAAGGACGCCAAGTGGATCTTCGTGCTCATGCACAAGAGCCTGTATTCCGGCGGTTCGCACTCCTTTGACGGCGATGTCGAGGCGATGCGCGCACAGCTCGTCCCCGTGTTCTACAAATACGGCGTCGACCTCGTGCTCGCGGGTCACGACCACACCTACACCGTCACCGAGTGCCTCGACGGCAACGGCGATCCCGTGAGCCGCGCGTCTTACAACAACGGCATCATCACCATGGACGCGAACGGCAGCGGCGTGATGTACGTCACCCTCGGCACCATCGGCACCAAGTTCTACGACTACGTCTCCAACTCCGAGATCGAGGACAAGTTCAACGCCGAGAGCAGCGTCCTTTGGACGCTCGCCGAGCAGACCTTTGCCAAGATCTCCGTCAATGGCGACACCCTCACCTACACCGGCTACACCGTGAACGCGGACGGCACCCTCTCCGTCATCTACACAGAGCCCACTGACGACCTGCTGCTGGTCAAGATCCTCGTGCCCATCGCGGGCGTGATCCTGATCGCGGGCGTCGTGGTCGCGGTGGTGCTCGTCAAGAAAAACAAGGCGAAGAAAGCCGCGGCGGCAGGCGCGGACGCGGATGTCACCGATGACGGCGGCACGGACGCTCCCACGGAGGAGTGAAATCCGACACTCGGCCCCCGACTGACCATTGACATACATCATAAGATGTATGAAAATATAGTTGACGGGACCGAAGCCGCTCCTTGCGGCATCAGACAAAGACACACGAAACGGGCGGTCCTCCGCCCGTTTCGCTCATAAAATGCCCTCACCCGCCGCGAATCGGCAAAGCGGCAGGAAATCGTGAATGCCCGTGCAAGCCGCGCAAAACGGCGGCGCGGTGCGGAAAAACGCTCGTCCCGGGAAGGCACGGGCGACAGGATATGATTACGGACGCCCGCGCGACGCGCGGGAGACTACGTCGGGAGGCGATCATGGGAAAAGGTATAGTCAAATACCGTTACGTCATTCTTGCGGTGTTCATTGCACTCATCGCGGTCTCTGCGGCGTTTCTGCCGACGATGATCAACAAGGTCAATTACGACCTCACTTCCTACCTTCCCGACGACTACGAGACGAGCAAGGGCTACGCATTCCTCTCCGAGACCTTCAACATCCACGGCGATGTGGAGATAGGCGTGACGGCGACGCATGAAGAGATCGAGCAGGCGGCGAATGAGATCCTCGAGCTCGAAGGCGTCACCAACGCGGTGTGGGCGCAGTATATGGAGATGCTGCTCGATTTCGGCATCTACTCTCCCGACGACGAAGAGTTCACGGAGATGTACAACATCTTCACGGACGCGCTCGCAAAGGGCGCCGCCACGGTCTCCGAGGACGGCGTGCTTGAATATAAAAAGGGCGCGGAGTGCAACTGGGCGCTGCTCGTCACCATGAAATATCCCCCCTCCTCGCAGGAAGCCATAAAGGTATTCGGCGAGATCGAGACCATCCTCAAAAACGTCGCGGGGGAAGGCAGCTACGCCATGAGCGGCATGACGGAACAGGCAAACGCCCTCTATGAGACGGTGTTTGACGAGCTGTGGATCTATCTCGTCGCCGCGGGCATCGTAGTCCTGCTCATCCTCGCGTTCACCACCAACTCGCTGATGGAGCCGCTCATCCTCGTGCTGACGCTCGCGGTCTCCATCGTCATCAACCTGGGCACCAACGCCATATTCCCGTCCACGTCCATGATCACCTTCGCGGTGACGGCTATATTGCAGCTCGGGCTGAGCATGGACTACGCCATCTTCCTGCTGCATCAATACCGCGACGAACTGCGCACCACTTGCGACCCAAAGCAAGCCCTCGCCGCCGCCATACCCAAATCCGCAAAAGCGGTGGCGTCCAGCGCGCTGACCACGGTGGTGGGCTTCCTCGCGCTCATGTGCATGCAGTTCGAGATAGGCACCGACCTCGGACTTTCCCTCGCAAAGGGCATCATCTGCTCTCTCGTCACCGTCATACTCCTCCAGCCCTGCCTCATGCTCATGCTGGACAAGGCGAGAGTCAAGACACAGCACAGGTGCCTGGACTTCCGGTTCCGCGCGCCCATCAAACGCAGCATACGCGACCGCGGCTGGGTGTCGCTGGTGTTCGCGGTGCTGTTCGTACCCGCGCTCATAGGCTCTCTCTCCCTCTCCTACACCTATGTCCGATTCATGCCGGAGCCGGACACCTCGGGCTATACGGAGGATCAGCTCTGGAACTACTCCACCGCAAAGGAACTGGGCAACCAGGTGATGATCATCGTCCCCAACGAGCGCGTGGACGAGAACGGAGACCCCATCCTCGACGAGAACGGCGACCACGTCTACTATATCGAGGAAAACTACGAGTTCGTAAGGCGGCTGACCGAGCTCGGCGCGGAGACTGTGCAACTCGACGGCGAGACCATCGAAAAACTCTCCTACAAGCTCGGCATGTACGTCATGATCCCGGAAGGCTCGACGATCACATACGAACTTATGGGCAACAGCATTTCCTTGACATTGGAGCAGGTCTTTGACCTCGTGAACGATATATTCCCCATCGTGGAGAGCATCGACTTCAACGACCTGACCACCCTCACGCAGGAGAAACTCGACGCGCTGTTTGCGGAGGCAGGCAAGATAATTTCGGACGACGCGACTTTCACTCTCGCAGGACACATTTTCACTTTCGCCGAAGTCAAAACCCTTGCAACCAACATACTGCCCATACTCGTGACCGTTGACTTCAACGACCTGACCACCCTCACGCAGGAGAAACTCGACACGCTGTTTGCGGAGGCAGGCAAGATAATTTCGGACGACGCGACTTTCACTCTGGGCGGACTGACATTTACTTTCGCCGATATCAAAGCCATCGCGAACAATCTCATCCCTGTTCTTGCGGAAATCGATGCGGATAACATTATGGCGCACGCGCTCGAAATCCTGAGCGCGATCCAAGAAGTGCGGCCCGATGTTACTTTAAGCCATCTTGTCGCGCTGTATGGCGAGTTGAGCGAGATGGAAATGGGGGACATGCAAAGCCAGATGGCGATGTTCCAAAGTTACGTAAACGGGGGCTATACGATGTATACCGTGGGGATAAACCCCGCGATCGACTTCGAGAGCCAAACCAGCTTCGACATCCTCGACGAGGTGAAAGCCATCGCCAACGAGGTCTTTGCGGACACCGGGATGACCTGCTACTTCACGGGATATACGCAGGGCGCGTACGACTTCGCGGCGGTCACCCCCGGGGACTACAACCTCGTCACCGTCATCTCCATCGTCGCCATACTCGTCATCCTCATCTTCACCCTCGGCGGCATAAAGTTCCCCGTGCTGCTCGTCGCGCTCATCGAGTTCGGCATCTGGATCAACCTCATCATGCAATATATCTTTGCGGGCGGGACTGTCAACTTCATGTCCTACCTCGTCATCACGGCGGTGCAGCTCGGCGCCACGGTGGACTACGCCATCCTCATCACCACAAAGTTCCGCGCGCTAAGAAAACGCTTCGAGCCCAGACAAGCCGCTTACCTTGCCACCACGGGCTCGGTGATGTCCGTGCTCACCTCCGCCCTCATCATGGCGGGAGCGTGCTTCAGCATCTTCGCGGTGTCGTCCAACCTCGTCATACAGGAAATGACTTTCCTCATCGCGCGCGGCGCGCTCATCAGCGCCATCCTGGTCATATTCGTACTGCCCGCCCTGCTCTCCTTTGCGGACAAACCGACGGGCAACGAACTGCACATCCCGCGCACCCTGCGCCTGCGCCCCGTCCCGACCAGGCGCCGAAAGAAATACATCCCCGCCCTCTCGCAAAATGATGAGAGCGCGCAACACGCGCAAAACTGATATAGTCCGACACCCCCATGGCGGGGGTGTTGTTTTTGTAAATGGCCTTTCAGCATACTTTATTTCCCCCGCCACCATTCTGCGGGGAACATGTTTACGATCGTGTGTATGAGCTTTACAAACTCCGGGACACCGGGGACGGGGCAAAAATGTTCAATGGCGAGCAAGTTGCTCGCCATTGAACATTTACGCACCCAAACCCCATCAGAGACGGGTCCCCTGATGATACCCCACATAAAAAATCAAAGATTTTTCCTGCGGGGACCCCAATTTGCCCCGTCCCCTCTTGTCCCGATGCGTTCCTCATACGGCGGGCGGGGGGGCTTGTATGGGCAGTTTGGTATGGCGTGCTTGAGCACGCTGAAAAGTTTGAAGATAAAATGGCATAAACTTCGGGCGGGTATTGCCTGGGAGAGATGTTTGTTTTGGGAAGAGACATTCAAACGGACAGCCTGATAGGGCGTGCCTGAACACGATGTGTCCATTTTCGGAGACGGAATTACGCGCCGCTCAGCCAAACTTGCACCGTGGGCGAAAATTCGCCCACGCTTGCAAGTCGCGGCGCGCTAAGTGAGTGCCGAGCGCCGACGAAACATTAAGTAGGCACGGGCGTTGTGCGCGAGCGCCGAATTCCTCCGCCCGTGCCGGGTTTTTAGCAAGTGCAGTTCTCCGCTTGGTTATGTCGGTGCGATATTAAAAACTTTTGT
>ENA-OZGX01000415-OZGX01000415.1-human-gut-metagenome-genome-assembly--contig:-NODE-415-length-20577-cov-5.736478_pt1 | contig 20577 bp, 10 predicted proteins | sample MGYA00244040_ERZ653674 | MGnify/ENA primary metagenome ERZ653674 (study PRJEB26926, sample SAMN06165232) | human gut metagenome | biome: ENVO:00009003; feature: ENVO:2100002; material: ENVO:00002003... | reverse complement strand
CGAGATGTCTTAGGGTCTCGTGGGCTCGGAGATGTGTATAAGAGACAGCAATTTGGTCGTAGGATTGAAGGAGGATCTGGAGGCGATTCAGGCTGCCAAGTAATAGATAATTTTTATCATAATCGAACGGGAGCGGACGGAAAGTCTGCTCCCGTTTTTTATGGGGTTTTGTCACCTGCTTCCGGAAGATGGCGGACTTCGTTGCGGAGTTTTTTGGTCGCTTCGCAGTTCAAGCCATGTCGGGCGAATAACCGGGACACCGAATTGTTCTGGCTCGTTTTTGTGGCTGCAATGGAAGAAACCGGATCGAACGAAACTATTTCGGATGTCGATATGATCGGTGGTATGCCGTTGAAAGCTGGCTTTCGATCGGATTATATGGGGAGCAATATGCAAACAGGACGACCGGGTAGGTCGTCCTGAAGAGAAGATAGTAGCTCCACCGCGACTCGAACGCGAATTTGAAGTTTAGGAAACTTCCGTTCTATCCCTTGAACTATGGAGCCTTGTAAAGCTGTCCGGCTTCTTCCCGAAGTCGTTTCGGCCGGGAGGAATCGTTGGCTTTCGATCGGGAAGCGTGTGTCGTGCCGGAGATCCCGATAAACAGAAACAGTGCGTACCGGGAAAGTACGCACTGCAAATATAGTGATTTTTACGGGAAATCGGGGCGGTTTTAGAATTTCAGGTTCACTCCGATAGCGAAAGTGTGCGCCGACAGGGAATAGTTGCCCGAAAAAGGCTGGATCGCCTTGTCGTTTGCCGTGGTATGAGCCTGGATTTTCGCTTGCTCCGGGGCCATTCCGCCTGCGATGAGCTGCCCGTATGTCTGTGCATAGACCGCTTTGTAAGTGAGTGAATTGTAGTAGTCGCACGATCCCGTCCGCTCCGGGTCTGCCGAGGTGATATATCCGTATGCCAGATCGATCGATACGTTTTTGCAGGGGTTGATCGTCACGCCGGCCGTGTAGGATACTTTGGTCATCGAAGGGGTTTCGGGGTTGAGGAAATCGCTCCGTACGGGGCTTTCATCTACGTACATACCCAGGCGTGCCGTGACGAATTTGCAGGCGTGGTATTGGACGCCGATACGGGTGGCCACCGTGTTCTTATAGTTCTTGATGCTCGTCGGCAGATCGTAAACCGATGCCCCGGTCGTCGGGTCGGTAATATCTACGTGGAGCGATTTATAGGCGCTCCACAGGACGTATTGGATGGAGAAAGCCATTTCCCACTTCGGGGTCGGTCGGAAGCCCACGCCCCAAGCGAGGTTGGCCGGCAGCGGGAGTTCCGTTTCGACGCAAGCGCTGCTCAAGTCGGGAATCATTCCCGTTGCCTGGAGGACCTGCCCGATTTCGGGAGAGGCATACAGGAGGTTAGCCGTGCCGCTTGCGACTTTCATCTTCACTTTCGAACGATAGGAGAAACCGAGGGTCCATTCCGGGGTGATGTCCCACAGGATACCTACGTTTACGCCGATCGCAGTTTTGGCGTCGCCTTTGAGCCGGGCGGATACCAGGGAGCGATCTCCGGCCTGGGTGAACAGTTCGGCGTATTGTCCCTGCCCTGCGGCGGTCAGCAATCCGGCGATCGTATTGTTCGTCGCTTCGCCGACGGGGAACATGGAGCGCGACAGGTCGAACGTACCCCAGGTGATCGTCATGCCGACACCTACCGAGAGTTTATTCCAGAATTTGTAGGAGATTGTCGGCTGCAACGTATAGGCTTGCAGGTCGATGCTTTGGATCAGATGTGCTCCGACCCAGTTGTCGCCCCAGTTCATAGACGAGCCGTAAGGGGTATAAAATCCCAGGCCGACGGCCAGATTTTTGGTGGCTTTGTAGTTGAAATAGGCGTAGAGCGGCGTCGAAATCTTGTTGTCCGAGTGGGCTTGGATCTGCGGATTGCCCCGGTAGTCGTTGTTCGACAGGTACGTTGCATTGGATTTGATACCCGTGATGCCGACCGAGAAGGAGAATCGGGAGGTTTGGAAGGCGGTTCCCGCCGGGTTGAAATAGATCGACTCGGAATTGAGTTTCATACCTGTTCCCACGTGTCCCATTCCCAACTGTTTTGCACTCAAGGTATTCACCTGGTAGCCTTCGGCGCAGACCGCCGTTGCGAACAGCAGGGCCGAGATCGTTAGTAGCAGTTGCTTCATAATCAAAGTTTTAGTTGATAATTTGAAAAATATATTGATTTCTGTGGTAAGTTTATGCGCTCGGACGAGTTTCGGAGCGATTCTCATCCATGCTTTCAAAAATGCTTGTCTTAAAACGGAGCAAAAGTACGAAAACAAAGTCGAGTAGGAAAATATTTTGTTCGTAATTTCTTAAAAAGTGGACTAAAATGGATATAATTGGTCAGAATTGGATTCGATTCAGGATTTGAAGGAGAGGCGAAATATCATGCTTCGGGATCGGATCCTGTTTTTCAGGAGAGTTTTTTTGACCGGGCGACTTGGAATTACCCGGAGGAAAGATTTGGCAGAATCGAAAATCCGTTATACTTTTGCACCCGGAGAGATGGCAGAGTGGTCGATTGCGGCGGTCTTGAAAACCGTTGAGCTGCGAGGCTCCGGGGGTTCGAATCCCTCTCTCTCCGCAAATGACCGGAAGGTCGGTTGGGTTGCAAACGAATGTTTGCAACCTTTTTTATTTTCGGGGTGGACAAATTTGTCCGGAGCGTTTCGGGATCGTCCGTAGTGCGGACGGCCGACGGCCGGGTATTGGCAGGGATATGTGGCTCTTCGGTCGGTCGCGGGAAGGCGGGCCGCAACTCGATCTTTGTCTTGTCTGTCGGAAGTTGGGAAAAGTTATTATCCGGGGTTTCGAAATCGACTACCCGGTGACGGACGAGATGTTTGCCCGGCCGGAATAGCGTTTTTTTAGCTGGTGCGGGTATCGGCGTTGTGAAGATTCGTGTTAAAGAAAAAAGCCTCCGTTCGAACGGAGGCTTTTTTCTTGCAGGCGGAAGGATCTACTTCGTAGAAGCGGCTCTCTTCTCCTTGATACGGGCTTTCTTACCCGTCAGGTTGCGCAGGTAGTAGATGCGTGCGCGACGAACCACGCCCTGCTTGTTTACCTCGATGCTCTCGATGTGGGGCGAATAGAGGGGGAAGATACGCTCGACGCCGATGCCGTTGGAGATCTTGCGGATCGTGAACATCTTGGTCTTGCCCGTACCCTTGATCTGGATAACTACGCCGCGGAAGCTCTGCAGGCGCTCCTTGTTACCCTCGACGATCTTGTACGTAACGGTGATCGTATCACCGGCCTGGAACGACGGAACATCCGTCTTGGTCCACATCTGCTCGTTGACGAGCCGGATTACTGCATCCTTGTTCATTGTTGCAACAATTTTTTTGATGATTTCTGCGTTCAACATTATCGCTGTGTTTGCCTACCATGCAGGGATCTTACTCTGCAATCCTCCGAAAATCAACGGATTGATGTTCCCGGTCGTGGCTTCGCACCCAATATAAGAGGTTGATACGGTCCGCAAATATAGAAACTTTTTCCCAAACGGGCAATCGGCTGTCTAAAAAATAGATGACTCCGCAGCCGGACCGATTGTGCGGCGATGCCGGCTGCGGCGGGTGTGGGAGGTGAACGGGTTTCATCTTGAATCGTGTCGGGAGGTGCGGATTGCTTCGACGGGCGGTGCGTATGGATGGCTCTCGAACTTTGAGGCACATGGTTTGCGGTTAGTCTGCAACTCCCTGCCCCGATCCTTTTTGTTTACAATGGAATTTTCCGACGGGATCGGCATGCGGGGAATTTCCCGGGTGCAGGGAAGGAAGTATGTATGTTGTATGGAATATGGGAGGCGGTTCGGACATTCTTTTCGAACGAGTTCGACGAATGTCGCCCGCCTTTTCGTATCTTTGATGTAGTCTGAGAGAGTTTAATTGACTACGAGCAGATTATGAAGGACTCGCATGAGATAAGCTAACGGATAAGAAAAAGGGAAGTGTTCAGAAACACTCTATTTCTCATGCTTTCAAATAACTCTTCAAATGCAAAAATAATACTTTTTTAGTAAAGGTGGATGCGAATCCGCCTTTATTTTTTCAGACGGGCAATCTTATTTCGCTCCCGTAAGGGAGCGCTTTTTCCTGCACATCCACTACTCATATCGACTATTCAGCTGCTTAGGCAGGGACGAATATCCAGACAATATCTGTGATGGAAGGTACTGTACCGGGGCGGTCGAAACGATAGTCGTTCCGACCGTTCGTCGTTTCTGCATTTTACCCGTACCGACGCCAGCCTCTTCCAACACCTGTTCCAACCGCGACAACGGGGGCGGTCTGTCTGCCCGGGCCGTCCGCAGACGGGTTAAATTCGTCCCCTGCACCGCTATTGGTGCTAACCTAATATTTCGTAAAGATGGACGAAAAAGTAAAGAACGACGAGAAGAAGGTAATGCTCGTCAGGCAGACCGGAGAAGGTCAGGACGGCAAACTGAAGGCCGTCGGCAGTATCGACGAAGACGGAAACATCAAGACGCTCGATCCCACTGCGGCAAATGTCGCCAAACTGTTCGACGTGCACACGAATCAACCTGCTTTGGAGGCGTTTTTCACCAAATTCATGGAGCAGTCGCAAGACCCTGTAAAAACGGGTATCTCGGAGATCTTCATCATGGCCGAAAGCGTGCTGGAGAAGCTCATCAAAATCGACCTCGATCCGCAACTGCTCGAAAACTACCGCGTCGATCCGGCCGAAGAGCTCGCAAAAATGGAACAGCAGATCGCGGTTCCCCGTTTCGAGCCTATGGATATATCGAAAATCGACATGGCGGGTATGGAGCGCATGGGTATCCGTATGGAAGACCTCGAACCCCATTTGAAGGTGATGTCCTACGGGCACAAATCGCACGGACTGATCGAAATGCGGCCGGAGATGGAACCCGGCGGCATGCGCGTCACCACCAAAGGGCGCGTATCGCTCGAAGAACAGGCCGACGGAACGCTGAAAGTCGTGCCGCACTATTATCGGGAGAAGTGCGATCTCGACGCGCCCTTTCACAACGTGCTGCTCGACGACGAGGCCAAGCGCAACATCATCGAAACCCGTCATGCAGGCAAGGCGATCGACTTGGAGCTGGAGCCGGGCAAGATGACGCCCTGTTATGTTTCGCGCGACAAGTGGACAAACGAACTCGTTGCGATGCCTGTCTCGGATTTCGATAAACGCGCCTCGATCAAGAATGCCAACCTCTCCGAGGGCGAACAGCTCGACTTCTACTCCGGACGTAAAATCCTGCTGAAAGGCTATACCACCCGTTCCGGCTACAAACGCGATGCTTACATCCAGATCGACGCCTCGGAGGGCAATATCGAGTTCGACCACGGCGGCCTCGACAAAAGGCGCTATCAGGAGCATAACCGAGGGGTATATGCCGCCAAACGTTTCGAGCAGGGCAATCCCCTGCCGGAAGGGCCGCGTCCCATGTTCATTCCCAAGCGGGTGTTCGGTGTGGAGCTGCCCCAAGAAGTTTACAATCAATGGCTGGACGCCCTCAATTTCCCCGAAAAGCGTAAAGACGTCAAAGCGACCTACTTGCAGGGATTACAATTTCCCGGAAGCCCGGAACGTGCGGATCGCTGGGTAAAACCCGATTACGAGGCCGGAAAGATCAAATCTTACCGTTGGAACCCGGATTACTCACGTAAACAGTCCTCCTCGCAGTCACAGACTCCGGCCCGAACCCCGTCGAACGAGCCGTCCAAGCAGGCCGAAGGACAGCCGCAGAAGCGGCAATCCGAACGCGAAGTTCGTCAGGTCACCCCGCCGAAGCCTCAGCCGAAGAAGTCCAAGAGCGTAGGAGGTCTGTAACATGCTCGCTGCCATTCTGATTATCATCGCGGCCTCGGTGTCGTTCTCCGTCGTAACCCTGCTGATCCTCTTTTATATCGGCAAATGCCCCGATGCGGAACAAACGCAGGACGACGACAGCCGGTATTACGACGAGAACGGCAACCACATCTACTACGACCGCAAGCTGATCGCCCGTCTCGAAAGGGAAAAAGAACGGGCGGCGCAGCAAAATAAATAGCCACTGAAAACATCCGAAAAACCGAACGAATGAAAGTCATCATAGCAGAAAAGCCCTCGGTAGCGCAGCAGATCGCCGCCGTCGTGGGCGCTACCACCCGCAGAGAGGGGTATATCGAAGGGGGCGGCTACGCCGTCACATGGGCCTTCGGGCACCTCGTAGGCCCGGCCATGCCGGAAGCCTACGGCATCGAAGGGTTCAAGAGAGAGAACCTTCCGATCCTTCCCGAAACCTTTATCCTCGAACCGCGCCGCGTCAAAAGCGGCAAGGAGTACAAGCCCGATCCGGGAGCCGTCAAACAGCTCGCCGTCCTCAAGGAGCTGTTCTCCCGCGCCGAGCGAATCGTCGTGGCCACCGACGCCGGACGCGAAGGCGAGCTTATTTTCCGTTTTATCTATCACTATCTCGACTGCAAGACGCCTTTCGAGCGGCTGTGGATCAGCAGCCTCACCGAGCGGGCCATCCGCGAGGGGTTGGCAGCCGTACGTCCCGGCAGCGAGTATGACGACCTCTACCTCTCGGCCCGAGCCCGCTGCGAGGCGGATTGGATCGTGGGCATCAACGCTTCGCAGGCACTCGCCATCGCCGCCGGACGCGGCGCATGGTCGCTGGGGCGGGTGCAGACCCCCACGCTGGCTCTGGTGTGCGGGCGCTATCTGGAAAATACCTCGTTCACGCCGCAGACCTATTTCCGGCTCAAACTCCACACGGCCAAAGACGCTACGGCGTTCGCCGCCCTCTCGACGCCGAAATACGATACGAAAGCGGCGGCGGACGAAGCCTGTACCGCAGTCCGGGGCAGCGACGGCGTGCAGATTATAAAGGTCGAACGCCGCAATGCAACCGAGCAACCGCCGCTGCTGTACGACCTGACCGCTCTCCAAAAAGAGGCCAACACGCGGCATGGATTCTCGGCAGAAAAGACGCTCGGCATCGCGCAGGAACTTTACGAAAAGAAGCTCATCACCTATCCCCGCACGGGGAGCCGCTATATTCCGCAAGATGTGTTCGAGGAGATAGCCCCGCTGTTGGCCTCGCTCTCCGGCCATACGGGTTTCGGCCATCAGGCTGCCGACCTGTCGGGCGGAGAGCTGAACCACCGTTCGGTGGACAGCAGGAAGGTGACAGACCACCATGCTCTGCTCATCACCGGCCATACGCCCGCGGGACTTGCGACGGATTCTGCCAAAATCTACGATATGATCGCCGGCCGCATGGTCGAGGCGTTCTCGCCCGCGTGTCTGAAAGAGATCACCTCCGTCCGTATGGAGTGTGCAGGCGTTCCGTTCGAGGTGCGCGGCACGATCGTAACGAGCGCCGGATGGCGCAAGGTATGGGGCGAGCCGGAAGAGCGTACAGAGGAGGATGCGGCGGCTCTGCCCGAGCTCGCCGAGGGGGATATGCTCACGGTGCGCGGATGCGACCTTCAGGAAAAGCAGACGCGCCCCCGCCCGCTGCATACCGAAAGCAGCCTGCTCGCGGCAATGGAGACCGCCGGCAAGGAGTTGGAAGACGAAGCCGAGCGCGAGGCCATGAAGGATTTCGGCCTCGGAACTCCCGCCACCCGTGCGGCGGTGATCGAGACGCTTTTTTCGCGCGAGTATATCCGCAGGGATAAAAAGTCGCTCGTGCCCACGGAAAAGGGCCTCGCCGTGTACGGCATTGTCAAAGACATGCGTATCGCCGACGCCGCCATGACGGGCGGCTGGGAACTGGCCCTTGCGAAGATCGCCACCGGAGAGATGAACGCCTTCACCTTTCGTAAAGGTATCGAAGTTTACGCCTCGCAAATTACTTCCGAACTGCTCAAGGTGCAGGTCGGGTCGGTTGCCGGGCGTCCAGGCGCTCCGTGCCCCCGCTGCGAGGGCCGGATAACGTTCTACCCGAAGGCCGCCAAATGCGAAAATGCGGAGTGCGGCCTGACCGTATTCCGGACGATAGCGAAAAAGGAGCTTACGGACAGCCAGCTGGAAGCCTTGCTCGTCAAGGGTCGAACCCCGATGATCAAGGGCTTCGCCAAGAAGGACGGGGGCACGTTCGAGGCCGCCGTAGTCTTCGACAGCGATTACCGCACCGCGTTCGCCTTCGAAGAAGGCGGCAAGGCCCGTAAGCCGGGTGCGGCGAAAGTCCGGAAATAATCCTTACCTTTGCCGCTGAACGACTTGCCATAGACGCTTTCGGCGTTCGGCAGGGATGCTCAGTGGCGGCGCTTCGGGTGGGAACCCGGAGCGCCTTTTCTTCCTTCGACCTTTTCGTTTCACACCACTGAACAATCCACATCATGCCGAACGATCATCATAACGCCCCGCAAACGGGGTTATCTTATTACGGCCTTTCGCTGCTCTCTTATCTGCGGGAGAGCCATCCCGACCTGGCGAATGATGCCGACTTTATCCGCACGCGGGCGCAGTCTGCGGCCGAAGCGTACAGCTGTATCATACGCAGCGGAGGCTCCCGTATCGAAGCGGCGGAAGAGGCCGACGCCGTACTCTACCGGGGGCTTCATTTCTCGCTATACGGTACTCTCGCAAACGTTATCCGCAGCGAGTTCGCGGACATCATTCCCGAAGAGGATGCCCGCGAGGCCGCCCTCATCCTTCTGCCGCAGGCCCGCGAGGTCGCCCGAAGCTACGAGCTTGCAGACGATTTCGCCGCCACGCCGCAGTACGCTCTGCTCTACACCGAACTTACGGGAACCGTTCAAATTCTGCTCGACAATGGCATACAATAAGACCGAACACCTGCGCCGCAATATCGAAGCGATCCGCAGGGCCTTCGCGCTGGAGAGGGAACAGCGGGCGGCTACGCCCGAAGAACGGGATGTGCTGCGTGCGTACAGCGGCTTCGGAGCGATCAAAGAGGTATTGGAACCGCTGCCGCACAAAAAGAAAACGGCGCTCACGCCCCTGATCGAAGAGCTGCACGCCGTGCTGAAAGAGAACACCGGCGGCGAGCGCGAGTACAAACGCTATCTGGACGGCCTCAAAGCTTCGGTGCTGACGGCCTTCTACACACCGGAACCCGTGACGGACGCCATTGCGCGGATGCTCTATAATGCGGGTGCCGTTCCGGTGCGTGCACTCGAACCGAGCGCCGGGACGGGGGCTTTCGTGGAGTATTTGCGCCGTTATAACGAAGAGGCCGAGATCACCTGCTTCGAGAAAGACCCGCTGACAGGACTTATCCTGCACCGCCTGCATCCCGACGATACGGTGCGGGTGCAGGGCTTCGAAACCATAGAACCCGCCTACGAGGGGCACTTCGACCTGATTACGAGCAATATCCCTTTCGGGGACGTTTCTCTGTTCGATCCTGCGTTTTCGAATTCGCGCGATCCGGTACGCCGACAAGGTGCATGGGCGATACACAACTATTTCTTTATGAAGTCGGTCGATCTGGTGCGCGACGGGGGCCTCGTCGCCTTCATCACTTCGCAGGGTATGGCCGATTCGGAACGCAACAAACCCGTGCGGGAATGGCTGATGGAGCGGTGCGATCTGGTCGCAGCCGTGCGGCTGCCGAACAACCTCTTTACCGACCATGCCGGAACGGAGGTGGGCAGCGATCTTATCGTCCTGCAAAAGAACTCGGTCGCCCGCCCCCTCTCCGAGCGGCAGCGGGACTTTATCGAAACGCGCACGCTTTCGAACGGCATTACGGTAAATAACAGCTTCCGATCGCTCGACCGCGTGGTGCAGACCTCGGCCAAAGTGGGCACGAACCCCTACGGGAAACCGGCGATGGAGTTCACCTACGCCGGGGGCGTGGAAGGCATCGCCCGTGCGTTGGCGGATATGCTCGCGGAGGATATGGAGCGGCATTTCAACCGGGAGCTGTACGAAAGCCATGCCCTGAAGATCGCCCCGCATCAGTACAGGGAACAACAGACGGAGACGGTAAGTCCGAGACAGGCGCACAACGGCATCGGGCAGGTACGGAATACGGAACTGTCCGGGCAAACAGTATTGCGGCAACACGGGAACGAAGAGATCGCACAGGAAAATCTTGCGACGGAGCGTGGCGGCATCGGGCGGGAGCAAAAAACAGAATTATCCGGCCAAACAGTCAGGCAGCAGACACGACAGGCTGCACCGTCCATGGTGCAGCCTTCGGAAACTACGGTCGGTATATTCGACGACGAGCCGCCGTACCCTCCCGATCTCGATCCGTTCTGGCAGGTCATAGAAGACCATTGGTTTCCGGACGAGGTCGAGGCGAGCATCCGGACGGAAGAGGCCCTCCGTGCCGAAAGGCGGCAGGCGGAACCTTCATCCGCGCAAACGACGCTCTTTCCGGACGTTCCGGCTTCGCCGCACCCGTCCCGACAAACCGCAGAATTCCGGCAGCCGGCAACCTCCGTTCCTCTTCCCGAAACAGCTCGGCGCGGCGGCCCGCGCCGAGCCGGAGAGGTACTGCAGGAAGTGCTTTCCGACCTGCGGCAGAAAGCGGAACGGTATCAGGCCGGCCGGATGCAGGAACCCGCACCTTTCGATGAGCAGCCGGGGCCGTTCTGGCACCCTACCGAGGAGGAGTGGCGCGACCTTAACCGGTGGATGGAAGAACGGTATGCCGTTACGCAGGCCGCCTCCGACGGCTACCGGCTCGACCCCGAAACGGGAGAGATGATCCCCATAGAGGATGCCGAAGCGGAGGAAATACGGGACGAAGCGACCGTACAGGCCGAGGGTGCCGCCATGCCGAACGAATCCCTGCCCCCTCTGCCTACGCAGGAAGCATGGCAGCCTGCCGGGCAGGATTGGGCGGAGTTCGGCGCGTGGCAAGAGGAGCGGGAGAGGCGGTTTATGGAAGACTACCCGCCCTCGCCGGAAATGTACGGATACGCCGAACCCGCCGTACAAACGGTCGCGGCCGCAGCTCCGGAGAAGGAGCAGGCCGATACATCGGAGATGCGTCGGGAACCCGTCGTACAGGGTGTCCGGCCGGAAATATCCGAACCTGCGGTTATGGAACCCGCTGCACGGCGGGCACCTGCACACGTTCCTGCCTCGGCGCAAGAGCCTCAGTCCATGCAGGAAACGGAACGGTCTGCCGATAGCACGGTGCGCCCGGCCGACGACGGGCTGGAAGAGACGGTTGCGGAACCCGCTGCAACGGCAACGCAGACACGAGCGGCCGGACAGCCCTCGCAGGATGGGTTCGCAGGATCGCTGTTCGATGCTTTCGATACGCAGACCGCACCGGAGCCGATGCTGAACGTACAGCAGGAACCGGTGCTTACGCTCTACGACCTGTTCGGGTTCTCGGCCGAAGAACGCAGTCAGGTGAATCGCCCAAAAAAACGGGGGCCGAAACCGAAAGGCAAACGGCAGGCAGCGGGGATGCCGCAGGTACAACACTGGCCTGCACAACAGGGATCGGCGACTTCTTCCCAGAAGGCGTCCAAGCCCGTACAGGAGGAGGAACGTCCCATGGATTGGCGGGAGAGGCTGATGCTGAACCGGCCGCATCAAGAGGAACGACAGCCGGCAGAGGTATCGACCGCCGTTACGGCGGAACACTTCACAGGCACGTCTGCTGAAAATCATCCGAGGACGATAACCGAAAACAGGCCGGATACGGCAAAGCCTGCGGCAGGGCAATCCGGCGTAGCCGGGCAGCCGCAGGCCGCGACCCGAACGGAATACGGAAGGGAGCGGCCGGAACCGTCTCGCAAAGTTCCCGACAGTGCTGCGGACGGCAAATCCGGAGACAGGGCACAGCTATCGGACGCATTGTCGCCACAGGCCGCTACGCCGCGCAATACGGCACACGGCGACGAAGCGGCCGAAGACCCGCTCGCACCCCGGCCTTTCAAGGGAGAACGGCCGGAACATTACCGCGACGGGACGCTCATCGTGGATAAAGAGAGCCGTGTAGGATACCTGAGCGACCTGAAAACCCTGCGCCCGATGTTCCATCCGCTCGACCTGCCCGAAGAACAGCGGGTGAAAATGTCGCTTTATATCGAGGTGCGGGACACTTATCATCACCTCTACAACGTGGAGGCCGATACGCAGGCTCCGCACCCCGCGTTGCGCGTAATGCTGAACAGCCTTTACGACAACTTCGTGGAGCGGTTCGGCTGGCTGAACGAACCGCAGAATATCGACCAGATACGGATGGATTCGGGAGCCGACGAGATACTCTCGCTGGAACGTTACACCGACGGTATCGTGAACAAGGCCGACATCTTCGACCATCCCGTCGCTTTCAATCCGGCGGAGATCGAAAAGACGGACGATGTGCATACGGCATTGGCAGCCAGCATGAACCGTTATGCGGACATCAATATCGAGTATATATCGGAACTTACCGAGGCGAGCGAAGCGGAGGTGCTGGAACAGCTCAAAGGGCGTATCTATTTCAACCCCGACAGCGGGAAGTACGAAATCGCCGAACGTGTCATCGCAGGCAACGTCATCGAGAAGGCCGACCGCGTGCAGCGCTTCCTCGACGAGAATCCGGATCACGAAGGCGCACGGGAAACCCTCGCAGCGCTGCGCGAGGCCACACCCAAACCGATCGCATTCGAGGATCTGGACTTCAACTTCGGCGAGCGGTGGATACCTACGGGCATCTATGACAGTTACGCCTCGTGGCTCTTCGAAACGGAGGTCAAGATCGGTTACCTCGCCGATCTCGACGAGTTCGGCATTACGGCCAAGGACGAGTACAATATCAAGATACAAAACCAGTATGCCGTCCATGGAGAGTTCCGCCGTTATACCGGACTGCATCTAATGAAACACGCCCTGCACAACACGATTCCGGACATCACCAAAAAAGCCCGCAAACTGATTGACGGCGAGTGGAAAGAGGTGAAGGTACGCGACGGGGAGAAGATACAGCAGGCCAACACCAAAATCGACGAGATCCGCAGCGGTTTCACGGACTGGCTGTGCGACCAGTCCGCCGACTTCAAGGAGCGTCTGGCCGACATGTATAACCGCAAGTTCAACTGTTTCGTGCGTCCGAAGTACGACGGCTCGCACCTGACCTTTCCCGGCCTCGACCGCAAGGCGTTAGGTATCGAAGACCTCTATCCGAGCCAGAAAGACGCTATTTGGATGGATATTCTGCTGGGCGGCGGCATCGTGGATCATGAGGTCGGCGGCGGCAAGACCCTGATCATGTGCTGCGGAACCTACGAGAAAAAACGCATCGGACTGGTGAACAAACCGATGATTACGGGATTGAAGGCCAATATCCACGAGATAGCCAAGACGTTCTGCACAGCGTACCCGATGGCTCGCGTGCTCTATCCGGGCCGTGAGGATTTCACGCCGAAGAAGCGCGAACAGATATTCCGGCAGATCAAGAACAACGATTGGGATGCGGTGATCCTCTCGCACGAGCAGTTCGGCATGATCCCGCAGTCGCCAGAAATCCAGCAGGAGATTTTGCGGGCGGAACTCGACAGCGTGATGCAGAACCTCATGCTGCTCAAGGCACAAGGTAAAAACGTGTCGAAACGTATGCTGACCGGCTGCATCAAGCGCCAGCACAATCTGGAGGCCAAACTGCAAAAGGCGCAGTACGCCCTCGACCATCGCAGGGACGATGCGGTGGACTTCCGCCGTATGGGTATCGACCACCTCTACGTAGATGAATCGCACAAATTCAAGAATCTGATGTTCAACACGCGGCACGACCGCGTGGCGGGCCTCGGCAACCCCGACGGGAGCCAGCGGGCGCTTAACATGCTCTTTGCTCTCAGAACCATACAGGAACGCACGGGGCGCGATCTGGGGGCGACATTTCTGTCGGGGACGACCATTTCCAACTCCCTCACGGAGTTGTATCTGCTGTTCAAATACCTGCGTCCGAAAGCACTCGACCGGCAGAACATCCGCACCTTCGACGCATGGGCCGCCGTATTCGCCAAAAAGAGCGTCGATTACGAGTTCTCGGTCACCAACCAGATCGTGCAGAAGGAACGGTTCCGCTATTTCATCAAGGTTCCGGAGCTGGCGGCTTTTTATTCGGAAATTACGGATTTCCGCACGGCCGAGGACATCGGTATCGACCGACCGCACAAAAACGAGATACTGCATAACATCCCGCCCACGCCCGACCAGCAGGCGTTTATCGACAAGCTGGTGCATTTCGCCAAGACGGGCGACGCCACGGTGTTGGGACGGGCACCCCTCACGGAAAGCGAGGAGAAGGCCAAAATGCTGATCGCTACGGACTACGCCCGTAAAATGTCGCTCGATATGCGTATGATCGACCCGGAGCTGTACGGCGATCATGCGGACAACAAGGCGAACCACTGCGCCGCGCAGATCGCGCACTATTACCGTAAGTACGACCAGCATAAGGGTACGCAGTTCGTCTTCTCCGATCTGGGAACATGGAAGCCGGGAGACGAGTGGAACGTGTACGCCGAGATCAAGCGCAAGCTGGTCGAAGACCACGGTATTCCGGCTTCCGAGGTTCGTTTCATACAAGAGGCAGCCGGCAGCGAGGGCAAACGCAAGAAGATGATCGAAGAGATGAACACCGGACGCATCCGCGTATTGTTCGGCTCGACCGACATGCTGGGTACAGGCGTGAACGCCCAGAGGCGGTGCGTGGCGATCCACCACCTCGACAGTCCGTGGCGGCCCTCGGACTTGGAGCAGCGCGAAGGACGCGGCATCCGCAAAGGCAACGAGGTAGCCAAACTCTACGCCGACAACACGGTGGACGTGCTGATCTACGCCGTCGAAAAGTCGCTCGACGCCTACAAGTTCGGGCTGCTGCACAACAAGCAGCTGTTCATCCGCCAGCTCAAACAGAACCGTATGGGCGTGCGTACCATCGACGAAGGCGGCATGGACGAAGGCAGCGGCATGAACTTCTCGGAATACGTGGCCGTGCTGTCGGGCAACACCGACTTACTGGAAAAGGCCCGCCTCGAAAAGAAGATCGCGGGGCTGGAGAGCGAGCGTCAGGCGTTCGTGCGCGGCAAGTCGTCGAGCCGCAGCCAGCTGGAATATACGCTCGGAAAAATCGGGGAACTCGACGAAAGGATCGGACGCATCGAAAAAGACCTCGAAGCTTTCAGGAGCCGTGCGGAACTCAACGAGGACGGATCGTATCGCAACCGTATCACGCTGGACGGGGCGGAGAGCAACGATCCGCAGTTCATCGGCAAACAACTGAACCATATCGCAAAAACCGTCGATACGGGAACGGGTGAGAAACGGATCGGCTCCATCTACGGGTTCGAGATCATCGTCAAGAGCGAAAAGAGCATGAAGGAGGATTTCGAGACCATTCGCAACCGCTTTTACGTGCGGGGAGAGGGAGAATACCTCTACCAGTACAACTACGGTAATCTGGCCGGAGACCCTCGCACGGCGGCGCTCAACCCCCTGCATGCGCTGGGCACGATCGAACCGACGCTGGAGAAATTCCGCAAGGAGCGCATCTTGCTGGAAAAGGACGTGCCTCAGCTCCGGCAGATCATCGAGGGCACATGGCGCAAAGAAGCCGACCTCGCGGCTTTGAAAAAAGAGATGGAACGACTCGACCGGCAGATACAACTCGCGCTCAAACCCGTAGGTAGCGACCGTGACGGCGAAGAGGCCGGAGAGCAGCAGGAACAGCAGCAGGAGAAGGACGCGCGACGGGAAACACCTGTCGCCGATGACCTGCAACGGCATATTCCCGCACGCCTGCGGCAGATCGCCGATGCCTCCGGCGGACGTATCGTCATCGGCAGCGTTCCGCCCCGCACGGACAATAATCCTACAACATCCAAAAAGAAATTATAATGAAAAGAGCCGCATGCCACAGCGGCTCTTTTCATTCCCGTATGAATTTGCTTTTCCCATAGTCGATCGCTGCAAACGGTCGGGAATCGACGTTATTTTTTATCTATATTTATGGAATAAAGATTTGCCTTTGCGACGGATTATACGTTTTTGCAACGATGCGATTTTTTTTCGAATACTCGGTATGTATCCCAATGCAGGCAGAACGATACAACCTATCACAAATGACAGAACGGACAATAAAGTATCATGCGAGGAGCATATCCGAGAAACAACGTAATAAATACCAAATCCTAAACTTCCGCAAATCAATACACATAACAGGTAAAATCTCTTTATACAGTTCCGTACTTTCCGTTTGACTTTATCTTTAACATCTTGTCGCTGTTTTCGTTTCATCTTTTGCAACTCCATAATAGCGATATTGCCTCGACTTGCCTGTTCCTGTAATTCCGCTTTTTCCCTTCGTAAAGTTTCCACATCCTTGATTTCGATAAAACCGACGATATCATCAATATTCGCATCGGTAATATCTTCAGGATGCATTTCATACGCCCGAATTTCATTATATATATGGATTCGAGTATCATCATCGTATGATTTTGTTCTCAATTCGTCGTATTTATCCACAACGGAACGATGTAGCAAAGAGGTCATAACGAGTTTCACTCTGTTCATAACGTCCAGCGATGCGGGTGTTTGATTCCTCATAATACCTTTATGCAACCGGAACCATAGTCGGGATATGGCATAATCCATCGTCGTCGAGTAAGTAAAATTCGTTCCTTCGCGTATGGAAGAATGACGGGATATGAATTTTGGAATACTACTTTCCGAAAGCAGAACGCACTGGCACTTTTCGAAACTTGATTTGTGAATGGAGCGGCGTTTACCGTTGATTATGGAAAAAATCCGCAGGTATTTGACTATATCCTCCTCGGAGATCGTCAAAGAAGACGATGCCGCATCGGTCTGAATTGCATCGAGATTGTCTGTCGTTTGAAGATTACCGTTCATATCATCGACACAAATAGACCTTTCGTCGTATTCTATATCCGAAGCTTGTAAAAAAGCATAGAATTTTCCCCGTTCTTCCAGCACGTCTCCTTTGTCCTGGCATCGGCTCAATATGGTATTCATGGCAGGCTTACCGTCGGGTCTATCCAATTTGTTTATGATTCTTTCAGCCTGTTTGAAATATCCGTCGATCACGTTCTTCGTTTCGTCCAAGTATTTCAGTTGTATATACTTCTTTCTTTTGTTCGCTTCCCGTACCAGAGAGAGAAAATCGTTCAGAATACGGCTGTGTAAATCGCCGTTGTATCCATATACACTGAATAATTCTTCCGTATCAAGATAGATCGTCAGTTGAGTCGTCCAGCTGCCTATCGTATTTAGATCTGTCGATTCGGTAATGTCTTTCAGTCCGGAAATGATAATAAAACCCTCCTTAATCTCGTTCAGACATTCTACGAATTCCTTATCGCTTTCTTTGGAAAGCATAAAGCGGGAAAATATGTGTCCGGTATCCTGACTGGAATCCGTCAAAAGAAATTTCGTAAAACCCTCGATAATATCTTGGTCTTGTATATGTTGAGAAGTCGAGCTTCTGTAATATGCTATCAAAGCATCAAATACGGGCCTATACTTCGTATCCTGCGCCGACAGTTGCCTGTCGAAATCTTTCAATGCCTCGGCCGAGGGTTTTGCATGGTATTCCCCATTGGTACTCGTGATAGAATCTTTCAGGCGATTTCGTATGACCGTTTTCAGGACACTTTCATATACGTCAATTTCAAAACATTCCCTTAACCGATTACGAAGCGTCGTTATATCGAACGACCACATATTTTTTTGATTGATAGTTGCCGTTACGAACCGGGCTAAAACCGAATATATATCGTGTTCCGCATCGTATAGATTTGTAAATACGGCAATAGAAGCTATTAAATTTCCGCGTATCATTTTAATAGTTTTATAATTAAACGTGCGTCCCCTACTTTTACTTTCTATCTTGCAAATCGGCCGAACTCAGAGGCAATATCCCGTACCGTAAGTCTGGGCGATCCATAATCCGAAAAAGCGGTCATATACCTGATATATGTTCCCGTCTTTGGTAAGCAACTCCTTGTCAAGCAATTGCCGGGCTGCCGACTGTACGCTGCTGGAAGAGTAAAGTCCGTGCCTTGTGATGAAATCCGCCGAGGTAATTTCGGTTGCCCGTCTTTCCTTGCCGACAGCGAACAACAGTTCCTTCTGCCGCTCGGAGAGCATGGCGACCATGCTCTGGTAAACGCTCTGCTGTGCATCCACGGTGGCATGAAGGACGCTATTCGCCTCTTCGGGTATTATCGTTTCACCGGGAACCGCTTGTTCATAGAGGCGGTTCAGCAAAGTTTGCATATACCACGTATGACCTTCGAACAGTCCGTAAATACGAGCAATGCACTCGTCGGAAATCCTTTTACCGGCCTGTTCGAAATGCTCCCTTACGAATTTGTGATAGGCTCTCTCCTCGATGGGGCCGAGGTTCAGGAACGAAGCACTCTGGTAGAACGGCCGGGAAGCAGAGAAGAAAATATTCTGCATCATGTGGCGCTGGCTTCCGGCAAAAACGAAGTTCGTGTTGGTACATTTCTGTATATGCGTACGCAGTACGGCTTCCACATTTTTTTCCGGATAACGGGCGATTTGCTGGAACTCGTCAATGGCCACCAGACAGGGTTTGTCCGCCGCTTCGAGATACGCGAAAAGTTCCTCCAGCGATACCTCCGGCTTGCGTATCTCCCCGATACCGATGTCGAATACCGGTTCCCCGGATACCGCGTCGAGTTTGAAAGCCGGGCGCAGAGAACCGATCGCAGCAAAGAATCCCTCGACGAATTTCCTTCCTTTGGGCTTCAACGTATCGAAAATATGTTTGCCGAGCATGAATACCAACTCTTTGAGCGATCCGGTAGCGTAAATATCCACGAAGAACGTGTAATAGCCTTGCGCTATCTCTTTTTGATGGAAACAGTGTTCGATCAGCCCTGTCTTTCCCATACGTCGGGGCGATACGATTACTATATTGCGCCCGTTCACGAGTGCGCCCGTAAGTTCTGCGGTTTCAGCCTTCCGGTCGCAAAAGTAGTCTGCGGAAACGTAACCACTGACAATGAAAGGGTTTCTGACAGTTTGCATGACATTCAAATGTTATTTGACTTTATATTATTGCAAATATAATAATTTAATTCTAAATAATCAATAAGCCGATTTCACGGCACAAAAAGCGGATGGAACAGCTCGACCGGCAGATACAACTCGCGCTCAAACCCGTAGGTAGCGACCGTGACGGCGAAGAGGCCGGAGAGCAGCAGGAACAGCAGCAGGAGAAGGACGCGCGACGGGAAACGCCTATCGCCGATGACCTGCAACGGCATATTCCCGCACGCCTGCGGCAGATCGCCGACGCCTCCGGAGGTCGTATCGTCATCGGCGGTGTTCCGCCCCGCACGGACGATGATTTTCCATCTAAGAAAATCAAACTATAAACGGAAAAGCCTTGCATTTTATCTTTGCAAGGCTTTCCCCTTTCATCGGTTATCGGTGTCTCGATCGGACTGTTTATTCCTTCTCCGAATCAAGCGGCGGCAGTCCGATCGTGTCCTCGATCAGTCCATCGGGATTCCTGTCCAGAAAATTCTGGCCCGACACGACACTGTGCCCCAACTCCCGTTCCGTCTCCCTACGGGCCACTCCGGCAACATTGCCGCCGCGCCGGGCGACCTGTTTGCTTTCGGCGAACGTATCGGGTTTTTCCTGCTGTGAGATTTCAGTCGTCACCCGTTCGCCCAGCATCGTAAAGATCAGCTCCAAATCGGTCATGTGGTCACGCAGGTTTTGTCCCTTTTTCGTCAGCCTCTTGATCGCCCTGTGTTCCGAAGGCGTCACGCCGAATGTCGCACGCGCGATCTCCGCCGTCAGGATGGCGAAGTCCCTCTCTTCCCGAATGCCGCGTTCTTTCCACTCATCCGTCAGGTTTTGCCGTATGGCGATGCCCCGCAGCCGTTTGTCGATCCAATCCTTCGGATAACCTTTGGCCTCGTAAATGGCCTTCATACGTTCCTGTGCCAGCTCAGGGTTCTCGATCTCCTGCACACGCTCATATCCGACCTGTGCCAGCCATTGTTTGAATGGCTCGGCCTTTGGAGAGGGGATCGACTGGATGATACGAAACATAGCTTGCGTTGTAGCGCAATCCGTCCTGTACTGCTTACCGTCGGCAGCCGGTAGTTTCAGTTGTCGCCAAATCGGGGACAACTGAAGATCGGTAAATTCCCGCGTTTTTACCTTATTCCAATATTTTCGCGGTTCCGGAGACCCGGTAAGCACACCGACAATATCGACAATAGAAAAATACCAATCGTCATCCACCCATACGCGGCGGATCTGCTTGTCCTGAAAAACAACGATCTTACTGTCTGCCATAACGGATTTATTTTTTACAAAGTTAGTTTTTTAATCCAGCAGGTGCAATAAACCGAGAATCAAATTCAATTCATGGGATTCCGTTTCGATAAACCCGACCGCATCCGGTTCTTCAGCAGCATGTTCTGCGGTATGGCATCCGATAAGGCAGATAACCCGATAAATTTACATCGAAAGGGCCGTATGACAAGTCCTGGACAAGCCCTCTTATTTTTCCGATCTGCCGCCTCGGCCGTCCGCCCCGACATAGCAGGCCGAAGGGTCTGCCTCGACCGCCCGCCGCAAT
>ENA-OZGX01000414-OZGX01000414.1-human-gut-metagenome-genome-assembly--contig:-NODE-414-length-20605-cov-16.145547_pt1 | contig 20605 bp, 15 predicted proteins | sample MGYA00244040_ERZ653674 | MGnify/ENA primary metagenome ERZ653674 (study PRJEB26926, sample SAMN06165232) | human gut metagenome | biome: ENVO:00009003; feature: ENVO:2100002; material: ENVO:00002003... | reverse complement strand
ATGTCTTAGGGTCTCGTGGGCTCGGAGATGTGTATAAGAGACAGGTATTATATAAAAGTAAAGGGTCGAGGGGCATAATGCCCCTCGCGGGGTCAAGGGGTGGAACCCCTTGGCAAACGGACATAGATCTCCGCGCGTTTGCGGGGGCGGACGGAGGGGAAGACTGTGTCTCGGCGGAGGGCTTTGGGGAGCACTTCGCTCATGAGGATGGCGAGGAAGATGACGGCGAAGCCCATGCCGACCTGCAGGGTGAGACGCTCGTGGTAGAAGAGCATGGAGAACGCGACTCCGAACACGCCTTCCAGGCTGAGGATGAGGGAGGCGGCGACGGAAGAGGCGTATTTGATGCCGACGTTCATCATGACGAAACAGAGGCAGGTCGCCATCACGGCGACATAGACGAGGGAGCCTATGCTGCCCTGCGAGAGCGAAGAGGGGAAACTCTCCTTTGCGAGGAAAAAGACGGCGCAGATGACGAAGGCGGTGAAGAACTGCACGGTGGTGAAAAGCAGGGTGTCGAGCTTTGCGCCGAACTTGTCCACGGCGACGATCTGCAACGCGAAGAACACCCCGCATATGAGGGTATATCCCTCCCCTTTCAGCGTGAACCCGATGCCGCCGTCCAGACAGACCAGCCCTATGCCCGCAACGGCGACGACCGCCGCGGCGATGTTGAGAAGGGTGGGACGCTTCCGCGTGACCGCCCACCCGATGAAGGGAACGAGCACGCAATAGACGGTGGTGAGGAAGGAGCTGGTGCCGGGGGTGGTGTGCTGCAAGCCTAAGGTCTGGAAGATGTAGGCAAAGGCGAGGAACACCCCTGTGAGCACCCCTTGCCAAAGATAAGTCATGTTGAAAAGCTTCCACTTTTTGAAGCAGACGAGCCCGAGCAGCACCGCGGCAACGAGAAATCGAAAGGAGAGCAAAAAATAAGGCGGCACCTCGTCGAGGGTGTCTTTGAGCACAAAATAACTGCTCCCCCACAGCACGGTGCTGAGAAGGAGTATGACCTTTGCGGCGCCGCTCTTGGCGCCGTCCGACATCCCGGATATCTTTTGTGCGAGTTTGACCATGTGTGCGTCCGCCTGCGCCCGACGTCACACAACAAGATGTTTATCGGGCGTTTTCTGCTGTATCATCTTTGTTTTCGCGCATCTCCGCCCCGTCCGTGCCGATAGCTTCCGACGCGCTCTCCCGCTCATCGGGCTCCTCGCACAAGGCGGTCTCCGTTGTGCCCGGCGCTTCTTCGGGAAGGGGGTCGGCGCCCGCATCCTGCCCGGTATGCGCACGGCGGAGCTTGGTGAGGGAAAGTCCGCTCCGCGCCACCGAGACGACGCCCAGCACGACGGAGGAGGAAGCAACGATGACGGCGAGACCCACAACGTACTCCCACATGGAGTAGCCGTGAGCGGTCGCGTCGATGACGGATATCTGAAGGGTGAGCAGGGACATCAGCGCAGTGACGAGACTGATGTTCCTGAGCTCCTGCGTGACGGCGTCCTTATATCCCGCCGCGCGCACGAACTGCACGATCGCGGAGGTGCATTTCACCGCCGCGAAGACGGCGTTGATGACGATGTCGCGGATGCCGCTGCCGTGAGGATAGAGCCCGATGGACATCTGCACCGCGGGAGCTGCGATGACCCCGCCCGCCACGATGAGCATCGCCCCGTTGATGACGGCGATGATGTGTCTGTCACGGAGGGGCGCTTCGGGCGTGCCCGCGCGCTTTGCGGTGAGTCTTTCCGCAAGCACCACGCCCGCGCGCATGATGACGAGCCAGGCATAGAACCCCGCGAGAGCGGCATACCACGGCGAGATGTAAGCCACCGCCATCCAGATGAGATAGCTGACATAGACAATGTTGCCCGCGAGCACGACGAGCGCGGAGAGCAGGGTGCGCCACCCGTAATCGGAAAAGGCGCGCTCGAAGACGCTGAACCGCCTGAGAGACGCAACGAAACGCGCCGCGAGCACGGCGTCCTTTGCCGTCGTCGCGATATCCTTGCGGCGGATGAGGAGGATGACTCCTGCCGTGAGCGTGAGCGCGACCGCAACGCCGTAGACCGCATAGGCGGCTTCCGTCGCCCTGAGCCATGTGGTGACGAGCACGAGCGCGGAGACATCCGTCATCAGCGCGAGCGCCGCGAGCACGGCGAACGCGATGAAACTCTCCTTGGACAATTTGCGGATCTTCGGCGTGTCGGACATCTCTCCCTCCCGTCACGATTTTACCGCAAAACTCCCCTTCGGTCAACGGCGCAAGCTCAGTCCGAAAGGTCCCCAAGATAGCCGCCGAGGTCGCTCTCCAACCTGTCGCACACCGCCGCCATGCTCTCTCCGCTCCCGCTGTACGCATCCGCGACGCCCGCCACGAAAAACCCCGCTTTGCGCGCGCTCGCCGCGCCTACCGCGCCGTCCTCAAAGACGACGCACCTCTCGGGCGGGAGGGATACGGCGGACGCGGCGGCGAGATAGACATCCGGCGCGCTCTTGTCCTTGCCCGTCTCTCCGACATCGGAATAAGCCTCGAAAAGCCCCCACACCCCATGCCGCGAAAGGCACGCCTCTGCGAGGTCGCGATCCAACGCAGTTGCAATAGCAAGGCGTTTACCGCGCGATTTGAGCGCATAAAGCAGCTCTTTTGCGTGCGGTGTGAGTTCCACGGTGTTGGCGTAAGCGTCGCCCGCGAGCTCTCGCCACACCCTTTCCACGGCAGACTGACCGCCCGGGATGCCGAAGCGCGCGGCGGTGTAAGCCGTGCCGCCCGCGATGTTGAGGTGGTTGACATGCTCCACGTAATCCGCGGGCATATCCAGCCCGAAACGCGCGAGCGCTTCGCGGTAGACGTCATACCACAGCCGCGTGGAAGCAAGCAGGGTGCCGTCCAGGTCGAAGATGAAGCCGTCGAATGAGGAGATGCCTTTCAATACCATATCTCGGGGGCGAGTTTCCTCCTGTATTTGCGGGCGAGCACGCGGACTCCCTCGACGCGCACGCACGCGGCGCTCCTCTCTCCGAACGCGCCCACGGCGGTGACGGCGATGTCGCGCACTCCCTCTTTGAGCCCGTAGAGGACAAGAGTCTGCCTCTCTCCCTTCGCCTCGTCTCCGAGATAAAAATCGGAGAAATAGGTCTGCACGACGCCGTCCGAAAACGCGAGCTCGTAGTGGTGCGCGCCCTCGGCGCGGGGGAAGGAGAGCTCCGTCCCCTCCTCCGTCAGCCGCCACTCTCCCTCTCCCTCACGGAAGACGGGGGCGGAACGCTCCCTCTTTGCGGGATGCTCCGCGGGCGGACGGTGCGCGGGAAGGATGATGCGCTCATCTGCGAGCTGCTCTCTGCCCGTGAGCATATTATAGCGCAGGACGGCGATGCCGTCATCCGAAAAATCGAGGATATATCCCATTGGCGCGGTATGCGCGAGGGGCGGGACGCTGCCGTTCGCCCTGCCCTTCTCCATCTCGACATAGGAGAGAGACTGGGTGCCGAACGCGGTGAAACTCCCCTGCCAAAATGCGCGCGGGTCGAGGAGAGAATAGTGCGTGTGCCCGGAAAAGTTGACCACCTGCGGATGAGCGTCGAAGAGACCAGCAAGGCTGTCATCCCCCCATCTCGCGCTGCCGTAGACGGTGCCGCGGGGGGCGTTGTGGGTGGTGACAAAGACGGGACGGTCGCCGTCCGCCTCCGCGATCCTGAGCTGCTCCGCGATCCAGCCCCGCACCTTCTTATAGCCGTCGTACATCCCGCACCCGTCGGGGGACGCGCCGATGAAATGCCAGCCGTTGACGACGTAATGCGAGAAGGGGCTCATGCCGAGCTCGCGCTCGAAAAGTCTCCGCGGAGCGAGGTGAGCATAGTAGTCGTGATTGCCCATTATCGCCTGAACAACGGGTTTATCATCACCAAACACGGTGTTAAAACACCGTTTGAACGTTTCGTAGCCGTTTTTGGAAGCGCGGTTGCAGATGTCTCCCGCAAAGACGACGAAGGCGCACTCCTGCTCTTTCAGGGTGCGGCAGGCGGCGAGCAGATTGCTCTCAAACGTGGTCGGCTCATTGTGCCTGAAAGGGGTCAGCTGCGAGTCGGAAACGACACCGACCCGCAGCCGACGAGGGACAACGACCTGTTTTATGTCAGAGACGATCTTCATATCTTAGGGGCGCCTTATTCGGCGTCCTTTTCCGCGCCGTCGGGCGACGCGCCATCGGCGGTGACGGCGTCTGCCGCGGGCAGTTCCGCCGCGCCGTCATACTTTGCACCGCCGGCATATGCGGTTTCGGTCTCGCACGCGAACACGCTCTCGGTGAGCGCGGGCTCCGCCTCCTCTTCCGTCACTTCGGTGACGGCATTAGCAGCCGCTGCCGCCGCCTTTGCCGCACGGCGTTCGGCAAGCTCCTCGAGGATGCGCTCCTTGCGCTTGCCCGTATAATCGTAGAACAGCATCGGGATGAGGGAGAGCGCAAAGCCTATCGCGGGGACGAGGGTCGCGAGCGCGAACATCCCGTCCTTTACGGACTCAGTCTGCGGCAGATATTCCCCGGACATCTCGGGCTGGACATAGCCTATGACCATGAGCCCCACGATGACGCCGAGGGCGCCCACCGCGTTGTTGAACTTGGTGACGAAGGAGTTCCAGCTGAAACAGATGCCTTCCATCCTCTCCCCCGTCTTCCACTCGAGGTAATCGAGGCTGTCGCCGACCATGGGATAAGGCAGGGTGTTGTAGGCGCCGAGCCCGAGGCCGCCTATGGTCATGAACGGGAGGGCGGCGTAGATGTTGACGAGCCCCACGCCGAAGCCGCATCCGAGGAAGACCGCGCCTATCGCGCCGTAGAGGAGCGACGCCTTTTTATAGCCGAACTTCTTGTAAGTGGGCGGGGTGAGCAGTATGCCCGCGAACATCCCCGCGCCGACCACGATGTAGAGGAGTACCAGCACCGTGCCGGATTCGAGCCCCGGGATGGTGACGACATATATGGAGATGTAGATGGCGACGGACATGATCATATATCTCGGCGAGGCGAGCATGGACATGAGGAGCGCAAGCACCATGGGCTTGTTCTTCGCGACCACTTTCATCATGTCCTTGACGCGGATCTTCTCCGTCGAGGTGGCGAACCTCTCCTTGCTGTGGAAATAGAGATAAAGGTAGGCGGCAAATGCGGTGAGTCCCACGATGACCGCGAGCACGAAATAGATCCACTTCGCGGGGACGAAGAAGTCCAGCACCATATAGAGCACAGTGGGGAGCAGCCCGCCGATGGAGCCCACCGTCACATAGAAGGAGAGAAGCCCTGCTCTCTCGTCCTTGTCGGGGGTGGCGACGCTCATCATGCCCATCGCGGGGACGTCCACCAGCGTATACGCGAGCCCGAAGCCCACATACATGATCATCGCCCACACCATCTTGCCGGGCTCCGCGCCCGAGAGCGGGAAGAACATCAGGATGGCGACTATGCCGATGAGGAAGGACCCAACCTTGACATAGGGGCGCATCTTGCCCGCCTTGGTGTGCGTCTTGTCCACGACGATGCCCATCAGCGGGTCGGTGATCATGTCGCTGATCCTCCCCACGAGCAGGAGCACGATGATGAACCACCACTCTTTCAGGATGAGGATGTCCGTGACGTAGTTAAGAAAATAGGACGACACGATGCCGGACACCATATAGCTGCCGACGGCAACGAAACCGTAGGCAAATTTCTCTTTGCCTTTGACGACGTAATTGGGATTGTTCATTGAATGTTTGCGCCGCGGGAAATTACTTGGCGGCTCCCCTCCTCTCTTTGACGGTGCGCACGAGCGCGGCGATGCCCGCACCCATCAGCGCGACGCCCGCGACGACCGCGAACGCGATGAGCACGTCGATGAAGCCGAGGTCTTTCTCCCTCTCCGCCAGCAGCCAGAATCCGAAGGAAAAGGATCCCGCGCCCGCCGCGGTGATAAGGGACCAGAGCGCGCAATGCGCCGCGCGGCTGCGCTTTGCCTTTGCCGCCTCTTTTTCCGCCTTGGTCACGATGCGCTCCGAGGAGTAAACGCCCGAAAAATCGTTCATTGCAAATTCTTCGCTTCTCATCGTTGCCTCCGATGTTTTTCTCTCTGCATCAAGTCTAAAAAACGGATGTCACAGACCTTCGGAAAGAATGTAATTATTTTGTCATTTCATCATTGCTTCGCGCGGCGCGCACGGCTTGACATCGCGCGGGTTATGGGGCATACTGTCATTGCTCGGCTTGAAAATGCCGGGATAAGGAGATTGTTATGAGGAAGAGGATCTTCGCATTCGTGCTTTTGATGCTGCTCGCTCTCCCGCTCGCGCTTGCGGGATGCAACGATAAGGGCGGCTATGTTGCAGGCAGCGGCAAGTTGGTCGATCTCTCCGCCATGCCGGAAGGCACCGCCGAGGAGTATCAATATCTCTACGATCAGGTCATCGTCGGCGACAAGAGCACCACGGGGCTTGACTACGTCGCGCACCCCGACAGCGTTCTGCTCGACAACGGCGACATCATCACCGCCTTCTCTCTCGGTCACGGCAAGGGCGGCACCGCCATGCGCATAAGCCACGACAGAGGGCTGAGCTGGGAAATGATGGATCTGCCCGACAGCTTCGCGAACAACCAGGAGACCCCCACCATCTACAAGCTGAACTTCACGGACGGCTCGCAGAAACTCGTGCTCATTTCCGGCCGTCCCTCTTGGCCTACCGAGGGCAACCTCGGCGAAGGCTGGGACACCAGCGTCTCCACCTCTCTCGATCCGGACGGCGGCTGCGACGGGCTGGTGTGGTCGGAAATGGAGAATTTCTACGGGCCTAATGCCGTCCGCGAAGAATATAAGCGCGAGGCGGGCGCAGAAAAATACGACGCCGTCGTCGCGATGTCCGCGCTCGTGCAGCTCAAAGAGAACGGCGAATTCGTGGACAAGTGGATGGGACTCTATCACGACGACAGGACCTTCATCGTATATAAGACCATTCTCACCTTCAACGAAGAGGGGCAAATGGAGTGGTCGGAACCCGTGCGTATGCTCGGTCAGAACGGCGAATGGAGAAGCTACGAACAAGGCCAAGTAATTATTATAGGCACTCAAATGATCATGATCAAGGAAGGCAACTGCTTCTGCGAGACCGAGATCATTCGTTCCCCCGATGGCAACGAACTTGCCGCACTCTTCCGCGTGAATTCGAAAAACAACTACTCCTTTGTCTCATTCTCGACGGATGAAGGCGAGACCTGGAGCGAGCCGCAGACGATGTCTCAGGAACTCACCGGCGAGCGCCACAAGGCAGAATACGATCCCGTCACGGGCAAGCTGGTCATCACCATGCGTAGCATTCACCACCCCCAAGTCCCTGACGGCAAACAACCGGACAATGATTGGGTGTCCCGTGGCTGGGTCGCTTGGATCGGCGACTATGAGGATCTGAAGCGCGGCGCGGACGGAAAGGGCGATATGCTCGTCAAACTTGCCAACACCTACAACAGCGGCGTCAGCGAGATCACGGAATTCTGCAACGCCGACACCGGCTATGCGGGGCTCGTAGTCTACCCCGACGGCACCTTCGTCACCACGGGCTACGGCTACTTCTCCCCCGCCGACGACCCCGACCACGGCGGACAGAGCTACATCATCTCCAAGCAGTTCAAGGTGCAGGACCTCGCCTCTCTTGCGGGCGTCACCCTCCGCTGACCGCTTACCGCGGCGGATCACCGAGGCTTGAACCGCCTTGCCGCCCGAAGAAGCTCAACACAAAACATTCAAAAGACGGCGCGATGCGCCGTCTTTTTCTGCCCTTTGTCGCCTGCCGGACACTCCCGCCGCCTGACATGACACCCCCTCGCCCGACGCCGCAGAATGCCCTCTTCGCTCCCCTCCGCAACACCCTCCGCCAAAATGTTGACATCGCGCCGATACTGTGCTATCATATGCAGGCAAAATCAGTTCGGCACGGAGAAGTACCCAAGAGGCCGAAGGGGCTCCCCTGCTAAGGGAGTAGTACGAGTGAATCGTAGCCAGGGTTCAAATCCCTGCTTCTCCGCCAGTCAAAACCCGAATTGAACCATGGTTCAATTCGGGTTTTTCATTGTACAGTGTACTCTTAAAAATCGATTTAAACTTTTCTCCTTCAGGCTTACCGATAAAACTCAACTCCAACTAGTTACTTAATATCCTTAAAGAAAGGCAAATTTCTTTGGTTTTCAACGCAATCGCACATTAACAATATTTATTTCGGTTCGAAGGAGGTGTTTTACAATTCAGTGCCGTCATAGTAATAGTAGCCTTATATTTTCATTCTCTCGGGTATTTCGCGTCACTATAAAGCCCATTTACTCCACACCAGTCACAATCTAATCTTTTATTATACTCTTTGTAACTCACATCCATGGAATAGATATCAAATTCCCCGCGTCTGTTAATATTGGCAGGTCTGCAACATTTCGACAAGATTTTTATTGCTTCCATTCCTATCATGCTTGCTATCAAAGAACACATAGGGCCAAAACTACCGACTTTTCTGTTTTTAACTGCAAGTTTCTTCACTCTTGAACGGTCTATTTTGTTTTCTTCTTCCAATGTTTTTTCAAAACACTTCACACAAGCCGTTTGTCCCGGAATGATTGTCTGACCGACTAAAGAAAGATGTAGATTGTATCCTCCTCCCACAATATGTGGAATTTGCCGTTTCATGGCATATTCGCCAATCCAAGTGGATGTCATATCCACAGTTGGCTTATCCGCACAATTTATAATTAAATCTATGTGATCACCGTCAAACCGTGATAGCACTTCTCCGTCGAGAAAATCATATGATTTTTTCACACATACATTCGGATTGTATTCTTTTAAGCGTTTTTCCAAAACATCGATTTTTTTCACCCCGATATCGGTTTCAGTATACCCAAACTGTCTATGTAGATTTGATTTTTCCACGGCATCAGGATCCATTAGTATGAATTTTTTAATCCCTGATTGACTCAGATTGCAAGCAACCCAGGAACCAACGGCCCCTAAGCCAACAATAAGGACACATGCAGATTGCAAATCGTTCCACATTTTTACCAAATGCTCATGGGATGTGGAAAAATCACCTAAAAAATTAATTACTCTTCTGAATTTTTCATATTCCTTAAAATCAATCGCAGGATCTACTGCATTCAATATTCCTTTTTGGGCTAAAAACGAAAACAATCCCACCAATTCTGCTTCGCTTACATTATATTTCTCGGCAATTTCTCTGATATCTTTATCCCCGTCCAAATCACAAACTATTTTTAAAATCAAATCGCTGTCAACTTTTATCCGTACCTGTTGACGAGTATTCGATTTAAAGAATTCCAAGATTTTTTCATTGACACGCACAACCGATACTGCGGAATTAAGTTTAGGTTTCATTCTTCCGGCCTCCGCAAATAACACAGTTAGGATTCTTTTCGACGGTTAAATATGTCAATTCCAAACTGCCAAATAGCAACTCACCTCTTGTTTTATACTCATAACTGTCTCCAGCCAAACCTGCAATATATTTTATAATTTCTATTGCGGCAAAAGACGACGCGAACAATGCCATTGAAGATAGCCCACCTATCTCTAAGTAGCGTCTCTTAACCGGATGATCCTTGGGTTTCCAGTTTTTTAAAATCTCTTTGAAATAGTCAGTATAGCACTCCACGCACGGTGTCTTGTATGGCACAATCAATTCTCCCGTGCTGGCTAAATGAGCATCAAATCCTCCAGCAATAAAATGGGGAATATCGTTTAAAACACAAATCCTGGAAATCTTTGATGCCGTATAGCCGATATAAGGTTCGTCCATCGTATTAACTACGAAGGAGGCTTTTCTTATTATTTTTTCCACATTACTGTCGGGAACCATCCTTTCGGAATATGTTATAACACAAATGTTCTTGTTTATTCTTAACAACTCTTCTCTCAGCGAATCAATTTTTCTCTTGCCTAAATGTTTCGTTTTGAAAAACAAATGCCTAGACACATCCGAATTCTCAACAACATCATAGTCATAAAGTGTAAATTTTTCAACACCCGCCATTGCAAGCTGCACAGCGATATTACCGCCGACAGCCCCACATCCAAAAATTATCACATTGCTATCTTTCAGTTTTTTTTGCGCTGTAATCCCCGCATATTCACTTCCCAAGAATTCGGAAAAATAGTTAATTTGCCGTGAGTATTTAAAAATTTCATCGAGTGACAGTTTATCTTGCTGTCTGGTAACTGGCGTTGCAATATTTTTTTTTAAGAGCGTTTCAATGATATTTAATGTTTCTTTTTCTTCAACATTGTGGTCTATTCTCATTTTATCGCAAATTTCCCCGATTGTCGCATATCCATCAATAAATCCTATCAATGAGATGAAATTTCCATCAACACGAAAACTTTTCCTAACACGGGTGTTCATGAAATACGCGGTAAGATAAATGTCATCGTATAAAAACAAATCAACGGAATCTTTTATCTTAATTGTCAGTGTTTTGTCCATTATTATTGCTTAGACTCCACATATTTCCTGATGGAAACCACCTCACCGTTAGGGTTAACTATCATGGAATCCATTAATTGAATATCAAATAATTTTAGCGCAGCCGCCATTTTTCTAGTCATAGTCACATCCTCATCTGTTATTTTTAAACACCCATCCGGATGGTTATGCGCAACAATAACCTTAGAGGCATTGGACAGCAACGCAATCTTACATATTTGAGCGACAGAAGCCTTTACCGTTGCAATATTTCCTGTGGCGACATTTGCGTAATTTATAATCCGATTATTGAAATCCAAACAAATGATGCCCACAATTTCCACATTGCTTTTACCTATCTCTTTTGCAAAAATCTGTTTAGGCAAGCTAACATCAAAAACTCTATCCTCGCTCACATTCAAGGATATTTTATATTTCGTGCTTAACTCAACACCCACGGCAACGATTTTTATCATGCTAAAAGCAAAAAAGGCTCTAGTCTGTTCCAAATTCACTAGAGCCTGCTTCTTCAATATTGTATTACGCCGCCCTCAATCTCAAGAAATTTCCCCCAATCTTCTTCGTTGGCATAGTTCTCGTCCCTGCAAACCCTTGTGCAGCAATCAGAACGGCTACCGGAACATCCGGCAGAATATGCGGAAAAAATTTCCTCTTCGCTTATTTCCTCAAAAGTAATTTTTGTTTCTTCCATTGTATATGCTCCTTTCTGCGCTCACCGCAAACTATAATTTTATACATTGATTATAATTCCTCAAAAAAATTTTTGTCAAGAGGGTCTAACAGCAAAAATGGACAGTCAGTAAAAATATAAATAGCAGTCTGGATTTAACGAAAAACGACCTCTGATTTTCAGGGGTCGTTTCGATTTATTTTTGGCGCGCCATAAAAACGCAAGCCGAACCGAAAAATCCGGCTTGCGTTTTTATATTTTATATGCATCTAATTCGTTTTTAGCATTTATATAAGATTTATAAATGTTTTTAATTCCCGCTGCCTTCGCCAGACTTACTACAAGATTTTCTTCTGCCAAATCCATTTTTAAACCAAGAATAAGTCCACTTGGAATCCACTCCATCAAAATAGGCGGTTTCATTGGACAACCGGTAATCATACGCCACTCTTCATCATATTTGTGGCATTCTTTTTTAATAAGAATTATTCTTTCTATCTCCCATAACATTGCCCCAAGACTCTCATAAATTTTCTTAGGAATAGAAACTTTCGTCAATTCTCCAGCTTTTCTCAGCATGACGAATTTCGCAAAGTTAGTAGCATTATAAGGAGAATCCGAGTAATATATCGGATACAGTGGCGTTCCGAAATTCTTTATACCACAATCACAACATTTTTGTTGTTTGCCACACAAATAATTATCATCATTTTCTAAATCGTAGATCAAAACAAAACCCTTATGTTGGTCTGCATATTTTAGCCACAATGATTCATTAAATCCATTCTCCGAAAAACAAACTGACCAAACATCTTTCTTTAGTTCGCTTCGCAACGCCAACGCAAAACTTAAAAATTCATCAACAACATTTGAAGATTGTGCATATTTTAAGCTTTCTAAATTAAATTGCGATAATTGTTCTTTATTAAGAATTCCTCCCAAAAGAGAATTGACATAATTTATTTTATTTTCGGCATTTTCATCAAACCGTAATATGCTTAAATATTCTTTCTTTAATTCTTCTATATCGATGTGCAAAAAAGTATCAAACGGATCATCATAATAGTTAGCTGAAGAAAAATAAAGTCTATTTGTCCTAAGCGCCTCTAAATTTTTGGTATTTACAGGTCGATAACGGTACAAATATTTAGGAAATTTTATGGTTTTCAATAACTTTTCACGTTCCGCACAAATATCTCTCCCAGGCAAAGAACAAATCGTATTCCAAAATTTTTCTCTTTCATCGTGAGTCATAGAATTAACCTCATTCTACCGTTTTACACTAAAATTTTTAATTATTTTCCTCAAAATTTTCGACCTGTTCCATTACTTTGCGAAACACTTCGGGGCTGTATTGAGGAGGATAACCGCTTTTAATAAGGCATACTTTTATATCGAATTTAAGCTGATCGCGAACAATCTGATTATTTAGCCAGTCCGCAAAAGACGACTTGGTATCAATGATCTTTTTAATGCGTTTGGCGAGAGTTTTGCACTTATCGTTGACAATAATGCCGTTCACGTCTCTGTCTGTACCATATTCGAAATTATACGCATCGCGCAATGAAATCAATATGTCATAGAAAGCCTTTTCTTCAAAAGTAAGACCGAGCTTGCGGAAGCTATCACGGTCTGCCTTCATATCTTTCAAAATACGCAATGCCTGTTCGGTAGCATTCCTAATAATATCTTCACTTGCCTGTTCTTGGGCTTCTCCGGCCTCCTCGGCAGAAAGACTTTTTCTTCTTTCGTGATATTGTTTTATTGTTTCTTCAAGCATTTCCTGGAACTTTTTTGCCGCTACTTGATTGGTTCTGCCGTATTCTTTAATCTGCTTGCGGAGTAATTTAACAAGCATTTCGAGCTTCGTTGCAGGCATTTTAACATCGGATAGTTTTTCAAAAAATTCATGGCTGAAAATATCCTCTTGCTCACCACTTTCCAAAACGCTCTCGACGTCGTTATATTTCAATGCTTCTTCAACCATTTTTGCGACTTGTCGGTTCATGGTTTCTGTATCAACTTCGCTTGTTCCGCTCATTTTGCGTACAAACCCTGCTATTGCCATGAAACATTGCGCAAGTGCCGATTCCTCTTCGCCGAGTTCTCCGGAAGGCTGACAAATGTCGTATGCGGCGCGCATTCTTTTAACGGTTCTCAAAAAATAGGTCTTGAATGAAACTTTTTGTGTGTTTTTACCGCCGTTTTTCAACGTGCTCAACTCTTGCGTTGAAACAAACACATATTCGGCAGCTTTTGCCAAAAGCGTATATCGCTTGGCAGGGTCTCCATTGGGATCCAGAAAAGGAAACAAATCATAACCCTTAAACAAGACTTTAAGAATCTCCATTTCTTCCCTAAATATCTCTGTCGCTTGAGCGACATCGTCAGTGGACGGTGCGACAGAAGAATCCCCACCGTAAAGCTTCATTGCTTCACGCATATTATCCCTAATACCGATATAATCGATGATAAAGCCGTAGTCTTTGCCGGGATATTTTCTATTAACGCGACTGATTGTCTGAATCAACATGTGTTTCTTCAAGGGTTTGTCGTTATACATATATGTCAGCGCAGGCACATCGAAGCCGGTAATCCACATATCGACAACTATAACGATATTAAAATTTGATTTTTCTTGTTTGAATGCAGCATCGAGCTCATCGGAACGCGAACCGTTTTTGACCCCACCGAGGTAATTGTACATTTCGGGCTCGTCGTTTTTGCCTACACTTGCCACCATTGCCATAAACGGCATAGGTTTTAACTCGCTTAGCTCTTTATCTGACGCATATACCCCGTCGGGAACTTTCTTTTCAACGAACCATTCGGGATATTTTTCTTGAAACTTTTTCAAGAGCGCATAAGCTATCGGTCTGCTTGAACAAACGATCATGGCTTTTTGCACTCTTTCGGGATCATTTGCACAAGCAGCGACATAATGGTCGTGAATATCCACGGCAAGACGTTCAAGTCGAGAAGGTTCACCGAGAATCACTTCCATGGAACTCATTGCCTTTTTGCTTGCCTCAATGTCTTCTTTTGTTGCACCGTCATCAGCGCATTTTTTATAATATGCCTCGATCTGCTTTACCTTTTCTTGGTCTAACAGAACTTTTGCGATACGCGGATGATATTTGATAGAAACGGTAAGACCATCAGCAACTGCCTGATCCATGGTGTATCGATCTATCTCGTCGCCGAACGTCTGATAAGTTTCTGCAATAGGCGTGCCGGTGAAACCGACGAAAGTTGCATGCGGAAACGCTTCTTTCAACACCTTGGCATATGGCTTTGAAACCATAGCTTTCATGTTTTCATCGGCGTCCTTACTGAACTGGATTTTTTTAGCATGCTCAAGTTGCGTTCGATGAGCCTCATCGGAGAAACAAATGATATTTGCCCTTTCGTTTATGAGCCCTATTTTATCGTCTTCGCGGTCGCAGAATTTCTGAATAGTACAAATATAAAAACCGCCGCTTGCACGCGCGCCCAATTCCTCTCTCAAAATCTTGCGGTTCGGAACCACGCTTACTTCGCCAAGGTTCAAAAACTCTTTGCTTTTAGTAAACAATTTCGCCCCTTGCTTTTGAAGTTCCTCACGGTCAACGATGAGAACGATTGTCGGCGAACCTATTTCCGGCACATCCGTACAACGCAATGCAAGTTGTCTTGCCAAAAACGCCATAGTATAAGTCTTTCCGCAACCGGTTGCGCCGAAATATGTACCGCCTTTCCCGCTTTTTGTCGAAACAGATTTAACAATGCTTTCTTTCAGCAGTCGCGTAGCAAAAAATTGCGGATAACGGCACACGATTTGTTTTTCGTCGCTGTCGTAGTCCCTGTCCTGAAAATATATGTAATCACGGAAAATTTCGAGGAATCTTTCGGGCGAGTATACGCCCTTTATCATGGTTTGAGTCTCTTCAAAAGGAAGAGTGGACACCTTATCGCCGTCATTAATTCGGCGCCACGCATAAAAATGCTCATAAGGAGTGCGCACCGTTCCCAAGCGCGTTTTTACTCCGTCGGAAATACAAGCCAAAGGACAAAAGTGAAGTAAATGCGGAATATCTCGCCAATAGCGAATATATATCTGTTCCCACGCATCGAAAACGGTTGCGTTGGCATCGGCAGGATTTTTCAATTCAATGACGCACAGTGGCATTCCGTTGACATAAAGCAAAATGTCGGGACGGCGCGTCTCTTTCTGCCCGTTGTTTACATATTCAACGGCAAATTGATTGACGGCACGAAAAATATTGTTTTCCGGGTGCTCGAAATCGATAAGCGAAATCATACGAGCCAAGCCGTCTTTGGGAACAAATTGAATGCCGTCCACCATCAAGCCATAAACCTTGTGCAATGTGGAAAATTCGCTCTCCGCTCCGACCAGACGAACGGAATCTACAATTTGTCGCACTTCGTCCGCAATTAAATCGGGATTCGTCTTGCACAAAAATTGTTCGAGGTCATCCGAATATATTACGTCCGTTTTGGAAGCGCGCGGAATACTGTTTCCCGGAAGATATTCCCAGCCTTCTTCTTCCAAAAAGGACAAGAAAGCAGATTCGAATTCCGATTCACAATACCTTCCGTTATAGTTGCTTAGTTTCATAGTCTCTCCTATCGCTGTTAAAATTATATGCGATATTCTTCTCTTAAAAATGAGATATTTTGTTTTTTAAGTTGTTTCCAATCTCTTGGCAACTCAGATTGTGAAAGGACTTCAAATACAAACAGCCAATTTCTTTCAAAATCCTCATCAATCTTTTTTAATTCCTTCGCATGAGATACAAGCAACAAAACTTCACTTTCACATCCATACTTTTTGAAATAGACGAAAGCCAACAATTTGTAAACGCACGAATCACTATCAATGGCACTTTGAGCTGACAAAGATTCTATCTCAAACCCGTATTTTATTGCAAAAAACAGTGAAAAACAAACTGCATCATAATTTTTGATTTTCATTTCCTGTTTGAACAGCATGTTCGAAAATTTCGCGATTTCGGACACATCTATTTCGAACCTTGAAAATACAAATTCGTCTACAATTTGTACTAAATACGGATAAAGCAAGCAAAGATGAAAAATCGTTTTAATACACAGTAATTTTGCTTGTCGCGACATATCCTCAATCGGCAGAGCTTTTATGGCATAATTTAGAATAGCGGCATCGTTACCGTTATTATTAAGGATTTCAATAGCATTATCAAAATAAGACCTTGCACTTATATAATCGAAAACGCCGTTCCTGTAATATTGCTGCGGTTGTGCCAATTGCCTTACCCATTGCTTTGTAATTGCCAATGGTAACTCCGATATCTCTGTTTTCTTGTCGTTTATCGATAAATCAAATTTGCCTAGCTCCGTTTTCAAATCCACCAAAAAGAGCTGTGCAGCTTCCATACTATCAGTGTAACAGGTATAATCATCTATATGGCGTATATAGCGCCATTTTGCACACAATTCTTTGTCAACAGTTGTTAATATGATTTCAGCAAATATATTTGAAGCATGTGGTCCGATAAGTAACCCATGTGTTTCGCCGTTTTTACAAAGTGTAATTTTGTGGTCAAGTTGATTAAACCAAAGATTTTGAAAAGACTTACTCGCTTTTAATTTGGCTTCCGTTTTGCCGACCAGCGCCCATGGTATTGAATGAGAATAGATGCTCGGGAAACATTTTGAAATATCAGCATGAACGATATACTTGCCCCTTATAAGTAAGTCGGCTTCCGGACTTCCGTCCTCTTCCCAATTCTCATAGTTCATTTTAAAAAGAGACTTAGTTCCTACCATTTTTCTTATATGAATGCGACTAACCTTATGTGTCTGACTAGTCGTGCAATTTGAAAAATGCTGTTTGATATTTTCCCAGTTAACACTTATACACTCGCACAACTGCTGATAAGCCATAGGCACGGGAACTCCGGTTTCACGGCTTATGCTAATATTACGCATACTTGAGTATTGCACATAAGAGCGCCACTTGCTTTCAAACTTTGGATTATTTCGTTTACAGTAATCAAAAAAGTCTTCTGAAGTAAACATCGGCGGAATTTTCTCAGAGAACATACCATATCCCAAAAGTCCTTCATAAACTTCATCCGCTGAAATAGCATTCATAAAATCGGAATATGTTTTCATTTTATCTCTCTCCCTTCCTCCAATGAACCTCTTATCAGTATCGGACAAATATTTTTGATTTGTGCTTTCAGTTTTTCGTTGATGCTTTTTCTCGTCATATAGACATGGTAAATATCTATAATTGACTGCTGAATGCTTATATCGGGTATAGGAATTTCAACATTTTGCATTTCATCAAAAGAAAAATTTTCCCGTGCTGATCCCCAAGAATTAAATCGTGCATATCTATCGAATTCATCCCTTTTAAAAAACAGCATCAAATACTCTGGTAAAATATATCTTTGATCTGTTTTAAATATTGTCGAAATGGCAGAAACTAAAAAAGTATCTTGTGATGAATTCAATGCAAGCGATATTTTTTCTCCACGACGAGAAGTATCCGAAATAAAAGCTATTTCGCCAGCATTAACTATTTTATAATTACTTAACGAAACACCATCCATATTCGCTTTTGTATCAATAAAGTCCTTGCTTGTTGCAATTCCTCTAACATGCTCTAATGTTAAGCATCTGTCATTCTTTTCATTACATTCTGTAATATATTTTCCAATTTTCTCGCACGGCATTTGACGGCGCAAATCTTCGATGTATCCGTCGCAGACGAGTTTCAGGTCGTCAAGTCCGCGTTCGTAGCTTTGCTGATTAGCAACCAAAGTATTATAAATGTCCACATACTTCTGCTGTGTCGGAAGGTCGGGAAGTTCAATCTCGATATCGCACATTGTGTCCCAATCGAAAGTCTCCCTTGCCGAACCCCAAGAATTAAACCGTGCATATCTGTCAAATTCGGGTCTGTTGAAATACATAAACAGATAGTCAGACAGCAACAAATCTTTTCTCGCAACACGGAAAACCACATACGAAGAAGATACGATATAAGTATTCGTCGTAGTATTATGTGCTAATGTTATTTTTTCACCATTCCTTGAAGTTACCGTAACATAAGCAAATTCATTTGGCTTCACTAACAAATATGGCGCTAAAGACACTCCTTCCATATCAGCTTTAGTTTCAATAAACTTTTTTTGAATTGAAATGCCTTTTACATCATCAACTGAATATAAATTATCGGTATTTTTATCATCACATATTGCAATAAGTTTGCCGAGTTTTATCTTAGTAAATGCCATATCCGATCCCCTTAAATGCTTCTTCGAGCATTTTTTGCGACTGCTTTTCTTCGGCAAGGATATCCCGCATTTCCTGCTGAATGCGGCTCATTTCCGCTTTGAAATCGATGTCCAAGTCGTGGTCAATAAATTCGATATATTTGCTCGGAACAAGGCTCCAATTATTTTCTTTTATTTCCTCTTTCCCCACACTGCGATAAAGCTCGGGGACGGCGTAATTTGTCCCGTCCGTTCCTTCACTTTGCCATGTATGGTAGATGTCTGCCGCTTTTTGAATCTGCTCTTCGCCCAACAGCACTTTCTTTTTGCCTTCACCTTTTACTGCGTTTTCCGTCCAGGTGCGCAAATCCATAAACAGGATTTCGTGTTCGCGGTTACGAAGCGTCCTGCCGTGATATTCACCGCCTTTTTTGTTTTGATTCAATATCCAAAGCGTGACGCTGATGTCGGTTGTGATAAACAGTTCACGAGGAAGAATTATTATTGCTTCGACTTTATCGTTTTCAATCAGCCTTTTGCGGATTTGCACCGTGTCGCTGTCGCCCAATGCGCCGTTTGCAAGCAAGAAACCCGCAACGCCCTGACTCGCCCGCAAATGTGAAAGAATATGCAAAATCCACGCATAGTTTGCGTTGCTTTCAGGCGGAGTGCCATAGTCAGCCCACCGAGAATCGTTTTTAAGATTGTCATTATACCAACCTTTAAGATTGAAAGGCGGATTTGCCATTATGTAATCGAAGTAAATGCCTTTATGCAAATCGTGTGTGAAACTGGAATCAGCCTCCTCTCCGAGGTTGTAGCTTATTCCGCGCAGTGCAAGGTTCATTTTGGCAAGTCGGTAAGTCGCCGGTTCTTTTTCCTGTCCGTAAACATTTATTCTGCTTATATCGCCTTTCTTTGCTTTTACTATGTCCGCGCTTTGTATGAACATACCGCCCGAACCGCAACATGGGTCGTACAACGTCCCGTCAAAAGGCTCTATCATAGTTGCAATTAACTGCACTACATCATGAGGAGTATAATATTCGCCCTCTTCCTTTGTTGCGTTTACGGCAAATTCTTTCAAGAAGTATTCGTAAACTCGTCCGATAAGGTCTTTTTCTTCACCGAAAGATTTATGGTTTATCTTATGAACTTCGTCAACGATTTTTTTGATGTCATTTGGTGCAAGATTACGGGTTGTAAAAGTGCCTTCGACAATACAACCTTTAAGCTGCCTGCTGCTTGTGGCAATAGCGTGCAAAGCCGTGTCAAGCGCAACATTCAACTGCGGCGCGGGAGTATTGATGATAGTTGACCATCTCGCCTCAATGGGAAGATTATATGTCCCGTCCGTAAAAGTCGCATCGTCAAAAAACGCTGCGACGATCTCTTCATCGTCCGGGTCAAGCCCCTGCGCAATGAGATCTTGGCGAAGTTTAGCTACTCCGTATTCATACTTCTCGCCAATAAAACGCAAAAACACGAGTGTCAGCATCATATCACGTTTTTCAAAAAACGAACCCGAGTTGCGTGCCTGACGCAGAATATCGCGACACTTAAACAAAATTGCGTCCAAATTAAGTTTTTCTTCCGTTTTTTTCTTTGCCATTGTGCAACCTCTATCAAAATTGTGAAGAATACTATTCTATGCACCTTTATTATATCAAATTTCATCACAACAATCAAGCAACGCATGTCTGAAACAAGGGACACATTCAACAAATTTTGCCCGTTTACTGTTGTGATAAGCCTTCATCTCGATGCGGCAAGTTTTAAGTGCATTTTTATCCGCCTTCGACAAAAAATGCGGCTACTCAAATTGACCTTCGAAAAAGCCATTTGCAACCGTGGCGTGTGCTTGTCTTTGATACGAGAGCGACGGCGCTGACGCGCCGCCGCGACAAGCACACGCCACGAAAACAAACAACGCGGAAAACCAAACCGAAAGGCGCGGCGGTGCGGAGCCGTCCCCGCTAAACCGCTTGGGATCGGCTGCCTCTTTTCCGCCGTGCGATCCTTTCTCCTTATTGGTTTTGCCGTTCCGTTCACCTCTTGAATTTTGCCTCTTTCGGCAGGCTTAAGTTAGCATAGTCCTCGCGTAAGTCAACGGTCGCAAAATCGTCGCTTAAAACACCCATAGAAACCATTCGAGAGTCGAGTAAGGGAAAG